>ENA-ORBV01016154-ORBV01016154.1-microbial-mat-metagenome-genome-assembly--contig:-NODE-16154-length-10872-cov-4.517091_pt1 | contig 10872 bp, 5 predicted proteins | sample MGYA00237777_ERZ505514 | MGnify/ENA primary metagenome ERZ505514 (study PRJEB26160, sample SAMN06269048) | microbial mat metagenome | isolation source: Oligotrophic lake microbial mat | place...
ACAGGTCCTGACATGTCTGTCCAGCCAGTAGCTGTGGCTTTGACGATATAGGCCGCTTTCGGGACATCGGCAGTGCGGATATAGAAGTGCGGTGTTTCCCGGGTGTCTCGCAAGAGAAAGGAGTCGCCAGACTCAAGCCGCCCATAAGCCTGCACCACCGGCTTTCCCTGCTCGATGCGATAGCTTGTCTGGTAGATCACGCCGCGATACGTCACCATCCCGACATTGTGCACTATCAACTTCAGGTGGTTCGATGACTGCCGGTCTCCGCTGGTATCTCACCAGCTCGGCGCTGTTCCTCATTCCCGGCGGCATCCAGATGGTGCTTTTCCCGTATCTGGTGGCTGTCTATCTGAATGAGTCGCCAACCCGGGTGGGCTTTGCGCAGATGTCCGGCCAGATTCCCATGTTGCTCCTGCTGCTGTGGGGCGGGGTGCTGGGTGATCGGGTGGATCAGCGGAAGCTGCTGCTGTTCATCCAGTCCATCATGCTCCTTCCACCGCTCGTCATCGCCCTGCTGGATTGGCACGGCATGCTGTCGTATGGGGTGTTGATCGGCTGGGCGGTATTTGGCGGAACGCTTGGCGCGTTTGCGCAACCGGCGAGGGATGCATTGCTGAACCGCATCGCCGGCAAAGAAATCCAGCGCGTGGTGATTCTTGTCATCGGTGTGCAGTTTTCGATCCAGATCGTCGGCTTTGCCATTGGCGCGATGGCATCGAGTGTGGGAATCACGATCGTGCTGCTGCTGCAGAGCACCGCGATGTTGTGCGCGCTACTGGCGACCCGGAAGATTCCTCTCGCGCAGCCGGCCACAACCAAAGTTCCGCGGCAACATCCGTTGCGCGATATCGCCGAAGGTCTGCGCATGGCCTGGCAATCGGAGACGATACGGCCGGTGGTGATACAGGCCTTTTCAACGGGTCTCTTCTTCGCAGGCAGTTACATCGTCGTATTGCCGCTCATGATTCGGGACATCTACGGTGGCAGTTCACAGGAGATCGCCATGGCCTTTGCAGCCAACATGCTGGGCAGCAGCACGACGATTTTCTGGCTGATGCGGCGGGGTGGTATCGAAAACTCCGGCCGCGCACTTCTGATCGGCAGCCTGGTCAGCCTGTCAATGCTCAGCGTGCTGACCCAGGAGTTGTCGCAACCAGTATTCTATTTCGTCATATATCTGTGGGGCGTCTGCGGCGGAATGGGTATGACGATGTCACGCTCCATCGTGCAGGAGGCGGCGCCGGAATCTCATCGGGCACGACTGCTTTCCGTATTTTCGCTGGGCATGATGGGTGGCATGCGCAGAGGCCCTGGTGCCGAAGACAAGCCAGTGGTTTACGAGCCCTCGATTTGGGGCCGCTACGCCAAAGTCCTGCTCAGCTCGAGCGAGTTCCTGTTCGTCAACTAGAGAGAATCAAAAATGTCATCGCATAAGTCCAACAATCCAACTACTCGACGCGAAGCACTCCGCCGCGTCGGCAACGGCTTCGGCATGATGGCCTTTGCCGGCTTGGTGAACAATTCACTCAGTGCGGCTGGCGCTCTGGCCACTCCCGATGGTAGCGTCGGCTACAAGCTCGATCACCCCCAACGCGTCAAGCGCATCATCTTCCTCTTCATGAATGGTGGGCTCTCCACCATCGATAGCTTCGACCCCAAACCCGCCCTCGACAAGTACGATGGCCAGCCAATGCCGGGTGGCGAAGTAAAGACCGAACGCAAGACCGGCGAGCTTATGCGCTCTCCCTTTACTTTCAAAAAGTACGGCAAGTGCGGCATGGACATCTCTGAGCTTTGGCCCAGTCTCGGCGAAGTCGCCGACGACATCGCCTGGGTCCGTTCTGTCCACACCGAGATCCCCAACCACGAACCAAGTTGCCTCATGATGAACACCGGCGCCAATCAGGCCGGTCGCCCCTCCCTCGGCGCATGGCTCACCTATGGCCTGGGTACTGACAATCAAAATCTCCCAGGCTACGTAGTTCTTTGCCCAGACCTGCCCTCCACTGTCGGTCCTCCACTCTGGTCCAACGGCTTTCTGCCCGCGATCAATCAGGGCACCTTCATCTCCGACAAAATCCAAACGAACCCAAACGCGCCGCCCGAGCCGAAAGAACCCGAAATGCCGGCCAAGGACAAAGACGGCAAAGAGATGAAGAAGGAAGAGAAAAAGGTTGTAGTCGAGAAATCCTTCGATCCTAAAAAGCTCATTTCCTACGTCAATAATCCTAAGTTTGAGCTAACAGAACAGCGACGCGAGATCGACCTCCTCAACAAGATGGAAGGCATTAAGCGCACCCGCGAAGGCTCAGACGCCCAGGTAGAAGCGGTCCTCAAGTCGATGGAAGTCGCCTACCGAATGCAGACCGAAGCTCCCGAAGTCTTCGACATCCGCAAGGAATCGGAAGCCACCCAAAAGCTCTACGGCCAAGGCTCCACCGCACGCGGTTGCCTCACTGCCGTTCGCCTCGCAGAAAAAGGCGTCCGCATGACCCAGGTCTATTACGCCAAGGGCGACCCCTGGGATGCTCACGGCGACATCATGGCCCACAAGGTCAACGCCAAGAATTCCGACCAGGCCTTCGCCGCTGTAATCAAAGACCTCAAGGGCCGCGGCCTCTGGAAAGATACTCTCGTCATCTGCGGTTCAGAATTCGGCCGCACTCCCGTCCGCGAAGTTGGCGGTGGTGGCGGCAACGTCAAACGCGGTCGCGACCACAATCCATTCGGCTTCACCATGTGGTTGGCCGGCGGCGCAGTTAAGGGCGGTTCCATCTATGGGGCCACCGACGACTTCGGCTTCAAAGCGGTAGAAAAACCAGTCCATGTCCATGACATCCACGCAACCGTATTGCATCTCATGGGTATCGACCACACCAAGCTCACTTACCGTTACAGCGGCCGGGACTTCCGTCTCACCGATGTCAGCGGCAATGTTCTCCACGATCTGATCGCCTAGTCGCGATCCACATCCGGTCTATACTACCCCTCCGTCCGGGGCCTTGAACCTGTCGTTCAAAAAACAAAAACAAAATCATTCAGGGGTAGTGTCTAATGTCAAGACTCGTCGTCTCTCTGCTGCTTGCCAGCAGTGCCGCGCTATTTGCGCAATCCAGTTCCCTCCAGGGCACGGTATCGGACCAACAAGGTGCCACCATACCCGACGCCGTAATTTCTATCTCTAACCAGGAAACTGCCGTTTCCCGCCAAGGCGTTTCAAGCTCCACCGGCACCTACAGCTTCCCTCAGCTTCCTCCGGGCAACTATCGTCTGGAGGTCCAGAAGCCAGGCTTCAAATCGAGCGCACAGCAGATCCGCCTCCAGATCAATACCCCAGCCACGCTCGATCTCAAACTCGAAGTCGGCCAAGTCTCTGAGTCGATCAACGTCGTTGCCGAAACGCCTTCAGTCAACACCCAAAACGCCTCGGTTGGCAACCCCTTCACGGAGCTGCAGATCCGCCAGTTGCCGCTTCTTACTCGCAACGTTGTGGATCTTCTGAGCCTGCAACCTGGTGTCACTCCAACTGGCGAAGTTGCCGGTGCCAAACGTGACCAAAACAACGTTACTCTTGACGGCGTAGATGTTAACGATCCTCAGGGTGGTAGCTCGGGCTTTTCTTCTGTCCTCCCCGTGCCGCTCGACTCCGTCCAGGAATTCCGCACAACAGTCGCGGGCGTGGGTGCCGATCAGGGCCGCTCCTCTGGCGGTCAGGTCTCCCTTGTCACCAAGTCCGGTTCCAACTCATTCCACGGCTCACTTTATGAATTTCATCGCAACGTCAAAACTGCCGCCAACAATTGGTTCTCCAACCGCGCTGGCATTGCCCGCGAAAACCTGATCCGCAACCAGTTCGGTGCCTCTCTCGGCGGTCGCATCGTCAAGGACCGCGTTTTCTTCTTCGCCAACTGGGAAGACCGCAAAGACGCCACCGCCGTCGGTGTCAACCGCATCGTCCCCTCAGAAACCTACAAGCAGGGCATCGTTCAGTTCCGTATGAGTAACGGCGCCATCGGCCAGCTCACCCCAGCCCAGATCCGTCAGGTCGATCCTCTCGGTATCGGCATCAACCAGACCATGCTCGACCTCTTCAAGAAGTACCCCGTCGGCAACGACCCCAACTCCAGTGCCGACCGTGGCCTCAACTTCTCCATCTTCCGCTTCAACGCGCCCAAGAAGTTGAACAACCGCACCTATGTGCTTAAGAACGACTTCAACATCGACAAGTCCGGCAAGCATACGCTCAGCCTCCGCGGCACCTTGGCCGACAACTCCGAAGATGACGTACTCGCCCAGTTTCCTGGCCTTCCCTCGCAGGCTCAGCGTGTCGATCAATCCAAGGGCTTTTCTGCACGCTACACGACGGTGGTCACTCCGACTTTGGTCAACACCTTTAACTACGGCTACACCCGCTTGAAGAATATTGCTACTGGTGCCCCTGGCCCTTCCCTCTCCTTCTACTTCGCAAATCCGGAAACAAGCTTTCCGCGTGCGCTCAACCGCATCGCTCCTGTCCACAACTTCGTCGATGATGCTACCTGGACTAAAGGCAAGCACACCGTCCAGTTCGGCCTGAACTTCCGGCTGAGCACCAATGATCGAGCCTCGTTCGCTACGTCATATCCGTCCTATAGCTTCAGCCGCAACACCCTGGCTGGTCTCGGTGCTGACATCACCGGCTCGATCAACTCCTTCATCCGCCCACTCTATGGCGACAACTCGCTCCGTCTCACCGAAGTAACTCCAGTGCAAAACGCCATGGGGCCGCTCTTTGGTATCGTCAACAACTACAGCGCCACCTACAACTTCGGTCGCGATGGCAAGGCGATTCCTTTCGGCCAGCCCATCCCTCGTGTCTTCGGTTCCAACGAGTATGAGTTCTATGCTCAGGACACCTTCAAGCTCACCCGCAGCTTGACCATTACAGCCGGTCTCCGCTACGGCATCTATGCCAATCCTTACGAAAAGAATGGCGTTCAGGTGAATCCCACCCAGCCCCTCGATCAGTACTTCGCCAATCGGGCCGGTGGGCAGGCTCTGGGGATTCCCAGCTTCGCTAACCCGCTCGCCTCGCTCACCTATGACCTCTCGGGTCCTGTTAATGGCAAGGGCGGCTATTATGGTCGCGATCTAAACAACTTCGCACCGCGCCTCTCTGTTGCTTGGGCCCCCGAGGGCGACAACATCGTCACCACCATCCTCGGCAAGGGCAGCGTTTTGCGCGCTGGTGCAGGAATCCTCTATGATCGCTACGGCAATCAGATGGCTGTCACCTTCGCTGGTTCTGGTTCACCCGGTCTGGCCACTCAGGTCACCCAACTCGCCAACACCAACTTCACCACCTCAACACGCTACAACGGCAGCAACCTCCCGGCTCTGCCCGCTGCACCAGCCGGTGGCATGCCTTTCACTCCTCCCACCATCGTTGGCGGCTTCACCAGCTTTACAGGTGTCAATCCCAGCCTGGTCGCTCCCTACTCGATCCCGCTTAATCTCTCCTACACCCGCCCCCTCCCGAAGAACCTCGTAGTCGAAGTTGGCTATGTCGGTCGCCTCTCACGTAAGGGCCTCCTCCGTCAGGACTATTCACAGCCTTTGACCAACTTCAAAGACCCCAAGTCCGGCCAGACCTGGACTCAGGCCAGCGGTGTCCTCTACGACATGTTCCTCAAGGGCGTAACTCCCGCTCAGGTCCGTGCCAACCCCAGCCTTGTCGGCCAAGTGCCCTTCTTTGAAAACCTATTCCCAGCCGCCACCAACCTCGGCTTCACCGGCAGCGCAACCGCGAACTACTTCAACACCGTTTACGGCACCTACGGCGGCAGCGATCTTGACGCGCTGAACGACATGGATCGCCTCCGCCGTTCAAACGGTCAATGCATCTCGGTCTTTGGTTGCAATACATTCTTTGCCAACCAGAGTGCCGGTATGACCGTCTGGACCAACGCCTCCAACGCCAGCTATCACTCCGGCAACGTCGTAGTCCGGCGCCCCGTGGAAAAGGGCTGGGGCTTCGACTTCAACTACACTCTGTCGCACGCCTTTGACATCGCCTCAGGCAACGAATCCGCCATCGGCGACGCAACCAGCGGAGCCGGCGGCAGCGTCATTCAGGATGCCTTCAACCCCAGAGGTGCCTACGGCGTAGCCAGCTTCGATATCCGTCACAATGCCACGATGAACACAGTTGTTGAACTCCCCTTCGGTAAAGGCAAGAAGTTCCTCAACTCAGCTAACCCCTGGGTTGATCAGGCTCTCGGCGGCTGGCAGCTCTCGATGCTCGGCCGTTTCCGCTCGGGCCTCCCTCAAGACATCATCAACGGCGGCATCTACCCGACCAATTACCTCAACTCCGCCCTCGGCGTTCGTAAGCCAGGTGCTCCGTCTCCGGTCCAAGGCGTTACCTTCAACCAGAACGGTAACCCCTCCGTCTTCCAGAACACCGGCGTCATCAGCTCCTTCCAGGGGCAATACCCCGGCACCACTGGCGAACGTGGTATCGTCCGCGCCGCCGGCTCCACCAACTTCGACATCTCTGTCGGCAAGCGTTTCAAGATGCCCTTTGAAGGCCACACCCTGCAGTTCCGGGCCGAGGCCTTCAACGCCTTCAACAACGTCAACTTCACCACTCTGTCGCTCAACCTCACGCAGCCCGCCAACTTCGGCCAGTTCACCGCCGCAGCCGACGCCCGCGTCATGCAGTTCGCCCTCCGCTACGAGTTCTAGCCAAACTCTACAGAACCTCAAGCCCGCAGCCGATAAGACTCTTAAATGTCTTCATCGGCTGCGGGTAAATTTCAAGATCACTACAAAATCCTCGGGATCGACCCCAAATCGACCCTCGACGTCATCCAACAGGCATACAGCGCCCTTAAAATCGTCTACGCCCCCAATGGCACCGGCCCAAACCACGAAAAATTCGACGAGATCACTCTCGCCGTCGAAGTTCTCTCCGATCCGGTTGGTCGCAAGATGTTCGATTCCGTTCGCGGTGGCGACGACGAGCGCGACATCTCGTTTTCCGGGATGGACTTCTTCAACAGCCTACAGAGCGAGCGCGATCGCCGCATGACTATGCTCTGCGTTCTGTATGACGTCCGCCGTCAAAACCCCCGCGTCCCTCTGCTCACCATGCGGCAGTTCGAGCAAATCGTCGATATGACCGAAGAGCAAATCCAGATGGCCCTCTGGTATGCCAAAACCCTCGGATGGGTCTCGGTAGACGATAAAAGCAAAATGCAAATCTCAGCCGCTGGAATGGACTTCCTCCAGGCCAACGCTCCAGACCCTGCAAGCATCTGGCCCTTCCTCAAAAATCCCTGCGGGCCCCGCCCCGAGGCTCAGCTATCCACTCCTGCCCCAGTAGCCGCCCAGGTTGCTGCTCCACCACCTCCACCTGCGCCTGAACTCCTGGACATTGAGGCTCTCTCAAACGCAATTCGATCTTTTAGTGCCCCAACTCCCGGCCCTACCCTCGTTTTAGAAGAACCCAAGCCCAAGTTGATGTCGCTCATTCGTCGTACTCAAATCGCAATCACTGAAGCTTGAAGATTTTTTGAATCAGCTGCCTGAAAATTTCATAATTACATTAGGACCCCGGTCTATTGCGCCGATTAGGTTCGTTGTAGATCACCAAAAATGAATGAAACCGCTAGGTTTGCTCTTATCCCCGCAAACCTGCCTGTTTATATTTGCCTGGCCCTGGTTTGGCTGGCACTTGCCTTCGCTACCCACTTGGCCCACTCACGTCTGCGAGCTGAGGGCTTTGTCAGGTATTGGTCCCTGGCGTGGTTTTGTGCCTTCCTGCAGCTTGCTCTTTTCTTGCTCATTCCTTCACTCGCTACAGTATTCCCTCAGTCCGCCTTGAAGGTAATGCTCCTCCCCATTCAGACTTTTGGCTTCCTCCAGCCGATTTACATCTTTTTTGCTGCTTACTCCATTCGCCGCTTGCCGTCGGGGAATGTGCATTTGATTGCGATCTGTGGATGTCTGGTTGCTGCAATTCTAAGCCTGCTCTGGATGTCCCGGCTGGTCTTCGCCGGCGAACTCGAGCTCGTTCGCGTTCTGCTCATTTCAAGGCTCTTTTTGCTTGCTGCGGCAAACGTCTGGTTCGCTCTCGCCTACCTCCGCAGGGCAATGCCAAATTCGTCCTCCAGTTTTCGCTACGCCATCCCTCTCCCCTGTGTCCTGCAAGCACTCCACCTGTTCATGCTCGGTTTGGGCCAAATGATAAATGGTTCTCTCTACTTCCCGGTCAATTCGCCTGAAGCCGCTATGATCTCTATCGTCATCGGCCTGCTCATGGTCCTCGCCCTCTTCGTCGATTTGACCGACGCCGCCCAGCGCAACAACGCCGCCAAGTCCCTTTTCCTCTCCACTATGACCCATGAGCTCCGAACTCCCCTCGCCGGGATGATCGGCCTCACTTCCATCCTCTCGAGCTCCAAAAGCGAAGCCGAGCAAAAAGAGCTCGCAGCCTCAATCGGTCAATGTGCCAGCTCCGTTTTGGCCCTGGTCGACGACATCCTCGACGTCGCGCGCATTGAAGCGGGCCGCACGCAGGCAACTCCCATTCCCTTTTCTCCAGGTGCCACCATCCAGGAGATCGTCGTAATGTTCCAGACAACAGCCGCTGAAAGAGGCGTCTTGCTCGACGCAGCTTACGACACGCCTCTCCCGGTGCACGTCTCATCCGACCCTACTCTTCTCAGACGCATCCTGCTGAATCTGGTCGGGAATGCGTTGAAGTTCACAGATACTGGTTCGGTGAAAATCCGGGTCTCCTACAGCAACAATCGCGTCCCCCCGCTCCTCCACTTCTCTGTCGAAGATACCGGCTGTGGAATCCCCTCAAGCGATCTGCCCCAGCTCATGCAGCAGTTCTTTCAGGCAAGCAACGCCGTCTCCGCTTCATCCAAAGGTACCGGCCTCGGCCTCCACCTCTCCCAGCACATGGTGAAACTCCTGGGTGGCTCCGGCCTCGAAATACACTCTACGCTTGGCCGCGGCAGTACTTTCTCTTTCGCCATCCCAGCTCCTGAGGCCGAAGCGCTTCCAACACCTGGCACTCCAACTCTTCCTTCCATCGCCAGCCTTCGCATCCTCGTAGCCGAAGACAACAAAGTGAACCAACTCGTCCTCGTCCGTCTCCTTGAGAAGCTCGGCCACAGCACCATCCTCGCTACTAACGGCCGCGAAGCTGTCGAGAACTGGCAACGCGAAGACCCAGACCTGATCCTCATGGATTACCGCATGCCTGTTCTCGATGGCCCGGCCGCCGCGCGAGAAATCAGAACGCTAGAGAGCGGTAAACGCCACGTCCCAATTGTGGCCATCACTGCAAATGCCCTCGTAGAACATCGCGACATTTGCCTCAGTGCCGGCATGGACGACTATCTCTCCAAACCCGTTACTCTCCAGCAGTTGGCCCACGCGATCGAACGTTCTATCGTCCAAAAAGATTAACGAATCGCATCGACACAAACAGCGCTCCCCGTCCCTCGCCACGCACTCCCCGTAAATTCCACGCATAACCAAGATCAAAACTCACACTGCTGGCCAGAGTAAGCCTCAACCCTCCCCCCGCTGAATAGCGCGCCACATCACGCCCCACTCCAATCCTCCCTACATCAAACACAACAATCGGGCTCAACGAAAACGCATTCATCTCATCCATCACACTCCGGATCACGTCCCGCGGAAAAGCCAATTGCCGCTCAGCCAGCCTGCGCGCCTTCTTCCGGTCAATCCGGTTCACACCTTCCTCAATCGCCTTCCGCTGCGCCTCCAGCTCTGCTCCCAATTCGCGCAACTTCGGGTCCTTCAACTCCTCAATACAAAGCTGCTGTATGGCCGGAATATTAGCCTCATCCGGATCTTCTTTAAGAAACTGACGCCACAACGTATTCTTGCCAATCTCCTCCGTCAACCCCACCAGATCCCCAACCCGGTCTGCGCAATCAGACCCGCTTTTTCCAATCTCCTCCAGCCGCGTTTCAATCGCCGCCACCACCCGCTGAAACGGCTCCTTCCGGTCCCGTAAGAGTTCGATCTGCGCGGGATCCTTCAACTGATTCCCAATATCAAAAGTAGTCAAAGCAACGTCGAGCCCCTCGTCGATCTTCTCCCTCAGCTCAACATCCCCACTCGCCTCTCGAGGCACAATCGGCAACCCGTACAGCGGAATTCCAAGCGTCAAATTCACCACCCCGAACTGCCTCACCCCAAACCCACTCCCCAACCGAAACGCCGGCACCCCGCGCATCACCGGGTTCGACCGGATCTTCCACCCACTCATCGCCACAAACGGCGTTTCAACATTACCCCCATAAAATCGCTCAGCCACTGGTGTCGGCCCCAATTCCCTCAGGTGCCCCGCCTGCACCTTACCCTCAAACTCGATCGCCCGGTGCGCCGCAGGCAACCACCGCCGCTCGTAGACCACATCCACCACTTGCTTGCGATAATCCACCAGCCGCCCACTCCCGGTCCTCCCCAGTTGAATCCCGTAAGACGCCGCCAGCGCCTGCCCCTTTCGCCGCAACGACACTCCTCCAAAACTCTTCCAGTGCGCAACCCGCGTACCTGCAAGCCCAACACTCTCCAATCGTCCACCCTCAAACTGCGAACCCATCCGGGCCACCACACCCGTCCTCCCCATCGGCGCACTCACCAGCGAAACCTGCCCCACAGCTAACCCCGACCTAAGCCGCAGCAACCCATTCGGCCGGTCCACATAATCAAAGCCACCCCGCCAGCCAATCTGCCGCCACCATCCCTCACTCGCCTCACGCTGCATCGACACAGCACCCCCAGCCACCAGGCTCTCGCGAGACCCATACCCCTCAATCCCCACGCGTAGCCCATTCC
>ENA-ORBV01016156-ORBV01016156.1-microbial-mat-metagenome-genome-assembly--contig:-NODE-16156-length-10872-cov-3.668643_pt1 | contig 10872 bp, 7 predicted proteins | sample MGYA00237777_ERZ505514 | MGnify/ENA primary metagenome ERZ505514 (study PRJEB26160, sample SAMN06269048) | microbial mat metagenome | isolation source: Oligotrophic lake microbial mat | place...
TAGCCCACCTCATCCAACCCGCGTCGCCCCGCCCGCCCAATCATCTGCAGTAAATCATGCGGAGCGATCTCGCGCTCGAGGTGACCTTGCCGGAAACTGCCCGCGGTGATCAGAACCGAGCGCAGTGAAAAATTAATGCCGGCACTCAACCCGAGCGTGGCGACCACGGCCCGGAGTTGGCCCGCTTTTGCCAGCGGCTCGATCACGCCCGCGCGTTGCGCATAACTGAGTCCGCTGTGATGATACGCGACGCGTCGGGACAACAGTTTGCTGAGCCGCGGCCCGGCGAGTTGCTCCTGTTCCGGTGTCAGCGTGAGCGGATCGGCGAGCGGAAGCTCTCGCGCAAACTGGCGGGCGAGCCGTTCCGCATCGGCGCGATGCGGCGCAAAGACGAGCACTGGACCGAGGCCTTCGCGCAACGCTCCCGCCACGCGTTTCGACCAGAAGCCCTCGATCGAGCGCGGCAAACCGTACACCAGTTCATCGACCTCAATTTCTTCGAGCTGCACCGGTCGTTCGCGATGTTGAATGACCTCCGCCTTGCGTCCCAACCGTTCGAACCAAGCCGCGACATCCGCGGGATTGGCTACCGCGCCCGAAAGGAGCAGCAGTTGGAGTTCCGGCGGCGCGGAGAGCAGCACGCCTTCGTAGTGGTTTCCTCGATGCGTGTCGGCGATCCAGTGGTATTCGTCGACCACCAGGAGATGGAACGGATTCGCCTCGGCAAAGCTCCGCGCTCGTTGCAGTGCCGGACCGCCGTGCGGTGCCTCAAGCGCGCCGCGAGCGAAGGCCTGGTCCATCACTAGACCCTGCACGGCTTCGAGCGTGGCGACGATGATCGGTGCTTCCGTGTTCACGGACAAATCGCCCGTCATAATCCCGACGTTCCAGTCCCGCGCCCGCCATTCCGCGAACTTGTCATTGGCCAGCGCCCGGGTGGGAACAGTGAAGAGCGCCCGCTTGGAAAAGTTGTTCTGCTCGGCCCAACGCTCGAACACGTAGGTCTTTCCCGCTCCGGTGGGCGCATCCACGACCACGTCTTTGCCGGCCCGCAACGCCGCGAGGGCGAGCGCCTGCCAGCGGTCGGGAAGCATTAATTTCTGCAGACCGGCGAATGCGTCGGAGAGCACGCGCGCACCGTGGAGTCAGCGAGCCCTCGCGTCAAACGGCGGGAGCGATCATCGGAGAAATTCCGCTCGGGAGGTGATACAGACATTCCTGTCTGTTCCGACAACGGGATGACAGACAGGACTGCCTGTCTCATTCTGTGAGAGACACGAACGCTCGTTGTTTCCTGCCAGGGTGCGCGGCTCGGGAGTGGCACAGGCATTCCTGCCTGTTCCGACAACCGATGACAGACAGGAATGTCTGTCTCACTTCGTCCAAAACAGACAGGAATGTCTGTCTCACTTCGTCCAAAACAGACAGGAATGTCTGTCTCACCTTCCAACACTCGCGGATCCGAATGCGCTTACTTCACCGGTTCGGGAGCGGCGCTGTCCGCACCCGCCGGAAAGGTGTAGGGGAGGCGGAAAACCTTCCGGCCTGTCGAATCCGAAAAATAGATACGCGACGGACTGATCTTGTCCGGGTTGCCATCGGCCCAGAGCGCGAAGAAGGGATCCTTCGCATTTAGCGGACGGCGCGCGTAGCTGTGGTTGAACTCACTCTTGTCGGTGACGTTGCGCTGCCGCGTCCACGTCTTGCCTTCGTCGCGGCTCGACCACAGCACCATCTCGCCGCCGGTGCCCCATTTCTGCGGACCAACGTCCGTCGGCGCGATCACCAGCCACTGATCGCGCTGCACGTAGAGGCTGCCCATGTCGTAATTGTGATCGGAGGTGGCGACGGTCGAGAGGTTCCACTTGCCGCCTTTCCAATGCGCCACGGTCCACTCGCGTTCGCCGGCCATCGGGCCGGGACGAAAGTCGCGTGAGAGCACGTAGAGGAGAATCGGGTTCCCCGCCGCATCGAAATTCAGATCGCAGGTGTAAACCAGCCGGCCTTGCGCGGCATAATCGATGACGAGCGCCTCATTATCAATCGTCGCGAGCGGAAGCGTCAGGGCTTTACCCGCCGCCGTCGTCCACGTCGCACCGAAATCAGTCGTCTGCGCATAATATAGATTGGTGCGTTTATCGACGCTGCCGCCGGGATGGTAGTTGAAGAATGTCGAGACCTTGTTACCGTGCGCTCCACTTGTCTGATAATGCCCGGCGAAGCCCGCGAGCTTTTGATCGTCACTCCACGTCCGGCCGTCCGGGCTCGTGGCAAAATACAGTTCGCGGCCCTTGGTGTACTTCGTGAAGAGGTGGAGAAACCCTTTGCCCGCCACGTGCCAAGGTTGTGGATACGTGATCTCGCGCTCGTCCACCCGTTCAAAGCGGGAGGTGTCGTACGGCGCCACGCTGCGGTAAATATACCCCGGCCGCGACCGGGCGCGTCCGCTGACGAACACCCACAGATATCCCTCCGGATCGAGGTTCAGGCTGGGGTTGTCATGCGGGTCATTGACGGGCCGTTTGTCATGGACCACGACGGGCCGCGCAACGCGGCCCGTCTTATGATCGTAGCTGCCGATCAGGCAGAGCAGCTGGCGCTCGCCGGCGGGCGAGCCGCCATACACGAAAAATGTTTTATCCACTGCGGCCGCGTAGACCGCGAGTGGGTTGTGATTGGCGGTGTAGGTGCCGAGTCCGCCCGAGTATTTATCGCCGTACTCCGACATCTGTCCGAGCGTAAACCAGATCCCGCGATAGCCCTCTGCCTGCGGAGCGGGAGCGGGTGGGGTGGCGGCGACGGTTACGCCGGCGGTGAGAAGGGAGGCAAGGGCAAGCGAGACGAGGCGCATGACAAAAATGGGAAGGGTTTCGAGCGGAAGATCGATGGGCTGATCTCCTGGGGATACCCGTTTACATAACGCGGTCGCGGAGCGTGCGTCAACTTGCCCGGGCCGCACGAAAGTGCGCGCAAGGGAGTCGTTCTCCAACCGCTAACCGGGAAATACACACCGTCTATTGTCTTTGCGAGTCCGGGGAACGAGGGCGCGCCGATCCAGCCAGGGTCCGTGAATGGTCAAACGCGATGTGAACCCGCTCACGAATGTCCGCACGCAGGGCGCACAGGTGCTCGCGGATGTCGCGGGCACGTTGACCGTCAAAGGCGTGACGAAGAACGTGACCGTGCCGGTGTCGTTTACCTACCTGGCCGACAAGCTCGGCGCCCGCGTGAACAACCCCGCGGTCAAAGGTGACCTGCTCGTGCTGCGCGCCAACTTCGAGATCAATCGCAGCGACTTCGGCATCAGCCCCGGCCAGATGACCGACAAGGTCGCCGAGTCGATCCAGCTGACACTGAGCATCGCGGGCGCGTCACCAAACGCCTGATACAATCCGAGACTAATTCAGTCACGCCTGTCTGGCAGCGCCAGGCCGGCGTGGCGGATCATCTTGTTTACGCGGCTGTCGTGACGTCGGTGAATTGCCGCAAGGCTGGGGGGATCTTACAAACGCACCATGTCGCTAATGCGCACTTGGCGACTAGAGTGATCTATCCAGTACGAGAACAAGTAGCCTTCGAGCCTAAGACTTTCGATCGGACGACCGACGGCATCAGCGGTTTGATAGTCACCGATCTTCGATGGTTGCCTGGAGATTTGGTCTGCGAGTTGGAGCACCAAGCGCTGCCGCTTTTTCGTCAATCCTATCACAAACGAGACCGCTTCCCGCGAGAGGTGGCTCTCGTAGGTTCCGAGGTCAGACACGAACCAGCTGTTTGCGAAGATCGCTCACGCTCGTCTTTTTGCCTTTCGCCATCTCGTTCAATCGGCGGGCAGTCTCTTTCTTCCAAGGGGAGCGTTCCTGCCCCAAACGAATGAGATACGCTGAAAGATCCTGGCGCTCCTTTTCGGTCAGCTTTGCTGCGCGCTGCTTGAGGTCGAGGAACGCTGTGGCGGTCATGGAGGAATGGTAATCTGAGCCTTGAACCGGTCAAGGGACTTTGCCTATGCCGAAACCTCGAAGGAGGGTTGCCAGGTAACGGGCAGACTCCGGCGTGCGGCAATCCAAAACCATTCGGGAAGATGTTCACTCCTGAGCAAGTGAACGTTTAGCACTCGGACCTCTTCGTAACCGCCCGCCGCCGAACCGCCCGCACGATCATCGGCGACAGCCACACGAGGATCGTCGCAACCCCCAGCGCGGCGGCAATCGGGCGCCCGAAGAACGCCCCCACGTTACCATCCGCCTTGATCATCGACGTGACGAAATTCTGCTCGAGCATGCCGCCGAGCACGAGTCCGAGGATCGTCGGCGCGATCGGAAAGCGGTTCGCTTCCATGCCAAACGCGAGGAGACCAAATACGAGCATCACGCCCACATCGAACACCGAATTGTTGATCGCGAACGAGCCGACCACGCAGAAGAGCAGGATGATCGGCATCAGGACGTTTCGTGGAACACGAAGGACGTTCTTCGCCATTTTGATGGCGATCCATCCAAGGGGAAGCAGCAGCAGATTCGCCAGGAAGAACACCATGAACACCGCGTAGATATTCTGCGGGTTGTCGATGAAGAGGGTCGGTCCCGGATTTAGCCCCTTCATATAGAGGACGCCAATGACAATGGCGGTGATCGAGTCGCCGGGAATGCCGAAGACCAGCGCCGGAATCCATCCCGCGGCGAGCGCGCTGTTGTTCGCGGCTCCCGCTTCAATCACGCCTTCCACATGGCCCGTCCCGAATTTTTCCGGCGTGCGCGAGAAGCGCTTGGAAATACCATAAGAGATCCAAGCCGCAATGTCCGCGCCCGCCCCGGGCAGTGCGCCGATGGCCGTCCCGAGCATGCTCCCGCGTAGTACCTGCAGCGGATGTTGCCGCAGTAACGTGCCCTGTCCGCGAAAAATCTGCCCCATGCCTTGCCGCCAAACCGGCAAGGGGCCCTCCGGCGACACCGCATAGCGGATCACCTCCGAGACGGCGAACATGCCGATCATCACGGGGGTGAGTTGCAGCCCGCTCATCAGCGCCTCCGAGCCGAAGGTGAATCGTGGATGCGCCGCGGGATTCTCGAAGCCGACCGTGGCGATCAATAATCCGATCAGCAGCGAAACCATGCCCTTCAGCGGACGTCCCGGTGCGATGAATACGGCGCAGGTGAGGCCGAGCAGAACGAGCCAGAAATACTCGAACGAGCTAAACTGCAGCGCGACGTCGGCCAAAACCGGCGCGGTCGTGACCAGCACGGCGGTTCCGAACAAACCGCCGATCACCGAGAACACCAACCCCGCTCCGAGTACCCGCTCGGCCTGTCCGTGGCGCGTCATCGCGTAAGCTTCATCGCAATAGGCCGCGGACGCCGGCGTACCAGGCATTCGCAGCAGCGCGCCCGGAATATCGCCGGCAAAGATCGCCATCGCCGCCGCGGTCACCATGCAGGCGACCGCGGGCACGGGCGCCATGAGAAACGTCACCGGCACCAGCAGCGCGGTGGCCATCGTTGCGGTCAAGCCCGGCACCGCTCCGACAAACAGCCCGAATAGTCCGGCCGCGACCATCACACCGAGCACGGTTGGGTCGAACACCAGCCGCAAAGCCTCGAGGACGGAGCCCATCACCAGGCAAAGGCCTCCAGCCAGCCCCACGGCAGGGGCACGCGTAACAGGGAGTAGAAGGCGACGTGGAGCCCGAGGGTCACGCTGGCAGCGAGGAGCGGTATCCATCGCAGCCTTACGCCGAAAGCCAGGAACAGGCCGCCGAGAAATAAAAACGCGGTGATAAAAAAACCAGCCGTCTCCACCACCAGGGCGTAAAACAGGAGGGCGCCGATCACGAGCGCGCCCCTGAGCGCCAGCCGCGGCTGACGCAGTCCTTCGACCTCGGCAAAGGGCGTGGCGTCGTGCGGTTTCAAACCGGCTCGGACCAGCAGCGCTCCGGCGATGGTAAGTCCGCCGCCGATCAGCAGGGGGAACCCGCCCGGTCCGATGCTCTGGCCCGGCGCCGGCGGGAAGGTCCACGCATAGGCGGCGACGGCGCCGCCGAAGAGGAGCAGCAGCCAGCCCGTTAGCGTATCACTAATTCGCATACGGAGAAAGCCGGTCGCCGTTCTCTGACCCGGCCGGCATTGTCCCGCCGTCGCTCGCTGACTCCGGCCTCATTTCGCGAGCCCGACGGCCTTCATGAGGACGCCCATTTGTTCGTCCTCTTTGGCCATGAATTTGGCGAATTCCTCCGGCCCCGCCCAGCGCCGACCGAAGCCACGCTGAGTCATGAAGTCCTCGAATTCCTTGCTTTCGTACGCCCGCTTGACGGCGGTTTGTAGACGGGCCTCGATCGCCGTCGGCAGATTCCGCGGAGCGCCGATGCCGCGCCAGGCGCCCATGGCCCACGACGTGCCGATGGCCCGCGCGCCCGTGGGCACGGCCGGGTAGAGCTGCGAGGGTTTATCATCGAGAATCGCCAGGCTCTTCACCCGCCCAGCATCAATCAACGAACGACCCTCGGGATGAGAACCGGGCACCAGGTCCACGCCGCCCGCGACGAGATCGAGCAGGCCGGCCGCGTTACTGACACTGGGAACCCAGACGACCGCGCTGGGCGGGATGTTTTGTTCCCGGAGTAGTCCGTAAAGGGATACATGCCAGATTCCGCCCTGGGCCGTGCCGGAAGCTTTGAGTTTCCCGGGCTGGGTGCGGATCGCCGCCAGCAAATCGCCGAGGGTCGCGTACGGGGAATCGGCGCGCACCTGGATCGCCGTGGGATCCAGATTGATGAGACCCAGTGGAGTGAACGATGCCCCATTCAGGCGCGTCAGCTTCTGGTGATGCATCATGGCGATTTCGACGGTGAGGATTCCGATGGTGTAGCCATCCGGTCGGGCATTCGCGATCGCGCTGTGGCCGACGACGCCACTGCCACCCGCGCGGTTGACCACGTTGACCGGTCGTCCGAGATCGCGCTCGAGCAGGGACGCGATCATGCGGCCGACGGCGTCGGTTCCGCCGCCCGCGCCCCAGGGCACGATGAAGGTGATGGGTCGCACGGGATAATCCGCGGCGCGACCGACACACACGAAAAACGAGAGCAACCAGACAGCGAGGGAGTGGCGCGTCATGATCCCATGAGCGTGCGAATGCTTGAGGCAGATGCCACCGAAAAGATCGCACGCGGGCCCGGCGCCTCTGTTCAGGTTCATCGAGCCAAGCTGCGCCGACTGCACTCAGTAATCGCGGAAGGGGCCTCGCAGGTCCGCCGGCCTGGCATCTGTTTTTTCCACGCGTCGAATATGCCTTCATCATCGCGAGCGCGTCCGGCCGTTCCGTGGACAGATCGAAGTTTTTCCCGAGTCATGGTTGGGATCGAAGACCCCCGCGGGCTGGAAAAGTGCTACCACGTAAGACGCAGACTTTGTCGCCTGTGACCTGTCCAGAATCCCCCCTGCCAGGACGTCCATCTCGAGCAAGTGAAAATTTAGCAACCCGACCCCATGGATCGATCCCTGAGCACCAGCAACGCGCGCCGCCGACGGCCGGTTGATCTGAGGCGGGATGCTTCGGATGGAGCGATCATGTTTTAACTTCTAAAATCTTGGTCGTCTCTTCACCGAACTGACTGATGACGCGGACGGCGATTTGCTGTCCTTTTTTCACCGGGAAGGGGTGGCTTTTGTGACCGTAGAGGCGGGCGAAGGCCTCCTCGTCGATTTCGATTTTGAGGGTTTTCTCCGCCTTCTTCCTGGCGCTCAGATTGCCGAGCGCGACGAGGCCTTTCTTCCAGCCGTCGAACTCGTCTTTATCGCCGCCGCAGAAAAAGGCCTGGCGGACGATGAAGTTGGCGCCGTCGTAGTCGGTGTCGACCATCCAGTAGGCGATGTCATGCACGTCGCGGCTCTTCACCTCGTCTTTGATGGGATCGTAGATGTCGAGGCCCTTGATCTCGATGGTGGCCTGGCCGGCTTTCTGGTGCAGGGCGATGTCGGGCTCGCCGATGGTGACGAAGCTGGCGGCTTTCTTGTCTTTCTTGAGCAGGCCCTCCTGCAGCAGGTCGTCGTGCATCCGGACTTTGGTGACCTGAAACTGTCCCTGACTCGTGGTCACGGACTTGCTCTCGATGTCGCTCTCGAAGCTGAAGCCGAGGATTATTAGCCAGTCGGCGTCGCCGCGACGGCGGCAGGCCTTGGTGGCGTTGTTGACGGCCTGCTTGGAGATGGTGCCGAACTTGGGGCCGATGTGGAGGTAGGCCTTGGACTCGCCCTGGGCGGTTTTATAAAAACCCTCGGCGTGGAGATCGGCGTCGGGAAGGCGGTCGATGCGGTGGAAGACGGCGTTTTCGGTTTTGTCGCCGGTCTTCACGCCGGCGCTTTTGAGGTGCTCGAAAATGACGTCCTCAAACTTGCCCAGTTCAGCGTCGCTCTTGCGCGCTGCAGCGAGGGCGGCGGGCGAGACGGGCTCGAAGTTTTGCAGCGTTTCGACGGTGAAGGGGCCGGAGATGCGCAGGCGCTTGGTGTCGGTTTCGGGCTGGTCGTAGAGGGTCTCCTCGGCGGCGGGCTCGTTGTTGGCGATGGAGCCGAGAGTGACGTGGGGCACTTTTTTGTAGATGAAGCCTTGGCGGAGGTCGCAGGTCTGCTGGTCGTAGAGTTTGTAGTAGGGAAACTTCGCCGTCATCAGCCGCTGCTTGGCGAGATTGAGCGCAATGCGTGAGGTATCGATGGTGATCCAGCGCCGGCCCCATTGCTCCGCAACGTAGGCCGTGGTGCCGCTGCCGCAGGTCGGGTCGAGCACGAGGTCGCCGGGGTCGGTGCACATGAGAAGGCAACGAGCAATTACCTTGGTTATAGTCTGAACGACGTAGGAACGATCCTCGGCAAAGCCTCCAGTTAAAGTGTCGTCCCAAAGGTTGCTTAAAGGGAGATATGGAAAATCGTCCGCAAACCGACGATAAGAGAGCGTTGTTCCGTAGGCTTCCAACCGTTGTGCCGCAGCCAAGTGTTCAAGGCCTCGTTTGTCGGTTTTGAAAGTGCCCTTGCCCGGCGAGTAGTCGCGCCCCTCAAATGGAAACGACCGCACGTCTGTTCCACCTGCTGGGCGTTGGCTCGTTAGGTTGTCACGACGATACACCCGAGCGCCCTTCGGCACTTTCGTCCAATCTAACGACTCTTCGGGTAACATGCGGCGATACGTGCCGTCTTCCAGGCGAACATAGTTGTAGTTTACCCATCCGCCACCATCTCGACGAAGGAAAAGATCACGGCGCTTCATCTGCCCTTTGTCCTTCGCATACCAAATGAGGTAGTCGGACACTGCCGATAAACCTTCGCCCGAAGCGCTCGTTGTTTTTATGAAGGTTATCAGGCTGACAAAATTCTCGCTCCCGAACACCTCATCCATGAGGCAGCGGACGAGGTGGACGTTTTCATCGGAGATCTGGACGAAGCAGGAGCCGGAGGCGGACAACAAATCCTTGGCGACGAGGAGGCGGTCGCGGAGGTAGCTGAGGTAGGAATGGATGCCGAGTTCCCAGGTGTCGCGGAAGGCCTTGATCTGCTCGGGCTCGCCGGAGAGGGAGTCGTCCTGGCCGTCGGTGACGGTGCGGTTGTTGAGGCGGATCTGCCAGTTGGAGCCGTATTTGATGCCGTAGGGCGGATCGAGGTAGATGCACTGGACCTGGCCCGCCATGCCCTCGCGTTCGAGGAGGGATGACATGACGAGGAGGGAGTCGCCCTGGATGAGGCGGTTGGTCCACTCGCGGTGTTTGTAGTAATACTCGCCGGGCTTCGTGAGTTCGTCGCCCTTGCCGAACGCTTGGGAGAAGAAATCTCCGCTGCCGAAGAGATCGCCTTGGTCGGCGTCGGTCTGCACCACGCGCATGAGGCTGGGCAGGAGCATTTCCGGCTGGATGTGCTCGTGGCGGTAGAGGGAGCGGATATCGACGGGGACTTTATCCTCGGCATCGGTGGCGCCGTATTTGTTGAGCCAGAAGAGCTCGGGGTCCTGCCCGCGATGGACGACGGGGTTCTTCGGGTAGGAGGCGATAGGGGAAGCGGCGGCGACCTTGGGCGAAGCGGCCTCGGCCCCGGCTTCCTCGTGGGAAGGGATGGCGGTGCGGGTGGCGTGCTTGTGTTTAAAAGCTTTGATGGGCTTCTGGCTGCTCATGTGGTGGGGCGGGCTTGGGCGGCGATCCCGGCAATGGCGTCGAGCTTTTCTGCGATTTCGGCATCGATTTCGCTCCGCTCCAGGTGGGTCGCGAGGACGTGGTAAGCGCGTTTGTAGATGAGCTGGGGAACGCCAAGGCGGGTGTAGTAGTTTTTGAAAAGAGGATCGAGAAAGTCGTCGGTTACCTTGATGTCGGGCGACCACGGGGAGGGTTTTCCGGTGATACGGAGGGCATTCTCGAGTTCATCGATGCAAAGGATCATGGTCTCGGCCCGCCGCGCGGACTCGGCCACTCCGAAGAGGTCATCGGTCTGGCCGGCGCGGGCGACGCGGAGAAGGACGTCACGCGAGGTGACGTAGTTTTCCAGTTCACGACGGCGCCACATGAGTTCTTGAAGCGGCGTGCCGACCATGAGATTTTTATCCAGCCGGTCGAAAAGGGCGATACCGACAAGATCGGGTTTGGCCTCGCGCAGGCCGTTGAAGGAATCGCGGGCCGTCTGGGGAACGTTGTTTTTGACGTAATCGACCGGAGGCTGGGCGAGGCAATCGGCGGCGCGATGTCCGAGCTTGCGGGCCAGCGTGGTGAGGATGGCGAGATCGGTGGAGCCTTCCAGATAGAGCATCCAGCCGCGATTTTCGGCGAGGTAGTATTGATCGAAGCGAATGCTGCTAAGCGCCTTTGAGGCCTGCGAAATCTGTTGGCGGGAGTCGATGCGGTGCGGG
>ENA-ORBV01016159-ORBV01016159.1-microbial-mat-metagenome-genome-assembly--contig:-NODE-16159-length-10871-cov-6.054660_pt1 | contig 10871 bp, 10 predicted proteins | sample MGYA00237777_ERZ505514 | MGnify/ENA primary metagenome ERZ505514 (study PRJEB26160, sample SAMN06269048) | microbial mat metagenome | isolation source: Oligotrophic lake microbial mat | place...
TTTCAAGCAGAAGACGGCATACGAGATTCGCCTTAGTCTCGTGGGCTCGGAGATGTGTATAAGAGACAGGTCTCACCCGGCGCCTTGGCCTCAAAGGGACCCGTTATGGAAACTTGATACAGCGCGGGCGCCGTGCGCGGATGACGGTGCATATTAAAACGCGCCTCGTACGGTGTGCGCTGGGTTTCGATTACGACCGAAGGATCTTTGATGAAGGTAACGCCGACCTCATGCGGCCCGGCCTTGACCGGAATGCGGAACTTCAGGTGCGCATCCACCCCCTCGGCGTTCTTATCGGCGCCCGGTGGTTTGACCGTGAACAGCGCCACCCGCTCGCGATCGATCAACACTTCCACCTCGTGGGGTTTCCGCAGGCCTTCGACCTGCTCATTGCGATCGCGGGCGAGGCGGATCTGAATCTCATAGTCGCCCTCCTGGGCGAAAACATAGGGAATCAGCGCACCGCCGCGGGTTCCGATCGGGAGCCCGTCCACGTGATCTTCCTGCGTGGTGTCAGCGCGGATACGGAAGGTGTCGCCGCTGGGAACTTTGCTTGGCGCACCGACGGCGAGCCGGGCGATTTTTTGGGCCGCGGTCACATAACTCTCGAGCAAGGTGGGCGAGAGGTTGCCGACCGTGACATTGTCGAAGCCGTGACTCGGCTCATCGTTGGGCAGGAGGGACGCGGCGTCGATGTCCACGGCCAGGAGATCGCGAATCGCGTTTTGATATTCCGTCCGATTCAGCCGGCGAAACGTATCGGTCCGACCTGGGCTTGGCTTCGCGGTCGCCGCCCGGTCGATTCCGGACTGTAGCACCGAGACAAAATGATTATAAGCCGCCTCATCCGGTCGGGCCTCACCGATCGGCGGCATCTGCCGGTGATCGAGCATGCGAATGACCTTTTCCCAAATTTCCGGGTGCCGTTCCGGTTGGGAGAAATCGAGGCCTTCGAGGGAGACATTACCCTTACTCACCGCCGAGTCGTGGCAATCGAGACAGTAGGACTGGACGAGCGACGGCACTGGCTTCGCGGGAGCGAGTTGACCGGCCGCCGACGTGGTGGCCGCGAAACTGAGACTTGTTACCGCGAGCGCGAGCGGCCCAGCCAAAGCCAGAAGAGCGCTGCGCAGAAAGCGTTTGGGACGGAAAAGTGGCGGTTTTTCCGAAGCGGAAACAGGGGCTCGATCGGGGTTCAAAGCAGACGCGTGGGACAACATGGGACAGAGTCGCACCGGCAACGCCCGAAAGGCGGGGATAGGTGCGAATTGGGATGCTGAAAACCGTGTTTTGAACCTCGTTGATCGCAAGGAAAAAGGAAGTGACGACCCAGACGCTCCGACGTCCGAGCCCATCACCACCCTTCAACCCCGCGGTTTTGTCGTGCTCTCCCGGACAATCAATTCAGTGGGAAAAATCGTCTGCGACGGACGCGCGGAGGATTTTCGCTCGATGCGCTGGATCAGCAGACTCGCGGTGCGCGCGACCATGTCCTTGATGGGCTGCGCAATGGTGGTCAGGGCCACGGGGAGAAACTCTCCCAAGGGAATATTATCCACCCCGACGACCGAGAGATCCCGTGGTATGACCAAGCCTTCATCCGCCGCGGCCCGCATCGCACCGATCGCCGAGAGGTCATTCAACGCGATCAAGGCGGTCGGCCGCAGCGTCTTGGTTTGCCGAAGCAGGTCGCGAAACGCGTCGCGCGCACTCGAGATGTGATGTTCGCAGCGAATGAAGGAGATGTCTGCCGGTGCGATACCCCTGGCTCCAAGCAGGCTGCGAAAAAGTTCCGGACGTTTGCCGTCATCCTGCCCTTTCGCCAGCGCGCAAAGGAAAGCGAAACGCGTGTGGCCGAGCCCGACCAGGTGATCGATGGCCTGGGCAAAACCTTCCGAGAAATCACTGACCACCGAGTCGATGGGGAGCGGCACATCCGGCTTGGCCGCCAACGCCACCGCCGGTGGACCGTTGACCGCAAGCCTGGCGAGAAATGGTCGATGCAAATCCGGATCGCTGATAATCAGCGCCACGCCATCAACCTGACGGTCGAGAATCGACTGAAAACAATGCTGCTCCGACGCGAGGTCGTTGCGCGTGTGCTCGACGATGAGATCGTAGCCACCCGCCGCGACCGCTTGATCCAGATAATCCGCCAGCACGGGATAAAAGGGATTGTGCAGATCTGGAATCACGAGACCGATCGTCTTGTAACTTCCCAGCCGCACTCCCAGTGCCGCCTTGCTTGGCCGGTAATCCAGCTCTTTCGCCGCCTGAACTACGCGTTCCCGCGTTTCTTTCGAGGCCCACGAGTCCGGCCGGTTGTTCAAAATTGTCGACGCCGTATTGGGGGCGACTCCAGCACGGGCGGCGACATCGATCAGGCGGGCTCTCATGAATTAAGTGAATAACGGAAAAAATTCGGGCGGCGCAACCCGCAGACTGGGAAACTTTTCTTACCGGCAGGAGTTGCTCAACGATTCGACCGTCGGACAGAAAGCAGTGCCTGAATCTCGATCACGCGCGATCGGGAAAGTGGATATAGCGCAATGCACGCCGCCCCCAGGCCCAAACCGACCAGCGGCGTCGCGATCAACGTCATTCGCAATTGCTGCAAGATCTCCTGCGTGGGCGTGGTGCTCGTGACATAACCGCAGCGACCGACCAGATAACCGCCGAGCAGCGCCGCCATCGCGAAGGCGACCCGCTGTTCCAGCGCAAACACTGCCCCGTAGAGGCCTTCACGTCGCTCGCCGGTCACGAGTTCATCGCTGTCGCACACGTCCGCGTTCATCGTCGCCGACATCAACCACACGCCCTGCATTCCCCAGCCAATCAGAAAATAGGACGCGAGCGCCCAATACGGATGCGCCGGCAACAAAGTCAGCGCGAGAGAGGCAAAGCCCACGGCGCCGACTCCAAGCGACAGCAGGGCCGTACCGCGTTTTCCGAGTCGCACGGATACGGCCGTATTCACCGGAACCCCCGCCAGCGACCCGAGCATCTGCGCCATGCCAACGCCGCCCGTGAGCGTGGCCGCGGCGTCCTGGTCGCCCTGAAAAAGAAAGTAGATGGACAGCAACAGTGCCGCCGTCACGGGCGCATACATTCCGATGATGGAAAAGAAATTCATTCCGAGCATATAGAGAAACGGCCGGTTGCGAAGCGTCCCTTTCAGCGCGTGACGCAGCGAAACTTTCGTCGTGGACGAGATCACGATCGTCTCCCGGCACGCAATGGCTGGAACCAGGCACGAAACCAAAATTAGAACGCCTACGCCCAGACCAACCCAACGCGCGCCCGCCAGAATTACGTCGGCCGAGGGGCCGGTCACTCCGCCCGCACCTCCGCCAAAGACCAGGGTAAGTTTATAGAGCCAGGGCAACCCAAGGCCGCCGATCAAGCCGACCATCATGCCCCAACCCTGAAGTCGCGTGCGCTCATGATAGTCGCTCGTTAGCTCGAGCCCGAGTGCGCGATACGGTACGAGGAAAATACTATAAGCTGCATAAAATAACGTCGTCGCCCCGAGGAAATAGCAGGCCAGGGCCGTCTGACTCCACCCCGCTCCCGCGGGCGGCAGCCACAACAACACCATTGTCACCGCCAGCCCAATTGCGCCCGCAAAAATAAACGGCCGCCGGCGCCCCCATCGCCCGCGCCAATTGTCTGACCAGAATCCCACCACAGGATCGAAGAACGCATCCAGCAAGCGGGGTAACGAAAGCGCCCAACCGATCAGTTCCGGTGACACCCCCAGCGCGACCGTGTAAACCGGATCCTTGAGCTGACTGATCGTATTGCCCGCGTAGTTGTCTCCCAATGACCCGATCGCCCAAGTGAACTTGGTTCTGCGGGGAAGGCGGTCCGCAGTCACCGGCGCGGGATTGGATTGAACGGATAACACAGGAGCGATCATCGAGTCTCAACGCACCTTGCCGCCGAGCGCGACTCTCTTTCCCAGCGGATATAGAAACGTCACGCCGCGGCCGGCCGAGGCCTCGAACCGAAACGCATCATTCTAGAAAATGGAGTTGAAGTCACCGATTCCACGGATGAGCACAGATTACCAGGACCCTATAAATTACGCCCCTGCGGAGAGGCGATCCAGATTCGGCGTCTTATAATCCATCGCCGCAGGCTTTTCCCCCGTAAGCCGTGCGGCATAGGCCGTGTAGTCCATATAACCGAGATCATCAGCAAGAATGAACACGACATTCGGCCGAACCGGGGTTGATGTGGAAGCGGGGCCGGAAGCCGCCAGCGCTGCGAGGGCATTAACCTCCAGCACTACAGCGAGCAGGAGAATGCGGGGTGGTTTCATCGTCACAGAGGGGTTGGAGGAAGAGGCCTATGCGTATTTGAGTTTTGGATGCAGTGGGGAGAATGTATACAACGAATCACGTTGCACAACCGGGTTCCACCCCGGCCGGAGCCGCACGATGCAGCGGTCGTCCCTTCCCGACCGAGCGAGCCTGCCTCATGACGACCTACGCACTTCAAAGCGGTAGGTGCCAGCGCCGACTTCCACCCGAAGGGAATCGCCATCCTGGGCAACGGCGCGGACGCCCGGCGTTTTTGCCGTCGGAAGAGGCTGGCCGCTCTCGGTCGTAAGCGCCGCGGTAGCGTCCGGCAGGAAGACACTCGCCGTCGTGTTCGCCGGAATCGTGACGTCGAGCGTGAAACCATTGTCGGTTTGTTTCCACGCGCTGGCGATGCGACCATTGATCGAGTCGTAATGCGCCTTCACCCAGTCGATCGGCTTCTCGTCGGGATTGCTTCCGGGCGTGGGTGGACGCGGCCGGATCACGATGCGGCGATAACCCGCGCCGTCGGTATCGATCCCCGCGAGCACGCGATAGGCCCACTCCATGACCGCGCCGAACGCGTAGTGGCTGAAGCTGTTCATCGCCGCGTTCTGCTTTCCGTTCGCACCATTGAAACCGTGCTCCTTGGTGTAACTATCCCAGCGTTCCCACACTGAGGTCGCGCCGTTGATCACTTCGTAACCCCAGCTCGGAAATTTCCGACTTTGGAACAAACGCGTCGCCAGGTCGTGATGACCGCTTGAGGTCAACGAGGGCAGGAGGGAACGGGTGCCGAGGAATCCCGTCGCCATGCGGTGGTCGTTCTTCGCAATTTTTGCCACCAGCGTCAGGGCCGCGGCCGAGATTTGCTGCACCGGAATTAATCCCACGGAAAGGGCGAGAACGTAAGCGGTCTGAGTGTCGACCGCGAGCGTGCCATCCGTCTTGAGATACGTTTTCGTGAAGGCCGCCTGGGTCTTCGCCCGGCGCGAACGATACGTCGCGGCTTCGAGCGGACGCCCCAGCGCGTCCGCCATCTCCGCCATCATCGCGCAGACCAGCGCGTGGTAACAGGTGTCGATATACTCGACCGGCGTGCTCTCGTTGACATTGAGCCAGTCCCCCCACGGATTGCCCAGACTGGTGCCGAGTCCCTCGGGCGTCGTGCTCGCGTGGCGCCACTCCATGAAGCGTGTCATGGAAATCCAATTACGTTCGAGCATCCGGGTGTCGCCATACACTTTCCAAATCGTCCAGGGACAGATGATACCGGCATCGGTCCAGCCGGTACCAAAGGTCTTGCCCGCGCCACCGTGAGCCATCGGGTACGGCGCATAATCCGGATAGGCGCCGAAGCTGCGCTGCGCCTCCACGACGTCGTCCATCCACTTGGTGAAAAACGAGGCCACGTCGGCATTAAAACTCGAAGTCCGTACATACGCTTGCGCATCGCCCATCCAGCCGAGTCGCTCGTCGCGCTGCGGGCAGTCGGTCGGGACCTCGACGAAGTTCGCCCGCTGCGTCCACTGCGCGTTGCGGCCAAACTGGGTCAGCACCGGATCACTGCTTTCAAAACTGCCGGCCAGCGGCGTGTCGTTGTGCAGCACCAGACCGGTGATCGCATCAAGCGCGGGTTTCTGCGTCAGGCCCGTCACCTCGACGTATTGAAAACCATGGTACGTGAAGCGCGGGCTCCACGCTTCCCCGGCGGCATCACCGCGCAGGGTGTAGAAATCCGTGGCGCGGGCGCGACGGAGATTCTCCGTCATGATCATGCCGTCCGGGTGCAACATCTCACCGAACCGCAGGCGCACCGTCGTGCCGGCGGCCCCCTTGACCTCGAGGCGCACCAAGCCTGCGAAATTTTGGCCGAGATCGAACACGTAAACCTTTGGTTTCGGTTCGGTCACCGTCCTGGCGGGCAGCTCCTCGGTGATCCGAATCGGAGGCGCGGAGTAGGCCTGTAGCTTCGGCGGTTTCACGAATCCGAGGTTCATTTCGCGCTGGCCGGCAGCATCTGAATAGACCGCTTTAATATTGGGATTAGACGCGGCGAGAACCACGTGCGCCCAGCCGTTCGCATCGTATCCAGGCGCGGACCAGTTACCCAACTCCGCCCGGGCATCGTAGGCCTCGCCCATGATGATGTCCGCCTCGCGAGTCGGGCCGCGATCGGTCACACGCCAGCTCTCGTCCGTGACAATCGTTTCACGCGTACCGTCGGTGTACTCGAGCTCGAGCTGCGCCATGAAAGCAGGCGTCTTGCCGTAGAAATATCGGCCCACTTGGTTCGGCCCATAGCCCACGAGCAGCCCGTAGCCGACGTATCCAGAATACCAACCTTCGGCGACGACCGCACCGAGGGCATTGGCCCCGCCCTCGCGAACGAGCGAGGTCACATCGTGACTGCGGTAGTAGGCGCGTTGGAGGTAGTCCGACCAGCCGGGCTGGAACAGCGCGTCACCGACGAGCTGGCCGTTGCAATAAAGATCATAGATCCCAAGCGCCGAAGCATAGACCGTGGCACGCCGCACTGTCTTCGGCGCCGAGAAAGCTTTTCGATAATGCCGCGGCGCGGGCAGATGCAGCGTCTTGCGATCGGTGTGCAGCGGTTCGTCGTCGCGATAGGAAATCCACTGCGCGCGCCAGTCCTCCGCGTGCAACAGTCCCATGGTCCAGCGCGCCGGCGCGCTCCAGCCGGAAGCGCGGTTCGATTCATCCCAGACCTGCACCTGCCAGAAGCACTCCATGCGGGAGGCGAGCACACGGCCGGCATACACGATTTGGTTGGTGGCATCGCCGGCCACGCGACCGCTGTCCCAACGGTCGGCTTCGCCGCGCGCGAGTTTCTCCGCGCTCGAAGCGACCCGAACTTGCCAAGCGGTTTGCGCCGCTCCGCGTTGGGTCGATTCGAGGCGCCAGGACAGGCGGGGCGCCGGACTTTCAATATTGTCGGGAGCGACGAGATATTCGACCCGCAGTGCGGTTAGCGTCACCGGAGAAGCGGCCGACTGCGCCGCAACGCGTACCGGCGTGGTAACGAGCAGCAGGGCCAGCAACGGCAGCATCCGGGAGCGAGGAGCGAGGAGAAATGGGAACGGGGAATTCATTGAAAAAGCCAAAGGGACCAAAGCGAAAACCGGTCGCTCAGGCGCCTAATTTAAGGGCACTCGCGCATGCTCAGGAAGAAAAAGGGGTGTTATTCACGGACGACAACAATGCCGGCGGGCGCATTGATTTGGGACTTGATGGAGCCATCAGGCTGACGTTCGTGACGGTCTTTGATTGGACCGAGCGGCGTAGGATAAGCGCCCTCGGCCCACTTGAGCCGGCCGAGTTGGGGAGCGATGCGATTCAACGGTACCGGACTTCACGAGGACAACGAAGTGAGCAAGGAATGAAACAGAAGAGCGGGGAATGCCGGGGTCGCAGGAACGTGAGGGCGCCGACTTGCCGACAAGTCGGCGTAAGCAACAAGGTTTGACCTTGAATACAACAAGAAAGGGAAACGTTTCCTGCAATTATTGTTTTACCGGCTTCCCTTCCTTTCCAGTACCCAGCTGAATCCTCCTTCCTCCTGCTCACCTGCATGACTCCTTCCGCTCCACTCGCAAACGTCGACGTCGTTCTCATTGGCAGCGGCATCATGTCCTCGACCCTCGGCGGTTTGCTCAAACGCTTGGAGCCACGCCTCAGTTGCCAGGTCTTTGAAGTGACCGACGGGCTCGCGCGCGAGAGCTCCGACGGCTGGAATAATGCAGGCACGGGCCACGCCGGGATCTGCGAGCTGAGTTACACTCCGAAGCGCGAAGCCGACGGCTCCGTCAACGTGAGCAAGGTCATCGAGATCTTCGAGCAATTCGAACACTCGAAGCAATTTTGGAGTTATGCCGTCGCGAGCGGAATGGCGGAGCGGCCGAGGGCGTTTATCAACCCGGTGCCTCATCTCAGTTTCGTGCACGGGCAGGCGCAGGTTGACTTCCTGAAAGCGCGGCATGCCGGCATGTCGGCGCATCATTTTTTCGCCGGGATGGAGTACACGACTGATCGTGACACGATCGCGCGCTGGGCTCCGCTGCTGGTCGAGGGACGGGATGACGGGCCGATTGCCGCGACCAAAATGGACGGCGGCACCGACGTGAATTTCGGGGCGATCTCGCGGCAACTGTTGGGCTGGCTCGCCGCCCAGGACGAATGCGCGATCGCAAGCGGCCATCGCGTGATCGGTCTCCGCCAAACTGATATAGGGTGGGAAATCCGCGCCCGAAATCTCGCGACCAAGGAGGTCCACACGACGCGCGCGAAGTTCGTGTTCGTCGGTGCCGGCGGTGGTAGTTTGCCCCTGCTTCAGAAATCGGGTATTCCGGAAGCAAAGGGCCTCGGCGGATTTCCCATCGGGGGACAGTGGCTGATTTGCGATAACCCGCGCCTCATCGAGCAGCATCGCGCCAAGGTTTACGGACAAGCCCTCGATGCCGCGCCGACGATGGCGGTGCCCCACCTCGATACGCGCATGCTGGATGGAAAGAAGACGCTGCTCTTCGGGCCGTTTGCGGCCTGGACCACGAAGTTTCTCCATCAGAAAGGCAGCGTCACGGACCTGCCGTTCTCCGTTCGTCCGGACAATCTTGCGACGCTCATCAACATCGGTATCCATAATCTGGATCTCGTTCGCTACCTCGTGCAGCAGGGCACCCAGAGCATGGCGGACCGCATCGCGGTGCTGCGCGTCTTCTACCCCGCCGCCCAGGAGTCGGATTGGCGCCTGATCGATGCCGGCATTCGCGTGCAAGCCATCAAAAAGACCGACGGCCAGGCGGGCATCGTGCACTATGGCACCGAAGTGATCACGGATTCGCGCCGCAGTATTTCCGCGTTGCTCGGCGCTTCACCGGGAGCGTCGGTCGCAGTGAATATTGTGCTTCAGGTGATCAAAAAATGCTTCCCGCATTTATTGGATAATCCGACGGGCCACGCCCGGATGAAGGCGATGATTCCGACATACGACGAAGATCTCAAGCAGGCCGCCAATGCCGCGCGTTTCCGGGCGGTTAGCCAGCAGGCCGAAGAAATTCTGCAGCTGCGCTAACTTGATTCGACCTCCGCTCGCAACCCTCGCCCTTCCCGCCTCCGTCATGAACGCATCCGCCTCCTCCGGCGTTTTTCACTCTGTCCACCGTCGATGAAAACGGAGAAATGTTACCTCGCCATTGATTGCGGAGCGGAGAGCGGCCGCGTGATGGCCGGACGTTGGGATGGCGCGCGGATGCACCTCGACGAAGTGCACCGCTTCGCCACCGGAATCGCCACGGTCGACAGCACTCTGCGCTGGGACATCACCCGGATCTGGAGCGAAATCGAACAGGGACTCGGACTGGCGGCCCAACGTTACGGAGACTCCATTGTATCAGTTGGCGCGGATACGTGGGGGTGGATTACGTCCTGCTCAACCGCGCCGGTAATCTGATCGAGGAACCCTGGAATTACCGCGACTCCCGCACGCGCGGCATGCTGGAACGCGTCAAGGCGCGGATATCGCACGAAGAGATTTTCGCCACGAGTGGCGTGCAGTTCATGGAGATCAACACGCTCTACCAGCTCCTCGTTGCCCATGAACGCACGCCGGAACTTCTCCCCTCGGCCGACTGCCTTTTGATGATTCCGGATTACCTGCACTTTAAACTTTGCGGAGCTCAGGTCGGCGAATTTACGAACGCCACAACCACGCAGTTTTTCCATCCCACCCGGAAAACCTGGTCCGTCGATCTGCTGGAAAAACTCGGCCTGCCTACCGCGATGCTGCCCGAGGTCGTGATGCCCGGAACGCGGCTCGGTCGCCTGCTCCCGGAGATCTGCGAACGGACCGGCCTTCACGCAAGCGTGGAAGTCATCGCCCCGGCGACGCACAGCGCGTATTCATGAAGGAAACGAACGGGAAGTAAAAAACCCCGGGGCAAGCCCCGAGGCATTCGATCAAGACAGCTCTAAATCCAATTGTCCCTTGTGCAACTGACGATACTCGCTGGTTCCACCCTGCCCCTGCACATACGCAGCTATCGCTTTTTCGCTGCTATGCTGGCCCACCGTGTTCACGAAATATCCTTCACCCCAGAATGCGCCGCCCCACAGCTTCTGCTTCACTTCCGGGGCCTTCGCGAACACTTCCCGTGCAATCACGCTCTTCACCGTAGTGACGATACGCGTCGCACTGTAGGTCGGCACCGATTGCATCAGAAAATGCGCGTGATCCCAGTCCAGCCCGATCTCCAGAAATCGTATCTCCCATCGCCTCTCGATCTCCATGCACGCCTGCCGTAGCACCTCGTCCACATGCGCACTCATTACCACCCGCCGATACTTCGCCGCACACACCAAGTGATACATCAGCACCGACACATTGTGTCTTTTGTGGATATACCGACTTTCCATCTCTCACCATCCCAACCATCCAAGCCGGAGCAAGCTCCGGGGTATCGGACCCAATGGGAATGACGGCGGAAACGGCGCGACGGTCGTGGTCCTCCGCCATGTGCGAGGTAAAATCAGTGGTGGTATGATGAGGGC
>ENA-ORBV01016160-ORBV01016160.1-microbial-mat-metagenome-genome-assembly--contig:-NODE-16160-length-10871-cov-5.074949_pt1 | contig 10871 bp, 9 predicted proteins | sample MGYA00237777_ERZ505514 | MGnify/ENA primary metagenome ERZ505514 (study PRJEB26160, sample SAMN06269048) | microbial mat metagenome | isolation source: Oligotrophic lake microbial mat | place...
TAGAGTAGGAAAGTTTCTTTATTAAGGTGTTGTTACTGTATTTCGCCCCTTGTTGTTTGGCGATTTGACGGTGAAGACATATCGTTTGTCACAAGCATGCCTGTGTCACAAAAGGCTCTCATTGTTGTTGTCTGTCTTTGTTGCATGCTGGAGGCACGCAGAGGAAGTGGGTGTTTGCTGCATGCTGGGTCCAAATCCAACTAAATTTCCAAGACTATGGACCCCCTGACAAGAGAGCACAATTGCATAATGAGGTCCAAGCCACTTCTGTTACCAGTCACTGTGATGGGAGCATGGAGTGAGCACAGGCATAGAAAAAAGATGAAGTGTGTTGCTTTGGTAGCAAGAAATTGTTGGCTGGTTGTGACTTGTAAGCACTTGCAGAGTGTTGTAATCACTTTGCCGGTGACAACACCAAATTCAATGGAAAACAAATAGCAATTTGTTATTGATTGGAAGAAGTTGTACCCCAAAGGTGCCATTCCGCAATGATAGAAACGGAACATGTCAACACAGATGAACATTAACAGTTTTTTACGAGATGTCAATCAAGACTATGAGGAGATTTCCAGACATCAATGGCCCAGACAGATCTCCTTTGTCCAAGATTGAGCTTATTGTATTGGCATTTTGCTGACACCATCCCGCAAACACCATAATAATGTTGTAACATCAACAATACGTTCAACACCATGTTCTGCCAGTAATCTTAAAATCTGCTCAGAAAGTGGATGAGATGACTTCACGCGGTGTACCTTATTGATTGTTTACTAGTATGGTAGAAGAAAGAGGTAGCTCTATTAGAGCGACAACCGTGCGTGTTATGTGTTTAGTTTATTGCGTTGGTGTTGCCGGATTCCCATCCAAACTAAACCGATTTGGCCTCCTTCCTGTGGCAATCACCAGTAGAATGATTCCCTTTGCTTGGAGCTGACAGGTGAATGCCCTGATCTGTGAGTTGATCTTGCGAGCATATCGTTCGTTTCTTACTAGGTTTTGCAATGGGCGACAAAATATCATACCCTGTTGCTTCTTCCTAAGCGCGATTTGCAAATCATCCCAAGGGCAAACGCTGTAGCAGCAACCACGGTAACTGTCACTTTCCCATGCTTCCTATGGTCCTTTCTGGCACGGACTCCTCGTTTGGTAGCAGCTATTCTAAGTTCTTGGAGACTTGTACCGGCGTGACGATATAACTGTTTTTCCGGCAAACCCACAACACCCGGACACCACCCAGCAGGATTGAGTTGGAGGTAATAATGCAAGGACTGAATGTCCAAAGAACAATTGCAAAATACGTCCATCCAATCCACTTGCGTGAGGCTGAACATGTTTCCTACAATGGCTGCTCGTTCGTTGCAGTTCATGCGGAGATAGAAATCAATTTTGTCGCGCTCCATAAAGAAATATTCGTTGGAATGATGCTTGAAGTCCACTTTTTCCAAGGTAGCATTCGATTCCAGCATTTTTGCAAGGGATTCTTGGCTGACCGAGTCCTTGTCATGGTTGGGAAAGAGTGACACAGTCATGGCCTTGAACTTTGGCAGTTCATGTTTCGAAATGACATTCGACAATTGTCCCAGCGTCACCCCCACTTGAGAATATTCATCACAAAAGTCAATTTTGATGGTTTTTATTCCCCGGTTGCTCTCCAAAAGACAAGCAAGAGCAGGCCTCCATTCCGGGCATTCCCCTTCATCTGGTTCCATAAAGAAAACTTCCAACACCTGAAGGTGACTGGATATTGGAAGATTCTGCAATAGTTGCAAACACTGACCCCGGCCAAGTAGATCCAATTGACATTGAGTGATACGCAGCTGCTCTAGCTTTGGATACGCCAAAATCTCTAAAAACTCCAAGGGATCTTTTGCCGCCATTCCATAGGATGGGAAAAAGGAAATGTTGGCCAACATCGGTTGCGTTGAAACATTCGCCAAAACAGGAGCAGCAAAGTCAGCAAATGGAGCATCTGGTTTTAGCCGAATGTAACAGCCATGACGCATTTGAAAGTTTCTCAAACAAGACAACGCCTTTAGCGATACCCCCAAATCTTGCAAAGCTTCTCTCATGGCCTCGACGGGTTCTTGGCCGTCCGTGAATTGAACGGTAGTTACGGGTCCAATCAATTGAAAGACTTGCAATTTCGGACCCAAACCTTTCATCAAGTCCGTAAGAACTTTGACCGGCGCTGGATTGTCGCGATTTCCAAAATGATTCATTTTCAATTCAATAATATTGGGTAGATTTCCGATCGCCGCAAACAATTGGTGGAGGTCTGGATTGTCCCAGGCAATCGGGGCATCGTCTCCCGTTCTTAATTCGAGGGACCGCAAAGACTGATACTCCCGAAAGCCGTCCGTCAATTCTTGTAATATGGATCTGGAAACATCGCCGTCAATATTTAGAATAAAATGTGGCGAATTGGAATTCCTGTTGAATTCAAGGAGGGATATTGGCGTGGTAGGCATCTTTTGTTTTTGCTTTTGCTTGTGAATCAATGCGAAGAAATGAAACCCTCTTTCTCCGTCCGTGTACGTTCAACACCTGTGGAGCAAGACGAACACACTGACGTGACAGCTGGTGTTTGTACTGTACGAGTATGACAGCTGTGGAAATTAACAAAAGCTACCTAGATTGTTGCTTGAGTGTAAACTAAACTGCTGAATAATAATTGTGTTTTTGCCTCGTTCAAATTGTTGGCGGTCTCTTCCACTTCGTCATTTCTTTCTTCTGGTTTGAAGAAATGTCTCTCGTGTCGGACTTTTTGCGCCGACCACGCGTACGAGGTCGTCATTGATTCAAAGAGGGTGACGTTTTCATTTTGCCTGGACGCACACATATGCAATTAATTTTTTAACCCGCTCCCATGTTTGGTACTAAAAGGTACAATAGTAGGTATTACTACATGGAGGTGGCCCACGATTGTCACCAGACAGAGCCTTTAATAATATTGCCTTTGACATAGAATGAGTATCACGGCAGTTTGTATATGTTATAGTGCTACAGATATTCCTGATTTCCCAAGCTACCTGGTAGAGAGTTAGTAGTCTGTTTCGTTTCGATGAGGCAAAGTAGCCTTGTTCTGTAGCCGCCCGAGTTACATTACCGGCGTCTCGGTCCTTACACTTCCTCCGTCTGTCCAAGGGCAAACTTCTTTTTACTTACTTCATTTGGAGAAAATTATAATTTGGAAAAATAGAGGCCATCCGTTGTAACGCGTTTACAACTGATGTTCATTTGCGCCACAATTCCATGCCAAAATTTCACATCATACCTTCAGCCATCAAGTTTCCATCATATCCGAGAAAGTGCCAACCTGGTTGATTTGAAAGTATTGTCTCGCCACTTCTCCACGCTCCAAAAATGTGCGACGCTCAAACACATGGTTGATAAATCTTGAAAGTTCAAATGGCATAAAGGAAACATCTTGGTTGTTGTCCTTATCACTGTCACTAATCTGGTGAAACATGTAACCCAAATGACCGCCATGATCAGTTCGTTTCAATTTGATGGGACTTTGCGTATTTTGGCCCTCAAGAGAATCACAGCCCTTTTCCCATGGGAAGAAAGCCGGATCAAAAAATGGATCATCTGCGGCATTGAGGACAAAGGTCGGAACGCAAATGGCATCCAAAAAGATGAGACAGTTATTTTTTCGATAGTAGTCAATGTTGTCGTCAAATCCAAAGATGGGTGCAATGACTGCATTTTCAAAGCCCGATATTTCCGTGGTGGAGGCAATGGCTTCGTAATCCAATTTCTGGGCTTCCGGGGAGTCTGGAAAGCGTTCCATCTGGAGGAGAGCAGTCCTCTTCATGGACTTGAGCAACGATCCGTTGTAGGCAATTTTGTTGAATCCGGCTTTTTGCACAAATTGAATATTCCGCTCGTTGTCAAAGGGCGCGCCGGACACGGCGGCTCCATAAATGTTGTAGTCGCGAAAGGCCGAGGGGCCCATTTCTCCTAGCGCTTTCAGTACAACGTTAGCACCCAAGGAGAAACCACTCAGGAAAATAGGAGGTGGCTTTTTGGCGCCACGGTTGAGGAGGGATAGGTAGTGCATCAAGTCGTCGGTAAATCCCAAATGATACGCTCTAAGACTGTCATTGGGAACGCCACTGCAACCTCGAAAGTTAATGCAAGCAACATCAAAGCCTTGTTGCCGATACGCCTTGCCTAGATCCACAGAAAGGGACGAATTGGAATTGGACTGCAGTCCATGCAAGATGACCACAAGTCCTTTGCTCGATGGATCTGCTGACATCATGGTTGTTGTTGTTGTGCTGCTGTCAGATGAATGATACTTGTAATCGACATGAAAGAAATCTCCATCGGGAGTATCAATTGTTTGTCGAACATCCCAAAAGTCACCGTAGGTATCCGGCTCTCCCGAAATGGATTTCAACAATTTGACTCCTTTTCCCACCGCCTTGAAATTTTCGTCTCCAGCACTACTATTATTGTCTTGGATGTACCGGCAGTCGGGATCACTCCGCAAAAAGACACCCGAAATCGTCTGTAAATGACAATTTGTGAGACTGGGGGAGGGCCGAAATTCTCTGGCTTGAAATGTCGAGGCAATGCGATGAGCAAACTCTTGAAAGGCGCTGTCGACAACGTTGGCCGGTTCGCGGCGGCGGCGAGTCGTAGTTAGCTCTGGGCCTGTGTTGCTTTCTGCAAACCGTGTTTGTCGACTGTAGGGAGCTCTAGGAGTAGCACGTGGAGCCACTCGTTGTATCGGGCAGAAGGACAAAGCATTTCCCAATAAAAGGAACAGCAGGAACGTTGATCGACCTATTGACGACATGGTTGGCTTATTTCTACTTCCTGCAAAACGAGCATGTAAGTCCAGACTGACAGGAACAATAGCGTACGATAAGAGAAAAGTAGAAGCTAATACAGTAGTCTCCTTTCTTGCATTGCTTTCGTTGACCGAAAAAAACAATTCTGCTATGCATTGGTGGCGCATTCCTGAAACAACCACGTCGGCTTCGGAACTGACTACAACCCACGAATGAAACAAATTAGACGCACGCTTCCTCTTTAAATTGGGGTTAAAGGTAATTTATTGTTGGTTTTTGCCACCTCGTCATTTTTGTTGGTATGTGGATGTCGTAAGGACAAAAATGAGAAAGACAGATTATGAAAGCAACCATAATGACGAGGAGAAAGGAGGCACACTCTCAACCGCCTTCGATCGAATCAACAAGAGAGTACTACCTACCACTAGCTAGTGGTAGTAGCTATTATGTCTCGCCGATAGCCACAACATGAGGTCACTACGGCAACGACCAATGTTCCTGCTGCTTCTGTTCTTGTTCTTGCTGACCCAAAAAACGGATGCCTTTCAACTTGCCGATCGCAATCTCCGTCGTTCCAACGTACTGAAAGTGGAGGGCGGCATTCTATCTGCCGATGAAAGCAACGTTATAACCGACGAAAAAGTCATACAAACCAATAATAATGATGATGAGGACACAATATTCCGAGAGTTCGCATTTCGCATTGCGTCGACTTTTCCAGCACGAGACTTCAAGCCAGCATCTTCCTTGTTGGCCAATCGACATGTTCAAACCATTTCGGGTGCCTTTTTGCGGGAAGATGCAAATTGTCGCTATACAACACTTTCTGAGTCATCTCAGAACTATAATAATGATAAAGCCAATGGCAACGCACAGATACCGTTGTGGCAGGATCCAGGGATTGCCACCCTTGCTTCCTCGATACACAGAAACTTTGTATTCCAGAGTCGTAGCAGCAATGTCGACGATCCTTCCACAGGAGCATTGCAATATTGGGATGAGCGAGAAGAATTCCAGACACCTGATGATGATTTTTTTCATGTGGACTATAAATATGTCCATCAACATCGCAATCGCAATCGCAATCGCAATCAACAGATGCAAGACAAGGCTTCACCATTATCATCTGCTGCAAAAGGATTGGTCATTGTCGTCCACGGATTACAGTCCAATTCGAATTCTTCTCTGGTGAGAGATATTGCGACTGCCTGCCGCAATCAAGGATTCGACGTGGCAGCCATCAACTTTCGTGGATGTTCCGGTGTCCCGAACAATGGATTGAAGGCTTACCACTTGGGCTTTACGGACGATCTCAAGCAGTTTCTAGCCGTGTTGAAGAGTCGACAACAGAATTCTCCGGATAAAACACCAATCTTTATTACCGGCAAATCTCTAGGGGCCAACGTGGTGTTGAAGGCCCTCGGCGAACTGGGAATGTCAGCCTACACGGACTATAATGTCCACGGTGCGGCTGTTTGTTGCTGCCCGTTTGACAATCAACGAAATGCCAATTTTCTCTTGCGGGGATTTAGCAAAGTGGCATACAATGGAAACCTCTTGAAGTCGTTAAAAGAAGTTGCCTACAGGCAAGTGGAAAGGCTCGGTATGGAAAGCACCGACGCCCAAAAAATTGACTACGACAAATTACAAAAGGCGACTCGCATTACAGAATTCGATGAAGCCTTTATCGCTCCACTCTTTGGTTTCAAGGATCATTTAGATTATTACAACAAGACTAGTTGCTTGAACTTTCTCGATAAAATTCGTGTCCCAACACTCATTCTCAACTCGAAAGATGACCCTTTTATGGACCCAGATTTTTTTCCATGGGACTTTGGGTGCACTTCTTTGGCGGGGAGACAGGCTAAGAGCTCCATTCAAATGGTCCGAACCAATCATGGGGGGCATTTGGGATACATGTTTCACCAGATCAACAGCAATGACAAAGACAACAACCAAGATGTCTCATTTATGCCTTTTGAACTTTCAAGGTTTATCAACCATGTGTTTGAGCGTCGTACTTTTTTGGAGGGCGGAGAAGTGGCACGACAATACTTTCAAATCAACCAGGTTGGCACTTTCTCTGATATGGTGGATTCGTGATTAAAAAGAAGAGGATTACAATATAAATGCTGGGCCAAAGCTTCCTTTGTGGCAAGAAAAGGTAAACTCGGGCATTTGGCATGAAAAAATTGCATTGAACACGGGTTGCACCTTTCGCTCTTCACCAGTAAACTCCAATAAACTTTCATCAAAAATAAATGGCTGTAGAATACAAGAAATATGTAGAGCATAAGTATTTCTTGCCTTGGTTGCCCATCAAAAAGCTCGGTTCGTTGGAGGGATCTTCTGGCGACAAGGAAGGCAACGAAGTTCTTGGTATTGCATGATTTCCTTGGGTTAGGTTGGTCCGTAATCCTCGGTAGACGGGGCGAGATTTTCTTTGTTTCCATCGTCATTTTCATGTGCCGACGGAGGATAATCCTGTTTGGGGATCCTTTTCGAAAACGACAGGTCCAATGCCATTGCGTGACAATGCCCGCGCAGATGCCAACCACTGCGCCCCCACCTCCAATCACTGCCACTCTGGACGATGGCGACGACATACCTACTGCGAAGGATAATCAGCAGAAAAAAGAGTATCCCATCATGATATGGTCTTCAATTGATGTGGCATTACGTTGTCTTGGTTTATCATACCGCGTATGGGAGGCCTTGCATGAAAAAAATGGGGGCTCTCTCTCTTTGGCTGCAATTGTTGACAACGCCTTTATAAGAACAAATGCAGCGTCTCAGAGTTTGCGCACGTATCCTGCAAGCCAGCCATCCATCCATCCATTCAGCTACAAAGTGTCGCTGTTGTGTTCATGGGTTGGCATGTTTTTTCATGTCGGAGGCCTAGTAGCTAGCTCCTAGAGAGTCGGCTGATCTTTTTTTCTCAAGCTTTTCAAAATCAATGAGGATGACGTCACTTTCAAGTCCCGGAAAATTTCAATCACGTATGACAGTTTAGGACTTGTTTCACACACGTAACGGACTGTAGGGATCTCTACACATAACATTTGAATTAGCGACCCCCAATGACAACCGTCGATGGTTGATTTGGTGCACCGCCATCATCAACACGAGCACAAAATGCACAATTGAATAAGGAAGACAATTCAATTGAATAGTACGTAAACAGAATCAAGAATCAAGGAGCAACAGTTACTACAGTGTACTTACAACAACACACAGACACACCAATCCAGCTATAGCACGCACCATCATCACCGTACTACTAGACTAGTACATATATAACAACAATGGCATCGTCCAATGTTCGACTCCAAATTTATTATGGAAAATTAGCGGATCGCTCACGACCACCGGCACCTCTCCGAAGATTTATTGCACAAGATGATTGGGACAGTCTGGTGTGCAGTGTGGAGCAAGCTTTGGTGTTGGACATGCAGTTCCAATACGCCGGCATGATTTTGATTACGGGATTCCTGTTGTGCTGCTTACTCTTAGTGGCCATTACCTATGGTGGATTGGGGAGTCGGCAAAGTCTCGAAGATGAATTGCCATTGTCACCACTACCGGGTACGTCGTTCACCATCATGGATCCTTTAATGCATCAATTGTAGTAGTTGTATTTATACATAACGAGTAGTAGAGTGCTTACTTTACTAATACGTGTCTTCCTCTTGTCTTCTTCTTGTTTGCTTTACAGTGATTTTCTTTATGTTTCTGCTGGGTAGCATGGCCCTGGCGCAACAGTGCCTCGTTCGACCTCGTGTCGTCGCCGACATCAATGATGTCTTGGCTGCCTTTTCCGCGAAGTATCCGGGCATTAGTTTTCATTTGATGGGCAGTGGCAACAACAAGCATCCCTTCTTTATTCAAGTCTATACCGATGGGAACCAATATGATGGCGTAGAAGTGGGCACCGAAAGCATCCGAAACATCAACATTGGAGATGCCATCAACAACAAAGAATACCATCGATTTGGATCACAATATAGTACTTACAGCCAAAACAACAGCGTCATCATTTCGGAGCGCCTCCAAGAATTGGGAAAAGTCAAGGATTTGTTGTCCGAGGCAGAATACAATGAAAAGCGAAAGTCCATTATTGAAATTCTTTGAAACAAGACAAAAAACAACAATCTATCTATTCTATTGTGTGGTTTCTTATGTTGGGCTATCTGTTTTGTGTGAAATATATCAAACAAAAATTGTAATATTTGGCAGTACATGAGGGTAAAAAGTGCTGTGGTGGTATCAACAAAGTGTGGTACTATATTTAATCCTAGCTATAATACCGGTAGTAAACAACTATCTCTACTAGTAGCATATTGTTGTCAAGGACCGTGTCGTATATAGTGTACAGTATTGACTAGTTGGCAACATGGATCACTTACTTTGCTGCTGCTGCTGCTGTCCGGGCTTGAAACGTAAAGTCACGTTGTGCGTCATTTCGACAGTAGTCAATCTCCCTGTAGGTATCGGGACCGGCCGCAAAATTTGTTTTTCTACCTTCCCAGGAATGTTCATAGATCATCTATAAGGAATGACATGTATTGTGTAAGTCGTGAGATTATCTTGCCAAGTGAGAAATTCGGTCTTTGTCGACGTATCATATGATAAACCAAAAGAACACCATACGTCAACACCACTGTATCATCAACCACTACGAAAAACTCACCTGATTGACAGCAATGTAATTATCTACAGTCTCGTCGAGAAGACCTGCCAACTTTGCCATTTTACGACAATACTCCCATTGGGCACCGCCGAGATAATGTGTATCTTGCACACGACCATTCTCTTTGGCGCCACCCGAACGGGCATCCTCTTGAGCGGCTTGGATTCGTTCCTGCAAGGGCGGCAATGCATTCTTGACACAATATTGGGCATGAATCGCTTCCGCCTGCAATTCCACTTCTGGAAAGGGGACCACGCTATGTGGAATCCCCAGAAAGGACAAGGTCGGGTAATGCGCATGCCACAATTGTTCATACAGAGGCATCACGCGTCGTTCGCCTGGAATGCACTGTAGAATGTTGCTGCTGCTCGCGTCATGGTCATTCTCGTGATTCAATAAAAAGGGAAATTCATAGTCATAGCCGGTACAGAAACAAATGCAATCCACGGTGGGTGACACGGTCGTACAATTTTGAAATCGAATCGATCCGTCGGCATGGACCTCCACCGTCAGAGGAACTCCCATGATGTTGCCATGCTGTTCCGGTTCCTCACCAGGTTGCAGTTGGCACGTCGAGTCGGACATGTATACCTGACGGGCATAGGGGGCAATTTCTCGTGCCATGTCCGACCCACTAGCCCTTCCTCCCACACACAAGACTCGTTGATCTTGAAAATCGGCAGGATTGTCATATTCGATCGAATGCATGACGCGTCCCTGGAAGTGTTCTTTCAAGCCAGGTATCTTTGCGTACGCTGGTTTGGCGTAGTGTCCATTGGCGACGAGACAGGCATCAAATAGTTCCGTGGTGGTTGTTGGTTGTTGTTGTTGTTGTGGCTCGTCTTGTCTCCATTCGAGACGAATCTGTGGCCATATTTCTTCTGCAGATGATGGTGAAGCCTTGGATTTGGAATCCTGAACAATTTCCAATTTGGACACTTCGCAGCCGTAATGAATATACTGAGACAAATCAAAATGATCTTGATAGGATTCCAGATACTCTTGCACTCGTTGGTGAGTCACAAAACTCGGGTCCTCCTCGCCGTCGCCCTTTTTGGGAAATGGAAATTCTCGAAATTGCATAATTTCCTTGGGCAAATTGGTACGAAGTCCACGATACATGGGCCTAGTCTTGGAATTGGGCTCGTAGTGCCATACACCGCCACAGTGTCGATCTTTTTCCAAGACAATCGGCTCAATTCCATTGCGAGAGAAAACGCGAGCCGCTGCCAATCCCGAAGCACCGGCACCAATGATAGCAACTCGCATGATGACTGTGCTTGTATAGATTCTGTTTTGATAGATTAAATCTATGGAGTAGAAAGACAAAGTGTAATGAACAGCTACTACTGGTATTGCTGTCTCTTATACACATCTCC
>ENA-ORBV01016162-ORBV01016162.1-microbial-mat-metagenome-genome-assembly--contig:-NODE-16162-length-10871-cov-3.842412_pt1 | contig 10871 bp, 9 predicted proteins | sample MGYA00237777_ERZ505514 | MGnify/ENA primary metagenome ERZ505514 (study PRJEB26160, sample SAMN06269048) | microbial mat metagenome | isolation source: Oligotrophic lake microbial mat | place...
AAGAGACAGGACCTCCGCGGCTTGTTAAACCCGGGACAGGCGGAAACCCGGGACAGGTACAGGTTTCCTGACTTCGCGCCGCGGGGCCTCCGCGCGTCGAGGCGACTTGCGAGATTGCCGGGCCGGCGCTACGGCCTTGCGGGCATGGCCTCTCCACTCGACGACGCGCTCGCGGCCATCCACATCGCGGTGGTCGTGCCGGCCTACCAGGCCGAGCGCTGGATCGGCGAGACGTTGGCCGGCATTCCCGCTTTCGTTCGTCGCATCCTCGTCGTCGTTGACGGCGCCACGGACGGCACCGGACTTCTGCGCGTAAGGTGTGAGCCAAGCTCGTAAGTTATCCGCGATCGGTACGAGTCTTCGGCTCGATGTCTTCGCGATGGCGGCGTCCAGTTTGATGTATCCACTGGCAAAATCTATCCGGTCCCATGTAAGCCGTCCGATCTCGGCATCACGCAACCCGGCAAACGCACCAATCGCAATCGCTGGCACGATTCTTGGATCCGCGGCCCGGAGTAGCGCGGCGATTTCCGTTGGCGTGAGGATACCTGGTACGGCCACGTCGGTCTTCACCTCGGCCGTGCGGAGCACGGGGTTCTCACGGCAATACCCGCGAGAAACGCCATACTCGAATGTCGTGCGCAGAACCTTGCGGAAATTCGCGCGACTGACGGGTGACAGCTTTAAGCCTCGCAGCCAGTCGTCGAGTTCCCGGGGCTCGATCGCGGCAACCATTCTATCATCGAAGAGCTCACCCACCCGCTCCAGCCGATTCTTCACGTCCAGCACATACCGCGGCGATTTTCGATCCGCCTTCTTCACCGCCACGACCTCGGTTCGCAGCGCCTCAAATGTAACGGTACGCGACAGAAGTTGGGCCCGTTCGGCGAAAGCCTCCGCAGCGGCTGTCAGGGTCGTGCCGAAGGGTTCAAGAATTGCAATCGCACGTACGGCGTCGACCCGTTGTCGATCGCTCATGGCCATCGCAGCCCGACCTTGGCTCTGCATTTCAGGGCGGCGTCGGGCTAGCCACTCATTGGCCGCATCGCGCGACGGAAAGAACTTCCGTTTGCGCTTACCGTCTTCGTCGCGCAGCCCGTCCACTACCCACTTCGTATCCGGCCCGCCCCAGTTCCAGCGTTTCACGTGCGGCTTGGTGGTTCTCATGGCGAAACCAACCATTTCCGGCTGTATCTGTCAATTTCATTGTCAACGGAGGACTTAGTCAAACACCAGATAATGCCGTAAGTGCTTGCTGGTGCCCGGGACAGGACTCGAACCTGCACACCTTACGGCAACGGCTTCTAAGACCGTCGTGTCTGCCATTCCACCACCCGGGCGGGTCGTGTGAAAGGACACCTTCGCACGAGCCCCGCCGCCGGATCAAGCGCCTTGTTTCAACGCGTCCGATGGCTCAGGAGGCGCCGATGGTCGTCAATTCGGCTCCCGGGGCTTTTGTCCGCCCACGCCAACGAGGTAGGTGCCTTCCGCTCATTCCGGCAGGGCTCATGCGATAGCGCTCGCCGCGGTGCGCAGAGTCGGCCCGTCGGTCCAGCGGGCGGCGATCGTGGTGGTCAACGGCCACTCCGGGATGCCGGTTTCGTTGCGCTGGAGTTGGGCGATCAGCAGCTCCGTCGCGCGAGCGCCCAGGGTGCGGGGCTGGAGGTCGAGGCCGGCGCAGTCCCGGCCTTTCATGTGGAGATTCAGACACAGAAATCCGTGCGTTTTGGGCAGCTGCGCTCCGCATTCCTCCATCCAGGCGATGGCATCCGTGCTGTGGCCCACGACGACGTCCGGATCATATTTCTTAAACCATGTGATGAACTCGGATTTCGTGAGCGTCTCCGGCACCAAGGGCGGAATGGGCGCCAACGCGGGATGCGTTTCTTGAAACGCACGAAACGCTGCGCCCCAGCGATATTGCAGGCGTTCATCCTGGTGTTGGCGAAGAAACAAGCCCGGTCGTTTATAGCCGAGCTTCGGCAGGCGCTGGAGAGCTGACAACAGCGAGCGGTAATGATCGGGGCAAACCGAGTGCAGCGCGGGTCGCTCAATGATATAGTCAGTATAAATACCGGTGAAACGCGACCAGTCGAGATTGGAGAGATCGGGCTCGTCCCACGCCGGCAATAGAATCACGCCGTGCAAGCCGCGGGACTGCAGGATCGAGTCGAGCCGCTGGACGGAAACACCCGCATGGCCGACGAAGAACTTCTCCACCTTGAAGCCCAGCTCGGTCGCGCGGGTTTCGGCTCCGATGACCAATTCGCGATGGTAACGGGTGGACGGTTCCGGGCGATCGGGCTCGTTGAAGTCAACGGCCGCCAGCACCCCGCGAAAGGTGCCGCCGCGGGAACGCCGCAGTTCCGACATGAGCGCGCCCGCGAGCGGATTGCGCCGGTAACCGACCTCATCAGCGGCCTTCTTGACGCGCGCCGCGGTGTTGGGATCGACGCGGGAAGAACCGCGGAGCGCGTCGGAGATGGTCGTGCGCGACAAGCCGAGAAGTTTCGCCAGAGAACGCAGGGTAGGGGCAGAGGCAGACATAGCGGACTGTCCGGCAGACTCGCTTTGGCGCGCGCGGATGCAATCGTTTTATACACGAGAGCGAGAGAGGGTTTGGGGGCGGGACCGAGGGTGAACGGCCTCATTCCGGGGCTCGCGCAGCAACTGGATTCGAGGGTGGCTGGGGACCGAGGATTGGGTCGGTGCGCGAAATAGCTGCTCGCCGCTCCGGGAGGCGATCGTAGGGTTGCGCCGCTTTTGGTTCGTTCCCCGTTCGCTTTCCCTCCCATGACTATTGGCAGTTTGCACGTGATTGATATCCTGGTTGTCGCCGCGTACCTCGCGGTTGTGACCTACCTGGGGCATCGCGTTTCGAAGGGTGGTTCGTCGAACGAGGAAGGCTTTTTCCTGGCCGGCCGCAGTCTGGGTAAGCTCTACCAGTTCTTTCTGAATTTCGGCAATGCGACCGACGCCAACGGAGCGGTGTCGACGGCGAGTCTGGTGTATCAACAAGGGGTCTCCGGGGTGTGGCTGTCGCTGCAGACCTTGTTCATGAACCCGTATTATTGGTTTATGAATCTTTGGTTCCGGCGGGTGCGTTTGGTGACCGTCGCCGATTTGTTTGAAGACCGGCTGGGAAGCCGGGCGCTCGCGCGTTTCTACGCGGTGTTTCAGATCGCGGCGTCGGTCGTGGTGACGGTGGGGTTTGGTAATCTGGTTTCCTATAAAATCTCGGCGTCGCTGCTCGTGAAACCGGAGGCGACCTGGACGGCGGCGGAGCAGTCGTCGGTGGAGAACTATCAGGAGCTGAAGCAGCTGGAAAAGGCGGCGCGTGACGGCGCCCTGGCGACGGAGCAGCGGGCGCGGCTCGACGTGCTCGCCGATGCAAATGCGCGCGGGGAGTTGCGCAGTTATATCACGGCGCTCGAGCCGTGGTCGTTCTATCTCACGTACACGCTGATTGTGGGAATCTATATTGTGTTGGGAGGCATGGCGGCAACGGCGGTGAACGAAGCGGTGCAAGGCGTGCTCATTGTGATATTTTCGGTCATGCTCATTCCTGTGGGACTGTCCGCGATCGGAGGCTGGAGTGCGTTGGGCGAACGGGTACCGGCGGCGATGTTTGACCTGTTTGGCAACGCGGCCTCGCAGGTTTCCGGTTGGACGGTGGTCGCGATCCTCTTTGTGAGTATTATCCAGATCCACGGGATCATCGGTAACATGGCGGTGAGCGGATCGGCGAAGGACGAATTTGCGGCGCGTTTCGGGGCGGTTTCCGGCACCTATGCCAAGCGGGTGATGATCATTTTGTGGGCCTTTGCCGGACTCATCGCGATCGCGCTGTTTCAAGGCACCTCGGCATTGTCGGATCCGGACGCGGCCTGGGGCACGATGGCGCGACAGCTCCTTGGGCCGGGCCTGCTGGGGCTGATGATGGCGGGTGTGTTGGCGGCAAACATGTCCACGGTCGCCGCCCAGACGATGGCGGTGTCGGCGCTGTTTGTGCGGAATGTTTACCGCTATATCTGGCCGGCGGCGACGGAGCGTGAGGCGGTGAAGGCGGGCCGCTGGGCGATCGTGGGGGCGCTCGTGAGCGGGATTTTGGCGGCGACGCAGATGACGAGTGTGTTTAGCGCGATTCAGCTGTTGCTGACGGTGAACGTGCCGTTCGGGGCGGCGGTGGTGTTGATTTTTTTCTGGCGGCGGCTCACGCCCGCAGCGGTGTGGACGGCCGTGATTCTGTCGGCGTTGGTGAATATCATTGCGCCCCTCGTGGTGCCGCTGGTGCCGGCGCTGCGAAGTCAGCCGGCGTTGGTTGAACTCGCGGTCGCCGGGACGGATGGCCGGCGCGATCCGGTGTTTTTCCAAAAAGTGGTGCGCTCGAATCCGGATGACGTGACGAGCCCGTTGGAAGGGCGCGAACGCTTCCACCTCGAGCTTTTCATCCTGGATCGCGCGGGAATCGACATGGCGGCGCGTTCCTCGAGCACGCGGTTTGCGGCCCGGTTCTTCTTTGACGGACTGTTTCCCTTTCTGCTGCTGCTGGTGGTGAGCCTGTTTACGCGTCAGCTGGCGCGCGAGCACGTGGACCTGTTCTATGGAAAAATGAAGACCCCGGTGGGGCGAACGCCCAAGCTGGAGCAGACGGCGATGGAGGAAACCCGGCGTAATCCTAACCGCTTCGAGCACCTCAAACTCTTTCCGCGATCCTCGTGGGAAATGACCACGTGGGATCGGGTGGACACGATCGGATTCATCGCCTGTTGCGTGCTGTCGGCGGGAATCCTCGGACTTTTCGCGTTTTTGCTGAAAGCGGCGATGTAATCGGTCGGCGTTCGTGACCGGGCGAACCGCCTGACCGGATAGGAAGAACTTTTTTTGAGCTCGGCAACTTTCTCGTCCGCGGATCGTCTCATCCGCCATGAAACCCTTCGCGGCTTTGGTCGCATTCGTTGGCTTAGTCTTCGCTCCTGTGCTGGTTGCGCAGGAAACGCCGACTGGTGCCATCGTGGAATTGCCGAAATTCGTGGTCACCGACAACCGCGAACTTCCCCCGCCGGAGTCGTGGCGCTATGCGGCGATTCCCGGGTTTGAGATCCTCAGCAATGCCTCCGACAAGGCGACGCAGCGGCTGATTCGGGACTTCGAGGTGTTTCGCCAAGCCCTGAGTTATGCCTGGCCGATGCCGGATCGCATCTCGCAGACGACCTCGTTGATCATCTGCGGCAAGGGCAACAAATTCGATGCCTTCATTCCCACCGGGCGAGTGGGGCCGGATGTCGCGCTTGCGAGTCTCTTCCTCAAGGAAGGCAGCAAGACGGCGATCGTCATCGATATGGCGTCGACGACACTAAACATTTTGAACGTCGATGACTCCGCCGATGCGGCGACGGGCACCGATTCCGGCCTCATCACCGTGGAGCATGACAAGCAGCTCTATCGTGAGTATGTCCGGTTCCTGCTTAGCCGCAGTGAACCGCGGCTCCCGGCGTGGCTTGAAGAGGGCCTTTCGCAGATTATCATGCGGATGCGGATCGAGAGTTACCGCGCGATCGATTTCGCGAAACTGGAGGACCCGAACACCATTTCCGCGCTCGGTGCGATGACGGCGGCGGTGAACGCGCTCGCGGAGGAAGGCGATATGTTGCTGGCGGGTGCGCCGGCGGAAGACCGCGACTTCAACGCGGCCTTGCACCGGAAGGCGCTGGTGAAACTCGATCAGTTTTTTGCCATCAAGCATGATTCGCCGGAAGCGACCGCGGTCCTGGGCAACAACCGTTGGGCCAAGCAGGCGTATGCGTTTGTCCACATGTGTCTCTATGGTGAGCGCGGCAAGTTCCAGAAGCCCTTCACGACCTTTCTCCAGCGGATCGCGCGGGAGCCGGTGAGCGAGGCCTTGTTCAAGGAATGCTTTGGTCTGACCTATAATCAGATGCTCACGCAGATGCGGGGCTATATTGATATGACGGTGTATGAATCAAAGTCGTTTCGTGCCAAGAAGGGTGGCCCGGATCTGATCGATCCGCCCGCGCCGCTCGTGCTGCGGGATGCGACCCAATCAGAGGTTGGCCGGATCAAAGGTGAAGCGAAAGTGATCGCCGGTCACGCGGTCGCCGGACGCCAGGAACTCATCGCCCCCTATATTCGCGGAGAGCGCGATCCTAACCTGCTGGCGGCATTGGGTCTTTTTGAAAAAAATGCCGGCGAAGACGTACGGGCGCGTCGCTTCATCGAGGCCGCGTACGAAGGCAAGACGAAGCGCCCGGATGCGCTGCTGGAACTCGCGCGGTTACGTTACACGGATGCCATCGCTGCGCCCGGGGTGGCGGACGGTCATTTCTCCCGCGAGCAGGTGAACCGGATTGTTGAACCCCTGATGATCGCGCGCAAGGAGCCGCCCCATCAGCACGGTGTTTATGATATTCTGGCCGACACGTGGATGCGTAGCATTGAACGGCCGACGCGCGACGAAGCCATTCCGGCGATCGAAGGCGCGATTTTATTTCCGACCCGGCTGAAGCTGATCTATCAAGCATGCATGCTCGCCGCGGAGATCGGCGATCTGAAGTCGGCGCATGCGCTGGCTGATCACGGCATCAAATGGGGACCCGATGCGGCGGTAAAGAAACGCTTTCAGGATTTGAAGCAGGATCTGCCGCCTGCGCCGGGTGAGCCGGAGAGTGCACCGGCGGCGGCGCCCGCCCCGAATGCCGCAGCGCCCGTTGGCCGGAAATCGACTTGAAATGAAGGGATCGTCCACGTGGCTGGCCGGAGCGGGGCTCGTTCTGGCGATGAGCCTCGTCGGGTTCGCGCAGACGCCATCAGTAGGAGACAATGCCGCCTCTCAACCATGATTCGAAAAGCCTTTGTTTTGTCCGTGCACTCAGGTCAGGAAGCCGAATACGCCCGACGGCACCAGCCGATCTGGGCGGAGCTGGAAGCGGTGCTGAAGGCGCACGGCGTGACACAGTATTCGATTTTCCTGCACCCCGAAACGCGTCAGCTTTTCGGATACGCCGAGATCGAGGATGAAGCCCGTTGGGCGGCGATCGCGAAGACGGAGGTGTGTCAGCGCTGGTGGAAATACATGAGCGAGCTGATGCCGTGTAACCCGGACCTCAGCCCGGTTTCGCGCGAACTGCGCGAAGTGTTTCACCTCGAGTGACGACGGGAGCGAGGATCGTGGGGCGCGCGATCCGGAACGTCGAAGGCACGCGCCTGATGGAACCGGTGTTACTTCAGCCAGCGCGCCAACGGTAGTTTCTGTTGGCGGATTTCCGCGACGGCGAGTTCCGCCACCTTGGTGGCACCGGCCTCCACGAAGTGCGTATCGTCCTTTCGGCCGTAGGGAATTTCCGAATACACTCCGGGCTCGATCCACATGAAGAAGCGCCGCGAAGGTTCGTCGCCGGCCGCCTGTAGCCAGGCCGCGGTGGACTGGGTGAGATCGAGCAGCGGGACCTTTTTTTCCTGCGCGACCGCGCGCACGGCTTCGGGATACAGACCGTGGGTATCGATGAGCTGTCCGCCCGGATCGAATTTTCGCCGCACCACGGGCGTGGCGAGGATCGGGATGGCCTTGCGCGCCCGCGTATCCGCAATGAAACGACGCAAGTTATCGCGGAAGGTGGTGGCGGGATTCGTGTAGCGGACCGGGTCCTCCTTCTTCTCGTCGTTGTGCGCGAATTGAATGATGACGACATCGCCGGGCGTGAGGGCGGTGCGGACCTTTTCCCAGCGTCCCTCGTCGATGAAACTCCGGGTGCTCCGGCCGTTGACCGCGTGATTTTCGACCGTGACGCCGTTTTTGAAGAACGCCCCGAGCGCCATGCCCCAGCCGCGCTCGGGCAGGTTCAGCGGCTTGTTGGCCATGGTGGAGTCGCCGATCAGATAAATGCGCGGCGCGGCGTGAAGGGAGGTGAAGCTCGCGATCAGCGGTAAAACGAGCAGAAACAGAGTGCGGGAAAGGTGAGATTTCATACGCGTTTATATAATGGGCGCCTCGATCAAGAATGAGCCGAATGATGCGACGGGGGGAAGTGAACTAAGCCGGGTCCATGCAGTCGAGACGAAGAAAGTCGTAGCTGCCGAAGTGACGAGGCAGTTAACACCGGTTCACCGTTCCTTCCGCCTCCTGACGTCGTCGGCTACAACGTCGTCGGTGACCTTCTATTGCATCGTTACGGGATCGAGGAGTCGAGAGAGGCCGGAAGACTCGGCGGCCTTCGTTCCCTTTGTTCTCTTCTGTTTAATCGGGACGGCTCAATTCCACGCGGCTTGCCGCGCGGATGGATGCCGCCCGCTGTTATCGGGGCGAAGCCCCTTTCTGTGATACCCCGCTGCTTGCGGCGGGGAGGGTTCATTGGCCTGAGTTTTGGCTCGCTCCTTTATAGGCAAAGAAAACGTTGTCCTTTCGGTCGGCTGGCCGTTCGCTCTTCGCCTTCTTTAACGGTTTAAATTCTGCGTGGCGGGTCGCCGTTCGGCTCGCCCCGCGGTTACGTCCGACCCACGATCCACGGGAGCGCGTCGAGGTCAACATTGCCGCCGGTCAGGATGATGCCGACGCGGCGATGGGCCACTGGCACTTTTTGCGCGAGCACCGCGGCGTAGGGTACGGCGCCGGAGGGTTCGACGACGATCTTCATCGTTTCCCAGACCATGCGCATCGCGGTGACGATCGACTCCTCGCTGACCGTGACCACGCCGTCGATGAGGCCTTTGACGATTTCGAAGTTCGGCTGGCCGATCGTGGTGCGCAGCCCGTCCGCGATCGTGCGCGCCTGTTCGAGCGGAATGACGTGTCCGGCGGCGAACGATTCGGCGGTGTCGCTGGCGCCGGCGGGTTCGGTGGCGATGATGGAAATCGAAGGCCGGAGCGCCTTCGCGGCCACACTTGCGCCGGCGAGCAAGCCGCCGCCGCCGACCGGGCAGAGCAGCAAGTCGAGGTCGTTGACGTCTTCGAGAAACTCGATCGCGGCGGTGCCCTGTCCGGCCATCACGTGCTCGTTTTCGTAGGGGTGAATCAAGGCGGCGCCGGTTTCGGCGACGATACGCGCACACGTGCCTTCGCGGGAGGCGGCGTCTGGTTCACAGAGCGTGACGATGCCACCGTAGCCTTCGACTGCGCGGATCTTGGGTTTGGCGGAATTAGCCGGCATGACAATATAGGCGGGAATTCCGCGCAAGCGGGCGGCCCGGGCCACGGCGGCGGCGTGATTGCCTGAGGAGTGGGTCGCGACGCCCAGGCGGGCGGACGCTTCGTCGAGGGAAAAGATGGCATTGGCGGCTCCGCGGGCTTTGAAGGCGCCGACCTTCTGGAAGTTCTCGCACTTGAAGAACAAGGTCCCGCCACAGGCGGCGTCGAGACGCTCACTCGTCAGGACGGGAGTGCGATGAATGTACGGACGAATGCGGTCGTGGGCGGCGCGAATAGCGGCAAGGTCGAGCGGCATGGCGTGGAGCAGCTTGCGCCCGGCGGGCGGCGCATGCAACGTCGCGTATGGTTAAGAAACTTCTTCACACCCGGATGCGCGTCAACGACCTCGAGCGCACCGTGAAATTCTATGAACAGGCGCTGGATCTAAAAGTGGCGCGCCGCAACGTGTCGCCGCGCGGCGCTCAGATCGTGTTCCTCGCTACGCCGAACAGCGACGAGGAAATTGAAATCTGCCAGCTCGCCAACAGTCCGAGCGTGCAAGTGCAACCTGACTTGGTGCATCTCGCTTTCGAAGTGGAGGATCTAAAGGAATTCACCGCGAAGCTGGAAGCGAAAGGCTTCAAGCTGAGCGACGGGCCCACGCCGACCAGCAGTGGATCGGTGATCGCGTTCATCGATGCGCCGGAAGGCTACGAAGTGGAACTGATCCAGCGCGCCAAGTAAGCGCCGAGGCGGAGGCTTCCGATCCGATTCGATCCGAGTGACACAGGCATTCCTGCCTGTGATCCGGGGGTCGGATTTGCGAGCGGGGTGGGGGTTCGGAGGTTTCGGAGTGACGGGCAGGACGGAGCGGAACAGACAGGAATGTCTGTATCACTTCGATCGGTCGGAAGGGTGACACAGGCATTCCTGCCTGTGATCGGAGGATCGGGTTTGCGAGCGGGGTGGAGGTTCGGAGGTTTCGGAGTGCCGGGCGGGACGGAGCGGAACAGACAGGAATGTCTGTATCACATGGGACCGACAGACACTTTACTTCCGCGCTTCCTGGCGTTCCCAGGCGAAGAGGAACTGTTGCGCGAGGCCGGCGAGCGGGCCGAAGTGCACGCGGCCAAACTGCGCCAGTTGCGGTGTGCTCCAGCCGTCGAGGCCGTAACGCCGGACGAGGGTTTTCAGAATCCACACGTCCACCGGAAACGCCTCCAGGCGTCCGGCGCCGAAGAGCAGGACGCAGTCGGCGACTTTCTCGCCGACGCCCGGTAGCGAGCAGAGCCGCTCCTTGGCTTCGAGGTAGGGGAGGGTTTCGGTTTCATCGAGCCAGCCGGGGTGCGCGGCCAGATACTGGGCCGTTTGGCTAATATAGCGGGCGCGGAAGCCCAGCAGGCAGGCGCGTAGTTCTGTTTCGGGTACACGCGCGAGTTCGGCCCAAGTGGGCAGCCGATGAAACGTCGGCACCGCTGAACCCTTTGCGGTCTCGAGCCCCCATGAGGTTTCATCGGCTCCCGCTCCATTGTTCAAAGGCGCGCCGTGGCGCCCGGCCAGCAACGCGATCATTTGCTTGATCTGTACAATCTGTTTGGTCGCGCTGCAGAGGAAGCCCAACAGGGTTTCTCCGAACGGTTGGCGCAGGATGCGCAAGCCGGAGAGACTCACCACGCAGCGCGCGAGGTGCGGATCGCTTCGCCAGGGCAGGGCTGTCTCTTATACACAT
>ENA-ORBV01016163-ORBV01016163.1-microbial-mat-metagenome-genome-assembly--contig:-NODE-16163-length-10870-cov-13.448624_pt1 | contig 10870 bp, 10 predicted proteins | sample MGYA00237777_ERZ505514 | MGnify/ENA primary metagenome ERZ505514 (study PRJEB26160, sample SAMN06269048) | microbial mat metagenome | isolation source: Oligotrophic lake microbial mat | place...
TTTCCGTAGGGGCGCACGGCTGTGCGCCCCTACCTACGAACAATTTGTCGGTTTTATTTAATCCACGATCCTTAGCGCTCATCAGTTTTGATGAAGACCCTGAGGCAACCGCTTGCACCATTTGGGTCTAACGCTCCATGCCCCTTTCAGGAGAACTAAGCTATGCCCACCCAAGTTGTTGTTAACCCCGACCAGATTGCCATTAGTGATGGTTCTTCGTTTCTCGTCACCGCACGCGATGGCTCGATCGATGATCAACTCCCGCAAGGCTTTTTTGTCCGCGATACGCGTCTCATTTCCTACTACGAGATCTCGCTCAATCGATATCCACTCAAACTGCTGGCATCCAGTCCACTGACCCATCGGGTGGCACTGTATCAATTTACAAATCCTGTATTCCGGACTGTGCGGGGAACCGTGCCTTATGGTCAGTTGATTATTACGGTACGACGGGATGTTGTGGGTGGGCTACATGAAGATATTGACATTACGAACCATTCTGGCGATCGCGTCGAATTTCAACTTATGTTGGCGATTCGTTCCGATTTTGCCGATATCTTTCAAGTCAAGTCGCAGCAACTGTTAGCCCGTGGCAAGACACAGACAAACTGGAACGATGGCAAACTAATCACTGATTATCAGAATGAGTCATTCCACAGGAGCATCATCGCAGCACCCGATGGCGCGAGTTCACCGCCCAATTTTGCCAATGGTCGCCTGGTCTTTGATGTGGTGCTCGATCCCGGTGCGGCGTGGCATGCTTGCATCAACTTTATCGCCCTGGTAGACGGCGATGTGTTGGAACCCCGTCATACCAGCGCTGAGATTGCGGTTACAGAGGCGGGCAAAGTACTGGAAAACTTTCTCCATGTCTCCACTCAACTCCAAACCTCCAATGCCGCCGTTGCAGCAACGTATCAACAGGCGTTGATTGATATGGGTGCCTTGCGGATTGCCTTTGAAGAGAATGAGAAATCCTACTGGATGCCAGCCGCTGGAATGCCGTGGTTTATGGCAGTCTTTGGACGAGATTCCATCATTGCTGGCTTGCAAACGATGGCAGTGAATGCTGAGTTTGCGCGTGGCACACTGGCTCGACTGGCTCATTTACAGGCAACCGAGGTAGACGATTGGCGGGATGCTCAACCCGGTAAGATTCTCCACGAAATTCGGCGGGGTGAGTTAGCGCAACTGCATGAAGTGCCCCATACACCTTACTACGGCACGATCGAAGCCACGATTCTTTGGATTGTGACTCTAGCAGAGACGTATCGCTGGAATGCCGATCGTTCTTTGCTGGATCACTGCTCTGTGCCACTGGAGCGGGCACTTACCTGGATTGACCAGTATGGCGATTTTGATGGGGATGGCTTTGTGGAATATCTCACTCGTTCCAAAGATGGCTTGCGAAACCAGGGCTGGAAGGATTCTGGTGATGCCATCGTGTATCCTGATGGAAGTCAAGTTGATCCACCGATCGCGCTCTGTGAAGTGCAGGGCTACGTCTACGATGCCTGGAGGCGAGCCGCAGGCATTTATGACATCTTGGGCAACCACGACCGAGCGAAGGCACTGCACCAGAAAGCAGACGACCTGTATGAGCGTTTTAACGATCGCTTCTGGATGGAAGACGAAGACTTTTACTGTTTAGGGTTGGATGCCCAAAAGCAGCAGATTCGAGCGATCGCTTCCAATCCTGGACATCTACTTTGGTCAGGGATCGTACCACCAGAACGGGCAAAACGGCTTGTCGCACGGTTATTCCAACCCGATCTCTGGTGTGGTTGGGGCATTCGCACACTCTCATCGCAGAATCCGGCTTATAACCCCATTAGCTATCAACTTGGGAGCGTCTGGCCCCATGACAATGGGTTTATTGCCGCGGGACTAAAACGCTATGGGTATCACGCCGAAGCGAACCGCATTGCAGAAGGCATCTTTGCGGCTGCCAGTTACTTTGAGGCTGGACGGATGCCAGAACTCTTTGCTGGCATCGAACGCCAAGCAGAAAGCTTTCCAGTCCCCTATCCTGATGCCAATATTCCACAAGCATGGGCGGCTGGCTCCATTTTCTTCTTCATCCGCACCATCCTCGGACTCGAAGCCAATGCCCCAAAGCGACAATTGCGGGTGCAGCCAACCCTACCTGCATGGTTGCCAGACATTGCCTTGAGGAATTTGGTGGTGGGTGATGCAAAGGTTGCCTTACGCTTCTGGCGAGAAGGCGAACAAACGCGATGGGAAGTCACCCATCTTGATGGCACATTAGAAGTGTATGCCGATCGCGACTCAAGCCAGTTTCGTGCCATCCAGTGAAACACCAAAAGGAGCCAAGTATGTTTGAAAGCCTGAGCAGAATTCAAAATCCAGTTGCTAGAAGTGTAACCGCTGCCTTCACGACACTTTCAGTCATCACTCTTGCGTCTGCGATCGTCATTGGATTCACAAAACCAAAAGACGAATCTGCCTCTAAAACAGCCGTATATGCGTCCTTCATTGGGGCAGGCTGCAGTGCTTTGTTTGGTCTGGCTAGAGGTAAGGGAAAGCAGCAAAACGCGACTCAAGTGCAAGATGAGGGGCAGGCTGTTCAAGCGACTGAAAGCACGATATGGAAAGACTGGCGCGACTTTGTGGTCGTTCGCAAAGTGAAAGAAAGTGAGGAGATCACCTCGTTTTACTTGCAACCAGGCGATCAGGGCGCTATCCCCGCTTTTCAACCAGGGCAATTTCTGACCATTAAGCTGGAGATTCCTGGGCAAGCAAGACCCGTCATTCGCACCTATTCGCTATCAGATTATGCGGAACCGCACGTATACTACCGTTTATCCATCAAGCGAGAATCGATGCCTCCAGGCTTAGATGTGATGCCGGGGCTTGCCTCGAATTTCATGCATGACCAGATTCATGAAGGTTCCGTCATTCCGGCAAAGCCACCCAGCGGCAAGTTTGTTCTTGATGTGCAAAAGTCCATCCCCGCCGTGCTCATCAGCAATGGGGTGGGCATTACACCCATGATCAGTATGGCAAAAGCGGTGACGCGTCTGAATCCCGATCGCCCCCTCTGGTTTCTACATGGTGCGCGTGATGGCAGCTTCCATGCCTTTCGAGAAGAGGTGAGCGCGATCGCGGCACAGAATCCCAATTTAACGGTTCATTATGCCTACAGCCGTCCCAGAGCAGAAGATGCGGGTCATCATCAGAGCGTTGGTTACGTCGATACGGCTTTAATTCAATCGCTGGTGATGCAAGACGCAGAATATTTTCTGTGTGGTTCTCCACCCTTTATGGAAGCCATTCGTGCGGGCTTAAGCGCTGCAAATGTACCTGAAAGCCGCGTCTTTTTTGAGGTGTTCACAAAAGCGAGTAAGGCGATCGGCGATCGCCCACTCGCTGAAGTGAATGGTAACAAGATTGAAGCAGCAACCATTGTCTTTGCCCAATCGAATCAGACGATCGCCTGGAGCGCGGATGCAGACAGTCTTCTGGAGTTTGCCGAAGCCAATGGTTTAAATCCTCCCTATAGTTGTCGTCAAGGCATCTGTGGCACCTGCGAGTGCAAGCTTCTAGAGGGTGAAGTGGAGTATCAAACAACACCTACAGCGACTGTTGAGGAGGGTTCGGTACTGATTTGTATCGCTAAACCCAAAACCGCAAACGTTGTCCTTGACCTTTAGAAAGGTGTATGACTTACGAGTGGGCGAGCATCTGCTTGAACGGCTGCAATGAGGTTGGGTTAGCTCTATAAACGTTCTCGTTATGCATGGCACTTAACTATGACTACGACCTGGCATCTGATCGGAAAAATCAAACCTCATGCACTCAGTGAAAGTAGACTGCAATTGCATTACGCCATCCAGTTCATTGCCGCTACCGGTGCGGCATTGGCAGAACCGCTCCCAGACTATAGCCATACCAGTTTGGCATGGCATCCGGGTTTAGAGGTGTTTGTTGGGTCTGCCATTCAAGCACCGCAGCCGTTTCAAGTGGCACTTGATCCGGTCAGCCTCAAATTAATGCTTTTGAATGAGCAGAGTGAAGCGATCGCCACCTTACCATTGCCTGGAAAAACAATGGCGGCAGGGCTGGATTGGCTTCAGCAAGCGGTCGCTCAACTGGGTGTTGATGGCAGCAAAATTGCGTTTCTGACGTATCCACCGGATGATTTTCCTGATCATCCTCTTGCTCACGGTGCCGCCTTTGCCACCCATCAGGCATTGGCGTTGAGCGAGCTGACCGATTATTACGCCAATACGCATCCACTCTTCCAGGCAATCATGGCAACGACCGAGGACGCGACTGCTACCCGCATCTGGCCCCATCACTTTGATATGGCAACGCTCATCATGCTTCCTGGCACTAAAAATGGAAGTCCCTTTACTGTCGGTGTGGGTTTATCGCCTGGAGACGCTAACTACAACGAACCTTACTGGTATGTGTCTCCCTACCCGTATCCAGAGACAGCGAGCCTTCCTGCCCTCAACGGTGATGGTTTCTGGCATACTCAGCACTGGGTTGGAGCTGTACTGCCTGCTTCCCGACTGACTGCACCGGTCAGTGTTGAAACGCAACAGCAGCAGGTTGAGTCATTTTTGCAGGCTGCCTTGGAGACATCAATCACCCTGCTTCAGTCCGCATCTCCCGTTAAGGTTTGACCATGTCTACGCGCTTCACTCAAACACTCAAACGATCGCTCCTCGCTGCGGTTGCCTTTGCGGTCATTGTGGCGACACCGCAACGTCAGGCGGCTTCCCAAACCACTCAGCAGAGCCTTTCCTTACCGACTCAATTCGCTCAAACACAGACAATTCAGCACGCTGTTGTCGCAGTGGAGTCTGTGGGTATGACAGTTTCGGAGATGGATCGGGCAGTAGACTTCTACTCCACCGTCTTGTCCTTCAAGAAAGTGTCTGATGTGGAAGTACTAGGTACAGAGTATGAGCAGCTACAAGGGTTGTTTGGTGTACGGTTACGAGTGGTCAAGCTGCAACTCGGCAAGGAGCTCATTGAGCTGACGGAATACCTGACACCGAAAGGACGACCGATTCCCATTGATTCACGCAGTAACGATCGCTGGTTTCAACATATTGCCATTGCGGTGAGCGATATGGATCAGGCATACCAACAGTTACGCAAATACAAAGTACAATACGTATCCACCGCTCCCCAGCGCATCCCCAACTCCAACAAAGCGGCGGCTGGCATTCGTGCCTTCTACTTTAAAGATCCTGATGGACACAATTTAGAGCTTATTTACTTTCCACCCGGCAAGGGCGATCCAAAATGGCAGCAACCAACAAAGCAGCTTTTCTTAGGCATTGACCATACGGCGATCGTGGTTTTCAATACAGCCGCCAGCCTCAAGTTCTATCGCGATTTACTGGGTCTCAAAGTAGCAGGGGAAAGCATGAACGCTGGCACTGAGCAGGAACATCTCAATAATGTGCAAGGCGCACGACTGCACATTACTGGGTTACGTTCTCCCGCTGGACCTGGTATTGAGTTTTTGGACTATCTAGAACCGAGGGATAGGCGATCGCTCCCTGCGGATGCCAAACCGAATGATCTATTACACTGGCAAACCACTCTGGTGGTGAAGGATGTAGCGGCGATCGCCGATCGTCTACGGCTCAATCAAGCCACCTTTATTTCTCCCCATGTTGTCACCATGCCCCAGCAACCATTCGGTTTCAAAAAAGGGATTCTGGTACGCGATCCAGACGGTCATCCGCTGCGTTTGGTTGAGAAGACCGATCTGCCAAAGTAAAGCCATCGCCAGCGAAACCAGCCATGACAGTCGCAACCGTTAAGGTGCCTATGCCTCCCAACAAACCTTCATCAGTGGAACAATTAACCCACTGGCTTTCCCTGCTTTGGCGATCGTCGTTGAAGCTAGCTTAAATCCCTAGCGATCGCAGTTGTAGGCACTTTAACCCTCTAACGACCCCGCTTACCCGCCGCAAGCAACCTTTCGGACTCCACAAAGAGACTCTATACGGTCGGTGTGCAACGGGATTGTTAGACCGTACCTCACCGATTGCTGCCAACTGGCGCTCCTGTCTTCATTTTATCCAACCTGTTTGGGACGAACTTCAAATTCAGAACGCGCACGGAAGAAACAAACATCAAACTCAAAGAAGAAATTGGCTTGCCCCAAGATTAAAGGCACATTGGGGGCTTGTGTCCAAGCAAATGCAAGGTTAATGGTGGGGAATGAACTGACTTGAGCATCAACAACGACTGCACGAGCTTCAAATCGATCTAAGTTCCCTGCCAATAGAACTGAGAGAGTTTCATCCTCCCAAATTAAGCCCAGTTGTAAACCTAACTCATAGGGCAAAACATTAACACTTGCACCTGTATCCAATAAACCTTCAGTATTCAGAGATTGATCATCAAGGCTGAGCGTCAAAGGTAGGTATGGCATTCGATCAACCATGCCAAGTCCGCTATCAATGATTTTGTAGGGAAATCTTTGAGTGTCAACCATTCTTCTCTTGCTGCTTTGTCGCCAGAAGATTCATCAAGACATTAGCAGCCTCAGAACAATTGTACGGCGACCAGATTGGATACTCCCGGTTCGCAACAAAGAAGTTTGCATCTTCTTCCTTGACCAATTCTGTTGCCAGAAACTGCATCAGCCGAAGCTTGTCAATTTTTGGAAGTTCCTGGATTTGTGACATGAGTTCAGCTAATGGCATCTGAGAATCTCCTCGTCTGAGGGTTGATGAAAGGAAGCGATCGCCCTCTCATTTTAGCCTCGCGATTGCATCCGCAGTTACAGCTTAAAGTGAATCTCGCTTCTGGTTAGTACTGCCAGCAAAAAGTGATGCTGGGTTTCCTGCTATCAACCCAGCCTACGGCGATAGGCGATCGCACTCATTGTGTTTCGCGATCCGCAGAATGGTGCCTATGCCTCCCAACAAACCTTCATCAGTGGAACAATGAACCCACTGGCTTTACCTGCTTTGGCGATCGTCGTTGAAGCTAGCTTAAATCCCTAGCGATCGCAGTTGCAGGCACTTTAACCCTCTAAAGGCTAAATTGAGCGGCGGCAAGTAGTCCCGAAACGAAGCAGAAAATCTTCAAATCGCTGCTCCAACGACTTGTTAGCCCTCGTGTCTCACCGATAACTTATGGCTACTCCAGTCTTTGCTGCCAGCTATTAGGGCTGCGGCGAAAATGCAAGACAGCAAAAACAGTCACCCGCCCATCATCAAGCGTATAGTAAACGCAGAAGGGGAACTTCTTGGTCAATACTCTGCGAATTCCAGCAGAGATCTCTTGACCCGCTTTGGGAAATTGGGTAATGAATTCAAATACAGCGTCAATAGCCTCTAAGAACTCTAGAGCAAGTTCCGTGCGTTGCTCGGAATATCACTGGGCTGCGGCATCAAGATCCTCTTCAGCCCTAGAATCAAGCAAAATTGGTAGACTGGCACTCACGATATTTGCTCAGTAATCTTTGCTTTACCTCATCCCATGTACTGAATGATGCCGTACTCTGTGAGGCAACACGCTCATTGACGATCTCTAGATGCCATTCAGGAACAGGTAGTTCATCAGTTGTGATGATGATCAAATCCCAGAGGCGCTGAACATAATCGATTTGCTGCGCTTTAGTCAGTTGCTCAAATCCTGGAGGGGGAGATAAAGGTTGAGAAATAGCCATAGGTGCCGTGCGGAGAAACTGTTTGTGAGCCTGATTATAGCCTCTACCGAAACAACGAGGGCAGCAAAGGAAGGCTTCTGTTAAGAATTAATTTAGCGAACTTGACAAACATAGCTTCCGGCGGCTGGGGAGTCTTAGATAGCTCAGCTAGTCGCTTCTATAACACTACTCGGTAGTCCTGAAGATTCTTGGCTTCTTGAGGAGAAGTAGTTTTAAGCAATCTGTCCACAATTTTAATGGCACTGCTCCAATCTTTGTTATTCACCGCGATAGCGATCGCACCATCCCTAGCCTGAAACTATCTTTTGGCTAATCGAATATGCTGAGTCTTCGTTGGCAAAAGATTTAGCGGTCAAACGTAAGGTCTATGCCAAGGCTGGTATGCCAGAAGCTTGGGTTGTGAACTTGAAAGCAATGCAACTCATTGTATTTCGCGATCCGCAGAATGGTGCATCTGCCTCCCAACAAACCTTCATCAGTGGAACAATTAACCTACTGGCTTTCCCTGCTTTGGCGATCGTCGTTGAAGCGATCTTAAATCCCTAGCGATCGCAGTTGCAGATACTTTAACCCTCTAACGTTCCTGGTCAGCGGCGGCAGATTAGCTTTGCATCACCACCAGAATCTTAATACCGTCCGCTGCACCAGGGTTGTTGGGCTGCTGACAATTTTCGGATGCAAATGACTGTAAGTTTTTGGGATTGCATATACGATTTTGGCATTTTAGTACTATAGTATAGGACGAACTCTAAGTGCGTTTGCAATGGCTCTTCCAAATCCCCTCTACACCACAAACTACGGGGCAGCATATGTTGGCGATTCCCTTTCGCTTCTCGATCAGCTTGAAGATGATTCAATTGATTTGGTGTTGACCTCTCCGCCCTTCGCTCTTCAACGCAAAAAGACATACGGCAATGTGGAGCAAGATGATTACGTTGATTGGCTTCTTGAGTTTTGTAAAAAAGTTTATAGAGTTCTCTCACCAACTGGAAGCTTTGTGCTTGATTTGGGTGGAGCTTATCAAAGTAAACGCCCTGTCCGATCTCTTTACAACTACCGGATTTTAATTAAACTCTGTGATGAATTAGAATTTAGACTTGCTGAAGAGTTTTTCTGGTTTAATCCAGCAAAATTGCCGTCACCCATTGAGTGGGTTAACAAACGAAAGATCCGAGCTAAAGACGCTGTAAATACAGTTTGGTGGTTATCGAAAACTGATAATCCTAAAGCTAACGTAAGTAATGTTTTAGTTCCTTACTCCGATCGCATGAAGAAATTACAAGCCAACCCTCAGAAGTATTACACACCAAAGGAAAGACCTTCAGGTCATGATATTGGTAAAAACTTTGCCACTGATAATGGTGGTGCTATTCCTTCCAACTTATTAGAAATTCCAAACACTGAAAGTAATTCTAGCTATATCCAAATATGTAAATCTGCCTCCATAGCTCCTCATCCTGCAAGATTCCCGCAGAAGTTGCCAATGTTCTTCATTAAATTTTTGACTGAGCCTGAAGATAAAGTTCTTGATATATTTGCAGGCTCAAACACTACAGGATTTGTAGCTGAAGAGCTAGATAGGAAATGGATTGCTTTTGAGGCTGAATCAGCCTACCTTGCTGCTTCAGCCTTTCGTTTTATAGATAAACCCCAGGCTCCCAAGGATGCTCTTTCTCTTTACGAAAATCTTCTGTGTCAACAAGAACCAACCCATCTAACTAACCTAAAGCAATTAGCTATGAAATTGTAAGCTCCAGCATACATCAGCAAATTTCGTTACGTCTGCTCATTTTCTTTGGGATACATCAGTTCACCTTCTTTCTCGATCAACCCTAAAGGAATTTTAGGGTTATTAATTGACTCCATTCCTCCAAGTATTCTAGACTCCCAATAGCTAAATTTAGGTTCTAGTGATGCTGGATTGACCTTATAGATAGCTTTTAATACTATTCCTTCGTAAACAGCAATATACCAAGCTCTCACAGCTCGATACTTTGCAAGAATATCTAAATTAAGGTGGTGATGTGTAGTTACACTTCTACTCAGAAGTTTATTAATTGTTTTTAACTCATACTCATTTTCTTCTGCATCAATTGCGTCATTTCCTTCACGCCCAGGCGATATTCGTAAACCAAGTAGAATTAGTACTTGAAGAACTTTACCGCCGTTGTCTTGAAAAATATCGTTGATACCATACTCATTTGCAAGGCTCTGCAATTCCTGTATGGCTTCAAGTGCCGTTTGTAGACGTTCTAAATCCGAGCGACGCTCTTTAGTTGTGTTAATTGGTTCTTCGACAGGCTCGACAAGGGAAGGAGGAACTACTGGAGTTTGTAATTCACTAAGAAAGCTGGTGCTGACTTCTGCTTGACGAGTAACGTTCATCAAGTACGGTACTGACACATCAAGAGCTTCGGCAATATCTAAAATCGTTTCAAAAGATGGGGCGCGTTCACCGCGTTCTATGTAGCTAACATGCTCAATAGACTTGTTAAGGCGCTCTGCAAGCTGCTCCTGGATGATTCCTCTTTCTCTGCGAAGTGCCTGAACTCTCTCCCCAAAAAGCTGCTTAGCTTCCTCGTATTTTTCAGAAGTCATAGGATTTAAAACGAACCTAAAGTACGTCTCAAATCCTATGGAATGTCTAAGAATAACAGAACGAACTCAAAGTGCGTTTTTTAGTCGTATGCCACAAATAATCTCAAAATGTCCTTTTAATGGCGCTATCTCTACATTCACCGGGACTTTGAAAATGCTGCCCTAACCGATAACCAAAGCAGCCCAACGGCTAAGGTCAGCGGTTGCAGACTAAATTTAACTCCAGCACAAATCGCCCGTCAATCCGCTGCACTGCCGTGTTAGCTGGAACACGCACCGACAACCTCTCAACCACTCCTCCTCTCACACCCAACCGATCGCCTTTCAACACCGCCTCACCCACAACCTTCTGAGCGGTTTTGGCACCACCGATCGCCCCTCGCCACTGCCCTCACCGACACCTTCCTGGGTGCTCTCTCAACCACAGACAAGACTCAAACCACTGCCTCAACAGACAATTTTCTGGGCGTTTTTGGATTCACCGACAACTTTCAAGGACAAGTGGAACGACTCGATGCGGAGCCAGCTAACTTGTTATTAGAGAGAATTTTTCCTCAGCTCCACCCCAAAACAGGTGGATAGGTAGTTTTTTTCTTGCGATCC
>ENA-ORBV01016165-ORBV01016165.1-microbial-mat-metagenome-genome-assembly--contig:-NODE-16165-length-10870-cov-5.150097_pt1 | contig 10870 bp, 10 predicted proteins | sample MGYA00237777_ERZ505514 | MGnify/ENA primary metagenome ERZ505514 (study PRJEB26160, sample SAMN06269048) | microbial mat metagenome | isolation source: Oligotrophic lake microbial mat | place...
GGCTACGAAGCGGGCGAGCCTCAACCTGCAGCAGGGCGCGGACAAGCGAGGGATGCGGTCCACGGCTCAGAAGCGCGCAGCTGTCTCCTCTCGCCACGAGTTCGATCCCATGCCGGAGACCAAGGCCGTAGCCGGCGCGTTCGGCAAAGAGCCCTCGCCACACCGGAGCCCGACACGAAAGAAGTGAGCCCCGCACATTGGCCATCGAAGCAGGCGATCCAGCACTCCTCTGCACAACTGGTTGGGGTTGCCCTGGTCGTTGGGCGTGAACGACGTAGACGATGGGGCCCTCTTACTGCCCCGTTTGTCCCGGCAGGGGTGCGATCGCATCTCGACGCCTGACGGCGATGAGCAACACGATGGCGCCCAGCACGGCACTGACCGCCGAGCCGGCCAGCGTGCCGATCTTGCCGGCCGCCTCGGCCTCGGGAAACGCCGCGGCCGGGAACGCGAGCCCGTTGAGGAACAGCGCCATGGTGAAGCCGATGCCAGCCAGGCACGCGCCGCCGACGAGCATGCCCCACGACACGCCGTCCGGCAGGCTGGTCAGGCCGACGCGGATGGCCAGCACGCACACCAGGATGATCCCGACCGGCTTGCCCACGGCCAATCCGGCGGCGACCGCGATCGCGACCGGCTCGGTGAGGCTCGACAGGCTCAAGACCACACCCGCATTGGCGAGCGCGAAGAGCGGCATGATGCCGAACGCCACCCACGGGTGCAGCCCGTCTTCGAGCCGCTGCAGCGGCGCCACCGCTTCCCGGGCCGCGAACTGGGCATTGGCGGCATCGACCCGTGACTTGCGGGGCTCGGCGGCTTCGCGACTGGCGCGTTCCGACTCCGTCTTCAGCACGGTGGCCAGTGTGCCCGGACCGATCCAGGCGTCGGCCGGCGTCATCAGTCCCAGCAGTACGCCCGCCACCGTCGGGTGCACGCCCGCCTGCAGGAACGCCAGCCAGATCAACGTGCCGATGCCGACGTAGACCGCGACGGACCGGACGCCGATCAGATCGAACAGGTAGACGAGCGCGAAGCCCGCGCCAGCAAAGCCAAGCCAGCTCCAGGCCAGCGTCTCGGTAAAGACGAAGGCGATGATCAGGACCGCAATCAGGTCGTCGACAATCGCCAGCGACAGCAGCAGAATCTTGAGCCCGAACGGTACCCGCTCACCAAACAGGGCAAGGCAGCCGACCACAAACGCGATGTCGGTGGCCATGGGAATGGCCCAGCCGCGCTGGCCCGGCTCGCCCCACTGCAGGGCAAGGTAGATCGCCGCCGGCATCACCACGCCGCCGAGGGCGGCAATCGCCGGGAGCAGCGCCTTGCGCCGGTCGCGCAGCTCGCCGTGAACCAGCTCGCGTTTGATCTCGAGGCCGACGACGAAGAAGAAGATCGTCATCAACCCGTCGTTGACGATCAGGTGGCCGACATCGCCGGCCAGCGTGAGCCCGCCGATCGACAACGACACCGGGATCTTCCACAGACCCGCGAACCAGCCGGCGGCGGCGGAGTTGGCGAGGACCAGGGCCGCGGCCGTGCAGGCCAGCAGCACCACGCCGCTCGCCGCCTGAATGTGCAGGAACCGCGTGAGCGGGGCCAGCCACCGGTCAACCGGCGCGACGGGCAAGGCCGGCGGCGGCGCGTTCTGGTGTGGTGTCGTCATCCAGTCAGTCCTCAGGCTTCCTGCCGCACGGTGGCCGGCTGGTCGGGTTGGGTCAGGTTGTGGGCCGTGTTGATCAGGCCGAGATGCGAGAACGCCTGTGGGAAGTTGCCGAGCTGACGCCTGACCGCCGGGTCGTATTCCTCGGCCATCAGGCCCACGTCATTGCGAATCGCGAGCACGTGCTCGAAGACCCGCCGGGCGTCCGCCATCCGCCCGAGCAACGCGTAGTTGTCGGCGAGCCAGAACGTGCACAGCAAGAACGCGCCTTCGCCTGCCGGCAGGCCGTCCACGCCGCTCTGGGTACGGTAACGATCGACAAAGCCGCCGCGGACCAGGTCCTGTTCGATCGCCGCCACGGTACCGATGATACGCGGGTCCTGCGGCGGCAAGAAGCCCACCTCGACCATCATCAGCAGCGAGGCATCGACTTCGGAGGCGCCGTAGTACTGGACAAACGCGTTGCGTTCGCGGTTGAAGCCGCGGTCACAGATCTCCTGGTGCAGGTGGTCGCGCAGCTGGCGCCACCGCTCGCATGGCCCATCGAACCCGAAGCGTTCGACGTCCTTGACGGCGCGATCGAATGCCACCCAGGCCATCACCTTGGAGTGGGTGAAGTGGCGCGCCGGACCCCGGATCTCCCAGATGCCTTCGTCGGGCGCCGCGAAGACGGCCTCGAGCCGGCGCAGTAGTTCGCGCTCGATCCGCCAGTCGCTCGTCCCGCCGTCCAGGTTGAAGCGCCTCGCCAGGTGGAGGCAGTCCATGATCTCGCCGAACACGTCGAGCTGGAACTGGTTGTGCGCGGCGTTGCCAATCCTCACCGGCTTCGAGTTCTCGTAGCCCGGCAGCCACGACAACTCCCATTCCGGCAGCCGCCGCTCGCCCGACAACCCGTACATGATGTGCAGTTCTTCGCCCCGGCCGGCCACCGCCCGCAACAGCCACTGGCGCCAGGCCCGGGCTTCCTCGAGGTAGCCACACTGCATGAGGGCGGCCAGGGTGAAGGTCGAATCGCGCAGCCAGCCGTAGCGATAGTCCCAGTTGCGCTGCCCGCCGATGTGTTCGGGCAGCGAGGTGGTGGGCGCCGCCACGATGCCGCCGGTGGGGGCATAGGTGAGGGCCTTGAGCGTAATCAGTGAACGCATCACCGCGTCGCGCCACTCACCACGATAGGTGCAGCGGGCCGACCACTCGCGCCACCACTCGGTGGTGGCCGCGATCGCCGGCGCGGCGTCCACCGGCGGAGGCGACTCGAGATGTGAGGGGTGCCACGTGAGTACGAAGGGCACTTCGTCACCTTCCGCGACCTCGAACTCACCGGTCGTGGTCCAGCCCTCACCACCGAGCGCGATCGGGGTTCGCAGGGAGACGGCGTCGGGACCGCCGACAGCCCGCAGACCGCCGTTGGCGCGCGTCACCCACGGCGTGACGCTGCCGTAGTCAAAGCGAATCACCAGCTCGGTGCGCATGCGCACCCGGCCGCGGACGCCGCGCACCAGCCGCACAACGTCTGGCTGGTCTGAACGAATCGGCATGCAGTCGGTGAGGGTCACCACGCCCGAATCGGTTTCAAAGGTGGTGTCGAGCACCAGCGTGTCACCGCGGTAGCTGCGCGTCACCGTGCGCACCGGGTCGGCCGGCGCCACCAGCCAGCGGCCGTGGTCGGGCGTGCCGAGCAGCGCGGCGAAGCAGGCGGCCGAATCGAAGCGCGGAAAGCACAGCCAGTCGATGGAGCCGTCTCGGCCGACGAGGGCGGCCGTCTGGCAATCGCCAATCAACGCGTAGTCTTCGATTCGCAGGGCCATGATTGCCTGGTCAGGAGTTGCTGGTGATCATACTTGCAGGTTCTCCCGATATCGCGGGCGGTTCCGGCGACCGACCGGATCCACGCCCCGTGGGACACTAGGGAGGCTGAGGAAAGCGAGGCGGCGACATGAAGGTCCTGGTAGTCGACATCGGCGGGACGAGCGTGAAGATGCTCGCGACGGGGCAAGAGAAGCGACGAAAGTTCTCCTCCGGCCCGGACATGACCCCGCGGCAGATGGTGGCCGGCGTGAAGAAGCTGACCGGCGACTGGAAGTACGACGCGGTGTCGATCGGCTACCCCGGCGTGGCGCGCCACGATCGGGTGGTGAAGGAGCCGCACAACCTGGCGCCGGGCTGGGTCGGCTTCGACTTCGCGGCCGCGTTCGGGCAACCGGTCCTGCTGATCAACGACGCCGCCATGCAGGCCCTTGGCAGCTACCGGAAGGGCACCTTGCTCTTCCTGGGCCTGGGCACGGGCCTGGGTTCGGCGATGGTCGTCGAGGGAATCCTGGCGCCGATGGAACTGGGCCACCTGCCATATCGCGACCGCACCTACGAGCACTACGTCGGCGCGCGTGGGCGGCGGCGCCTCGGCAAGGAGAAATGGCGGCGCCACGTCGTGGACGTGGTCGGTCACCTCGTGAACGCCCTGCAGCCCGATGACGTGGTGCTCGGCGGCGGCAACGTCAAGCAGCTCCCGTCACTGCCGCCGGGCTGCCGCGCCGGCGACAACGCCAACGCCTTTGTCGGAGGGTTCCGCCTCTGGGAGAAGGACCCGCGCGCCGGGCCGGTTCGCAAGCGTCCATGACGTTCCGGCGGCGCAACGGCGTCCGCCGGTCGCGTCATGGCTTCCCCTCGCGGAACGTGGCGTTCGGCACATACATTGTCAGGGCGACGCCGGCCCACGCGCCGTCGCCGCTCGGGCTGCCGGCCGCGTCGCCGCTGAGCGGCATGACGCCGGTCGAGGCCGTCTGGCGGCGGAACCGGCCGAGCACATAGTCACGCACGCGTTGCGCGCGATCGAGGGACACGAGATAGGCGTCCTCGTCGTCGTCGGCGTAGCCCTCGATCACGAGCGGGCTGTTGCGCGGGTATTGCATGAGCTGCGCCATGGCCGCGTCGAGCCGGCGCCGGCCATCGTCGCTCAGCACCTCGCGGCCGTCGGTGCCGCGCGTGAAGATCACGGCGCCGTCGATCCAGACCCGCACGGCGGTGTGATTCCGCTCGAGCAGGCCCTGCTGGTAGGCCTCGCGGGAGATCGAGTCGAGATCGAAGTAGCCACGCTCGCGGAAGAACCCGCGGAACAGCAGGTTGCGCTTCAGCGCCTCGGTGCCTTCCGCCAGGTCGAACGTCACCTCTTCGATACCCGCCAGCGTGTTGCGAATCGACTGGGTCAACTGCGGCCCCATGCCGCCGGGGCCCGAGAACGACAGCACCGCGTCGCGGGTCAGTTCGGCCGTTTCCCGTACGGTCCGCGCGGTCTGCTCGGCTTCGCGCGTGGCGCCGGCGATGCGGTCGTAGACCGTGGTATCGGTGAAGAGCTGCCCCACCGTGCCCTTGCCCTCCCTGACGCCGGCGAGCAGGACGCGCACATCGCCCACCGTCTCGTCGACGGTCGCCGCCACGCGCCGGCCGGTGGCGGCCGCCACCGACAGTTCGCCTCCGACGTCGGCGATCACACCCTTGGTAACCGCGATGGTCTCGGTGAGGCCGCCGACGGTCTTGGTCACCTCGTCGGTCAGTTCCATGAACTCACGGCTCACCAGCCGGAACGTGTCGCGGCCCTCCTGGATCAGATCGGCGAACTCGATCGGGTCGACGCCCACCAGCAATTCGCCGGGCCCGACCACGCGCGCCTCGTCGGTGCCCATGCCAATCTGTACGAACGCGTTGCCGACGATACCGTCGGTCTGAATGGTCGCGACCGAGTCCGTGCGCACCAGCGCATGCAGGTCTTCGCGAATCCGCAGGCGGACGAGGAACCGCTCCGACGGCCGCGCCGGCGTGCGGATCTCCAGCACCTCGCCGGCATTGAGGCCCGCCAGCCGCACCGGCGTACCCACCATCAGCCCGGTCACCTTGCCGAACGTGGTGGCCGTCTCGAAGTGGCGTGTGAACAGCAGGCGGCGATCGCCGATCAGGAACAACCCCAGACCGAAGACCACCACCCCCACCAGTACGAATCCGCCGACCATCGCCGCTCGTTTGCGCTGCATCTGGGCCTCCCGCCTCTAGCCGGAACTCTCGGAACTCATGAACTGCCGCACCAGCGGAATCTCGCTGCGGTCGAGCGAGGCGGCATCGCCGCGGGCGAGAATGCGGCCCTCGTGCAGGAACACCAGCTCGTCGCCGATCACCCGCGCGCTCGGAATGTTATGGGTCACGACGATCAGCGTCGTCCCGGCGCGGTCGTTGAGCGCCACCAGCAGCGCGTCGATCTCGCCGGCAGTGATCGGGTCGAGGCCGGCGCTCGGCTCGTCGGCGAGCACGATCGGCGGCTCCAGCACCAGCGCGCGCGCCAGGCCGGCGCGCTTCTTCATGCCGCCCGAGAGGTCGGCCGGCATTTTGTCGTATTCACGCTCGAGGCCGACCTGGCTGAGCAGATCCTGCGCGCGCGCCCGGATCTCCTCGTCCTTCAAGCGGGTGTGCCGGCGCAGCGGGAACGCCACGTTCTCGCCGACCGAGATCGAATCAAAGAGCGCCGCATTCTGGAAGAGCAGCCCCATGCGCTTGCGCACGCGCGCGAGGTCTGCGCCCCTTAAGAGCGTGATGTCCTCCCCTTCTACCAGCACCTGCCCCGAGTCGGGCGCCAGCAGTCCGACGATGTGCTTGAGCGTCACGCTCTTGCCGGTGCCGCTGCGTCCCAGAATGCAGACCGCGCGGCCGGCGGGCACCGACAGCGACACATCATCGAGCACGCGCAGGTCGCCGAAGGCCTTGCTGACGTGCCGCAGCTCAACGGCGGGCGTGGACTCGGTCATTCCGGCCCCGGGAAGAGGAACAGGATCATCCGGACCAGCAGGACGTTGGTGGCGATCAAGAGGATCGACGACATCACCACGCTCTTGGTGGCCGTGCGGCCCACGCCTTCGGTGCCACCGGTCGTGTTGATGCCGAGATACGACGAGACCGTGGCGATGATGAAGCCGAACACCATGGTCTTCAGCGTGGCCGGCACCAGGTCCGCAAAATCGATCGGGTTGAAGGCCTGGCGGAAATAGGCCTCGAAGCCAATGCCGGTGATGGCAGCTTCGGCGGTGTAGCCACCGAGCAGGCCGGTGAAGTTCATCAGCGTGGTCAGCAGCGGCAAGGCGATCACGCAGGCCAGGACGCGCGTGACGACGAGATAGCGGAACGAGTCCACGGCCAGCGCTTCGAGCGCGTCGATCTGCTCGGTCACTTTCATGGCGCCGAGTTCGGCGCCGATGCCGGCACCGATGCGGCCCGACAGCAACAACCCGGCGGTCAGGGGACCGGTCTCGCGGATGAAGGCAATGGCGAGACCCGCGGGAATCAGCGCCTCGGCGCCGAAGCGGGCCAGCGAGGCCCGGGTATGCATCGACAGCACGATCCCGACGGCGAAACCGGCCGCGGCAATGAGCGGCACCGAGCGGACCCCAAGTTCATACAACTGCCGCCCGGTTTCCGCCGGCTCGTCGGGCAGGCGCAACGACTGCGTCAAGGCGCGCGCGCCAAAGCGCGCGCCATCGCCGACACCCGCGAGCCACTCCGTCACACCACTGGAAACCAGCGCCATCTCAGAACAGCCAGTACGAGAGGCCGACCGACACCGTCGTCGCGTCGCCCCTGATGGAGCGCTCCTCGACCACGCCGCCATCGACGACGGTCACGTTCAAACGGGTGAAGACGCGGCCCACCGACAGGTTCGCGACCATCCGCCGGCCGGTGTTGATCCAGACCGACACCCCGGGCCGCCACACCAGGCTGTTGCCGGCGTCAACCGCCAGCCGTCCCGCGGCGCCGGTATTGGGTACGATGATTCGGTTGAAGGCGTAGCCACCGACCAGCGACGGAGAGACGGCGACCCGGCCCGCCACCGCGGTGTAACCAAGGCCCGCCATGATCGGCCGTACGCGCAAACGGCTCGCCGGCGATCCCGGTTCAGCGGCGACGCTGGCGCCATGCCAGTCGAAGACCCCTGCGAGTCCCAGGCCGGCGCTGGAGCCGAACCGAACCACCGGGCTGACCGACCACGCCGACTCGAAAGGCGCTGTCGTGGGATGGCTCACACCGAAGGACGCGCCGATGGCGAGGCGGCCCGGCGTCGCATTGAGTTCTGCAAACTCGATGGCCGGGTCGCGAGCGACGGGCCGGCTGTCAGCGGGCGGCGATTGTGCCCGCGGCAGATCGGCGCCGACCCTGATGGTGGAGTCAACGCCGGTCACCCCCGGCACGGCGCGGGCCAGGGCAATGGCGCGCGCCACTTCGGCCTGGCTGCGTACCCGACCCGACAACCGGACGACGCCGCGCGTCACCTGCACGGCGATCGGCCGCGCGCCGATTTCGGGGTCGTTGACAAGCGCGGTCATCACCTGGGCCGCCGTACGCGCCGATTCAACCTCGACAATCGAAATGTTCGAAAGGGCCGAGCTACAGCCGGAAATTGAAATGAGTGCGATCAAGCCCAGCAGTCGCGGGCAGGCACCAATGAGAGCGCGAACTACGGACACGGTTCGACAATAGCATCCCCAGAGGAGTTGCAGGTACGCAGCGCACTTCCCCTCGCCACCTGATCGGCGGCGGTATCCCGGATTCGCAGTATGGTGATGGCGGGGTCCGCAACCGATACACCGAGTACATCCATGTCCTATCGTTTCTTTCTCGGCTGCGCCATTGCCGTCGCAGCGGTGCGGCTGATGGCATTGCCGTTGCCGGGCACTGAGGACGTCAGTACATTCCGCGTCTGGGCACACTTTGCCGCCGCGGAAGGCGTCAGTGGGCTCTACGGCACCGGCGGCTGGCCGCCGAATCAGCGGCAGATTGCTTTCGACGGTGAGAGCACGGTCGTCGACTATCCGCCGGCGGCGCTGCTGTATCTCCAGGCTGCCGGCACCGCGTATCGCGCCTATCGCTGGCAGTTTTCGCACCCGTTCAGTCGAATGGAGCTGACCATCGCCATCAAGCTGCTCACCGTCGCGGCTGCCATGACCGTGGCGGGCCTGGTGTGGCTGCTGACCCGGCGACTGCGGGATGAACGCTCCGCTCGCCTGGCGGCAATGGCCTACTGGGCCAATCCTACCGTGATCCTTCACGGCGCGGCGCTGGGATACCTCGGATCGCTGGCGTTCGCTCCGGCCCTTGGTGCGCTGCTCGCCGCCGCGCTTGGCCGGACGTGGATCTGCGGCGCGCTGCTGGCGCTCGGCGTGTTGACGAAACCACAGGCGGTGTTTGCGGCGCCGGCCATCTTGATGCTGCTGGCTGCGGGTGCCGAGCCGGGACGGCGCGTGACCAGCGCGACACTGGCCGCTCTCATCGTGACCGCGCTGCTCCTCTCGCCCTATGCGATGGCCGGCACCACCTCGAGCCTGTTGCACGCGGTTGGCGCGCTGACCGCTGGACCCGTGCTTTCGGCTGCCGCCAACTTCTGGTGGGTCGTCGGCGCGCTGAGTGACGGGCAATTCGTGGCCACGATCCGCGACACCCGCGAAGTGTGGCCGCAGCCATATGTGATTGGGATCTGGCCGCTCAACTCGTTCATCATTGGTGCCGTCGGGTGGGGCAGCGTCGCCGCGATCGTGGCGTGGGCCAGCTGGCGCGCCTGGATGGTCCGCTCCCTGGCGTCGGCGGTGGCGCTGGCGGCATTCACCGTCCACGTTTACTTCATCCTTGCACTGCAGGTGCACGAGGGACATTTTTCGCTGGCGTTGCCGCTGTTGGCGATCCTGGCGGCAGCGGATCCGCGCTACCGGGGCCTGTTCGTGGCCGCCAGCGTCGCCTTCGGATTGAACCTGCTGTTGTTCTACGACCTTCTCGGAGGCCGCTCGTACCGACTGCCGTCGAGGATCGGCCCGCTGCAGACGTCGATTGTCGTGGCCGTGCTCAACGTGCTGGTCTTCGTTCAGCACTGGCGACTGTTCCGGCTCTGCGTGGTGCCGGGCCAGGTGCCGGCACTGAAGGCTGGCGGCGCGATTCGGGAGTCGACGTGACTCCGCTCGAATCGCCAACGCGCGAGTTTGTCGACACTCATGGAATGACCGCCAGCACTTGACCCCACACCTCGCGAACGTCGGGGCGGACCTCGCCGAGGTGGGCCTCGTCGGCGCGCATCCAACGATAGTCGGCATTCGCCGGTGGAGATCCTTGCGCCGACGCAGCGGTTGCTGAGCCTGGTGGCGCGGTCATTGCATAGTGCCTTCCGGATAACGAAAGCAATGACGCGAGTGAAGAGCGTTCAGCGAGTTCCCAGGGTCTTGACCAGCTTGTTATACATCCCTAGCACCAGCAAAGGCGTCGGCCACTGGCCGACAAAACGGCTCGCACGCGTCCGCCCGGACAGCTCGAGGGCCATCGAAAGGGCCATCGCCCCAAAGGCGCCAAATAGAAACCAATGGGACGGGAGCTTCGCGGACTGCTGCTCGATCAGTCGCGCGGTCTCGCCTTCGCCGTGCTCCGATCGGACGACCGGTACGGGCTGGGCGTTCATGGAAGCGGCGGCAGCGGGATTGACATCAGGTGCGCTCATGCCTGCGGCCGATGCAATTTCGGCACCAGATGTTATTTCACAGGGACTGTCATGAACGACTCCGCCAACATCAATGCCTCTGGACCAATCACTGCCGCCACCGGGCAGGACGACTCTTCGCCCGCGTCGGGTGGTACCGGCCCACTGCTGAAGCGCGACTACTGGGCACTGCTGGACCACTGCCCCTTGAGTTCGATTGAGGTGATGGCTCACGTCAAGGCGCACTTCTGCGAATTGCCGCCGGAAGCGTTGGTGACGTTTGAGGCCAGGGAGGGCGTCGCCCTCGGAGCCCAACTTGACATCGTCATCATGCCCGCCCAGCGGTGCGGCGTCCGAGTCATCCATGAAGACGCTCAAAGTTTGACTCTCGGTACTCTAAAAGGTCATCCGGAGGCCGGCCGGATCACGTTCGGCGCTTATCGCAATCCAGCCAGCGATGTGATTTTTCACATTCGAAGCCGTGCCCGCTCGTCCAGTATCTTCACGCGCGCCGGCTTCGTGGCGATCGGCGAGGCCATGCAGACCAATACCTGGACCGACTTCATCAGCCGCACGGCGGGGTCGGTCGGCGCACAAGTGCGCGATGCGATCCACGCTGACACGCAAGAGGTCGACGAACTGCCCGAAGACGGCGAGGCCTGCGACTCGCCCACCTTCGTCGCGGCTGGTGGCTGATGGCAGACTGGCGCTTCCTACGGGGC
>ENA-ORBV01016166-ORBV01016166.1-microbial-mat-metagenome-genome-assembly--contig:-NODE-16166-length-10869-cov-5.083673_pt1 | contig 10869 bp, 8 predicted proteins | sample MGYA00237777_ERZ505514 | MGnify/ENA primary metagenome ERZ505514 (study PRJEB26160, sample SAMN06269048) | microbial mat metagenome | isolation source: Oligotrophic lake microbial mat | place...
CCCCTATTTTTAACATGGGGTGGTTGTCCGGTTTGGAGCTTGAGAACCGAGTGGTAGAAGGGACAGGTGGCGACGAGTTCTTGGTGGCTTCCGATTGCCACAATTTTGCCGGCGTCTAACACCACAATTTTATCACAGTTTTCCATGGATACTATTCTATGGGAAATAATAATTGTAGTTTTGTTTTGTCGATCTTTGAAAACGTTTTCGTTAAGATTGACAAGAATTTTTCGTTCGGTTTCTGCGTCCACGGCACTTAATACATCATCGAGTATTACCACCGGGCTGTTTCGTATTAGTCCGCGGCCAATACTTAATCGTTGCTTCTGGCCGCCAGAGAGATTTATGCCTCTTTCTCCTAAAATTGTGTTGTAGCCTGCTGAAGTAGAAACAATTTCATCGTGAATATTTACAAGTTTCGCATACTTCTCAACGTATTCTTGCTCGACCGAATCTGGGACCCCTAAAGAGAAATTAGAGGCTACGGAATCGCCAAATAAAAATACGTTTTGTGGTACTAAACAAATAATATTTCTTAATTGGCTCAATTGTATTGTCTCTAATGAATGTCCGTTTAAAAAAATGTGACCACAAGTAGGATTAAAAAGCCGACACAACAAATGAACTATTGTAGTTTTGCCAGATCCTATTGCTCCAAAAATTCCTAGAGTTTCACCGCGACTAATGCTGAATGACACGTTTTCTAGTGCCGGAATGGTCCCGGTGGGGTAACGAAAAGAAAGATTTCGAAACTCAAGAGACTCAAACTCAAGGGGAGTAACAAGGCCACTGTCTACGACGTCAGGAGGATAGTTGAGGACTTCTGATATGCGCTCAAAAGAGGCGCGAGCCTCCATAATCATTGATACTGAGTAACCGATTTCAACCATGGGCCAACTTAGTTTATGGATGTAATGGAAAAAGGCTACAAATGTTCCTAGAGTTACGGTGCCACTTATCACGTCCTTGCCACCGACAAAAAACAAGATAACGATTCCGACGATGACTCCAACACGCAGTGAGGGCTCCAACATTGCCTCAACCGTGGACACTCGGTTGGAGGAGTTTTCAAATTCTTTACTGGATTTGTTAAAATGCTGTGTATGAGTTTTTTCTTGGGCGTAACCTTTAATGACTCGAATTCCCGAAATAATTTCTTGGGCAACCCCCGAGACTTCCGAAAATTTATCTTGTTTAGTACGAAAACGCGATTGAATAAGGCGTTCGAGTTTCCAAACCAAAAAAGGTAAAAAGGGGAGGACTACGAAAGCCTTCATCGTCCACTGGGGGGAGAGATAGATCATAATGGGTATTGCAGTGGCCATAATAAACAAAGAATCAAACGTCATTAAAAGCGCGGGACCTACTCCCATGCGAAATGACTGAACGTCATTGGTAATGAGACTCATGAGTTGACCGACGGGGCGTTTTTCAAAAAAACTTGGCCCTAAGTCCGTAAGTTTTGCAAAAATCCGATTGCGCAAGTCCTCAGCAGCCGCATGATGGTGACGTCCAAAATATATTCGCCAAAAATATCTAGATATTGCAGTGCCAATAATAAGAAAAAGGAAAACAGCCAAATTAGGTAGAATTTCATGGGTTGTCTTGTTGGCCGTCAAATCGTCAACAGCTCGCTTAAGGATGAGGGGCGAAAGTCCATCGAAAATATTTGTCAGCAACAATGCAAAAATGCCTAACGAAAAGGCTTTTCTATTGCGTGAAATATAAAAGCGAATTGGATTTTTAAGACTCATAGAGGTTTTTAATCTATCAAGTTGCCAGCGAACATTCAAAATACAATACTTAAAAAGCTCACATTGAATGCGCTGTGGCTACTTCATTGAAAATTCCGGCGAAATTCAATTTTATTTGGTGTATAAACTTAGAAGATTAAGGGACTTATATGAATCAATCGACGCCGATAACTCCGCCAACCAGCAGGTCTGATATCGAGAATTTGTCTCGACAATTTGCCTTTACGTCTACAATTGACTCCATCGTAGCATGGGGACGCAAGAACTCGTTATGGCCATTGCCCTTTGGAACTGCTTGTTGTGGAATTGAACTCATGTCGGTCATGGGACCTAAGTATGATTTGGCGAGATTTGGCGCCGAAGTCGTTAGATTTTCTCCCCGTCAATCAGATCTTTTGTTGGTGGCAGGAACGATTACCGAAAAAATGGCGCCGATTCTGCTTCATGTCTATCAACAAATGTTGGAACCAAAGTATGTTCTCTCGATGGGCGTTTGCGCAAGCTCCGGCGGATTTTACAGGGCCTATCATGTCTTGCAGGGAATTGACAAAGTGGTTCCGGTTGATGTTTACGTACCTGGCTGTCCACCCACTCCGGAAGCTGTTTTAGACGGAGTAATGTCATTACAACGAATGATCGCCACGAATCAACCTCGGCCCTGGAAAGACAAATGGCAAATGCCTGAACCCTGGCGTTCTAGAGCGGGGTTAGCAAAATGAGTCGAATTGAAGACCTGAGGTCCGAGCTGAACACTCGGCTTTCCAATAAAACATTTGAGTTGTTCAATAATTTTGGCGACGACGTTCTACTGGTGTCTAAAGAAGACATCATTGAGGTCATGAAGTACCTTAGATCTTCGGGGAAATTTGATTTTCTATTGGACGTTTGTGGTGTCGATTATCCCGAGCGGCAGAAAAGATTTGATGTAGTTTATCATTTGTTTTCGTCTAAGTCGACACAGCGGCTGAGAGTTAAGTGCCAAGTCGGTGATGGCGAAACCATAGATTCCATGACGCCTGTTTGGCGTTGCGCAAATTGGTTCGAGCGAGAAGCCTATGATCTTTTTGGTATTCTATTTAAGGGTCACCCTAATCTCACGCGAATTCTTACGCATCACGAGTTTGTCGGACATCCATTAAGAAAAGACTATGACCCAAATCATCAACAACATTGTACGACCGCCCTGCCCATTGAGTTTGGTGATGGCTTTAATGCCAACAATCTGCCTGAGAATTTAATTCCATTAAATATAGGGCCGTCGCATCCGGCTACGCATGGAACTTTTAGAGTTATGGCAGCTCTGGATGGAGAAAAAATTTCTAAGGCTGAAGTGGAAATTGGTTATTTACATCGTTGTTTTGAAAAGATGGCCGAGACCCATACTTACAATCAAGTTATTCCCTATACAGATCGCCTTAATTATTGTTCGGCCCCCATTAATAACGTGGGTTACTGTAAGACGGTCGAGCGGCTTTTGGGTGTTGAAGTTCCCTCTAAAGCTCAAGCAATGCGAATAATATTAATGGAGCTTTCGCGAATCATCGATCACTTTGTCTGTATCGGTGCCAATGCCGTGGATCTCGGAGCGCTAACTGGTTTTTTTCATTTGTTTACTTACCGTGAAATGGTTTACACGCTGTTTGAAAAACTTTGTGGGGCTCGGCTTACGGTCTCGCTAACACGTGTGGGTGGTATGGCGAACGATGCTCCTCAAGGTTGGTTCGACGACGTCTTGGATACTTGTAAAAAAATTCGTAAGGGTGTGGGTGAATTAGATAAACTTTTAACTGGGAATAAAATTTGGATAGAGCGGACGCGAGGGGTTGGTGCAATTTCTGCAGATTCGGCGATAGATTGGGGTTTTGCTGGTCCCTGCTTGCGAGCGGCCGGAGTGAGTTTGGATTTGAGGAAGCTGACTCCCTATTATGGATATAATACTTTAGATTTTGATGTGCCGATCGGTTCAACTGGTGATGTCTATGATCGATATCTCGTGCGGGTAGAGGAAATGCGTCAGTCCTTAAGAATAATTGAACAAGTGGCTAAGAATGTTCCAGGGGGAGATTATACGATTCGTGATAAAAATATTGTATTGCCCGAAAAACGCGACGTATACGGAAATATCGAAGGATTGATGAACCATTTTATGCTGGTGATTCATGGGCTACGTCCACCTAAGGGTGAAATCTATGATTGTCTTGAAAGTGCTAATGGTGAATTGGGGTTTTATTTGGTGAGTGATGGCAGTGGAAGCCCTTATCGCTTAAAGGTGCGTCCACCGTGTTTTTCGATTTATCAGCAGTTTCCTGAAGCCATCACGGGAGGATTGATAGCCGATGCCGTGGCTATGCTTGGGAGTGTTAACATCGTAGCTGGCGAACTAGATAGGTAGGAATTATGTTTAAACTTTCTAATAAAGGTACAGAGTTTGTAAAAAATGAGCTCTCGCGGTACGAGAGTCGGCGATCGGCTATTTTACCTTGCCTTACCCTGGCTCAAGAAGAAAACGGTGGATATATTAATGCCGAGATAATTTCTTACCTCGCGCACTTGATGGATATTCCAGAATCACAAATTCAAGAAGTCTTTATGTTTTACACAATGTACAACAAAAAACCTGTGGGTAAGTTCCATGTTCAGGTTTGTTGTAATATTTCTTGCGCTATGAATGGTGGCCGAGAACTTGTTCAACACTTAACGAAAGAATTTAGAGTTAATGATGGAGAAGTAACCTCAGATGGAAATTTTAGCTTTTCACGTGTGGAATGCTTAGGCGCCTGTGGTGGTGCACCTATGATGCAGGTCAATGAAGAGTACCATGAAAATTTAACTCCTGAGAAGGCGGTTCATGTTTTGAAAAATATGGCAAAAGGAAATTCTCATGGAAGTTAAGCACCTCACGGAACATTACGATAAAGATGGCTATGCCACCATTAAGGGTTATCAAAAATTGGGTGGCTACGAAAACCTCAAGAAAGCTTTGAAGATGAAGCCTCTCGATATTATCAATGAAGTAAAAGCCTCAGGTTTAAGAGGTCGTGGAGGGGCTGGATTTCCTACAGGAGTTAAATGGGGTTTTTTGCCAAACAATGGTGAGCCAAGATATCTACTGTGTAACGCCGACGAAGGTGAACCCGGTACCTATAAAGATCGTTTGATGATGGAGCGCGCTCCCCATCAGCTGATAGAAGGCATGATCATATCTGCTTTTGCTATTGGCTCTCCAAAATCTTATATCTATATTCGAGGCGAGTATTTTTATCCTAAGAGTATCGTCGAGAAGGCCCTGCGTGAAGCTTATGATAATGGCTTACTCGGAAAAAATATTTTAGGGAGTGGCTTTAATCACGACATGGATATTTATTCGGGCGCTGGCGCATACATTTGTGGAGAAGAAACCGGAATGATTTCTTCGCTAGAAGGTAAGAAGGGGCAACCGAAATTAAAGCCGCCATTCCCGGCGATTCAAGGTTACCTGGGTAAACCCACAATAGTTAACAACGTTGAAACGCTGGCTGCCGTCACACTGGTTATTCGAGATGGAGCAGCCGCATTTCGAAAGCAAGGAACTGAAAAGTCACCGGGAACCAAATTGTTTTCGCTCAGTGGAAATGTCGTCAAGCCGGGAAATTATGAAGTGCCACTCGGTTATAAACTTATAGATTTAATTAATATTGAAGGTGGTGGATTGAAACCCGGGAGAAAGCTTAAAGCGGTAATTCCTGGTGGTTCTTCGGCAAAAATTTTGAATAAAGAAGAATCTGAAAAGGCGACCCTTGACTATGAATGTTTAGCTCAAATGGATACCATGTTGGGCTCAGGTGCAGTTATAGTTATTGATGACACCAATTGTATGGTGGATTTATTGGGCGTCTTAATGCATTTTTATCACCATGAATCTTGCGGGCAGTGTACACCTTGCCGTGAGGGCACGGGTTGGCTAGAGAAGCTTGTCAACGGTATAAAGAGCGGGCAAGGCAAGCTCCAGGATATCGATCTTATCGAAACCGTAGCCCGTAATATGTGCGGCCGAACAATTTGTGCATTGTCGGATGCGGCGGCCTTTCCTGCCATGAGTTTTGTATTAAAATTTCGTGATGAGTTTGAATTTTTTGTTCGAGAAGGTCGCTCAAAAATTAAAGGAACCTCTTATGCCAAAATGCACCATTAATGGTAAAGAGATTGAAGTCAAAGACGGTACTACAATTATGGAGGCCTTCTATCAAAAAGAAGTTCCCATTGCTCACTATTGCTATCATCCGGGACTGAGTATTGCAGGGGTGTGCCGACTTTGCATGGTGGAAATTGAAGGTATGCCTCGAACTCAGATTGCTTGTAACACTAAAATTACAGAGGGCATGAAAATTTCAAATGTTTCCGATAAGGCAAAAGACTCAGTAAAATGGGCGCTAGATTTTCATCTAATAAACCATCCACTCGATTGCCCGATTTGCGATCAGGCCGGTGAGTGTGGATTGCAAGAACAGTACATGCATTTTGGAAAATACGAACCAGAAATGGGCCAAGGTAAAGTAAAAAAACGCAAAGTTGTCGACTTGGGAGAAAGAGTTGTTCTTGATACTGAGCGGTGCATTCTATGTTCTCGCTGTGTTCGCTTTACTGATGAGGTCTCGAAAACAAATGAACTGGGCATTTTTAATCGTGGCGACCGCAGTGAAGTTGGAACTTTTCAAGATAAGCCATTAAATAATAATTACTCAGTTAATACAGTGGATATTTGCCCAGTGGGAGCCCTCACTGCCAAAGATTTTCGTTTTAAGCAACGAGTGTGGTTATTAAAAAACCGCGAGTCGATCTGTACGGGTTGCTCTACCGGTTGTAATGTAAATGTTTATTTCAATAAGGGCGGAGTATATCGATTAAAGCCCAAATATAACTCTGACGTTAATGGCCACTGGATGTGTGACAAAGGACGCGACACCTATAAACACCTCAACGTAGAAGCACGTCTAACTAAGGGAAAGAAAACCGAGGAAGGTAAAACCACTGAATGTGACGCCGGTGAATTGGCCAAGCAAACAGCCCAACTTATAGAAAAAATAAAAAAAGAAGGCGGTGGTGATTCAATTGGCTTAATTGTAACCGCCCAGTATTCCAACGAAGAGTATGCTGCTATGTTTGAGCTCTTTAAAATTAAATTAGGATCAAACAATGTTTTTTATTGGATCAATAATCAAAAGACCTTTGAGGCATTTGATGGTCTGCTGTATCGGGGCGACAAAAATCCGAATACTAAGGGTCTGTTGCGAGCCCTTAGCAAATGTAAGTTTGATCAGACTTGGGACAAGCTTGAAGAAAAGATAAAAGCCAAGCAATTAAAGATAGTGGTTGTTTTGGGGCCAGAAAATCAAGAGGTTTATCCAGATATTAGTGAAAAACTGAAATTGTTAAACAGCGTTGATAATGTGGTTTGGCTCACCACTAATCAGGTGCTCGGAACGGAACTGCTTAAGAGTTGTTGGCAAATACCGGTTAAGTCCACCATTGAAAAATCGGGAACCTACATTAATTTTAAGGGGCTGGAGCAAAAAATTAAACCTGTAACAAATATCGTTTCAGGAGCATTAACTCTAACTGAGGCTGCCGCGTTATTTGCTGGTGACGAAATTCCTTTTGATTCGAAAACTCCAGTTAAGGGCGAAAGAGTATGGAATGAATTCTTTCATCATCGAGGAGATCTATGAGCTTAGTTAAAAAAGATGCAGCCATAGATAGATGGTTTTTGCCTGGAATTATTGCCGGGCTGTTTTTTACAATTAAAAAGATGTTAGCGAATATTTTTAATCGAAAAAGTATGCCAACACTAAATTACCCCGAGGAAAAATTCGAGTATTCACCTCGTTTTAAAGGGACTCATATATTAACGGTTAAAAAGGATGGGTCACTCCGGTGTACGGCATGTATGCTTTGTGCGACGGCCTGTCCGGCTGAATGTATAAATATCGTAGCGGCTGAGCATGATGATCCGGTGGTAGAAAAATACCCCGTTAAATACGAGATCGATATCCTGCGTTGTGTTTTCTGCGGCATGTGTGAAGAAGCTTGTCCTGTGGATGCGGTTAGGCTTGGGCCCGAATGGCAGATTCCAGGTGTCAATGGATCTAATTTTATTTACGATATTCGATTTTTAGCCTACAGGCCAGCCCTAAAAGGTGGAATACCTTCCACGGTAGAGGATGAGGAACGGCATCAAGCAGGGATATAGATTGTTAATCGAAAAATATAATCTCGATAGCTGGAAAAATTTAAACACAGAAGTTGCTAAGATCCTAAATTTAAAGTCCATAGAGGTTCAGGTCTATTTGGGCCTGCACCATGCGCTTAAAGAAATATCTTTAGGCCTATCTCATCTTTTTATGCATAAAATTTCTATCGGCGTCGTTTCTGGTTGCAACTATTTTATTGATCAAATCTCAAAAGATTTTTCAAAGCTGGGATACAAGGTACAGGCGACAACAGGAGACTCACTCAAGGACCCTAAGGCCTGGGCAGAAAGCCTTTCAAAAGATACCTTGCTTGTTATGTTCGCGGAGGATCATCCGATTACCGGCGAAATTTTCGACACTTCAGAGTTAAGAAAAATTTTAGCTGCAAAAAAAATATTTTTATTGAGCGTTTCAAATAGGCTACAGTTTTACCAGCCCTTACCAGAAAAAATTGATAGCTACGAAGTCAAAATTTGGAGTGCTGGAGTGGGTCGGGCGGTGGCCTTACTAGGAGAGCGAATTAAAATAAGTGCTCCTTTAGCCTCTCATTTCAATTGGGAGGAATTCAATCCACAGACTTTTGATATTCCTACAGAAATGAGACAAGGGGAAAAAGCGCTGGTCACTAGTTTTGAGAATAATAATTTCTCGAATTGCAGGGTCTTTTTTAAATCAAACGAAAATCGATTATCTGGCAGAATATTTGATCGAGCTGTGCTGATTTGGCAAGACATGGATGGCGCAGCTCTCATTGATACAATAAATGAAGCAAGTGAGTCCAGCTGTGGGTCTTTGTTTACAACTAGTCTCTGTCATTGGCCCAGCCCCAAGCTTGTTGAATGGATGAGGGGAAATCCCCTTAGTGAAGAGGAGTTTCGGGGTACTGTGGTTTTTTCTGCGGAACTCTTACGACTCCCAAATATTGTGGAGATAATAAACCGAGCCCGCGAGAAAGTTTTAAGCCTGCAGGGCTAATCTAAAGTCTACCTAGGCCGTCGCTAGACTGCCATTACCTTAGGTGCTCAATTCAAGGTTCCGATAATTACCGTAGAAGGAAATTCAACCCTACGGGAGCATCTCATGAGATATTTCATCTTTGTTTTAGCATTTTCTTTGTGTCAGGAAAGTTTTGCAAAAGAGTCTGTGGTCGGCGAATACCTGGTAAAATTAAAAGAAGAGTTTATGCAGACCCGTCGCGATAAAATTAGAAAGCACCTTGGTGTTAAAAAAATTAGGGATCTTCGCGGGCCAAAGAATTGGGTCCTTGTAAATACCAATAGATCCCTCGCTTCTCTCAAAAAGAATATTATTGTCGAAAATGCAGAACCTAATTTTATCTTTAGGGCAGAATTGCAGCCCAATGACACGCATTACTTGAACCAGTGGGGTTTGAAAAATACAGGCCAGGCTGATAGTGACGGCACAAAGGGAGAAGCAGACATCGACACCAATGTCGAAAAAGCATGGGATACCACTACGGGTTCCCCCTCAATCGTGGTTGCGGTAATTGATACGGGGGTAGAGTACAAATATAAGGATCTTGCCCCTAATGCTTGGATAAATGAAAGGGAGTATAGGGGTGAAGCCGACGTTGACGACGATAGGAATGGCTTTGTTGATGACATTTACGGATATGATTTTGTTAATGAGGACGGCGAGCCTTTAGATGATCATGGTCACGGCTCTCATTGCGCGGGTACGATTGGCGCCAGGGGCAATGATGGACACGGAATGGCCGGAATCAACTGGCAGGTAAAAATTATGCCTGTTAAGTTTTTATCGAAAGATGGAAGCGGTACCCTCGCCGGAGCGCTAGAGGCTATCAAGTATGCGGTAGATAATGGTGCAAAAGTATTAAGTAATTCATGGGGTGGCGGCGAGAAATCTCAAGCACTTGAAGATGTGATAAAATATTCCCATGAAAAAGGTGTGCTGTTTGTGGCATCTGCTGGGAATGACGGTGAGGATAGCGATCGCTATCCTCATTACCCATCAGGTTATCAAGTGCCAAACGTCATTAGCGTTGCCGCGCTAAACAATAAGGGGCAAGTGCCAGAGTGGTCGAATTTCGGCAAGGAAACAGTTCATTTGGCAGCTCCCGGAGAAAATATTTTGAGCATCGCCAATGGTGGCTATCAGTCTTGGTCAGGCACCTCCATGGCTGCACCTTTTGTATCAGGTGTGGCGGCGCTGAGCTTGTCTATGAATCCCAACATGACGGGGATGCAGATTAAGGAAAAGATTTTGTCTTCAGTCAAAAAAATCGATGCGATAAAAAACAAAGTTATTACTGGCGGAATCGTCGATGCATTTGGCGCGCTGTAAAAGTAAAAAATTTTTAAACATCATCGATAACTGGGTTCTTTCTTTTATTAGTAGATAGGACTAACGCCCACTCTGCTTGTTAAATCGTCAATTCGCTCGCATTCAGCTCGCGCCCGTTGGGCTTGATTGTCAGGTTTTATTATCTCTCGGCCGATCGTGGATGATCGGTCGACCACGGGGTTTGGGGCTGGCAGCCCCTGTAGACAGTATGTCTTTATAAAAAGATCTCGCCACAAGTTGTGATTTTTTGACGAAAAGAAACTACAACATGATGGCAAGCCTAGGGTTATAAAGACATGACCTACTTCGCCCTTAACATCCAGAAATGTGGCTATCTCAACTCCAAATTTATCCCTACGCCAGTTCAAGCACTTGCACTTATTTGAGACGCGCATTCATCCGAGCCATCCGGCCTCCGTGTCTTTGTTTTCCTTACTTTGAATTTACCCCCTCGCCCCACTTGAGACTTCTTTTGCAGTTATCTCTCTCTACTATGAAACAACAAAATCTTTTTAAAATTCCCAGTCACAAAAAAATTTTTGGCGGCGCTCTCTTAAATGGAC
>ENA-ORBV01016167-ORBV01016167.1-microbial-mat-metagenome-genome-assembly--contig:-NODE-16167-length-10869-cov-5.063288_pt1 | contig 10869 bp, 10 predicted proteins | sample MGYA00237777_ERZ505514 | MGnify/ENA primary metagenome ERZ505514 (study PRJEB26160, sample SAMN06269048) | microbial mat metagenome | isolation source: Oligotrophic lake microbial mat | place...
TCAAGCAGAAGACGGCATACGAGATTCGCCTTAGTCTCGTGGGCTCGGAGATGTGTATAAGAGACAGCTACAAGGGCAAGCAGGTCCTGTTCAAGGACGATGACAAAGCCGACGACGCGGCCAAGCCCGACGCGAAGTAAGCGGTCATGATCCGACTCGCCCTCGATGCGATGGGCGGAGACGACGCGCCCTTGGCCATGGTCCAGGGTGCGATCGACTACGCCCGTGCATTCCCCACCCACGAGGTCGTACTTGTGGGACGTACGATCGACATCCGGTCGTGCCTGAAGAAAGAGGGCGCCGATCCGAAGAATATCCGGGTCGAGGACGCGCCCGAAGTCATCGGTATGGCGGAGAAGATCTCCGCTTTGGAGGAGCGCCCGAACGACTCGATGAACCGCTGCGCCCAGTTGGTCAAGCGTGGCGATGCCGACGCTATGATCCTGTGTGGCAATACCGCATGCTCTGTGGCGGTCGCCCAGCTGCGCCTGCGCCGCATCCCCGGCGTCAAACGAGCCGGTATTCTCACCCCGCTGCCCAATCCCAAGGGACACACCTGGGTGATCGATATGGGCGCAAATAGCGTGAACAAGCCAGAGCACCTGGTCGACTTCGCCCTGCTCGGCGCCTCGTTCCTGGAAAGTTCCTACGGCCTGGAACGGCCGCGTGTCGGCGTGCTGTCGATCGGCGAGGAGGATGGCAAGGGGGTCGAACTGACCGCCGACACTCTGACGCTGTTGCGCAAGACCAACCTGAACGTGATCGGCAACGTCGAAGGCCACCACATCTACCGTGGGGTCGTCGACTTGGTGGTGTGCGATGGTTTCACCGGCAACGTCCTGCTCAAGGCGAGCGAAGGCGTGTCCGAGGCGATGATGACCATCCTTAGGGAAGAGATCTACGCCAGCCTACGCAACAAAATCGGTGCCCAGATCATGCGCCCGGCCTTCGACGGTCTGCGACGGCGCATCCACTGGTCACTGGTCGGCGGAGCCCTGCTCGCCGGCGTCGACGGGGTGACCATCATTGGTCATGGACGCAGCGATCGCATCGCGGTCTTCCATGCCCTCAAGCAGGCTGCCCGTGCGGTCGAGGGGCATTCGATCGAGCGCATGCGTGAGCGCTTCAAAGCGATCACCAGCACTGCCCAGGCGGCGGTCACCGATGGCGCAGCCTGATCTGATCGATCTGCGCTCCCGCCCGCGCGGGGCGCAATTCGCCTTCATCATCGTGGTTGCCGTGGTGACCGGGGCAGGCGGGACCTGGCTGACGTTAGCCCTGGATGCCGCCGTGCGTCCGGGCTGGCCGCTCGCCCTTGGCATCGGCACCGGCATCGCCATTGGCGTGGTGTTTTTCGCTATGCAGGGGGCCCGGGTGGTGGTCGACGTCGAACGTAATCTGACCTACAGCCTGCATGGGCGGGCGAATCTGGTGGTGAACCTAGCGGCAGCGGGCGTCATCCGTCCGGTTGCCGATCGCATGGTGCACGGCATTGGGCTGGAGCTGACCGACATCAAGCAGGTCCGCTTTCTGCATAAGGGTGGCATCAGCCCTGAGCGCATGCGTCGTTGGCGTGAGCAGTTCGGGGTCGACCTGGTGCTCGAAGGCTTCCCCGCCGAACTGGCCGAGCAGCTGATAGCACTTCGTCAGGGCTAGCTCGTCTTCTTCGAGCGTGGCCGGCCGAGTCGGCCGGATATCGCCAGGGTCTGGAGTATGGCAGTGACTTCGCGAGAGCTGCGTTTCACCATCTCGGCGATGTCATCTGGCGACAAGCCCTGGGACCTGGCATCTGCTATGGCTTTGTAGTGGCGCAATTGTTCGACTTCGCGCGGGTCGTCGGTGTGCAGGATGCCCATGACCAGAAGACGCCAGCGACAGGCGGACGGAGTGATGCGCAGCTCCGCAGCGGTCGCCGGCAGGTCCTGCGGGTGATGCTGCCAGGCCTTTCGCACGGCGGCGTTGCTCAGCCAGCGGACAAGGATCGGAGCAGCTTCCAACTCCTCGGGGGTGCCAGATTCGGAATTGGTGCGCCGACGGGGCTCTTTGCTGCTGTGGGCCGGGCCGGTTCCTGGCGTGATCGTGACGGCGATCTCGGCGCCAACGGCCTCGGCCAAGCGACCCAGCACGCGTAAGGATCCGGCGCTGTCAGTGGCCGCCAGGACAGCGTAGATCGAGCCGCGGGCCACGCCGGAAACTTCGGCAAGCCGCGCAATAGAGGTGCGCCGGTCCGCCAGTTCCTTGCGGATGAGGACCTGTAATTGGGCTGTGATGGCGCAGACATCGGCCATGGTTTTGCTCATTTCGGGACGAGACGTATTTCGACATGCTGTACATACCCGACTTGGCGCAAGCCCATGCTGAAGCAGCTTCGTCACTTCTTTCGGACACCTTCAAGCGAGGTCAAGCGTTGACTGATCCCCCTATGTATGTAGCAGCGGAACTCGCTGGCGCAGCTGCGGATACGGCGTATTCTCACGACATGCTCCGGTCCCTTGTGTTTTTCGGCAGGTATCCTGAATCCACCGGCTAGGGACCGGCCGCCGACCTGTTGCGTCGACCGGACCCCTGGCTGTGCGCTGGGGGTTCATCGTTTCCCGCTCCATTCCTCCATTCTTCCATTCCTCCGTTTCACCAAGCCCACCCCATGCATCGTACCGACAATCTGCATATCGTTTCGAACAAACCCCTGCGCGCGCCAAATGCAGTGAAGGCCGAACTGCCGCTGTCTGTGCACGCCTCCGGGCTGGTCGCGCTCTGCCGGGAACGCATCCGCGACATCCTCGCCGGCCGTGATAACCGCCTGTTGGCGGTGGTCGGCCCGTGTTCGATCCATGATCCGGTCGCCGCGATCGAGTATGGTCGTCAACTGCTGCACGTGCGTGAAAAGCTCAAGGACCGCGTTGAAATCGTCATGCGGGTGTATTTCGAGAAGCCGCGGACGACGGTCGGTTGGAAGGGTCTGATCAACGATCCACATCTCGATGGTTCGTACGACATCAACACCGGTTTGACCATCGCTCGCAAACTGCTGCTCGACCTGGCCGAAATGGGCATGCCGGCCGCTACCGAGCTACTCGATCCCGTCACCCCGCAGTATCTCGCCGATGTGGTCGCCTGGACGGCGATCGGTGCGCGCACTACTGAGAGCCAGACCCACCGCGAGATGGCCAGCGGCCTGTCGATGCCAGTCGGTTTCAAGAATGGCACCGACGGCAGTCTGGGCGTGGCGATCAATGCCATGCTCGCAGCCAGTCATGCCCACCATTTCCTCGGCATCGATTCGTACGGCCACGCCTCAATCGTCACCACCACTGGCAACCCCGACGGCCATCTCGTGCTGCGCGGCGGTCGCCAGGGACCCAACTTCGACGCCGCGTCGGTCACCAAGGCGGCCGGCGAACTGGCCAAAGCCGGGGTAGCCGCCCGCATGATGGTCGACTGCTCGCATGACAATTCGCAGAAGGACTACCGCCGACAGGGTGAGGTCTGCACTTCGGTGGCCGAGCAACTCCGTGCTGGCGCGGTCAACCTCATGGGCGTGATGATCGAGAGCAACCTGATCGCTGGGCGGCAGGATCTGCCCAAGGATCGTAGCCGGCTGGTCCACGGCCAAAGCATAACCGATGCCTGCGTTGATTTTCCTACCACGGAGTCGATGCTTGCTGCCCTTGCCGCGTCAGTCGCCACCGGGCGGCACGCTGCAGCTGTCTGAATAACCGCGCGCAGGTCCGCTCGGACCTGCGCGCATTGTTGGAGTGATTCACCATGGGCATTCCCGTGACTGCAGAAGGCAAGCGCAAGATGCAGGGTGAGCTGGACCAGCTCAACAACCGCATCCCGGTTATCGCCAAGCAGATCGAAGAGGCCCGTGAGAAGGGCGACCTGCGCGAGAACGCCGAATACCACGCGGCACGTGAAGACATGTCGATGACCAACGCGCGCATCTCACAACTGAAGAATACCTTGGCCAACAGCCAAGTGGTCGACGAGAGCCAGATCGACACTTCGAAGGTGGCCTTCGGCTCGACCCTGTCGCTGCAGGAGGGCAAGGCCAAGGCCGAGACCTGGTATCTGGTTGGCGAAGGCGAAGATGACCCGCTTGATAACCGCATCCTGACCTCCAGTCCGATGGGCCAGGCCCTGCTCGGCAAGAAGGTCGGCGACATCGTCGACGTCAAGGCGCCGATGGGGACGATCAAGTTCACGATCAAGAAGATTACGTACTGATCGTCCGCCTCGCCCATGACCGACCTCTCGTCCATTCGCAGCCGTATCGACGCCATCGACGAGCGACTCGTCGAGCTGCTCAACGCTCGTGCCGAGCTGGCGCGTGAGGTTGGCAGGGCCAAGGCTGCAACCGGCAGCGCCATCTTCGTACCCCACCGTGAACATGAGGTGTTCAAGCGGCTTGCCGCACTGAACAAGGGCCCGCTACCCGATGCCGCCCTGCGCGGCATTTGGCGCGAGGTGATGAGCGCCTCGTTCGCCCTCGAACGTCCGCTGACCATCTGCCATTTCGGCCAGGCAGGGGCGTTCACCCATTTGGCGGCGCGGCTGAAGTTCGGCGAAAGTGTCGCCTATGCACCGTCCGACAGCATCGTGAGCGTATTTACCGAGGTCGAAAAGGGCCGTGCTGATTATGGCGTTGTGCCGATCGAGAATTCCACTGACGGCTCGATCACCGATACCATCGATGCCTTCCTCGGGTCGACTGTGCGCATCGTCAGCGAACTGCACCTGCGGGTCCGTCATCATCTGATGAGCGGCGTGGCCAAGCAGCAGATCCGCCGCATCTACTCGCGTTCGACCGTGTTCGGCCAATGCCGTGGTTGGCTGGCGACCCACCTGCCAGGCGTTGAACTGGTCGAGGTCGTGTCGACCACCAAGGCGGCGGAACGGGCCAGTGCCGAGGCAGCCGATGGGGCCGCCGCGATCGGTTCAGACGAAGCGGCCAAATCCTTTGGTCTGCCGGTGGTGGCCAGCGATCTGCAGGACAATCCGAACAACATGACCCGCTTCGTGGTCGTGGCCCGCCCGCAACATGCGGCCCAGCCAAGCGGCGATGACAAGACGACTATCATGCTGGCGGTCAGCGACCGGCCGGGTGCGCTGTACGACTGCCTGACCCCGTTCCACAAGGCCGGCATCAACCTGTGCAAGATCGAAAGTCGGCCGAGCCGTCGCCGGGCGTGGGAATACCTCTTCTTCATCGACCTGCTCGGCCATCAGCGCGACCAGAAGATCGCTGATGCGATTGCCGAACTTTCTAAGGGCACCGCGGTCTGCGAAGTACTTGGCAGCTATCCGCGCGCCGACCAACCGCTGAACACCTGACACCTTCGACCCGGCTCCGTCTGGACCCTTGCGACCGGCCCCGTGGTCGCAACCATACACGGTCGCGTGCAGCCCGTCCCCCGTGTCCGCCTGGCCAGTCCGACGTCGAATCCCGACGATGAACTGCCGTTCCGCATCCTGGTGGTTGCTGATGCCGTTGGGCGGCGCCAATCGGTTCCAATGGGATTGCGCAGACCGGAGACTGTGACGGACGGCGGCCTGTCCACTGCGGTTGCCAAGCTGCAACCGACCGCTGGCGGTCTGCGCTGGTCGACCGTTGCGGGGCCGACGGTTGTCGAGGTGACGGCCCAGCTTTCTGAGCTGGCGGCTCTCGCCACGCGACGACGCGCCGCATTGCAGGCTGAATCCACGGTGGACGGGCGATTACGGCGTGACGTCGAAGCTGCCTTGCTGGCCGAACGCCTCGCCGACGGAGTCGCCACGGCACTCGACCAGCCTGCGGTACGGCGCTTGGGCGGCCTCTGGACCGCGTTGGAGATTCTTGTCGCCCACGCCGGTCGGGGCGTCGAGGTAGCCCTGCTGGCAGCGACCCGCGACGAACTGGAAGAGGATCTCGGCGATGCGCCGGAACTCACCCAGAGTGGTCTATACCAGACCATCTATGCGGCCGAGTACGGTCAGCATGGTGGCCGGCCCTGGGGCCTGCTGGTCAGCGATCTGGCGATCGGCAACCAATCCCGCGACATCGGGCTGCTGCGCCGATTTGCTGCCTTGGCTGCCTTGGCTGCCATGGCTCATGCGCCGTTGATCCTCGACGCGGTGCCGGGTTTGCTCGGCTTGGCCGATTGGACTGGACTTACCGGTCTGGTCGATGTCGAGGCGGGCCTGGGTACACCCACCGCATTCGCTGCTCTGCGTCGGCATGACGACGCCCGGCATATCGGCCTGGCTTTGCCGCCGGTACCAGTCGGTGCCGCGGCGCGCGCGGGGGGCGAGCGGCCAATGGCTCCGGCCAGCCTGATCGTGGCGGCCAGGCTAGCCGCCTGCCATGCCGCCAGCGGCTGGTGCGTCACCGCCGCCGGCAGTGGACCGACGGCCGAGGTGGCGGTTCCGGCCCTTGCTCCGTGGTCGTCCGGAGAACAGCAACCGGCCACGCCATGCCTGCTGACCGAGCTCCAAGCCCACGATCTCGCCGCCCAGGGTCTCATCGCCCTGTGTGCCGACCGCAGGCGATCAGCGGTGGCGATGCCGGCGCTGCCCAGCCTGTACCTCGGAGGGGATCAGGTACCTGCGCAACTGGGTCTGATGCTGTTGGTCGACCGGGTGGCCCATCATCTGAAAGTATTGCAGCGCGAACAGCTCGGTACGCACATCAGTCATCAGGAATTGGAGCGTGTCCTGACCGACTGGCTCGACCGCCATGTGGCTGATGGCCAGGTTGACGACGCGATGGTGCGCCTGAGCCGTCCCTTGCGATCTGCGCGAGTGCGAGTCCAGCCGGTGCCAGGTCATGCCGGCTGGCTGCGTGCCGACCTGTCCCTGTGTCCTTATCTGCCTGGCGCGGCCGGTGACGTCGAATTGTCGCTGACCAGCCGGCTGGAGCGGCCAACGTCATGAAACCCCGCCTGCTCTGCCGGCTGTCCGGACGTCCTGACGGCATCGTGGCTGATCTGGCACGTCTGCTGACAGTCCGTCAGGGCGATGTTCCGGCCCGACCGGATCTTGGCCTGCCGGTGTTGCCCAACTGGCTGCCGGATGACGAATCACGCCGGCGGCTGCAGCAGGCGATCGCCCAGACCGTGCGTGCCGGAGAGCCGCGATTGGCGACCGTCATCGTGCAGCTCACTGGTAGTGACCAGCGGCAGATCTTCACCATCCGCGCCAGCTGCCAGGATGGCGGCGAGGTCGGTGCCAGTGCTCAGCGGACGCAGGGTGGTGCTCTGGAGGTAACGGCATGATCGACGGTCTGTATCGTGAGGAACTGCGTCGGCTGCAGGAGTCCGGTCGCGCCTTTGCGCGGCTGCATCCCGAAGCTGCCCCGCATCTTGCTGAACCGGGCAGCGACCCCGATGTCGACCGGCTGATCGAGGGCGTTGCCTGGATGACGGCGACAACTCGCGGTCGCATCGCCGCGGTCGATGATGAGGTGGTACAGGGTCTGTGCGAGGCAGTGCTGCCGACCGCGCTGCGTCCCATGCCTGCCATGACGATGGTCCAGTTCATCGGGCATCGTGCGCTGCATGAGCCTGAACATGTCGATGCCGGCACGATGATCGAGAGTGTCGCTGTGGATGGCGAGCCATGCCGGTTTCGCTTGGCTTGGGACGCAGATGTGCCAGCCGCCAGCATCAGTGCGATCGAGCTGCATGCGGGTGAGCATCCGCGCTTGGAGATCCACCTGGCGTTGAGCGAATCAGCCACACCAGGCCGCTTCGGTCCGCGCCTGCGCCTGTTCGCCAATGCCGAACCGGTCCTGGCACGGACGCTGATCCGGGCGCTGGCGACAGCACGTGGCCTGCACGCCGCCACCGTGTCCGGTAGTCTGGTGCCGCTGTCTGCCGCCTGGGTCGGGCCAGGACAGGCCCAACCGGTGTTGCCTGGAGATACAGGACTGGCCCGCGGCCATGCCATCCTGGCCGAAGCCCTGGCGTGGCCTGCGCTCTCGCTCTTCATCGACATCATCGGCCCGCCCGGATTCGGCATGCGGCCTGGTGATCGCGGCGTGCGCATCATCGCCGAGCTTGCTCGCCTGCCGGAAGAGATGCGCGGCTTGACCCGTAACGATCTGCTGACGGGATGCGTCCCGGCGGTTAATCTCTGGCCGACCGTGGCCGAACCGGTGTTGATCGACGGATCGCGCAGGGACGTACCCATGGTCGTCGCAAGCCACGGGGGTGGGCTGGCCTGGGCGGTGACCAGCGTCATGGGATCCGGCGAAGGCCGCGCTGCGCGGACCTGGCTGCCAGTTAGAGCCTGGCAGGGACACGGTCCATGTTGGCAGGAGCTGCATGGCCAGGACGGCGGCTTGCGCCTGGCGATCGGTGGTCTTGACGCAGCGGCAGCGCGAGAGGTCCTGTCGATTGATCTGCTTGCTCACGATGGTCCCCGCGCTTCCCGTCTGGCCGCCGGCGATCTCCGAGTACCGACCAGAGCAGTGCCCGGCAATCTCGCCTTCCGTAATCTTCTGCCGGTCGAACGCGCACTCGTCCCACCGGTCGGACAGGCACGCCTCGGTCTGCTGGCCGCCCGACTGCGGCTGTCCACTGCAGGCATCCGCGATGGCGATGATCTGCGCCGACTGCTCGACATGCACGATCGGCGTGCTGATGCGGACGGTGCCAGTCGGACCAGCGTGACGCGGGTGTCGTCCGCCATCCGCAGCTGTTCTGTGCAGGCTGCGGCCATCCCCTGCGGCGCTGCGGCTGCCCGGGCGCAGGTGACCACCATCGAATTGGACGGTTCCGCACCTGGGGGGCAGTCCGCGGGCTGGATGCTCGGCAATGTCCTGGATCACGCCTTGGCGGCGCTGGCTCCGATCGGGACGTACACTGCGCTGTGCATGACCAGCCAGGACGCTCAGGAGACGATGATCTGGCCACCGCGTTGCCCGGGCGCATCGGCATGAGCCCCGCCTGGTTGAAGCGTGATGTATCGGAACATCCCAGCCGATTCCCGTTCGCGACCGTCGCCAGCGCTTTGCCTGAAGCCAAGTTGTCCGGTCCACGGTCGCTGGCGTTGACTCGTAGCGAGGTGCTGACGGCGGACGAACGGCTGGTGGTGACCGCACTGCTGGGACTGGCTGGCCCATCGTCGCCGTTACCGGCCGCCATGGCCCAGGAGCTGTCATTGCTGCCCCCAGCCAGTGCGGCTGCCGGCCTACACCAGGCGATCGAGGATCGCCTCCTGCGGTTGCTGCATCAGGCGCTGACCCGTCGTGCGGTCGATGATCCGGTCGGTCATCTGCAGACGTTGGCCCGCCTAGCCGGTCCATTGGCTCCGCCTGATGGGTGGATCGCCGGCCGGGTGTGCGATGGACCCAGTGCCGATGCATTGGCCCAACGGGTGGCGGTGGCCGCTGGCTGCGCCGTGTCGGTGCACGCCGCCACGGGCGGAGAGCTGCCACTTGGCCCAGGGGCCGATAGCCATTTGGGGAGTGCCCGTCTGGGCCAGAGCCAAACGCTCGGCGTGTCGGTATCGTCCCCAGCATTCGGCTGCAGCATCATTATTGGTCCCGTCTCTGCCGAGGCCGCCCAGGATATGCGGCCAGGCGGCAAGCGATACGATGCCGTGCGTGCAGCGGTGGAGCGTGGCTTGCCTTTAGGAGTCAGCTGTCGTCTGGAATTGCTCGTCGCGGTCGGCCCGGCCACACCACTGGGATCAGGGGCGCTAGGAGGTGGCGCTCGGCTAGACGGTAGTGGCGACCTGGTGGTAGGTGAAACCTTGGATCCAGGTTCTCACAGGCTCAGCGCATAAACGGCGACATCGGCTTCGACCGCCGGATCGCCGTGTGGTTCGCTGCCAGTGGAGGTGTCGAGGCAGATGCGACTGCGCACGCGCCAACCCTTCAGTTCGCACAGATCTTCGAAATCAGCGATGGTGACCAGGCGGATGTCGGGGGTGTTGTACCAGTGGTAGCGCTTCAGGCCGGTCGTCTCGGGTGCGCGGCCCTGATTGGCGAGGCGGTTGCGGTGGCGGCGGTGGGCGGCGTTCGGGAAGCTGACGATCGCTGTACGTCCGACCCGCAACATCTCTTCGAGGACGTGTTCGACCCTGCGTACCGCCTGCAGGGTGTGCGAGAGCACCACCACATCGAAGGCGTGGGTGGCGAACTGGGCCAGGCCGGCCTCGATGTCGGCATTGATCACATCGAGGCCGCGCGCTGCTGTCAGCGCCACTTGACGCGGATCCAGCTCGACGCCAACCAGGCGGTTGTGGCCGCGGTCGCGCAGCCGAGCGAGTAGGCCGCCTGCTCCGCACCCGAGGTCCAGCACGCTTGATCCAGCTTTCACCAATCCGCAGATGCGGCCGTAGTCCAGACGGTCGTGGTAGAAGATTGCCGAGGCATCGTGTCCGAGGGCATCGACCGCACTTGGCACGTGGCCGTTGCCGCCGGCGATGGTCGACTCGACCAGGGGCCCGTAGATATCCAGTTCGTGTTCCAGGAGGAACGCATCATGTCCGGCGTTGCTGCTGATCTCGCAGGAGCTGACGCGGCGACCGGCGGCCAGCAGGGCGCGCACCAGATCGCGACTTTGCTCAGGAGGAAACAGCCAGTCGCTGCTGAACGAGACGACCAGCCAGCGACAGGTCGAAGTCGCAACGGCGGCGCTGAGGGCTGCGGGATCAGTGCCCAGGTCAAAGCGGTCGATAGCCAATGACAGACGGAGATAAGTGTTGGCGTCGAAGCGCTCGACAAAGCGCTCACCCTGATAAGCGAGGTAGCTGCCGACCGAGAACTGCGCCTCGAAGGCGGTGGTCAGCGGCCGCGGACGCAGGCGGTCAGCCTCGAACCTGTCTCTTATACACATCTGACGCTGCCGACGAATAGAGAGGTGTAGATCTCGGTGGTCGCCG
>ENA-ORBV01016168-ORBV01016168.1-microbial-mat-metagenome-genome-assembly--contig:-NODE-16168-length-10868-cov-10.929293_pt1 | contig 10868 bp, 8 predicted proteins | sample MGYA00237777_ERZ505514 | MGnify/ENA primary metagenome ERZ505514 (study PRJEB26160, sample SAMN06269048) | microbial mat metagenome | isolation source: Oligotrophic lake microbial mat | place...
TTCAAGCAGAAGACGGCATACGAGATTCGCCTTAGTCTCGTGGGCTCGGAGATGTGTATAAGAGACAGGGTATGTTGAGCGTAAGTACCCCGGAACTCCTTTCCGGGGGCGGTTTGCCAATTATCCCCGGAACGGAGTTTCGGGGTACTTAGAAAAACAAGATCCCGAAAAGCGAGAAAACCGGGCCGTTCTGCTTGCGGGTGGAGCCAAGGGATTGATCTGCGAGGCCCGCATTTGTTCCGGCTTGATTTGTTTTTGCAAGACCAGGGAACTTACTCAAGGGCATTTTAGCCGATAAACCAAGTTCGAAAGACCTTCCAAGGCGGACTCCCGCGCCAATCATTGCATCCGCGCTCCAATTGTCCAACTCGCTGGAACTCAATTTGCTTGCGCCGTCCTCGGCGGTACGGTCGGAGAGTTTCAAGATATAATCACCCGAATAATTTTGTTTGTCAGCCTTGGTGGAAAGTGTGCGTGTCAAGGATAGTCCAGCAATGATTTTCAAAGGACGAGCGGCCTGCCAGAATACCGTAACTGGGACTTCAAGGCGTTGTAAACGGTTGACAGGAATGAACACGTTGCCGCCCAATGAGTCGCCATAAAAGTTGCTGCCGGTCACATTGGTCACTTCCTGTCCAGTACTGATATCCAGTAAAATGATGCCTCCATCAACATTGGAACGGTAGTCAGCAGAACGCACCGAAGCAACGGGGCGATATTTTTCCTGCGGAGTGTGCATGTTATACATTGCCCCGGTACGCAGGCCCCATTTTCGGGCAAATTTCCAGTCAACAGTTACGCCAGTGGAGAATCCGTTAATCTTGTTGAATTGCTCGGTAGAGATGCCCGAGGTCACGCCGAATATCCAGCGTTTGTCGAAAGATTTTTTGATTGGTTTCGGACTGTTGTCGAATGAAAATAAAGGAGCTGAAAATGATCTTTGTTCTTGTAATTCAACAGACTGTGGCGTTATGGAGAGCAAGTCGAGGGATAATTTAGCCTGTATCGGTGCATCGGTATTGGCAGCGATATTTTCAGCAGATGGAGGATTTGGCAACTTTTCAAAAGCTGTCAAATCTGGGTTGCGTTCAGAAAGAACGAGCCTTGGTTTTGTTGTTTGGTTTTCTGCATTAACAGTATTGGTTTGTTCCATGGCTGGAGCTAAGCTCGCCAAGGGCTGAACAGACGTGGTTTCCTGTATTTGTTTTGGGCCATCGGGCGATTTGAGCCATTGCCAGCTCCCGTAGCCCACAACGGGCAGAAGCAGCAATCCAAACCACCACCACCCAAATCGGGGGCCGCGATTTTCGGGCATTTCGCGGTCGAGCAACTCGCGCATTGAAGCCCATGCTTTGTCTGTAGTTTTCTTATCCATGTTTATTAAAAAAATGTGGTCAATCGGTTGTCAATCATTGATTTGCTTACCTGTCCCCAACTGCCAAGGCTATTTTAAACTCTAGACGTAGCAATTCTCTCAATTTTTGTCGGGCAGTGCTGAGATGCCATTTAGAGGTACCCTCGCTCATTTGAAGGCTATCGGCTATTTCGGCATGGCTGTACCCTTCGATGGCATAGAGCCGAAAAACTTCCTGCGACGTGGGCGGCAACGTCCGCACGGCTTTCAGGATATCTTCTTCGTAAAAGGTCTCGTGGCCACGCTCTGGTACGCTTTGGTCGTGATCTTCCAGAACGAGGAAGTGCAGGTATCGGGCATTTTCGCGGTAATAGTCGGCCATACAATGGTAAACAATTCGGCGCATCCAGCCTTCGAGGCTTCCCATGAAGGAAAAAGTGTGGATTTTTTTGAAAACACGCAACATGCCGTTGTTCACTACCTCAATGGCAGTGTCTTCGTCGCGGGTGTATCGCCGCACCATCCGCAGCATTTCGGGAAAAAAACGGCGGTAGAGCGCCTCTTGGGCACGGCGGTCGTTGGCGGCGCAGCCCTCAACCAATTCTTGATCTGAATAGTTTTTTTTGCCGAAAAACGCCACGTTTTAAAATTTTACCACGACTAAATTAATGGCAAGGTAAGGGAATGAAAACTGCCTTCGTACCATTCTTGTCCCGAAATTTCCCAAAAGACGGGCGCTTCATCGAAAAAGGTTGGGGCGGGATACGTTAAATACCAAATCTTTCGCCTCAAACAAAACTAAACTTCATCACAATACTCGACCAGCCTCGGCAAACTTCCCAGTCCATTGTGTACGCTTCATTTGGCGAACGACTGGTAGCCCGGCTCATAGACGCGTTGATTTTGATCCTTCCGTCTATTATGCCGCAATGGAGGGCAGCGAACGGGGTGCCACCATTGGCAAACGCGCCAGGGGGAAACCGTTGCAGGAGTACATATCAGCGTTTTCACGCTGTGGCAATTGACCGATGGCATGGTGGATTTTTCTGCCTAATTTGGTTTGGAGGTTTTTCAAGAAATGAAGCAGTATACAGAAGAGATTTTTCGCGGGAAAGCTTGAAAGGCTTAAAGCATATTGGGCAGTAAAGTTACCTTTGACCCGCAAAATTTTCTTCTCCGCAATGCTAAAATCCCTGTACAGATTTCTTTCCCCGCGTTTCCAAACCCTGTTTCTAGAATATAAAGTTGCCTTCAAACCAAGATATGGGTACGGTCTCCCGGCACACAAACGATTGCTCGAAATCATGGAGACACAACGCGAAACATATCAATTCTGGTTGGATAAAATAAATGGTTTCGCGCCGCAGCTTCAGGCTATCAAAAAATTGGCCGAGGTAAAAGACCCGACCCAACCGGGCTGGAACAACGACTTTTTGCCGGGGCTTGACATTGTGGCGCTGTATGCGATCATAGCCGAATCCAAGCCGCACCGTTATGTAGAAGTCGGCTCTGGCAACTCCACCAAAGTGGCGCATAAGGCGGTAATAGATCACGGACTTTCAACCAAAATTATTTCCATAGACCCTTATCCTCGTGCGGAAATTGACAGCCTTGCGCATGAAATTGTGCGCAAACCATTCGAGGCCGTGGACACGCGCTGGCTCGCCGAGCTGGATGCGGGCGACATCTTGTTTATAGACAACTCACATCGGATGTTGCCAAATTCGGATGTGACGGTTTTCTTCCTTGAAACGCTACCTGCGCTCAAGCCGGGAGTCATCGTTCACGTTCACGATATCTACCTGCCCTACGATTACCCGCAGTTCATGTGCGACCGTTTTTATTCCGAACAGTATGGTCTAGCCATCGCACTGATGGCTAATCCGCAGCGATATCTACCAATTTTTCCGGCCTATTTTATCTCGGAAGATGCAGCGCTGAGCAGTTCGATTGCAAGCATTTGGGAACATCCCAACACGCAGGGTGTGGAACGGCATGGTGGTTCTTTTTGGTTGAAAATTGGGGGGTAGAGATTTTTACCACATAGTTCACATAGCGCACATAGTTTTGAAAATCAACAATCTTTAAACTAGGTGTCCTATGTGAACTATGTGGCAGGTATTTAGTCAACGGACCCGCGAAGCCATCATCAACGATTTCACACGGCGCCCAGCTTCGGATTTCGTGTCAGGATCAGCGAGTTTTTGCAATCCGGCCCAGGATGCAAAACCGTATTCCTTGGCCACCATATTTTTGAATCCCTCTTCTACAGGATTGTTTTTAGCCACTGGCGCAGATGATTTTGACACACCTTTTGGCGCAGTATTTTTCTCCACCGCTTTGCGCGTCGTCCCCATGCCAGCAGCAGCAGTAGCGGGTGATTTTTCCTCAGGGAAGTAGCGCAAGAGATCGTGCTCGTTCAACAGTTTTTGCATGCTCCAACCATAACGATAGCCTTTGATGGCGGTTCCAGTGGGCTTTACACGCTCACCGGCGTGGCGTGCGGCATCGTTGTAAAGTTGTGTGCGCGAATAGTCGCCGAGGTAAGATTGCACCAACACATGGGCGAGCAACACATGGGGTTTCACATTGTACTCATCTGCGGCGTCTCGTACAAGGCCTTTCCATTGTTTGGTCGTAGCGGCTACGAAGTCATTGTCGTCATAGAGGGACTTCAAGCGTTCAACGGGTGCAAGCTCAGGAGCGTTGGCTTCTTTGGAGGCTGAGGCTTTGTCGCGCTTGCTGTTTCCTGCTTGATTTGAGCGCATCGGGAGGTCGGAGATGGAACGTGGGGCGTTGGGCACTTCGACATCTGTACCCATTTCGGTAAGAAAACCACCTTTGGATTCGCTTTTAAAGCCATCTTTTTTGCCGATAAAAATAAAGATTAGCGCAGCAGAGATGCAAGCGGTGGAGAGGAAACCGAAGAATTCGAAAAAATTTTTCATGTTGAAAAAATTAAAAAAGTGAAGGGAGTGAAATTTCGTCATTTCGTCATTTCGTCATTGATCGTCATTATCCGTCATTGATGAAATGACCCAATGACCCAATGACCCAATGACGAAATGACCTAATGACCCAATGACGAAATGACCTAATGACCCAATGACCTAATGACGAAATGACCTAATGACCCAATGACTACATTCTAACCGCCTCATAATCTATTTTCCAGAGTTGGTAGGTCTCGATGATCAGTGTTAGTTTTTCGGCATAAAGCCTTGCCGTTGCATAGCCCGATTGCTTTAGACCTACGCACCAAGCAGCATAGTAAGGCACCCGGTCTTGCCCAAAGATTGTCTTTTTTATTTGGTAAACATTGCCCACTTCGTATTGGCGAAGCATCCAACCATAGCGGCGGTCTTGTAGCAGGATCGAGTGGCGGCGAAAACTTTCGCGGGCAGAAAGATACACCTCGAATCGGTCCCAGGCGTAGTCGTCGTGCATTTGCATACAATCCACCGCAAGAGAATGTGGGGTAAAATCGCGGTTGTCAATCACTCCATCGCGGCGGAAACCGGGTCTTGCGCGGCACTTTATGCCAAAGTGGTTGTTGCCTTGGGTTGCCAGTATGCTTTGCCCGGCATTGGTCTCCAAAATCCCTTGAGCGAGCGAAATAGAAGCGGGGATTTTGCTGCGTTGCATTTCTAGTTCGGCAAAATCGCGGTATCGCTCTACATAGTCTAGGTAACGCAGGGCGTTGGCTTGAAACCGGCGCCCGAGTTTTGCTCTAAGTTGGGTTTCTACCTGTTCTCTCTGCCAATACCTGGCTTTTCGTTTTGGAAATACCTCAGAAAGGACGCGCTGCGTTGAATCAGCATAAAACTTGCGCAATTCGGCTGCAAAAGTCGAGCCAGCAAGGTCTGCTCCTGTTTTGAAATCATCGGTAAGTTTCTGGAAAACCGGCATCTCGCTCAAACCGGAAAGCCGTGCTTCGATCTCCGTACGGTAGCGCAACACCAAAAACAAAGGTATAGCGATCAGCAGCAGGGCAATGAGACTACCCCGCCCAAAAGCTTCAAGACATCCGCCGTTTTGATTGGTTTGTGGTTGCACGGTTTGGAATTTACGATTTACGATTTACGATTTTGGATTTACGATTTACGATTTTGGATTTACGATTTTGGATTTACGATTATTGCGGTACCTGATTTTGCCCGGAATCGCAATAATCGTAAATCCAAAATCGTAAATCGTAAATCCAAAATCGTAAATCCAAAATCGTAAATCCAAAATCAATCGTCCACCCGGAACTTGAAGCCTACCCCGTGGATGTTTTCGACTTTTATTCGGTCGTCAAGGCTCAGGTATTTTCGCAGGCGGGAGATGAATACGTCTAGGCTGCGCCCGAGGAAATAATCGTCTTTGCCCCAGATATTGACTAAGATAAAAGATCGCTTCACGACTTGGTTGCGGTGCTCATTGAGGAGCTTGAGCAAGTCTGCCTCCTTCTGTGTGAGTGTCTCCGAATAGCCTTCAGCAGTGAGACTCAGGTTTTTATAATCAAAAGCGTAATTGCCGATGCTAACAGGTTTGCCCGGCTTGAGAATAACGGCATATTTGGTGCGGCGCAAGAATATGTCAATTTTCAGCAACAATTCTTCGATGCTGAACGGCTTGGTCATGTAGTCGTCCGCACCAATAGTCAGGCCATGGATCTTGTCCTGTTTCAGGCTTTTGGCAGTCAAAAAAATGATGGGAACATGATCATCAATGGAGCGGATTTCTTGAGCGATGGTGAAGCCATCCACCTCGGGGAGCATTACATCGAGTATGCACAAGTCGAACTTTTGGCCTGCCTGAATGATGTCCATCGCTTGCTTCCCATCGGCGCAATAGGTGACATGGTAACCATTGAGTTCGAGGTTGTCGCGGGTAACGAAGCTGAGGCTTTCGTCGTCTTCCACGTAGAGCAGGTTTGCTTTTGTATCGGCCATGAGTGTAGTGAGTTGGTGTACTGGTGATTGGCTTATTGGTGATTGGTGATTGGTGATTGGTGATTGGCGGATTAGTGATTGGTTATTGGTATAGTGGGAATTTTTTCATGAATGTATTTATCGCGCCGCGCACTTTGGCTTGCATCGCAGCGTCGTCTGGGCGCGAAATCACCTCGTCAACCCACTGCACTACTTGTCGGCAATCGTCTTCGGTGAAGCCTCGTGTGGTGATGGCGGCTGTGCCAACCCGGATGCCCGAGGTGGTCATGGGGGGCTGCGGATCGAAGGGGATCATGTTTTTGTTTACCGTGATGTCGGCTACACCAAGGATATGGTCGGCTACTTTTCCCGTTACATTTTTTCTGCGCAAATCAATGAGCATCAGGTGATTGTCCGTTCCGCCCGAAATGATGTCATAACCACGGACTGTAAATTCGGCGGCCATCGCTTGTGCATTTTTCACCACTTGTCGGCAATAGTCTTTGTAGGCGGGTTGCAAGGCTTCGCCGAATGCTACGGCTTTTGCTGCGATTACATGTTCCAGAGGGCCGCCCTGCATTCCGGGGAAAACGCCACTGTCGAGGATACTCGACATTTGGATGATCTCCCCCTTTTTTGTGCTGCGCCCCCATGGGTTGTCAAAGTTCTTGCCCATCAGGATAATACCTCCTCGCGGGCCGCGCAATGTTTTGTGCGTTGTGCTGGTAACGATATGGCAATGGGGGAGCGGGTCGTTCAGAAGTTTGGCAGCAATAAGGCCGGCTGGGTGGGCAATGTCGGCCAAAAGCAATGCGCCCACAGAATCTGCAATAGCGCGAAAACGGGCATAATCCCAGTCTCGAGCGTATGCTGAAGCGCCACAGATAATGAGTTTGGGTTGTTCGGCTTTTGCGAGGGCCTCCACTTTGTCCATGTCTATGCGCCCAGAATCGGGCTCGACGCCATAAAAAGAAGCTTTGTAAACCTTTCCAGAAAAATTCACGGGCGAACCGTGTGAAAGGTGTCCGCCATGAGCAAGGTCAAAACCGAGGATTTTGTCGCCGGGCTGCAGGCAAGCCAGGAAAACTGCCGCGTTGGCTTGTGCGCCAGAGTGTGGCTGCACATTGGCCCATTCCGCCCCAAAAAGTTCTTTGATGCGTTCGATGGCGAGCGTTTCCACTTGGTCCACTATCTCACAACCACCATAATAGCGTCGACCGGGGTAGCCCTCCGCATACTTGTTGGTGAGACAAGTGCCCATGGCATCGAGAACAGCCTGGCTGGTAAAATTCTCGGAGGCGATAAGTTCTACGCCGCGGCGTTGGCGGTCAAGTTCTTTTTCGATTAAGGAAAAAATAATGTCAGACATGGGGGCAAATGTAGAGAAAGCAGAATAATTAAACCGCAAAACAGGAAAACCGGAGAACAGGAAAATATAGAACCATGTATTGTGATCCGAAGATGGTCAAAATCTTCCCTTTTCGAGATCAATCTTTTCGCAGTTTTATATTTTCCTGTTTTCCGGTTTTCCTGTTTTGCGGTTTAATTCGGCCTTCAAAAGCCCAACCAACCTACTGCTTAACCAAGGTCTTCAGCACCGCTTCATCCAGCACCACAGGGTACTCTTTGCGGAGGTCTTGAATCCATTTTTTCTCTAAAAAGTCTTGGTAATCAGCCACAGCATAACCACGTGCTTCAACGAGCGCTTTGGGTGTGGGCGGCACGATTTGTTCTATTTTGTAAAAAGATGCGGTTTTGGTAGTGGTATCTGATTTGGCAACCGTCATATCTCCACCTTTCCACAACTCGCCCAGATCTTTGCTTCTGCCCTTTTCGTAAAGTTTCTCCATCACGGTCAACACTTCGGGTTTTCCTTTTTTATTGAACTTTTTGATCACGTCGGCGGCTGGTTTTTTGGCAGCAAGTGCACGCACTTTTGCCAGCACTTTGGGATCGTCAGTCTTCAAGGTATAAATACTAACCCGGGCGCGCTCATCCCATTTGTACTTCATCTTAAGTTCTTGATCAAAGTACTTTTGCAGGCCAAGGGTGTCGTTGTTGGCACGATCCCAAACGTTTTGTTTCAATGCTTCAAATAGCAATATACCTTCTTCGTATTCGCGCATAAGTGATTTGAACTCAGGGTACTTGCGCTCCAGCTGTGTCTCCTCGAAAGACATAGCGGTTTCGTCGCTCCAGGTTTTGTAGAGTTTGTTGATGGTCTCTACTACTGGGTAGCCTGCACCGCGCATACGGTCGCGACCGGAGCGTTGGCAGTATTCTTCAAAGTCGGCAACGGTATACCGTTTGTCTTGGCCGTAGCTGAACAGTACGTCTTGTGGCTTGGCGGGGTCAGGCTTCCATTTGAAAGTATGGAAAACGCTGTCGGCTTGCCTGGCAGTCCAGGCAGCCAATACCTTTTTGTCTTCCAAGAAGCTCCCGTCTTTTTTGATCCGGTTGATGATAGCCTGTTTGGCAGTTTCACTGCGGCTGTCGCGCTTGATGCGCTCTGAGAGGCCACGCTTGAGTTGGTCAAAAGTAGCAATCGGGCGGTGGCTTTTGCGTTGAATAATGTGCCAGCCAAGGGTAGTTTCAACGGGCTTGGAGTAATCACCATCCTTTTGGAGGTTAAATGCGGCGTCTTCAAACACCTTTTGGTAGCGGTTGATGCCAAAAAAACCGATATAGCCACTCTTGGCTGATGTGGTTTTATCTTCAGAATATTTTTGACAAATGGCATCCCATTGTCCAGCTGCTACAAGTTCGTTGTAGGCACTGTCGGCGCGCATTTTTTTCAGCGCATTTTTTTCATCGCTGTCGCCTTTGCGGATGAGGATTTGGTTTACTTCTATTTCGCCACGTGCAGGGCGGGTAGCATTTACACGAAGGAGGTGGTATCCATTGTTGGAACGGACTGGGCCTAGCAAATCGCCCACTTTGGCCGAGTAAATGGCTTTTTCTACTTCATAGTAGCCGTCTGGCAGCATGGCGGTAATGAAGCCGAGGTTGCCACGGTTTTCTTTGGCCGATTTGTCTTCCGAACTGTCTTGAGCCATTTTGTCAAAACTTGCTCCCTTAATGATCATTTTGGACCAATCCTTCGCACGGTTAAAGGCACGAAGTGTATCAGTTGCAGGTCTGTTGCGATCGCAATTGACGAGTATGTGGCTGACATCAACATCTGTCAACATTCGGTCGTAGGCTTCGCGGATCAGCTTTTCGGTCACTTCTTTGTCCTCTAAATAGGATTTGGCCAACTGCTTTTTGTAGCCCTCCAGTTCGCTGTTCAAGGATGCAATGGTGTCAAGGCGCATATCACGGGCCTTTTGGACTTTCAGTTTGAAATTGGTGTAGAGTTCGAGGTATTCGCGAAGGCTCTTTTCCGAAAAATCGGCTTTGTCCTGATTGGTTTTGGAGTAGATGTATTTGAACTCAGCGGCGGTAACAGGATTGCCCTTCACCGTGAAAAGCGTGGCATCAGATTGGGCAGAAACCGAGCTGGCCAGAAGTATCATAGCGGCTGCGGAAATCAAGTTTTTTAACATACTAAACGGTGTAGATTGGTGTTTCTATTGTGAAAATTTCCCTTAGATTTAGGAAGTAAACCCGCCTGCGCCAAGGCTACGGCGGGTGAAAAAGCGTGCAAAAGTAAGAAAGCCCATCCTAACACGGGAAACGAGTTTTGTTTTTAAAAAATGTTAACAGGCAAATGGCAACTGAGGGCAAAACGTGCTTTGTTTTTCTAAAACACCTTAACTTGCAGACGAGATTCACCCGATCCGATTCACCAAGTTTTTTTAATCAATGTTTACCTACTTATTCCTATGGCTTTATTCAGCATTATGGTCTTTTTGCTCCACCCTTGCTGCCCCGTCGGTTTGTCAAACAACTCCATTGGTCGCGTCTGATTTGCATGCAAACTTCTCAACTTGGAAAACAGAGCCTCTTGCAAAAGAATTGAACCCTGCTCCCCCTCCATGTCTGAACGGTATCATCAACCATTACACCCCGGTACTGGGCTTCGGATGCGACAGCAGCACATTGCAAGTTGGTACTTTAGCCGGATTTGCCGCAGGCGACAAGGTGTTGCTTTTGCAAATGCAGGTCCCACAAGTTGATCTTTCCAATACACCGAATTTCGGCACGGTTCTAAACACTTTCTGTATCGGGAACTACGAATTCAACCGAATCCAAAGTATTGCTGGTAACACCGTCCAGTTGCAATTTGCCCTTACGCGCTCCTACGACCTAAGTGGAAAAGTGCAATTGGTGCGGGTGCCGGAATATGATTCGGCTACAGTCTGCAACATTACCTGCCTGCCTTGGAATGGCAGCATCGGCGGGGTGCTGGCCCTGGACGTAAAAAACCAATTGACAATGACTGGCAATATTGATGTAAGCGGCAGGGGATTTCGGGGTGGAATCGTAGAGCCAAACGATATTCCCTGGGTATTTGGGGAGCAGCAATATTTCTATCCACAAGAATCCACGTTAGCTGCCGAAAAAGGCGAAGGAATTGTATCTATTCCGCAAGATTTTTCTTTTGGCCGTGGCCGTGCGGGCAATGGCGGCGGCGGCGGCAACGCACACAATGGAGG
>ENA-ORBV01016170-ORBV01016170.1-microbial-mat-metagenome-genome-assembly--contig:-NODE-16170-length-10868-cov-4.276341_pt1 | contig 10868 bp, 8 predicted proteins | sample MGYA00237777_ERZ505514 | MGnify/ENA primary metagenome ERZ505514 (study PRJEB26160, sample SAMN06269048) | microbial mat metagenome | isolation source: Oligotrophic lake microbial mat | place...
CGGCGGCGAGCGGCTTGCCGACGAGGGCCTGGTCCATGCCGCGCAGGACGAGGTCGGCCTCCTCCTTGCCGGGCGCGTGGGCCAGCAGGCGGGCAGGCCGCCACGTTGGCGTCGCCGCCTTCGGCCATCCAGCGGCGGGCGAGCCGTTCGACGACGGTGCCGCGCACCGAAGTTGATCTGTTCGGCATATTCTAGGACGCCCAGGACGCCAATAGCGCGCTGGCGTACGGTATTCAAAGCGTGGGAGGGTCGGCGAGCTACTTTGATGCTGTTTCAATCACCTCTGGTATTCCACGAACACTCCTGATCGAGTTCGCCGGCGCCAGCAATTTTATGGATGTGCCGATCACGGTGCGGGCGACAGATCCAAGCGGCTTGACCAAGGACGTCACGCTTTCCTTCGCCCGCGCTGAATCGCTTCCATGCGGCGTGAAGAACGCGAGGCAATGTCACGCCGCATCTCAGCCAACACGTCGTCGCCGTTCCAGACGCCCCGAGTGATGAACTTCTACTAGGTCCGCACCTCTCCGCCATCCCCCGGTTCTGCATCCGCTCAGGGATGGGCCTCGGCGACGGCTGCGCCGTCGCCGAGGCCCATCCCTCCGCTCCAGCAGCACAGCGGTCTTACCCCAACGTTACCTTCATAACGGGTGGTACAGGAATTCGTGGCTGGTCACCCCGTTATAGACGTGTGTTACGCCGCCCAAGGTTCGCCATTATCCAGCCACATCCGTCCTATAGCCAAAACCACTCGTCCGCCAACATCCACCGCCGTCCAGGCACGTCCGTTGCGCAGAACATCCCGACTTGGCTACAAATTGGCTACACGAACGCCCAAAAACGGGCTGCGAGATGCGGTTAGAGCAACAAAAAAAGTCCGTGCAACTCTTTGAGTTACGCGGACTTACGTCAGGCGGAGGGCATGGGGCTCGAACCCACAACCGGTTACCCGGCACCACATTTCCAGTTGCGACGTGGCATGTTCCACGGACGTCCAGGATCGTTCTAAGTCGTACACCGTGGCCTAGTTGCGGGGAAAGCATTTGTCCACGATTGTCCAATTTGTTCTTAGACGTGTGCCCCTTTGGCTACATATTGGCTACACAGACGCAAACTGATTGCCCGGCACCGCCAATGACATACACTGCCAGGCAGTTTGTCAAACTGATTGTGGCTTCTATTTTCATCTGTCGGTAGGCTTCGTTGATTGCGGCAAAGCACTCGCAGGTGGCTTCGCCCACTCGAACGCCGCACACACTCATTTCTCGTAAACACGCCAAGACCAGGCGTGCCGACGGCGCGGCGGAAGGCCCGTACGGCATCAGCAAAGCGAGCCACTACAGCTTGATCACCAGACACTGAGTGCTTGGCAACTCAACCAGTTCTTCCGCCTTATCAGCCAGGAACTCGGCAAATGCCTGTCGCACTCCGGCCAGGATCGAGTAATCATGCGACAGCATGACTCCGCCAGGGAGCATCCGCTCGTAGAAGAACCGGAGGCAATCGAGAGTGCTCTGGTACAAGTCGACATCGAAATGGACGAAAGAAAACCTAGCGTTCGCGAGTGGCAGGGTGCCATCGGGAAAGCGACCTTTGTGAAAATGCACGTTAGAGTAACCGCTCAAATACGTTCGCACCGAGCCCAGACTGCATGCGTATTGGCCAGGGACATGTACGTGATTGTCGGCCGCACTCGATTCCGGCAGGCCCTCAAACGTATCGAACAAATGCAAGGGGGTTTCCCCTTTTGCCTCGCAGATCATCTTGGCGGAGCCTCCCTGGTACACACCCACCTCGGCCATGCTGCCCGACAACTTGGCAGTTGATCGCGCCAGGGAGTACACCAAAAAGGCTTCATTGGCCGTTACCAACCAACGCCGCTCACGGCGTACCTGGCGGATCAAACGCACAATCGCCGGATCCTTATGGCCGACGAGACCCAGCAGCTCTAGCGTCGCCACGGTCCCGATCGAGATTCGCTCCAGGACGCCACCGCCGATGAGGCGTTGGAAGCGCGCGTTTCTTAGCCACATGGCGGGCCTTATCCAGATGGGGGAGCCGTGGACTATGGAGAATGCAAGTGTCAATCCGACTGAAGCTTACCACAACCCTCTGCTGATCGCGGAACATGCGCCGCAAAGAAAAAGCGGCGACGATGTCATTCGGCGCTCCAATTTGGTTCTCCCGCGCTTTTGGTGAACCGCCGCCAGTTACTGAAGCGGATACCGTCTGAAAGCGGCGCTCGAATAGTGCAGCGTTTGGCGGGTCGCCGATGGTCGGTCGAAAAGTGTAGCGCTCATGTCCCCTGTCGTGAGTTACCCAGCAAAAACGGCGATCTTGCCTCCGCGTTCGCGGGCGGGCGCGAGGGGCATTGACCCGACAACTGGATAATCTTAGGCGCTGCACAATGCCACGAATTCGCTTTAATCGTCCACCCAAACGAGGTAGTGAATGGTGGCACTTCCGAGCTTCGCGGATATAGACTTGCGTCCTGCCTTGGGGACGAGTGCGTCCGTCCCTGACCTACGCTTCCCGCCGAGCTTCAATCCGGCCAACGTTGTGGAAAAGACGATTAACCAAATTCGCGAACAGCGCAAGCGGGCCATGGAATCGCCTCAGAAGTAACGACACTTCACTAAGCGACCGTGAGAAGTAAAGCCGGAGCTGGCGAATGCGCCGGCTCCGGTTTTTCATGGGTCGAGTGTTTTCTTCCGGCGCTTTGACTAGGCGCGGTCAAAGCGATCCAGGTTCATCACCTTGGTCCAGGCCGCGACAAAGTCTTGCACGAACTTCTTCTCCGCGTCGGAACTTCCGTAGACTTCGGCCACGGCCCGGAGTTGGGAGTTCGAACCGAAGATCAAGTCGACGCGCGTGCCGGTCCACTTCAGCTCGCCGGATTTGCAATCGCGCCCTTCAAACACGTCGGCGTCGGACGAGACCGGCTTCCACTGTGTTCGCATGTCGAGCAAGTTGATGAAGAAATCGTTGGTCAGCGCTTCGGGCCGTTTGGTGAAGACGCCGTGGCGAACCTGGCCGGCGTTGGTGTTCAGAACGCGGAGGCCGCCCAACAATACCGTCATTTCGGGCGCGGTCAACGTCAACAATTGCGCCTTGTCGATCAGTAACGTTTCGGCCGGGACGGTGTACTTCCCCTTAAGGTAGTTGCGGAATCCGTCCGCAATCGGTTCCAGCACTTCGAAGGATTCCACATCGGTCTGTTCCTGCGAGGCGTCCATGCGCCACGGCGCAAATGGAACCGCGACGTCATGCCCGGCGTTCTTGGCCGCTTGCTCAACTGCAGCGCAACCGGCCAACACGATCAGGTCCGCCAGCGAGACCTTCTTGCCGCCCGGCTGCGCACTGTTGAACGCGCTCTGGATGTCTTCCAGAGTCTTCAGCACCGTAGCCAATTGAGCGGGTTGGTTGACTTCCCAATTCTTCTGCGGCGCCAGCCGAACCCGCGCACCGTTCGCGCCGCCGCGCATGTCGGAACCGCGGAACGTGGACGCCGACGCCCAGGCCGTCGCCACAAGCTGCGAGACAGGCAGCCCGGAGGCCAGGATCTTGCTCTTGAGCGCAGCAATATCCTGCGCGTCGATCAAGGGATGATTCACGGCGGGAATGGGGTCCTGCCAGATGAGTTCTTCCTGAGGGACTTCCGGACCGAGGTAACGCACACGCGGGCCCATGTCGCGATGCGTCAATTTGAACCACGCGCGCGCGAACGCTTCGGCAAGCTGGCTCGGATTCTCCAAAAAACGCCGCGAGATTTTCTCGTAGGCCGGGTCAAAACGCAGCGCCAGGTCCGTCGTCAGCATCGACGGAGCGATCCGCTTCGAGGCATCATGTGCATGCGGCACGGTGCCCGCCCCGGCGCCGTTCTTGGGCGTCCATTGGTTAGCGCCGGCCGGGCTCTTCGTAAGCTCCCATTCGTAGCCGAACAGGTTCTCGAAGTAGTTGTTGCTCCATTTCGTCGGCGTCGTGGTCCAGATGACTTCCAGACCGCTGGTGATCGCGTCGCCCCCGGCGCCCGTGCCGAAGTCGTTCCGCCAGCCGAGCCCCTGCTCCGTGAGGCAAGCCGCTTCCGGTTCGACGCCCACGTGAGTCGCCGGCGCGGCGCCGTGCGTCTTGCCGAAAGAATGCCCGCCGGCGATGAGGGCGACCGTTTCCTCGTCGTTCATAGCCATGCGCTCGAACGTCTCCCGGATGTCATGCGCCGCGGCAACTGGATCCGGATTGCCGTCCGGACCTTCGGGATTGACGTAAATCAGGCCCATCTGCACCGCGGCCAGCGGATTTTCCAACTTGCGTCCGTGCATTTGCCCGTCGGCCTTGTCGTCAGACACCAACACGCCGCCCGCTTTTTCCACTCCCTCAGAACCATGTTTGTAGCGAACATCGCCCCCCAGCCATGTCGTTTCCGCGCCCCAATAAACGTCCAGATCCGGCTCCCAGACATCCTCGCGTCCGCCGCCGAAACCGAAGGTCTTGAAACCCATCGTTTCCAGTGCGACGTTGCCGGTCAGGATCATCAAGTCGGCCCAGGAAATCTGGCGGCCGTACTTTTGCTTGATGGGCCACAGCAGCCGGCGCGCCTTGTCGAGGCTTACATTGTCCGGCCAACTGTTGAGCGGCGCGAAACGCTGCTGGCCCCGGCCTCCGCCGCCACGACCGTCTCCGGTCCGGTAAGTGCCGGCCGAGTGCCACGCCATACGAATGAACAACGGACCGTAGTGGCCAAAGTCCGCGGGCCACCAATCCTGCGAGTCGGTCATCAACGCCGCGAGATCCTGCTTCACCGCCGCGAGGTCGAGACTCTTGAACGCTTCCGCGTAACAAAAATCCTCGCCCATCGGATCGGACTTGGAGGAGTGCTGACGCAATAAGTCGACCCTCAACTGGTTCGGCCACCAGTCGCGGTCCGACGTGCCGCCGCCAGCAGCATGTTTGAAGCGAGTTTGCGTGTCGGCTGCCATGAGATTTCTCCTTGAGCGCGCTCGGAAGGATGAACATTACACTGTTCACCCGCCAGCGATTTTTGCGGACCGATGGGCCAGGTGCCATCGAAGTCGACCAACCGCGGTGATGACCAATGAGCTGGCGTGTTGATCGCCAGTTCCCACCGCGCCCGACCGACTCCCATGGCACAAATCGTACCGCCAGCCGCCCGACGCGACAATCTAGGGAGGTGAGAGTTTCAGACCTTGGCGTATTGCCGTAGACCGATCAACGCCTTGCAGGTTCGCTTGCTTGTGCGCATCACACGACGATAGAATACTCGCGCGGGTTGCGGCGGGGTTGCACAGCACGGCAGTTGTGTTGCGAATTCGAATAGCCCGCTTGTCCACGCCTGCAGACCACGCGAAGGAATTCCGGTGGCCGACGAATCTGATTCCGAAAAGGTGGCACGGTTTCAGGCCGCGCTGGATCAGTTGATCGATCGGCTTGCCGAGGATCGCTACGTGCTGGCCGCGGTGCTGGTCGGTAGCTTGTCAGCGGACACCATTTGGCGCCGAGATCGCTCAGTCTCTGGATCATTGCGGCTGACGGCGTCACGCGCCGCCTGCGCAGCGACGGCAACGACGAACGGATTTTTCGTATCCCTGTCGAGAACGGCGTCAACATTCATGCCGAAGTGATTCCGCGCAGTCGCTTCAAACAGATGGTCGAAGGGGCTTCGCGCACGGCGTTCTCCTGCAACTTCTTCGCCGAACGCCGCATCGTATTCAGTAATCGGCGGCTGGTTCAAGACGGCGAACAGCATCGCCACGAAGGATCAGGAACGGGAGCTGCTGACCTTCTCCACCTGGACGATTCACGCTGTGCGGCAGGTTGTCGCCGGAAGCGACGACGGCACCGTCGTGCGCCAAGGCATCGAAGCGATTGCGATCTGCTCCGGAGTCATTCCGCACCGGAATCACGATCCCGCGCTCGGCGGCCAGCGACCTGGCCGAACTGGAACGCATGCTGGTCGAAAGCGGCATTGGCGAGCAAGCGGACATCCGCCGGGCGGCCGAGGAGTCGCATGGACTTGGCCTTTTCGTGCGATCGCTCGTGGGCATGGATCGCGGCGCGGCGAAGGAAGCATTGGCGGGCTTCCTGTCCGGCAAAGCAATGACCGCCAACCAGATCGAATTCGTGAATCTGATCATCAACCACTTGACGGAACATGGCGAAATGGAAGCGTCGCGACTTTACGAATCGCCGTTCACAGACCTGACACCTCAGGGACCAGATGGGCTCTTCAGCGCCTCGCAGCTCGAAGAGTTGATCGCCGCAATTGAACACGTCCGGGCGACGGCCCTCGCTGCGTGAGCGCCGAATTCGGTGCGAGTGTCGTTGAGACGACTACAGCGACACAGGCGACACCATAACCCTGCAGTCGCAGGTTTACATCCGGCCTGCTCCACTTGTTTTGTCGGTAGCGAAAACCGCCCACCGTCCGGTTATACCAAAAGCCGACGTCGCGAGAGGTCGGCTTTTTGCGTTGTAGGGCCGGTTGTGGCAAGGAGTTGCGGCGATAGGGCCGCAAGCGTCAAGTCTCGGCCTGCGGACGGCGCGACATAGGTCCCTGCCGTTTCGGCGCGCTGGAATGAACCATTCGGTCTAAAACTCTCGGTTGTCTCGGACTCTCGCACGTCTTGGGTTAACGGGTGTTGGATCCGCTCAATCGGTCGCAACCCGGTATGGTTGCCTCCGGCGAGCGGGACGAACAGCACAAATGCTATCGCAGCCCATCCCATGCCCTGGTCAGAATTCACGTCGCTGACGTAGCGCCAGAGCCACGAGACCCAGCGAGATACCAATAGTGAGTTGCAAGGTGCGTGGCTCCGGCACTGCATGCGGCGCGCTTATACCAAAGTAGTTCCGCACGTTGTTCAGGTCGATGATGTCGACGATGCCGTCGCTGTTCGTGTCGCCGGGCAGGAGGAGCCAGACTCCGCCGGTGGTGTAAAGTTGGCTCACGTCCCAGGGATATTGGCTGGCGACGGCGAATGCGCCAGTAGGCTCGGCGCCGGTCCAGTCGAAGATGTGGAACGTGCGGCCGATGTGCGTGGCGACTTCCACGTCATCGGCGAACGTGAACTCCAGCGTCCCGCCGAATTGGACGGGGATGATGGATTGAAAGGAGATGAGGGAGTCCCAGGGGTCGGCATCGAAGAGCAATTCCAAAACTCCGCCTTCGCCCATGTTCAGGTGGTCGCGAATAGTGACCGCAATCGGTTGTCGTGGTGTGAGCCAAATTGTCGGTGGAGGATCCGACATGCCGTCGTCGTCGCGGACCAAAAGCCGGTCACCGGCGGCCAGATCGAGAGTGGCGATCGTCCGGTCGGGCAGGATTGCATTCCGAGAAATCGCTCCACTCAGGTCCAGGCTTTGAGCACCACGCGTGTCCGCGAAGGTCACGTCCGCGTTCGTGAGAGTCGCATAGGAAAAGGCGGCGCGGGTGAGGTTGGCCTGCGTGAACCGCGCGCTGTCCAGCCAGCTCAAGTTGAAGTTGGAATCAGAAAGGTCCAAGCCTCCCGAGAAATCAGCGTAGCGGAGGTTGTGCGCCTCCGCATTCCAGGAATGTAATTTCACCCCCGGCCCCGGCTCGCCGCCCCCGTTCCCAGAATCACCTCGCCGTTATCCCAGCGGTAGATGTCGGCGAGGGCAGGGTGGCGATCGAAAGGATCGCGATGAGGCAGAGGATGAGTCGTTGAGGAGCCATCGGACTTGGTTCCCTGAATTGGCATGATGAGCCTGGGATCGGCCGTCGGCCGTGACTCACGAAGCCGAGCTGTGAGAAATGGGGCTTCCATTTTGGATGACCGATCTTCGCGACAAATGCCCGCAGGAATTCTCAACCCGGCGGGATAATAAACGTGTGCTGGAGCGAGTCCTTCTGGAAGCCCATCACCTCGGGAAAACGGACGCCGGGCAGGAGTTGCACGTCGAAGATTTCTTCGACAGCCGTCTGAAATTCCAGGATTGCGACCATCGTGCCGCGACTGAGGTCGATGACGCCAATGCCGCACTTCAACTGGTCCCGCTTTTCCGCCAATGGAACGCCGTCCATGGCGGAGGTGGGACGAATCTTCGAGAGGCCCACGAAGGCGTAGGAACCGGCGATCGCCAGGCCGCGAGTGAAGCCGGGAAGTTGGGCGACCGTTTCATGCTGGCCGGTAGCTTGATCGACGATGGCGACGCCGCCCGTCCCCGATTCCAGAACCCAGAGCTTGCCGTCATGCCAGCGCGGGGAGTGCGGCATCGACAAACCGCGCGCGACGAATTCTCCCGAGGGAATGTCGATGATGCAGCCGCCGTGCGCTTTATCCGCCCGCCAACCGTGCGCCGTGTCGGTCTCGCCCAAGGCGGAGGCGTACCGGGGACGGCCATCGACGAGCGCTAGGCCGTTGAGGTGGCAGCGGTCCTCAGCCGCGAGCGCGGTAATGAACGGCGGCCGCCAGCGCGGCACGAAGCTATAGTCGGGGTCGAGCGTGGCGAGGCACGAGAAGCGCGTGTTGACCATCCACAACTCGTCGTCCGCCCAGGCGAGCTCGTGAATGCTAATGTCCCCCGTGACGTGTGACGAGCGCGGCAGATAACAGGCGTCGTGCGCGCCCGCCGGTTCAACCTGCGGGGCGATGTCCGGGGCGTTGCGCAGGTGCCAGACCTCTTTTCGCGTACCGATCGCCAGCCGCCCGGCGTCGACCGCCAGGCCCATCGGCCGGTCGAAAGTGCGGACGAGCGTGGAGAGTCCGTTCCCCTCGACCCGCACCGCGAGCAACTTGTTGGCCTGGTAGGTGCTGACCAGGAGCGTTGCGCCGAGTTGCCGCAGCAAGTCGACAAAGCTGTCGCTCTGCGTGTAGTGAAACGCCACGGCCTTTGGGGCTGGCGGCGCGGCGCCAGGAACATGATTCTGTCCAGTTGTCACTGGCGGCATCGCGGCGAGGGTCGACATGAGAATTCTCGATGGTAAGCCATGAACGGTTAATCCAAAGGCATCTGCCCTCGGCGAATCATCGCCGAGGGCAAAGGCTAAGCGGATCACCGCATCCTGCGACCGTTCCCCCGCCCCCGGATGAAGTCGTCGTTGACAATCGTGCCCAGCCCCGCGGCGTCGGAAATCAGCGCGTTTCCGGTCGGGTTACTGAGCAACAGTTGGAACGTCTCATCGGCCTCGAACGTATGGTCCCCGTAGACCGCGATGCTGACCGTCTTCACCGTCTCGCCAACGCCAAACGTGAGCGTTCCGCTTTGGGCCTGGTAATCGCTGCCCGACGTAGCCGTGCCGTACTGCGTGGCGTATTGAACGGTCACCGGTACGTTCGATGCGGCCGAGAGCGTGACGGTGAAGTTCAAATACTTCACTCCGCGCTTGCCTTCCGTGACGCTGGCGTCGCTGACGGAGATGTACACGTACGACGGCACTGGTCCCCAATTCTGGTCGTTGAGCAGGACCGAAGCGGTGTTCGCGCTGGCGTTAGTCCCGAAGAAATTTGCTGTAGTGACGTCGAGCCAGCCGTCGCCGTTAAAGTCGCCGGCCGCCAGCGCGATGGGGCCGGGGCCCACGGCGAAGTATTCCGGCAGCGAGAACGTGCCGCCAGCGAGTCCGCGCACGATGCTGACGGTGTCGCTTCCCCAGTTCGTGGTGGCGATATCGGCCAGACCGTCATGGTTGAAGTCGCCCACCGCGAGCGAGGTGGGTTCGACGCCGACGGAGTAGTTTTGTGCTGCCGCAAAGCCGCCACCGCCTGTGCCCAAGAGCACGCTGACATCGTTACTAAAGCGGTTCGCGACCACGAGGTCGATCACAAGGTCGCCATTCACGTCTTCGGCAACCACCGACGAGGGACTGGCGAAGGGAGCCAGGTGTGTGGCCTGCTGCAGCAAGCCGCTGGTATCGCCCTGCAGCACGCTGACGGCCCCGTAGGAGTTGATGGACACAAAATCGTCGATGGCGTGGCCGGTCGGGGAGAGGTCGCCGTTGACGTTTGCGACCGTTGCGGACTGGTAATAGCCCCAGTCAAGCCAGGTACCGTTCGGCGCCGAAAAGCTGCCAGCGCCAGTGCCCAGCAGCACGTTGGCGTAGCTGTAGGAGCCGTACCAGTAATAGTAGTAGACCGATGTCACACCGAGATCGAGGTTGCCGTCGCCGTTGAAATCGCCCACCGCGACGGAAGTCGGCGAGCCAACGCTCACGCTGGTCGGGGGCTGGAAGGTGCCGGTGCCGTTGCCGGCGCCGTCATTATTGCCCAGCAGGAGGCTCACTTCCCCGCCGTAGCCGTTACCGTTCGCGGTCACGAGGTCGAGAATCCCGTCCTCGTTGAAATCGCCGACTGCGAGCGACACTGGACTCGAGCCGGTAGCGGAGGTCAAGGCCGGCTGAAAGGTGCCGTCCGCGTTGCCCAGCAGCACGCTTACGTTGCTGATGTGGTTCGCAACGGCGAGGTCCAAAATGTCGTCGTTGTTGAAGTCGGCGGACAAAATGGCGTGTGGGGATGCACCCGAGTCATAACCGACCGGGGCGGACAGCGCCAGCAGGTGACGGTTTTCGAGACCTTCCGCGAGGAGCCGCTTTCGGCTGCGCCGATCTGCGGCGAGCCGCGCGCGGCGGTGCGCGCGCGGATGCGTTCGGGGGCGGAACGAATCGAGCCAGGATTGAAACCACATGGAAGATTTCCTGAATTCAGTGTGGAGGATGTTCGGCAGAAACGCCGTCCGGGACGGAGAAGCGAAGATGGCGACTATGGCGCCGGCGCGTCGATGCGACGTGTAGAGCCCGCAGGCAGAATCTGGACCGCGACCAGTACCCTGTCTCTTATACACATCTGACGCTGCCGACGAATAGAGAGGTGTAGATCTCGGTGGTCGCCGTATCATTA
>ENA-ORBV01016172-ORBV01016172.1-microbial-mat-metagenome-genome-assembly--contig:-NODE-16172-length-10867-cov-4.225394_pt1 | contig 10867 bp, 9 predicted proteins | sample MGYA00237777_ERZ505514 | MGnify/ENA primary metagenome ERZ505514 (study PRJEB26160, sample SAMN06269048) | microbial mat metagenome | isolation source: Oligotrophic lake microbial mat | place...
GGTCGCCGGCGATGGTGAGGTGGACGGCTTGCGCCTCGTAACGCGAGGGGCTGGCGCCGCCGCCGAGCAGGACGATGGCGTCGGCGGTGGGGAGCGATTCGAGGGCGACTCCGGCGTAGGGTTTTTCGAGCGAACCGAGGAGCCGGCCCGGCACGGAAGTGCTGCCGATGATGGTGACGAAGAGTGCGAGCAGTCCGGTGGCGAGGGCGAACCCGCGCTGCTTTTTCCACCAGAGCGCGGCGGTGAGGATGAGCAGGCAGAGCCAGACGAAACCGACGGGCGCGAGCAGGTGGAGGAGCTGGCGGAGGAGGGCGTCGGGCATGGGAAAGGCGAAAGGCTTTTACCGCAGAGGGCGCAGAGGGGAAGGAGAGTTTCGTAGAGGAACGATGAGGAAATTTCTCTGCGGCCCTCGGCGTCGCTGCGCTCTCAGCGGTTAAAAAACTCCGCTCGGCGCCGGGCGCTCAGGCGGTGAGCAGGCCGACGATGGTGGCCGTCATGTAGCACGCGAGCAGGCCGCCGACCATGGCCCGCAGGCCGAGGGCGGCGAGTTCGCCGCGCCGTTCCGGGGCGAGGGCGCCGATGCCGCCGATCTGGATGGCGATGCTGGAAAAATTGGCGAAGCCGCAGAGCGCGTAGGTCGCGAGGGTAAAGCTGCGTTCGCCAATCGCGCCGGATTTTTGCAGCTCGGTGAGGCTCAGGTAGCCGACGAATTCATTGAGCACGATGCGGGTGCCGAGGACTTCGCCGATCTTTTCGCAATCGACCCAGGGTACTCCGATGAGCCAGGCGCATGGCGCGTTGAGCCAGCCGAAGATGGTTTCGAGCTTCACCGGTGCGGCGATGCCGACCCAGCCCTGCGCGGCGCCGAGCAGGCCATTGGCCAGCGCGACGAGGGCGACGAAGGCGATGAGCATGGCCATGACGTTGAGCGAAAGTGCCATGCCCTCGCTCGCGCCGAGGCACACGGCGTCGATGCCATTGCGCGCGGGTTTTTCCAGCACGGCGCTGGCCCCGGCGGCGGTTTCGCTTTTCTCGGTCTCGGGCAGGATGATTTTGGCAATGAGCAGGGCGGCGGGCGCACTCATGAAGCTGGCGGTGATGAGGTGCCCGGCCATGTCCAGGCGTCCGGCGGCGTTGCCAAAGGCGACGTAGGCCGCGAGCACGCCGCCCGCGATGCTGGCCATGCCGGGGACCATGATGGCGAGCAGTTCGCTGCGGGTGACGCCCTTGAGGTAGGGCTTGATGACGAGCGGGGCTTCGGTCTGGCCCATGAAGATATTGGCCGCCGCGGCGAGGCTCTCCGCGCCGCTCGTGCCCATGAGCCGCTGCATCACCCACGCGATCCCTTTCACCACCTGCTGCAGGATATTGTAGTGATACAGCACGCTGGAGAGCGCGGAGACCATGATGATGGTGCCGGTGACGGTGACGAAGAAGACGAAGGCATTGGCCGGGCCGAAGGCGCCGCCGAGCAGGGTTTTGTCGGCGAGTGGGCCGAAGACGAAGCGGCTGCCCTCATCGGCGTAGGCGAGCACTTTGGCCATGGCGTCGTTGGCGAAGGTGAAGAAGGCGCTGCCCGGCGCGGTCTTGAGGATGACGACGGCGAGCAGAAACTGGAGGAGCAGGCCGCTGACGACGATGCGCACGGGGAAGCGGCGGCGGTTGAGAGACATCGCCCAAGCCAGCGCGATGAAACTGGCGAGTCCGAGCAGACTCATGAGTTGGGGCGGCATGGGCCGACACGCTAAAGACGGGACGTGCGCGAGGGGAGATTTTTTCGCTGCGCGACATGACTGCCGGTCCGCATCGCCATGGAAAATATCCTTTTGCCGGACTCGCCGGGTGCCGCTACCCTCGCCCCTCAGCCAAAATCCGAAGAAAAACTATGAGTACCGCCGCCGCATCCGCACCCACCGCCACGCAACTGAGCCAGCTCGAAGCGCTCAAGAAACTGACCAAGGTCGTCGCCGACACGGGCGATTTCGAGTCGATGCGTTCCTTTAAGCCGCAGGACGCGACCACGAATCCGAGCCTGATCCTGCAGGCGGCGACCAAGCCGGAATACGCCTACATCGTGGATAAAGTGATCGCCGATCGCAAAGGCAGCGGCCTCACCGGCGCCGCGCAGATCGAAGACGTGATCGATCACGTGCTCGTCGCCTTCGGCCTCGAAATCCTCAAGATCGTCCCGGGCCGCGTCTCCACGGAAACCGACGCGCGCCTCTCTTTCGACACCGCAGGTTCGATCGCCAAGGGCCGCCAACTCATCGCGCTCTACGAAGCCGCCGGCATTTCCCGCGACCGCATCCTGATCAAGATCGCGTCCACGTGGGAGGGCATCAAGGCCGCCGAGGTGCTCGAAAAGGAAGGCATCCACTGCAATCTCACGCTCCTCTTTTCCATGGCCCAGGCCATCGCCTGCGCCGAGGCCAAGGTGCAGCTCATCTCGCCGTTCGTCGGCCGCATCCTCGACTGGTGGAAGGCCTCGACGAAAAAGGACTACGCGCCGACGGAAGATCCCGGCGTGATTTCGGTGACGCAGATCTACAACTACTACAAGAAGTTCGGCTACCAGACCGAGGTCATGGGCGCGAGCTTCCGCAACAAGGGCGAGATCACGGAACTGGCCGGCTGCGACTTGCTGACGATCAGCCCTTCTCTCCTCGGCGAACTCGCCGCGAGCACCGAGCCGCTCGCCAAGAAGCTCGATGCGACGGCCGCGCAGGCGCTCGACCTGAAGAAGGTCTCGCTCGACGAGAAGAGCTTCCGCTACGAGCTGAACGAAGACGCGATGGCCACGGAGAAAACAGCGCAAGGCATCCGTGCCTTCGCCGCCGACATCGTGAAGCTCGAGCAGTTCATCGCTTCGAAGCTCTAACCGGCTCCCGCGACCAATCCGAAAATTCCCAGGGCGCTCCGGAAACGGGGCGCCCTTTTTCGTGGAGCGATCGCGGCCTCTCCGGCGCTAGTTCAGCCGCACGCTTTCCTGGTGGATCGCGGGGACGAGCTTCTTGATGAACTCCTGGAGCATGGCGTCCGTCTGCTCGCTGTTCAGGCCGTTCGTGCGGAAATCTTCCGTGACATTGGCCATCACCATGACAAACGCCCAGCGCTGGTTGTAGCCGTGGATCAGCCGGTCGGCGATGTCCATACAGTTGCGGCGGAAGTGCGAACCCGTGGCGCCGGTGTAACCCACGAACCAGTAGTAATCCAGGTTGCGAATCGTGAGGGGCTGGCCGTCGCGGCCCGGGACGGGTTCCCCGGTGGCCGGATCGCGGATGAGGCGCATATTGGCCAGGCGGGTGGTGGGCAACGCGCCCCGATCCGGGAGAAAAAGCTTCGCGCTCTGGGACTCGGCGATGGTCCAGCCCTGCGCCGGCAGACACCACTCCGGGCGGTGAATGCTGGTATTCATGTCGCGGCCGGAAAGCACGATCGAAGCCTGAATCTCGTCACCGCGAGCATTCGTGTAGCTCTTGCGGGCAAACTCCGTCCCCGCGCCCAGACCTCCGCGTTCGCGATCGCTGACCTCGAGATCGCGCCCATACCAGATGCCGCCGACCAGCTTCGGCAGCTCGAGCGTGACGCCCCGCGGCTGCTCAAAGCTTTGCTGCTTGGGCAGGAAGTGGATGGCGCTCATCCCGCCGAGCAGGATCGCCAGGAGAATTGCGAGCCGGCTAGTAGTCATAGGAAACAGGGCTGGCCTTGGGGCTGTTGGGGCTGTCTGGGCTGTCTGGGCTGTCCGGGCTCACGGGTTTTTCCGCGGGCTTGGAAGGCGCGAAATATTTCTTCCAGTCGAGATTGAGCAACCGGCTGAAAGAGGTCATCGCGAGCACGGCGACCGGGAAGAAAATGAAGCCCGAATAATCGTGGTAGATGCCGCCGGCGAGGTCGGCGTTGATGAATTTCGCCACGAGGATGATCGTGAAGAGGCGCCCGATATTACCGACGATGGAGAAGAGGAGCGACGCGGCGAAGATGACCCCTTTTTTCCACAAGCGGTCCTGGGTGAGATGCACATAGACGGCCGTGAGCATGCTCATGGCGGTGAGCGAACGCACGCCGCTGCAGCCTTCCGCGATCTCGAAATTGAAGCTGCCATCGGTCGCCCGCAGCGTCGTGCCGACGGCGGCGATCTTGATGCCGATGAGATCCGAGAGCACCCCGATGGCGTGGGTGATGACGAACTGCAGCCAGAACGTGGCCTGCTCGAGAGCCGCCACGGGGATCATGAAGACGAGGAAGGCGCAGGGAAACAGGACGATCCGGGCGACTTCCTTGCCCCAGACGAACAGCGCCGTGCCGTAGAACAGAAACGGCAGGGCGAGGAGGGCGAGGCGGGGCTGCAGACTGCGTGCGCCCGCGAGAAACAAAAGCACGCCGAGGACGAGGAAGACGAGGCCGAGGGCGGAGCCTTCTTTCCGCGCCGCGAGGAGACGATCGCGGTGATACCAGACGAGAAAGATCGAGATCAGCCCGACGAGGCGCCCGTGGAGTTGCTCGCCGTTCCACGCCATCCACGACCAACGCAGGGTGGATTGTGAGCCGTTCACCCAGATCGGGGTGAAGGCGTAAAACCACACGAGTGTGCCGACGCACGCCGCGAGGAGCGCGGCCTGCGCTGGCTGATCGCGCAGCCACTGCCCCAGTCGCGCGAAGGCGCCGCCGAAGGTCAGGGAAGTCGTTGAGGAGACAGGGGTCGAGGACACTGCGCCGACATTAACCGGGAAATGGCCACAGGCAAAGTTGAAGGTTCACTCGCGCGGTCATCTCTGCCAAGTAACGCCGTGTCGTGACGACCGATTCCACCGCTCCCGCACCCGTGCCCGCCATCCCGCGCTTCAACGTTCTCGGGGTGGCCGTGAGCGGCATGAATCTGCCGGTGGCCGTGGACGCAGTTTTGGAAGCCGTGCGCCTGCGCCGCAAGGGCTACATCTGTGTGACCGGGGTCCATGGCGTGACCGAGGCGCAGGGCGACGACCGCTTCCGCCGCATCCTGAACGGGGCCTTTCTCAACACGACCGATGGCATGCCGCTGGTCTGGCTCGGTCGCCATTTCGTCGGTCCGGAAGTGGACCGCGTCTATGGGCCGGACTTCATGCTGGAGCTGTTTTCCGCCACGCAAAATTTACCTTTCCGCCATTTTTTCTACGGCGGGGCACCGGGCGTGGCGGAGACCCTGAAGGCGAGCCTGGAGGCGCGCTTTCCCGGCGTGCAAATCGTCGGCACCTACACCCCGCCGTTCCGCCCGCTCCATGCCGAGGAGGAAGCCGCGCTCACCGCGCAGGTCCGCGAGGCGCAGCCGGACATGATGTGGATCGGCCTGAGTACGCCGAAGCAGGAGCGCTTTATGGCCGAGTATCTGCCGAAACTCGACGTGACTTTGATGGCGGGCGTCGGGGCCGCGTTCGACTTTCACTCCGGGCGCGTGCGGCAGGCGCCGCGCTGGATTCAACGTTCCGGCCTCGAATGGTTTTACCGCATGTGCTGCGAACCGCGCCGCCTCGCCCGCCGCTACCTCGTGAACAACCCGCTCTTCCTCGCGCGCCTCGCCGCGCAGCTCTCCGGCCTGCGGAAGTATCCGCTGGAATAGTGCCCGTCAGGAGCCGCCGCTCACGGGCTCTTCGCCGGTGAAGGTGCGCAGCCACTCGACGGTCTGCGCGATGCCTTGCTCCATCGTGAACGGATTTTCGCCGAGCAGCTCGAAGGTCGGCTCCATCGGCGTGCGGTATTCGGTGATCATGCTGCGGTAGCGCGAGCTGTTGATCAGAAAAGGCTGGCCGGTGAGCTTCGTGGGAATATCGCCGATCAGCGCGAGGGTGCGCATCACCGGGCGCGGCACGACGGTGACGTCGCGCCCTTTGAACGCGCGCGCAAAGCCGTTCACGTAATCGAGCAGATTGATCGGGCGATCGCCGACGTAGATCGTCTGGCCGGAGACCTGCGCGGCCGGCGCCTCGAAGATGCGGCGAATCTGATCGACGACATTTTTCACGTAGCCGTAGCAGCGGATCACCGGTTGCCGACCGGGATGCACATACATCCCGCGTTCCACGACCCGCCAGAATTCGCGCCGATAGCGGAAGTGCCACGGGCCCCAGATATTCGTCGGGCGGATCAGCGACCAGCAGCAGGGCAAACCGGCCGCGCGAGTCAGCTTTTCGGTCAGCACCTTGCTGTGGCCATAAACGGTCGCCGGAAAATAATCCTCATCGTTCTTCGGCAGCGGTCCAGGTCCGCAGACAAATTGCGTGGAGGTGATGATCACGCGCAGCACGCCCGGCGTGGCCTGGATCGCATCGAGCACATTCTGCGTGCCCGTGGTGTTGGTCCCGTAGCCTTCCTCGACGGTGGTGTTTTCATCGCAATCCGCACGCGCCGCGAGATGCAGCACCCACTCGGGCTGAAACTCGGCAAACTGCCGCAGGAGGTCCGCGCGATCCATGATGTCGCCCTTGTGCCAGTAGCGCTGCTGCGCGGGGTTGAGCGGCGGCGCGTCGCTCAGGTTATAGATTTCGTGGCCAGCAGCCGCGAAAGCCTCGATGGCATTCGTGCCGATAAAACCGGAGGCGCCGGTGAGCAGGATCTTCATGCGAGAAAAACAGAATTCATTTTTTGCCGGAAAGGCATTGGTCATAAACGCCGACGATCTTTTCGACCATGCCGGCGAGGTTAAATTTCTCCGCGACGCGTCGCCGCCCCGCCGCACCGAAACTCGCCCGCCGCCCGGCATCGCCGAGCAGCAACTCGAGTTTGTCCGCCAGCGCCTCGGGATCGTTCGGCGGAACGAGATACCCCGTTTCCCCGTCGGCCACCTGCTCGGTGGAGCCGCCGATATTTGTCGCGATCACCGGCAGGCTCATGCTCATCGCCTCCATGACCACGCCGCCAAACGGCTCCGGCTGCGCCGAGGGCAGGACAAATACATCCATCGCCGCGTAAGCCGGGCGCGGGTCGGGCAGCTCGCCGGTGAAAACCACGTCGTCCGCGAGGCCACCGGCCCGCACGATTTCGTGGAGCGCTTCGAGATGCGATTCATTGCCCGGGAAGGGCGCTCCCACCACGAGCCACTTCGCGCGCACGCCGCGTTCCTTGAGCCGCCCCGCCGCGCGCAGCAGTACCTCCTGGCCCTTGCGCTGGAGCTTGATCCTCCCCACACAGCCGACGACCGGCCCATCGCCGAGCGCGTGCCTTTTTCGAAACTGCGCACCGGCTTCCGCCTCGGGCAGCGCGAACTCCGCGAGATCGAAGCCGTTGTTGATCACGCTCACTTTCGACCGGTCGCTGAACTGCCCCGCGATCGCGCCGGAGACGGCGATGATGTGATCGGAAAACGCGCGCATCCAAACTTCATGCACGCGCCAGAAGGCTCTGAACTCCTGAAACCAATCGCGAATGTGCCAGACGTGCGGCACCCCGGCGAGCCACGCCGCTGGGCCGGGCGAAAGGATCACGCCGGTATTCGAATGCACGAGATCGATCCGCTCCCGCCGGAGAAGCGCGCGCACGCCGAGGATGGAACGCGGGAGATTCAGCAGAAACGGCAGCAGGCGCCACGACTTGAAGACCGCGCGATCGATGACGCTCAACGCCGGATAGATGATCACGCGGACGCCATCCGCGCGGACGAGTTCCGCCAGCGGCCCCTCCGCGGGGAGCATGACGAGCGGCTCGAACCGCCCACGATCGAGCGTCCGCAGCAGCCGCACAAGCGACCGGCTCGCACCGTAGATGTCGGCGCTATTGTGGACGTAGAGGAGGCGCGTGGTCATCGGCTCCGGTGCAGATTGCGCACGTAGAGAAACTTACCACTCTCGCTCGGCGGGATGTCCGTCACGCGAGAGATGGCGAGGTCGACGCCGGGGCCCAGCACCTTCTCCAAATCCCGGCGCACGAGTGCGGCGACTTTCGTGAAGTCGTCGTCCGGAAACGCTGTTTCCATCAGCATCGCGAGCGTATAGGACGCCGCGCCGGTCTGGGTGAATTGAAATTTAACGAGCGCACCGGGGTTATGCACCACGCCGACAAGATGAACGATGTAAGTCGGGGTGACGTAGGCGCCGCTGACCGTCGTGATCACCTCGGAGATGCGACCCTCGACGCGCTCCAGCAGCGGTAGCGGGGATCCACACGGGCACGCCTTCGTGCTCAGCGCGCCGATGTCGCCGATCTCGTAGCGGATCAGCGGGAAGCGGTGGTTGTGCAGGAGCGTGACGAGGATCCGGCCGGTGGTGCCCGGCGGCACCGGTTGGCCGGCGTCATCGACGATCTCCAGATGCACGCCGGTCGCGTAGATGTGGAAGCCGCCCGCGGCGCATTCGCAGGCCATGTCGGCGCATTCACGACTGCCGTATTTGTTATGCACGCGGGCGCCGAAGACGCGGCCGAGCGTGGTCCGGTGGTCGTCCGTGACGGTGCCCGCGCAGGCCATCACCGAGCGGAGTGGCCGGACCGGCGCGCCGCTCTTTTCCGCGAAACGGGCGAGCTGATGCGCCGCGTCCACGTAGGCCATGAGGTGGTCGATCGGCGACTCGTGAATCTGCCGCAGGTAGTCGCGCATGCGCGCTTCGTCCATGAGGAAGGCGTTGAGCGGATGCACGTCGAGCAGCGTGTTCAGCACGCGCTTCGTCGTGGAATCTTTCGCCTCGCTGATGTCGCGCATCGAGCCCCAGAGCATGAAGAACGGCGTGCCGAGCGGGAACCCGCAGAGATGCTGCGAATAAAGCCGGCCCGCCCGGCCCCAATCGCGGAAATCCTTGTCGTGAATGACGACGGTCGGCGTGCCGGTCGAGCCACCGGTTTTCACCTCGACCCACGAATAGCGCGCTTTCTTTTTCTCCCCGCGATACTCCGCGAGGAGCGACGGCTCCATCAGTTCCTCGAAGTGCGCATGCACGTCCTCCTTGCGCAGGATGGGGAAAGCGGACAGCTCCGGTGAAGTCACGCGGGCGCGATAAAAAGGGACCCTCCCGGCCGCGTGCTGCAAAAGGCCGCCCAGACGTTGGTCGTGCCATTCTTGCAGTCGCGCCGCAGGCCAGCGCTCCGCGGCCAGGAACTCGCGGTAGTGGGCGCGCAGTCCGGAGCCGATGAGATCGTGCGCGAGCAGGAACGCGGGGCGGCGCCAGTTCATGCGAGCTCGATGTGGCCGCGCCAGCCGGGCGGCGGCAGGAAGCGGTGGATGACCGGCAGCGCGTCGAGCCCGTTCTCGGAGCGCACGCCGTTCAATGTGACGCTGAATTTTTCCGGCTCGAAAGCCGTGAATGGCGGATACGGAAAGCGGCGGTAGTGGGCGAGCAGCCGGATCTTGCGCACGTCGTAGCCCATGAGTTTCGCCATCGCGAAATCGATGAGGAAAGGATTGGGCGACGCGAGCAGGACGTTCGCCGTCACGGGCAGAGGCTGGAGCGGGCCGTTGCCTTCACCGGCGATCTGGCCGTCCATGATCGAGAGCACCGCGCGCTGCGGCTCGGCGCGCAGGTTTCCGCCATCGGCGGGCGCGTGCAGCAGGATCATGTTCAGGTCATAAACCATGCGCCAGATGGAGTCGTTGCCGTACCACGAACCGGAGCCGACGTAGAAGGTGCCGCCGAGGTTTTCCTTGGTCCCCACGGTCTTGATCCCCCGCAGTTTTTTCACGATCTCCCAGCCCTTCTTGAGCAGCTTGAAGACGACCTTCGATCTTTTTTGAAAGCGTTCGCGCAGCCGCGCCTGCCAGTAGATCCAGCGCGAGACGTCCTCGGGAAATTCATCGCCGCCCTGCGACGGAAAACCGAGCTGGTGATGCACGAGATACGCTTTCGAACCGTTGATCCCGACGAGGTTTTTCAGCGCCCCGGTGACGCCTGTTTTCTGGTGCGTCTTCATCTTCGGCAGATTGATGACGAGGTCCGCCTCCAGCACCGTCCTGGCGATGAGGTAACGATGCACGCCGCGCCGATGCACACTCACGGTCTCGGCGGGATCGTAGTCCGAAACGCGGAACGACTCCGCATTGTGGCTCACCTCCTCGAGCAGGCTGGTGTGGTCGATCACGACTTCGCTGTAGCCGAGCGGGTCGCCGGGATGCGCGGCATCCTGCTCCATGAATCCATCCTTTGGCGTCCAGCGCTCCCGCCGGAGATCGAGGAACTGCACGACCGGCGCCGCGTGCCCGCGATACTTTTCGATGAGCCGGTCCACGCCCGTCTGCTGAATGAGCGCCGCCCAGTCGCAGGTCTGCAGCGGCACATCGCCGACGGTGATCCTTTCGAGGTTGGTGTATTTTTTCCGACACGCCTCGATCACCGCCTCGATGAGCGCGGTGTTCGTGACCAGCGCGGCGATGGGAAACTCCGGGTGCTCCTCGTGCTTGACCCAGTTCGGCTTGAGCATGATCCGCCGGAAATCGCCGTCCGGGAGATTGCGGGCGATGAACTCGGCGAGCGACGCGCCGGGTTCGAGGAGAACTTCGAGGTGATTGGCGGTCGGGAGATTCATCGGCGCCAGCGGAAAGTGGGTTTGGCCACGTGGAAAGTCGTGCGCCGCTCCGGCTGCGCGGGAGTAAAAATCGCGTAATCGAACGGTGGCTGACGATAAGCGCCGCCCACTATTTTCCGAAGCCGGTAATGCAGCAGCACCGCGGGCCGGAGCGCGCGCGCCCACGCCGGCGCAGATCGAATCAACGCGGCCTGTTCCCGCACAGAGCCTTCCGCGAGCATCAGGTTCGTGCCTTGATCGACGAAGACCGAGGTGATGCGCGGCAGGATGGCCATGCGGACGCCGCGATCGAGGAGCCGCATAATCCACTCGCCATCGCCCACCGCGCGCAGTTCGGGGTTAAAGAACAGCTCTTTCTCCGCGACCAAACTGCGCCGGAAGAACGTGGCGC
>ENA-ORBV01016174-ORBV01016174.1-microbial-mat-metagenome-genome-assembly--contig:-NODE-16174-length-10865-cov-4.898313_pt1 | contig 10865 bp, 9 predicted proteins | sample MGYA00237777_ERZ505514 | MGnify/ENA primary metagenome ERZ505514 (study PRJEB26160, sample SAMN06269048) | microbial mat metagenome | isolation source: Oligotrophic lake microbial mat | place...
CGGCATACGAGATTCGCCTTAGTCTCGTGGGCTCGGAGATGTGTATAAGAGACAGGTATCGCACACCCCAAAATCCCAGCGCTGAGCCTTCGGACACTCTGGATGCATCAGCCGTTTTTTGCTCGTTGTGCATAGCACGCAGTATAGAAAGTGATCTGCATACTTTCCAGTAAGTACGACAGGAAAACTGAGGCGGCCGACGCCGTGAGGCGCGCTGGACACGATTTGCCGTGCCGGAGGAGAGGGCACTACACTATCCTCCATGGCAACGCGCAAAACAGCCACCGTCAGCGACTACATCGACGCCGCTCCCCCTGTGGCCCGGAAGCATTTACGCGAGATCCGTACGATCCTCAAGAGTGTCGCGCCGAAGGCGAAGGAGGCTCTCAAGTGGGGCAACCCGGTGCTCGAAGAGGAGCGGATTCTCTTTGCCTACAGCGCACACAAATCGCATCTCAACTTTATGCCGACACGCACGTCGCTGGCACCGTTTAAAAAGGAGCTGGCGGAGTACACAACCGGCAAAGACACGATCCAGTTCCCCTACGACAAGCCGCTACCAAAGACACTCATCCGCAAGATCGCCATGTACCGCGCGAAAGACGTGCGCGAGAACGGCGCACTCTGGATGGGATGAGCTAAGCTTCAGACTATTCCTCAATCAGCTTCAAGGTCGCAAGCAACGTATTACTGCACCTCGCTGATGCCGATGACACCGTAGGCAACCCGTCCACCGGCGTTTCCTGTAGGCTGCGAAAGGTCATCCTGATTGGCGTGGACGACGATGGCACGGCCGACCGGCGAATGCGATCCATTGAGCGAGAGCGCGCTGATGGTTTTCTTGAATGTGGCATTTCCCGCTGCATCAGCTTCGATGTTCCCCAGATCGCCGACATGTCGTTCGGCCGCGTCGGCGTCACCATGCTGGGAACCCGCCGGGTTGAAGTGACTGCCGGTACACATTCCATCCCCGCAATTGATGTTGCCCCATTCGTGGATATGGAACCCATGCAATCCGGGCGTGAGCCCCGAGAGAGAAGCGGAGATCGTCACACTTCCATCCTGTTCCACAAAAGTCACCGTGCCTTGAATGGCACTGCCGCTCGATGGCGTGAGGACGGCGACGGCTTGTGAGATACGTGGAGCCATGCTCTCCTGTGGCGTTGTTTGCTGGCACGCAGTGAGCGTCAAAAGGAAGAGACTTGTGATGGCAATGAGTCGGGGCGTACGCATGCTTGGTGTGGGGAACATCTATAAGAGTATACCCTTCTTCATCCCGTAGGAAGCTGCCGTGGTTTCGGCTTTTCTCAGAGACCTGCAAAGCACATCACACCAAGGGTTCAGCCCCACCCAACTCGAATACAAAACTGCATCACGAAAACATATCGCTCTGAGATGAACTTGGTTACACTCGCGCCATGCGAGAAATCATTGTCATCGACGATGTGCCGCCCGAGGCGAATGCGATGCTGCAAGCGCTGTATTCGCGCAGCCCGAAGAGCGTCAAAGAACACTTGGAACAGGTGAAGACCTCCGGATCGGAGAAGTTTATGGCCAACTACTACGTCGGCTACGGGCATAAATCCATCGGCGACTGCGGCACCACCTCGCTCTTCATCGAGAATGTGAGCATGCTCGGGGCCAAAGCTGTGCAGGACTGGGCGCTGTATAACGGCCAGGAGGCCTCGACGCGCTACCTCGACATGTCGCAGCAGGAATTCCTGAATCCATTGGGCACACGCGAGGGCGCCGAGATCCAGAGCGAGTGGCGGAGATTCTACATCCACGCACTTGAGACACTCATCCCTGTGCTCAAAGAACGCTTCCCGATGAAGCCGGAGGAGAAAGAGAAGATCTACGAGAAGGCCATCAAAGCCCGCGCTTTCGATATCGCGCGCGGGTTCTTGCCGGCGGGTGCGACGACCTATGTGAGCTGGCACACGAATCTTCGCCAGGCGAGTGACCACCTCAAAGAAATGCGCCATCATCCGCTCGAGGAAATCCGCCAGATCGCCAACGAGATTGTTGATGCACTCAAGCAGAAGTACCAGTCGAGCTTTAGCCACAAAGAGTATCCGACCGAAGAGGAATACCTCGCAAAATCTGCGACGGCATTCGCCTACTTCGACATGCCGACCATTGACGGGTTCACGTACCAGCTGCGGCTCGATCTTGCAGGATTGCACAAGCACCAGCAACTCCTCACCGAGCGCCCGGCCAAAGCAGAGCTGCATCAGCGTTTCCGCCAGTACGGCGACATCGCCTTCTCGTTCCCGCTGGATTTTGGTTCGTACCGCGACCTGCAGCGCCAGCGCAGCGCCGTGCAGGAAATGCCGCTGCTCAGCACCCGCCATGGCTTCGAGCCGTGGTATCTGGAGCAACTGCCCGAGGGGCTGCGCAACGAAGCGGTAACCTTCCTTAATGCCCAGCAGAAGCGCATCGAGCAGTTGGTCGCCTCGGATGAAACCAAGCAGTACTACGTCGGCATGGGCTACACCATTGCCGTGCAGATGACGTGCACACTCCCCGCAGCCGTCTACATCGCCGAACTGCGATCGGCCGATACGGTCCACCCCACGCTGCGCATACAAGCCCAGCGCATGGGTGATGCGCTCTTGGCAGCGGTCCCGGGCTTGGCCATGCACCACGATACGTCGCCAGGCACGTGGAACATCAAGCGCGGCAACCAGGATATTGTGCGGAAGGACAGTGAGGCCGTGATGGCTGCATAACGACGGTCGCCACGAAGGGTTGCTTCATTTTCGCTTTGTAACCCGTCACAATGGAAGCCATGAAGAACAAATTGTTCAACTATTTCCTGGTCTTCGGATTGGGTTTGGCAACAGCGTTGGGCGTCCAAGGGGCTTGGAACGCCTTCTCGCCCTGTCATCAGACGTACGATCTGCTGAATCCCACAAAGAGATGTGGCGCCACCCTGCCGCAGGGCGAATGGAATTACGAACCGCTGCGCGATGCACTGTCGATGAAAAAAGAAGAGCTGAAGACCGCCGGAATCGTGACACATCTTTCCATCTACTTCCAGGATTTGGATCATGGGCCGCGCTTCGGCATCGGGGAATACGACAAATTCAGCCCGGCGAGCCTGATGAAGGTACCCGTCCTCATCTTCTTCGCGCATGCCGCGGACCTCGAGCCGAGCATCCTAGATAGCACACTCTCATACACGGGCGATCTTCCCATCGCAAATAATGTCCTCTCACAAGAACACACTATCGAGCCGGACACGCCGTATCCCATACGCGATTTGCTGACGAAAATGATCATGCACTCGGACAACCGCTCCTACCTGATCCTCCTGCGCGAGATGAATCGGCTGTCCGAAGCCACGGCCTACCGCACGTTCAGCGATCTCGACGTGCTCGGGATGATGCTGGAAGCCGACACAAACTATGTCTCCATCTCCTCGTACGCGAAACTCTTTTCCGTCCTCTACAACACGGGGTATCTCTCCAAAGACATGTCGCAATTCGCGCTAAGCCTGCTCTCGGAGGCAACTTTCCACGAAGGGATCGTGGCAGGAGTGCCCGACACCGTGCGCGTCGCACATAAGTTCGGCTATGCCGTTGTGGACGGCGAGCCTCAATTGCACGATTGCGGAATCGTCTATCACCCGAAGATGGCCTACGTAGTGTGCGTGATGACGAGCGGACCGGACGAAAACAGAGCGAACGAGGCCATTTTGGAGATTTCCCGCATGGTCTATGAGGCCGTCTCGTCGCTGGACTTTGATCGGCTGCCTCAAGAGTAAATGCCAGTCCTGCTCGCTGAATCGCCTCTTACAACGGCAGAAGATGTTTCCCCATCCTTGCCATGCCGCATACATCCATAGAGCTCTCCATCCACATTGATGCCCCTGCCACTCACATCTGGCGCATATTCAGCGACCCAAAGTTTGCGAGGCAGATGGGCGGTGAATATGTCTTCCATTGGAAGGTCGGGTCATCTTTTGGCTGGAAAGGTCTGAACGGCGAGATGCTGACCAACGGCAAGATCCTCCGGATCGAACCCGAGCGACTTCTGCAGCACAGCCTGTTCAGTCCGGGCACCGAAGATGTCGTCATGGCGACGATCACCTACGCATTGCAGGAAGAAAGCGGCACCACGACAATGGAGATACGGGAAGAATTCGCGAAGCCCATCACCGACGAAGAACAGGAAGACTCGGTAGCCGGATGGAACGCCGCATTGCAGGCGATCAAAGCGCTGACCGAGCAGGCGTAGCCGGCAGCGTGAGCGTGAAGGTAGTGCCGCTCGCCTTTCCCTCCTTCGAGACGAAAGAGATCTTTCCGCCAAGGAGATTGGTGATGAGCAAGACAAGGTACAAACCAAGGCCTGTACCTGCGGTATCTTTCCCGACGATATTATCGCCCCTGAAAAATTTCTCGAAGATCTTTTTTTGCTGATGGATCGGGATACCATAGCCGGAATCCTGCGCGTCGATGACGATTGCGTCGCGTTGCTTCTTGACGCGGACGGCGATCTTGCCGTGTTCGGACGTATACTTCGTGGCATTGCTCAGAAGGTTATCGATGATTTCTTTGAGAAGCTTTGCATCGGTGCCGATGGAAAGACCGGCGGCACAGGCAAGCGTGACGGACTGCTTCTTCTGCGCGGATTCTTTACACTCCGCAATCGCCTTCCGCAAAAACGACCGCAGGACGATCTTCGACTTCTTGATCGTCACCTCTCCCGCTTCGATGCGGGTGATCTGGAGCATCGTATCGATCGTATCGGCCATGCGCGTGGCAGCGCTACTGCCTTCTTCGAGGAGCTTGGACTCTTGGTCATTGGCCTTTGCCGCGATACTTTTACCGAGCCGCCGCATCGCCCAACGAATGGACGTGAGAGGTGTGCGCAGCTGATGACTCGCAAGCGACATGAACTCGGATTTTGTCGTGTCGATGCGACGTTCACGGGTGATGTCCCGGTACAGGAGGAGGTGACCGGCATGGACGCCGCCATGGAACACCGGAGCGTAGTCGCACAGCAAGATACGACCGTCTTTCAGGACGACTTCCTGCCCGAGGAGCGGCTTTGTCATGCGCCAAATTTTTTCGAGCTTCCGGTCGTAGCCTTCGGCATCGGCAACTTGTTCGCGAAGCTTGTCTACAATATCCGGCAATGCCAGCTCTTTGTTCGTATACTGCGAATGATCCAAATTGAAGAGCGTGCAGAGCTGTTCGTTCACGTGCAGCGTACCCTGGTTCGCGGTAATCGCGAGACCGGCCATGGGAATATTCGCGAGCATGTCTTTCAGAATCTGCATATGCGTACGCTCCTCCTGCGCTTCTTTCTCCGTGACATCATCAATGATCAGAAGAATAAGCTGCTTATCGCCGCTTACCAGCGGCTCGATCGTACGCGCATTCAGCAGCATCACCTTCCGTCCGATGCCCGGGAACGTATGGACCACTCTGAAATCCTCGAAGTGCTTATTCTTCGGGATGATGCTCTCGAGCAGACGCCGCAATTCCGGGATATCCCACTGGCCGTTGCCGAGGTCATAGACAAGACGCTCCGTTGTTTTGTCCTCTGCTACTTTGAAGATACGGTAGAAAGCCTGGTTCGCCATCTGCACCCGAAGCGCACTATTCAGCACGAGAAGAGGCTGATGCATCGTTTTCAATATCGCTTCGTTGTAATCTTTTGTAGATATCAGTGCACGGTTGAGCTCGCTCATCTCGGTGTTGCGATTCTGCAACTCCTCATTCACGGTACTCAGCTCTTCATTGGTCGACTGCAATTCTTCTTTCGAAGTTTCCAGCTCTTCGTTCGTGCTCTGGAATTCTTCGTTACTCGAAAGCGCTTCTTCGTTCGCGGTCTGGAGTTCTTCGTTGGCTATCTCATGCTCCCGGATGACTGATTGAAGGTAATCGCGTGCTAGGGAGAGCTCTTGCTCAAGCTGGATGATCAATTGGCTTTCGACAGAATGCTCCTCCTCTCGCATGGTTTTTTTACCCTGTTTGGCTCTAGAAATGAGCGAAGACTTGAAGAGAATAAGGAAATAGCGCTGCCCGGAAGAAGCAGCAAGTGGAAGCACTTCGAAGGAGACGCGATCGGCGGTGCCCATGCGTATGCCTTCTCTGTGCAACGGAACATTGCCTTGGAGAGCAATTTTCATGGCAGAATGGAGCGAGACGAGCAGGCCCTCGCGTGCCATCTTCAGCAGATGCAGGCTCGCTTTTCCGCTCGCGGGCTTCAAGTAGGGGCTCGTGTCTCCCCTGAATTCCACGATTTCCATATCCTCAGTAATAATGACGCCTGCGGGTGCGAAGCGGGCGAGCGTGATCTTGTCTGCTTCTGCACCAAATGAAAACGCGGGCACCGTGCCATCTCTCTTGAGTTGCTTTGCGCCCGAGTATACAACATGTTGCGTTTCAAACCTGGGTGTCGAAAACTTCCTATGCGCCCGACTGGGCGCCGCTTTGCGAACGTAGATCTTCGCTTTTTTCTCTATCAAACTGAGAAGATCCTCACGTGCGCTGGCCGTCTCGGCTTTGCCGAGCATCAAGAATCCCGTTGGCTTGAGGGCATAATGGAAAGTAGACAGCACCCTTCTCTGCAGTTCCGGGTTGAAGTAAATGAGGAGATTGCGACACGAGATGAAGTCTATTTGGGAGAAGGGCGGGTCCTGTGTCACGTTTTGCCTGGCAAAGACACAAAGATCGCGAATCGCTTTCGTCACATGATACGTGTTCCCTACTTTGACAAAAAACTTCTTCAGACGCTGCGACGAAACATCGAGCGCAACATTCTCGATATAGCTCCCACTGCGTGCTTTCTCGAGAGCTTTCTCGCTCAGATCTGACGCAAAGATTTGAATCGGGACGTTTGCATGCTTCTTTCCCAGAAATTCCCGCAGGCAGATCGCAAGGGAATAGGCTTCCTGTCCCGTGGAACATCCGGGCACCCATATGCGCAGAGAGCCATGAGGAGGTAAGCTTTTCAGCAGCCGCGGGAAGATTGTCTTTTTCAGCGTCTCGAAGCTTGCGGGATCTCGAAAGAAGCTCGTGACCGGGATGAGGAATTCTTGAGACAGCGCTTTCACCTCTTCCGGCTTTGAGTGAAGAAAGGTGACGTATTCACCCAGCGTTTTCATATTGTGAAGCGCAATACGACGCTCGATGCGCCTATACAGCGTGTCGTGTTTGTATTGACTGAAATCGATGCCTGTGAGAGTCCGTACGAGATGAAAAATCTGCTCCAAATCCGGACGCTTTTTTTGGGATACCGCCTTTGGTGAGCGTGGTATGCGAGAGGCAAGCAAGCGCGGGGCGAGCCGCGCAAGTTCACGCGCGATTTTCTCGGGTGTGAGAATGAAATCCACGTGTTCGGTCGACACAGCATTGCGCGGCATGTCGGCGAATTTGGCTGAAGCATAGCTTTGGACGAAGGTCATCCCTCCCTCGCTTTTGATCTCTTCCATCGCCAGTGACCCATCCGAGCCGGTACCCGAGAGGATGACGCCGACCGCCATGTTCTTCCACTCAGTGGCGAGTGAACGGAAGAAGTAATCGATCGGCATGTGCAGTCCCTTCGTCGCCGAGCGGGGCATGAGCCGCAGCTTCCCCTGCCGGGTCGCGATATTCGTATTGGGCGGGATAACATAGACGTGATTCGGCACAATGCGCGTACCGTTCTTCACCGTCTTCACCGGCATCTTCGTCGCCCTCGAAAGAATCTCGGTGAGAGCGCTCTGATGGGTGGGATCGAGGTGCTGCACTAATACGAACGCCATCCCTGTGTCGACAGGGAGATGCTTGAGCAAACGCGTGAACGCATCCAAGCCCCCCGCCGAAGCCCCGATGCCGATAACGGGGAATTGGCTCGATGTGCCGCTGGATGATGCGAGAGCAGGCCGAGCATGTCGACGCTTTTGATGGGCTACTTGCCTATATTCTTTTTTATGGTCTTCATGTAATCCTCAATCCTACTCCGAAAACTACAATTCGCCTAATGCTACGCGTTTTTGCGAACTTTTGGAAAACCCAAGGAAAAGGCTCCGACAACGGAGGACGATGCAGATAGATCGTACACTGAAATGCGCACTGTTCATCGCTCATGGCGCCGTCTTGTTATTGGACTTCGAGTATCTGTCGCAAGAACGGTTGATGGCTCCTTGAGCCGTCCGCACTCAGTCGACAACCGATGCGGCGATTTTTTTCTGGAACTGCTCTTTTGTCATGCTCGACACAATCACCCGTGGCCAGTATTCCACGCTGGTATCAGCCAGCTGGGTCACGGTGTCTTCGCTGATCACTTTCAGAACAGCGAGCCTGACCACACCGGTCTTTGCCATCTGCGCGGAGGGTTCGTTCAACAAGCGAAAGAGCGCAGGGAGGAAGACGGAGTTCACGATCCATATGCCAAACAATAAGACAAAAAAACCCAGTAAGCCCAAGTGCCATTGCCACCAGATAAGATAGATCAAAACTCCAATCGATAGAGTACCAAGCACGTTGTTCAGTACCCGGCCCCAGGTAAGGAAAACGACCGCCCTCTCGATTTTCTGAAACGCCTGACGAGCATTCATACGTGCCATTGTAGCATTGCCAGACTCAAAACAGCAGACAATCCGCCTCACTAGGGATAAGGGCTACGCCTTCCCGCCCAAATAAATCCCGATCTTCTTCGCGGCGTTGTAGACGGGGTCTGCCTCTGTTACCAGATGGAGCGCGCCCACTGCCTCGGCAATCGGCACAGTCGTCATCTGGCCGCCGCGCAAGCTGACCATGTGGCCGAACTTCCCTGCATGCATCGCCTCGATGGCTGCCACGCCGTACTCGCGCGCGAGGATGCGATCTTCGGCGTTGGGGCTGCCGCCGCGCTGGATGTGCCCGAGCACGACGGAACGCATCTCGAAGGCATCCGGCACATGCCCTTCGATGATCCGCATCAGCTTATCGGCCACGCCACCCAGCTGCATCTCGGCTGCCTTGCCAGAGCCGCGCGTGGAGAGCATACCGCCCATACGAACACCCTCGGTAAGCACGACCACGGATGCATGGGAGGTCCCCCCATCGCGCTGACGCAGAAATTGCACGAGGTCTGCCGGGTCGAAAGGAAACTCGGGAATGAGAATGGCATCCGCGCCACCGGCTACTCCGCCGTAGAGGCCGATCCACCCCGCATGACGACCCATCACCTCCACAAAGAACACGCGATCGTGGCTTGAGGCTGTGGTATGGATCCGATCGACCGCCTCGCGCACGATCTCGACTGCAGACGAGAAGCCGAACGAACGGTCCGTGCCTTTCAGATCGTTATCAATCGTCTTCGGCACGCCCACCACTTTGATACCCGTGAGCTCCATCAGCTGGAGCGCGCCGCTCAGGGTGCCATCGCCGCCGATCACGATGAGCGCATCGATCTTGTTCTCCTTCATGTTGTGCTCGGCGCTGCGCAAGATGTCTTCCGGGATGCGCGACACGCCGCCCTCCCCCACCTTCGCCGCGAATCGACCGCGGTTGGTGGTGCGCAGGATGGTGCCGCCCAAGTGGCTGATGCCTTTGACTTCGTTGATACCGAGCGGCCGCAACATCGGCGGATCGAGGATCCCTTCCCAACCTTTCTGGATGCCGACGAACTCGTAGCCCATCGGGATGCCGGCTCGCACGATCGAGGAGATGACTGCATTAAGCCCGGCGCAGTCACCGCCGCCATTGAGAATGCCGATACGCTTGAGGGATGTCTTTGCCATACCTGAAAGAAGGAATGAAGCTGCGAGTATAGAACGAGACCTAGTGTATTTCTAGGGTTCTCGGAGTTTGACCCGCACCCATCACGATTTTTTCCGCTTGAGGTCCTCGTATGTCTGGAAGTACGCATCCCCCGCCTCGCCGAAGAACTTGAAGGTGGAACGCGCCGCGCGGCTGATTTTGCCCGCAGTGCTGCCACTCTTCTTCTCTGCTTTGGTCGGCTTCGTCGCCGCCGCTTTGCGCATTTCTTTGAACCCCCACCCAATCGCCTTATCTATCAGGTGCTGCACGTGGGCATAGCCTTTGCCGAGGGTTTCGGCCATGGAGGGGTCGTGGTTGGGCATGGCTCCACTATACGCGAAGATACGAAGAAGTTGATGAAATGATGCTCGAGAATGCTGCGCAGTCGCCCTTCGACAAGCTCAGGGTGACATATTGCTTTGCCGCGGGGTAGGCGATCCTCCGCTGTTGAAATCTATTTTTGATTAACATTCCGCAGGTCGAAGACCTGCTCCAAAAATATTGGGGATAGCAAAAAAATTTGGGGTATCCTCTCCCCGTGCTCACCCCCCTGCACCAACGCCTCATCGCGCTTGTGACGCTTGCCGCAGTGATCGCGATGATCATCGTGCTCTGCCTCTACAAAGTCTTCGATTTCGATATCTGGTGGCACATCAAGGCAGGTGAAGTGATGCTCGATCAGAAGCGGCTTATTACGGTAGATCCGTTCGCGTTCACCCGGGTTGGGCTGCCATACCTCGCCACGCACGAGTGGCTCGCGCAGGTCATCTTTGCACTGTTCTACCGCTTGGGCGGGAGCATGGGGATCATCGTACTGCGCACAGTGCTTATGCTCGCTCTCGCGCTCTGCCTGGCGCTCATCGATCGCCGCCGGCTCTGGCTCTACGCCTCGGCTCTCCCCGTCTTCCTCAGCATGATGATCCCGGGCATGGTGGATAGGCCACAGCTCTTTACGTTCGCTCTGCACGCGCTCGCCCTCCTCCTCGCAAGCACGTATCTCTCTACGAAAAGCTCGACGATACGCGGCCATCTGCTCATCGGCTTTGTGCTCCTCGAAATACTCTGGGTGCAGCTGCACGGTGCGGCGGCCCTTGCAGGGATAGCCGTGCTCGGCGCGCTCTTTCT
>ENA-ORBV01016175-ORBV01016175.1-microbial-mat-metagenome-genome-assembly--contig:-NODE-16175-length-10864-cov-3.660703_pt1 | contig 10864 bp, 8 predicted proteins | sample MGYA00237777_ERZ505514 | MGnify/ENA primary metagenome ERZ505514 (study PRJEB26160, sample SAMN06269048) | microbial mat metagenome | isolation source: Oligotrophic lake microbial mat | place...
GTGTATAAGAGACAGCTCAAGGAACAGGTCTTACCGGCAACGTAACGTTGTTCAACGTGCTGTTCCAGGCTTCCAGCTCTGCTACATGAGCGGCGGTATCCTCATGCTCTGTCTTGCCGCATATGTCGAGTTGAGCCTCCGCATGCTGCAGCATCAATAGCACAGACGATTCAAAAAACAGTTGGGCAACGCCGAACGGCTTACGGCGTTGATTCGATTGCAAAGTCCAAGAACAATTGAGGGATCGAGAGAGCCACAATAGTGCAAACACTAGTGACTATACTGCATACACCATAGCATTCATAAGCATCTTACCACGCTGGGTGCTGCAGGTTGGACGATTCGGGGTACAGCCAAGTCAGAGCGCAGAGGGATTGTGATGGAGGACGCGCTGCCGGTGCGCTTCTGTTTGGCCTTGGCGTCCGCAACAGGTAGGCCTGAGGATATTGACGCAGACTCTATGACTATGACCAGCACCAGCGCTACGGTCCAAGCGTTGCACTGGTTACAGCGCACCATCGCTGGTTGAATGCAGAAAATCGGACACTTTTCCGCCCACGCTTATTCCACCATTTCGTCTCGTAAAACTTCCATGTTGTGATAACATCAACTGCGACGCGGCGTTCGCTCGTCCATGCAGACAGTGATGGTTTTTCGCACGATACTGCAGCTGCGCTTGATAACATTCGATGGAAGCGTCGATTCAAAAGCTTGAGAACCACACATCAGCACTTTGACAGTGGCGTCTCTCTGATACACTAGCTTCACGTCTGCTTTCAGTGGCTTCGCAGCGCGCCTTCTGGTGCACTTGCAGTGATCCATCGTGCTTGGTGAGCTTCACAGCGTTTGCGGTGATTCCAGACCTGTGCACTCTCGTCTGATCACTGTTCAGCTGCTCATCCGTGATCCGTGAACAAGCAAATTGGCTTCGAGAATCGCGAGCGCTAGACGACAAGCTGCTCGCTGGCGACAAGCGTGATACACGGTTTCACCAATGCAGTTTGCGGATTTCGACGTGATTGAAGGGTTCGCGACAGCGCTGTTACGTTCCTTCGGTGCATTCAATGGGTTCAATGGGTCTGTAGTCGACTCGTGCAGGCGGTCATCGTATGTTCGACTGCTGCGCTGATGCGTGATGCCGCATTCATCGACCTTCACGTGGCGTATCGATTGCTTATATCTTGCCTTCCCGATTTCGGCAGCCAGCGTCTTCGTTCATCTTCTCAGCGTTCGTCAGACTGGTCGTCCAGCAGCGCAAAGCATCTCCGCATCAAATCACGCCTGGGTTACTCCTGCAACAGATTTTGTGCACCGGAAATCCGAGCGCAGTTGAACGAGGACTGCATTGCCCCGACAATGTCTTCGGGCTGGATAACTTGAAGTCTAAGCAAGGTCGAGCCTTTCGCAGTTCAGAGACGGCCGTGGTTGAAGGCGATTCCAAACTGCACAAGCAGTGTCGTATGCGTTCATGATTAAGGCAAAAATAACATCCTTCCGGAGCCAGATTCAAGTTGTCAGTGAATTGATCTACCGGATATTTAATTTGCAACATGTTCTGGATTGTGCAGGAGGAGCCGCGGAGTGATCAGGCTGGGAATAGGACTGCGAATTCCTTGAATGTCTATTCGCAAACGTTAGTATATTTATTATGAAAGTATGAGACGATCATGTGATTTACGATACAAATATTTGCTTTTCAAATAGGTACCGATGTCATTTTTTTATTTTTTGAGCGTCGTAAACGAAAGCAAAAGCAGGGACACGCGGTCACATAAGCTAAGCCAACGCTGTGATGCTGAGGGCGGCATTTTGATGAGCCCACACGTGGTAGAAGCTCAAGATGCTGCTTGCACCACCAGCCGCAGTTGTAACACGGGGCGAGCCGGAAAATGCGTTCTTGGTCACCAGGCAGCGAATACGAATGTCGAACGTGCTGGTATTGGGTGGCGTGTAGATGCCCATCAGCGGAATCACACCCACGATTGCAGACGACGTGCCAGATCCGGAGCTAGTCGTTCCCTGCCAGAATCCAGCTGCGATGATGTTGTTAAGAGGATCCAGCATATGGCATTCGACGACAGGTGACGCACAGCATTCGACATATATGTTCAAAACCGTGTTGAAATGGTATGGAACCAGCTCTGCAGGCGTCACTCTCAAGCGTGGATACAGAAATTGGAAAGAGCCGGTGAGCTCAATTTCATGCTCGGGGGCGTTGTTGTAGGCAACCTTGAAGAACTTGGTTCTTGGAGTGTTGGTGATGTTGGCGTAATCAACCATGTTCGCAATGTTGCCCGTGAGCTTTGCCGCGTCCAACCCGCTGATCATGGAGCTGGAGATTGTGTTTGCAGCGATGGCGCTAGGGCTGATCGTGCCGGCAAGCTTTGATGCACTCATGGAGCTGATCATTGCGTCAGTTATCAGTCCGTTCCCGATGCGAGCTGCGTTCACACTGCCGGTCAGTTTGCCAGCATCCAGTGCAGAGATTTGCGCATCCGTGATGGAATTCGCAGCAATCCGGTCCGGATGCATCGTGCCGGACAGCTTGGCCGCATCAACACCTTGAGCAATCATTGCGTTCGTCACGGCGCCTGGGCCAATAACGGCCGGATTGAGCAAACCGGATGATATCTTGGAGGCATCCAGGGAACCGATCTTGCTGTTGGGCAGGCCACCATCCGGAATGAGGTTGATGCTCAGAGTACCGCTGAGTTTTCCAGCATCCACGCCCATGATCATTGCGTTCGTGATTGACACGCCTTCAATTTTGGAGAACGGAATTTTGCCAGCTCCGCTGATACCTGCCGCAGCCTCGACGATTTGCAGCCGCGCGGCCAATTCGGAGTTCTTGTCACTCAGAGACACGAATCGCACGATGGAGAAGGTCAGCGCGGTGATTGCGATGGTGGCGACGATGCTGGCAGCTGACCCCATGATCGTTTTTTGCCAGAACGTCAGCATAAGTGGCTCGCCGCCACCGCCAGCAGACCCGGAAAGAGACGAAGGACGCTGTGCATTTTCCAGCCCAGATTCTTTGGGAGAATCACGTTGACGCAACTCTGATGAAGAATACAGCTCCATCATGCAGAATTGTCCCGTCAAAGTAGGTAGAGAACGTGCGATTGTTGCACTCGACAAGGCGACTACACGGCGCTGAAGAAGGCCGAAGAGGTCATCACATAGAGTCCGTTCGCAGTGAGAACAACAGCCTCCTAACGAAACCGGATCCACTTTTGGGCCCTCGACAAATCCGGTGGGCAAGCTGCCCACCGCGGAGCGGTGGGCACAAGGGAGCTGCGCCCACGGTGGGATGATGCAATAGAGCGTTCTTACATGCGTTCCTTGGTACTGAAGAGGGCTATGGTGAATACAACACATTTTTTGGGCTGATTTTTTTTTGTTATAGCGCAGGAATTGAAGCCAAAAACGGCATGCGCATGGAATCATCCAGGGGCTGCGCCCGATTCGAGCTGAACAGCACCGGCGCTTTTGCTGCGATCGCGTTTTGCACGCAGTTTTTCCTTTATCTGATTGGCCGTGCGATGCCAGATGACAGCGCTAGGGGTCAAGAGCTTCTGTTTTCTCCTCAACAGCGTGAACTTCTCGTGAATTTCAGCGGGCCCTGCCTTCGGATGCTTGGCACGCAAAAAGTCCAACACTGCTAGTTCATCTGCAGTCCATGCTTGCTTATCCTTAGCGGCAGGAACAACCACGTGACGCAAAGCAGCCTCACCGAGCGCGATCACTCGAGCCTCAAGCTCGTCCGACCATATCACATTCTTCGGCTGATTGGGCGCTGACGGCACAGACTGAGCTGGGGCAGCGATGGATGCAACAGACTCAGGGCAATCCACACTCATCGACGACGCACTCACACTAGGGGCATCAGCAGAAAACGAGTTGGACGCCTGCGCACTTGCGAGCGTTGCGGCGGCTCCAGTTCGCTTGCGCTTTCGTTGCGCTTTCACCTGTGGGCCATCGCGAAGATGCTTGAAATGACGCCGCAGGTTCTCGACATCCCGCAAACGAATATCTGGTCTTTCAGACGCTTGCGCGACCCATTCTTTTTGCAGCCCCGCGAACGCAATGCCGCCCGAAATCTTGTGTTTCTTCACGAGCTGATCAAAAAGTAAGTCCTCTGCTTCAGTGAACGTGGCGGTACGTTTCCGCTTCTGACGCGGCTCTTCTGCGGCAGATGATGCACTTGCGATGGCAGGAGCACCTTCCGTGCTTTTGTTCGATGACGCAGATGCGCTCGCCGAATAGGCAGACGGCTTGTCCGGAGAACTGTAGGCAGCGACAGCAGCCTGTGCATTCGCTGCGAGCTGAAAGATCACAGTGTTGACATTCGAGAACACAGCGTTCACATGGTTCATGGACGTAGCCGAGGCCGGTAGAGCGCCAGCTGACACCAACTGCTGAATCGAGGCCATGACTGCAGGTACTTGAGCAGAACGGCGCAGTATAGGCTGAAAAGTGGCTCGGGCGATGTTTTTCTGCGCGTCGGATCGCGCCTCGAATATCTTGAGCTCAAAGGCTCGATCAGTTGCCCGTATCAGCGCAACTTGCTGATCCAGCTGCGCTTGGGTTTTGACGCGAATACAGTCCTTGTAAGGGCCAGAAACCTGCGCCATACCAGCCACAAGGCGACCCCACAGGCTGAAAATGCGCTTGGAGTCACCATTCAGTTTCTCCGTCAAAAAGCGCAGCACTCTGCGTTCCACAGGAGTGAAGGCCTCCACTAATTGCGGAAAACCAATAGACTCCAAATATTGAGGGGCACTCGGTCTAGACACGCGCTGCTGCTTGGTCAAGCTCGCGGATGCATGCAATGCGTCAGCTCGATGTCCTTTGCCGCTGCGTGAAGCTCTCGAACCGGACCGAGGAGCAGACTTCAGCTTTGCCTTTGATGACACTACCGCGGGAGCTTTGCTAATTTCGAGAGCGGTTGCTGTGTACGGCCGTGCATCGGGCGCATCCACGATGAGCATGCTGCTGGACGATGTGCCATCATCTGCGATCACACACACAGCGAACTCAGCTACCACATAACCAAACACGAGGCAATCTCATCGCAAGAGCAGAAACACCAACTGACCTAACGGTGATTCGACGGATGCTTGCATGAGGTCATGCAAGATGTCCAACGCAGTGGCAGACATGCGATCGAACGAGTGCGATTGCGAATCAGCTTCACGAACAATCTCATGAAAGTAAGCCGTTTCTTCTGGCTCCAAGGGCGCGTCAGATCCTGGAACGTTCAGCCCTAGCCAAATGGTCTTTGCGCTGCGCTCGAACCCGAGAGGATGCACGCTGGACGGCTCCGCAAGCCTGGGAGCAGGATATAGGCCTTTGATGTTTAGCGCGGTTTCCAGTTGGGCGCACTTGCACAGCAGCGGCAAAGTCTGAGCGTGCATTGGCAGATACGGCCACGTGGCATCGAAGTTGATCTGTCGCTCAAGGTTCCACGTAGCAAAATGAGTTTTGCAAAAGATATCGGCAGTTCGCGGTGAAGCGGAGACAGGGAAGTTTTCGGCCAAATGCCTCCACATATTTTCACACTTGGAGCCTCGCACGACGAAGCTGTGCCCCGCGCGATCAGTAATAGCGTAATCACCCAACGCATCGGGTTCGCAAAAGCAGTCACGGATATGTGCCTTGTTTGCTTTATGAGCGGCTTTGAGCTTCTCTGTGACGACCTTGCACCCTTCTATAGATGAAAACTCGTCCAGTACAGCCTGGACTTTCGCCAAAACGGTGGCGCCAGCCTCCAGACGATTCGCTCGCACTGCCCCACGGTTGCCGCTGAAGAGTGCTGCTTGCATTTTTCGAGCGTAGGCGCGGTATAGATCATCGTCCTTGTCCGCTGGCTCTAAGTAGCGAGCGAATAGATGATACGGATCGAGCCGCACGCTACAGTCCGGGAGATGCGCTTGGATCATACTGCGGTCCTACGTTGATCAACGGACTTAAGGTCAAAACAAAGCACGTTGCACGGACCGAAAAAACCCACCAATCGACCAACCTTACAGCACAGGTCTGTAGTCCACATGATAGGATTGACGCCCCGACTCTTGACCAGCTCTGCTAAGGACCCCAATTCGTTGTGCGATGACGACTGGGTCCAATAAAAATCCATAACTTGACCATACTCGTTTGTAAGTGCAACCATGCCGACAGCTGGTTGAGCCTTCGTCGCTGTTCGAGGATCAAGGGCTCGAATTCGAGAAGCTACTTTGTAGCTCTGATCGGAGGACAGCGCTTTACCAGTCAAAGCGCACATAAACCGGTCTGCGTAATTAATCAGCTCAAGCTTTTCAACGTACGCCTCCAGTGCCTCCATCAGAGCCTGATCATCGGGCGCGAGAATCTCGTTGTAGCCATCGCAGTGCTGTCCGAAGCCTGGAAACGGAATAAGCTCACGTTGTCGCGACGATGCTGTGAACCCGTGGAACCGGAACAAAGACGGCTGCTTAGATGCATCAGCCTGTTGCTTGCGTGCCTTCGCACTCTCAACAACAGCTTGCTGTGAAAGAAGATATTGGTACCGCACCCGATGGTAGCGATCGTGGCGCCATCGACTGATAACGTTCGTAAGGCGAGCGACGCCCACCACTGGAGCCAACAGGAGCAAATCAGACAAGAATGACTCATCAAACGCTGTTTTGGACAGCAGGAGAAACGGAAACACCGTCTGCCATAGCGGCGGGAGTTGACGCAGGGTGCTTTCTGAAGAGGCTGCTACTTTAGTCTTGCACACACTGCACCGATAACGGGCTGCAAGCAAAAATGCTCCACCTGATCTAGTATGCACGTAGCGTGCTCGAGGGAAGTCCGAAAAGTAGAATTTGCACGGCTTCCCATTCGAACCGCACGTCTTGACGTCGCAGGTCAGATGTAAGGCAGCTTTAAACTGGACGTCGGGACACCACACGAAGACAGGTTTCGTACATAACGCATCAAGGGGTATTGCTCGATCTGGTGTATAGGACGTGAAACGCGGTTCGAACCAAAACCGCATCGTGCACGAATTGTCGTTCTCGCGACGACGCGTTTGCACAAACTGGGCAGCCAGATCGGTATGAAACTTCTCATCGAAGGTATTCGGAAAGCCGGACGTTTTGCCACATGCACACAACAGTCGTTTGTTGGCTTGCAAAGGGCCACTAGAACGGCTGCCAATCGATGCATCTGTTGCTGCGCTGCCAGTGGCTTGGGCGGCTTCGACATCGCCACCTTCTGGCACATCGTCGTCCATGTCTGAATCGCGTAAATCCACGGTTAAACGACTACCAGAAGCAGCGGCTGTAGTTTGAGTCGCAAGGATCTCGACATGGGGTGCTTCGCCCTTCCCAGAAAGGGACGCCATATGGTGGATACACACGAAACACAAAAAGCGGCAAATGCTGCAATTCAAGTTTCAAAGCCACGGTTTCGTCTTCTGTGGTGAACCGCATGATCGGTTTGCAGTCTCTGCCACGCTGCTTCACCGTCCGATCACCACTTGGTGGCCGACCTGGACAAACCTGGACAACAATTGCCCTTAAATGTCTCTAGTCCGGGCTTCAATCGCAAAGGGCCAAAATCGATCACCTAATCATCTAAACAACGCCACTAGCTGGTTTAAGGGATTAGTAATACCGTGGGCGGGGAAGCAACTTTGAGCACCCCTCATTCTTGGCTTCCATCATGCACTCGGCGGCGTGAGTTGCTGTTTTAGACCGGTCATAGTCGCAAATTGTCATGGAGGACAAATCTACGGTTGGACAAATTCTCGATCGACCATTGCCGCGAAACAGGGTCGAGGTATTGCCTTGTTTTGCCTGTCATCGCGATTGTGCTGATCCTGTTCAACACGTTGGCAGGTGAGCTTAAGCAGCTTCTCGTACCTGTTTGCGGAGCTGGTCAAGTACTGGCATTCCAAGGTGGAGTCCATCGCGGATTTGGAGACGAAGTAACCATATTGAACTTGCCATAGCTTCTATCGTTGAGCCCTGCGTGCTTGCTTGCGGGTGCAACTGCGCGTCTGACATGAGCTTCCCCGGCATGTGTAGACTCGCAGATACAGGCTATGGCATCGGCTTGCGGCAACTAGAGCTACTTACTTTCAGAGATCGATTAGGGAAAAGGGAACGTAACATCAAAAGCATTCTGACCTTCATTAAGACGACGTTGTGGAAGTCATTATTGGGCAAGACTGCCGATCGGTTAGAGAAGAGCAGGGAGAATGACGATGAATGTAGGATCCGCGAGCAACCTCGTGATTGTTTGACAACGTCCATAATAACTCATTTCTCGTTCCATGGTCTCTGAATGCTGGGAACGCAGACTATCTGTACGACGACGATGCGATAACCAACCGCTTCATCTGGGTGCCCAAAGATCAAGGACAACTAAATTGTGCTGCCTTCCTCGGCGGCATTATCAACGGTGTGCTGGATGGTGCTGATTTCGTAAGTGTTGTCAGAGGTGTCTGGTTCTGCAGTATATTGACTCTTTGAACTCACTCCCGGTCGTTGATATATCATGTAAACCAGCCGTGTGAAGTGAGCACTCACTTTACAACAGACACGGCGGGCAAGACATCAACTGCTTTTGTGCTGAAGTTCGAGAAACAGGTGGTGGAGCGAGACAAGACCATTACGGGATGAGTCCTCATCTCCTTTATGTGCTGGACATTCGATCTCTGCGCGGATTGTTGGCAACGATTCATCGCGATGCGTCTGTAGAGCTGCAGCGGTGATTGACAATGATGTGCTCCATTTCTCACAGTTCTATGAATTTGATGCTATGGGCCAAGGTTCTTCCAAACCGTCATCTCAGCGCGTTCTTGAGTTGCAACTCTATCTTGTGGTATTAGATATTGAGGAATGAAACCCGCTTCCCGGTCGCATGTTATATCGAGTATGTCAGCACACTCGAAATGGCAGCGTCGCCAGTCCCATATGTTTTGTCTTTAGGGTTTGATCCGCAATCAATGGCGATGCGAGCATCTCACGTGTACTAATGACTCTGACTGTGACTCATCGGCAGCAAAGAGTTACCGAAACGTGAAATCGCAGCCAAACACAGACAAGTCCAACCGGTCTCCACACGTCACCAGCATGATTGTAGATATCGCAACTGCACGTATAATTGTGAGTCGTTCATTTCTTTTCGGTGCTCGCTCGGGCCAGACCTTTGAGCAGTCCAGGCAGCGCGGACTTGAAAGCAGCTTCGACAGCATCAGGATCTGTGGCCTCCGTCGTGGCGGCCCAAGAAGCAAGCGTTTGATCCGTTTCGGTGATGGGTTTCAACGTGATCACGCCGATGTAGTTGTGATACAGGAACGGCATTGGCCAAGACTCCGCCGGACTACCCGTGTCAGGTCCGACGTTGTGCATGTTGTACCGCAGAGTGTACGTGACGTCATCCAAACCCAACAAGTCCTCCAGAAGCCATTTGGACCCTCCATCGAAAAAGAGCTGACGCGTTGAGCCAATCTGTTGATCTACGCCCTTCACCAACTTGCTTTGTTCAACTCCAACGTCCGTCGCCCAGCTCAAATCGCCAAAATTTCGAAGTACACTCCACACTCTCGCAACTGGAGCATCGATAATCAGCGAGTGCTCTTGCGAGACGCGGTAGCGAACGACGCTTGCCATTTGCGGCAACAACGATGGCGCTTGATACTCTGCAGATTGATTGAAATCTGGTTTCTATAACGATGAAAGATGATGTCTCATGCAGCCTCGTGATTACATGTGATACCGAATGCATGTGAAAGGGAAGGGTTTCTTGTTGTTGTGGAACAATGCAACGTTCACATGCTAAGACCGAAATATCCAAAAAAGCGGTCTAACTTGCCTGCGTTCGTGTTGGTTAGTTCCGCCGTAAACCATAGCTGGTTGCGACTTGTTTTGTGTACCGTTGCACTCCAGCTGATCCATCGTGGATCCAGAATCGCTAGCTACCATGTCCAGTATGAATGAATCTTCCGGCAACGCTTCGCCGAATTATTACGTGTGGCCGCAGCGCGAAGAGCCTGCGTTTGAACCGGCCTCCGTTTCTCCACCGTCGTTCGACGTATCTGCCTCTCCTGTGCAGCTTTCTGCCAGTTTCGCACCGTCGCTGATGGACACAACGCTTCCCACCCCTGATGCTTCGTTAGATCTAACATCGCAGTTGTTCCCGTCAGATCAGCCGCATTTTGAAAGCCTCTATGACCCCACCGACTTCAACGCTATGTTGGCTGCTCAAGCCGACTTCGGTGCTGAGGTGTTCGATCCCGCCTATTACCAATCCAAGAACGGTGTTGACCTGAGCTCGTCTAAGGATATGATGATGACCCCTGTTTCGCCCGCTCCTACCTTTACGGTTGCTGCCGCTCGTGCAAGCTTGCGCCCGCCTCCCATCTTGGTACCCCCGCCGGTTGAGGCTCCAGTGGTTCAGCCGATGCAGGTGCAAGCTGTATCGCGCTCTGAAAAGGCCGCAGTTGCAGCGCCGGCTGTTGCAGCATCGCGTGCTTCCGCTGACTCTAAACGCAAACGGTATGCTGTTTTTCGGTGCGAATTATGTGTCGTGCTCTATCGCCTCACTCCACTTGGCGGTGTTCAGAAATCCTCCCTCGTCCAACGTACTGGAAATCCGCAAGCGTAAGCACAACGAGGTTGAGATTCGCAGACGACAGAACATGAATGAGCAATTCGACGAGCTGCTACGGCTGACGTCGTACGAGCGAAAGGAAAAGGACAAAGATTCGGTCTTGCGAGCTGTCATCGACAAATTGGCTACTTACCGACAACGTCATGAAGATCTGGAAGTCTACGCCCGATCGAAACGTGCTCATCTGAGCACCCAGGCGAGCAGCAGCAAAGCCTTGGTC
>ENA-ORBV01016176-ORBV01016176.1-microbial-mat-metagenome-genome-assembly--contig:-NODE-16176-length-10863-cov-6.373818_pt1 | contig 10863 bp, 7 predicted proteins | sample MGYA00237777_ERZ505514 | MGnify/ENA primary metagenome ERZ505514 (study PRJEB26160, sample SAMN06269048) | microbial mat metagenome | isolation source: Oligotrophic lake microbial mat | place...
TTTCAAGCAGAAGACGGCATACGAGATTCGCCTTAGTCTCGTGGGCTCGGAGATGTGTATAAGAGACAGGTACAGTGTTTGGAAGTACTTATGGCGGGTATTAAAGCCTCTTCCGTACAATCGGAAGAAATGCGTTGACGGAACTACTACTACTGTAGGATAATACAGTATTATCATAACCTTACACGACCACCAGTGAAACTCTTTGGACTGGCTGTAGTGTAATTAACACGTTCACACCTCGTGAACACAACGGCTCAAACGAAAAAAGTTGTACTACACTACTTGACTACCTACCGGTGCTACAGCTACAGCTACTTCTAGACTACTAGCTAGCTAGTAGTAGTAGTACCCGTACTCCAATTAGGCACCGTAATTAATAGGTACTAGTATATTGTCGTACAAGTACACAAACACACCTTGCGGAGAAGACCAAACGTTAACACAACAGTTACTCACCATGGCAGATGGAGGCGTAGGGGAAGCCGATGAAGTCCAACAGCATTCTCGGCAACAGCAACAAGATGAACTAAAAGACTCTCTATCAAGTGTATCAGCAGTCTTGACCGGTATTGAGCATCCTGGGAAAAATGGTCAGTGGTATCTTCATTAAGAGGTCCGCCATGAACATGCATTCTCTCTGTTGGAAGCTGCATCAGCTCATTTTTCTCCTTGTTTTCCTTACTTCATTCTCCAGATGTCATGTTTGGCCGAGGCGGGGACACAAACTACCACATAGGAAACCATAGGTTTCGAATGTGCGCAGACGAATATGCCGACAGATATCAAAATGCGTCCAGGAAGCAGAAGGCTATCGTTGTTCGTGACCTAGTGCACTGCTGGAGGAGGAAAACCCCATCGGGGCGTTTCTTGACTCGCACAGATCCCGCGAAAGGCGATGATAGCCGTTGGCACGACGTCGGCCATGATGCTGCAATGAAGAAAGCCGCAAAAATACTCAGTGAAAGATGCAGCGAACGCAGGGCTGCAGCTTCGCAGAAAGAGAGGCCACAGAAGAGACAGGCCGAGTTTCCTAACTCCATGCCGAGTCCACCAAACCAGTGGCAGCAAGCTCAATCGCCGACGAATCAGCCACCGTATGCGGTAAGCCAGCCAAGTCAAATGCAGTCGGCTCAAATGCCACACGCTCAGATGCCACACGCTCAGATGCCGACTGCTCAACACCATAACGCCATACATTCTCAAGTTGCAATGAGCCAATATGCTAGTCTTTCCATGGCTCATACTGTAGGCCAATACCAGCTTCACCAACAAGGAATAAACGAGAGAACGCATTCATTATCAGCACCACCAGCCATGCAATCTAGCCAACAAGGAGCTTTTGAAGGCGGCCGGCACTCTAAGCTGGCTCGGTACGCAAGTGATCCAGCTAGTCTGATGTGGCCATCGCATCCTATTACGGGCGCACTTGTAGCGTATCCACCCTCCGAGCAACAACACCAGAGACGGGGCGCCCTGAAAGAGGACGACAGCCCCCCTTATGACTTTGATGCGCAACAAGAGGCCTTCGTTGAATTAGCTCCTGATACGAGTATTCTTCCAAGCGCGGCCGCACTCGCACAATTCTTCACTTCTGGAAACACTAGCAGGGAGCCAGACAAGAATGACAGTCCAGACTCAAAGTGAAATGCCCCAAGCAGTTTCGCTACCAGCAAGACTTCCCCGACCACAAGCAGCTCAATGAGGGGGGTAACATTCAGATAACAAGCTAGCTAGAGCAAAGGACATGTCAGATTTGTAAGACATATGAAAATTATACTTTCGACATAAATGATGTATGTAGTGTTTGGTAGAGAATCGATGATAGTAGTTCGTATTTTGGGGCTGCTGAATCTACTCCACGACGTATGCCACAGGGACACCCGTGACAGCATCGGTTGTCAAGACGACTGTCTTACTCGTTCCAAGCGAAAGCAATCGGTGCGCCCTTCCTTCAATTTCACGAGCGCCACGAAGTTGAAAGGAAGTTTTATCCCATTGCTGGAGCTCCACGGCATCTTCGGACTTCTGTCGGATAGTCAATATCACGTCCTCCGCAAAAGCAATGTCATCGACACTGTTCGCGAGGGAAACATCCAATCTCTGCAAGGTCCGTGCGTCATGGATGACACCGGACCCAAGGATGGCATGCTCGCCAAGTGGGTCGACCCGGATAGGATGGATGAAGCCACTGTTGCTGTTCAGGAAGGAATCGACCCTTTCACCGATGGTTCCATTCTCAGAAATATATTCGGTCATCAGATCCGTTGGGTCTGCCTGGCGGAAAAAGTACAGCTTGCTGTTGGCCTCGTTCCACACATAGTCCTGGTCAATGTGATTATAGTCAACGGACGAGACGAGGCTTCCATCATTCTTGAAAGTGAAATGAGTTGCATAGTTTCCAGATTCGTCGCATACAAAGACAAATTTTCCTGCAGTAGACAATCCGAGAGGCGTTGATAACATCGTCGTTATGGGAGTTTCACTTCTGTTTTCACTTTTCAGATCAATTTTGCTCAATACCCCATTGTGACGCAAAGTATAGATTTCATGATAATCTGTACTGTATGTGACGAATTTTGGGATCTCTGCGAGCTTGATTGACTCATTATATAACTGTTCCTCAGGTGTGTGCATGACAAAGATACTTGCGTGGGCTTTGCTCATCATGTATAGCTGTTCGTCTGTGCCAACAAAGGCGAAGCTGGGATGGTAAGGAAGGTCGGTTGCATTGATTAGCCTTCCAGGAAGTGAAGGAAGCAATAAACCAAGCTTGACTGTGTCGACACGAATGCCATTATTCGCGGCGGCAGCATCATGTGTAAAGGCGACCACCTCGCCACTACCAATAGCTATATTGGCTGGAGAAATGTCGAAGGTGTGACTGCCCGTGGTTACCAGTTCTTGTGAGATTGCAGTTAGGGAGCCGTTTGGATGGAGCGCAATCATGATTTCGCCACCCAGCCAGGCAAGGTCGAGGATCTCTGGAGTTTCTATAGAATAGACATGCTCGGCACCGGAAACAGAGAAAACGTAGCCTTGATCATCTACAACTCGAGTCTGATCGGGGAATACCCATGTTTTGGAAGCTCTTTTAATACTGATATCTTGATGAAGTGCTGGTGCTTTGGCACCAACAAAGTCTCCCCACTGATCGTATTCTCGGAACCCCAAAGTTGATCGTCGAATGATTTCACCGCTCACCATCCCAATTTCATCCGGGGTGCGACCAAAGATACGCTTGTGGCGTACGGAGATCGATGTTCCTTTCACCAAAGTACTGTACGAAAAGAACTTCTTGATTTGAGTATTAAGTTCTCCATCGACGCTGATAAAAAATTTACCAGCGTTGATAAACACAATGTCTCCATCAAACTGGAAGTCGATAACTTCCGTCTCTGCGCCTGCATTTATGTTTAACTCGTCCGTGCCAGTGAGGCTGTATCTGTAGACATCGTTGCCGTACGCAACATACAACTGGTCATTCTCATTAATACCAAAAGATGTGGCTGGGCCGCGATAACTTGGGAGATTGATTGGCTGCAGAAACATCTTCGAGTTCATGTCGTAGCGCTCTAGTCGGGACAAATAGTCGTACAAGAAGTAGTAGACATTGCCGTGCGATTTCGCCATAACCCATGGCTTGGATGGTAAGGCTGTCACATTTTGTGACGCTGTTGGGTTCGATTCTTGCACGGGCTGCGATTGGCTCGTGTTATATGCCGAGTCCATTTCTGCAGAGAACTCCATAGTAGAACTTTCGGAATTTTCATCGGTAGGTACCGATGTTGCAGGCAGGGGATCAGGAATGGATGCAGGCTCTACCCAAGATTCTTGATATTCGACAGGCTCCGCGGCTTGTTCCTCCGTGGCATGACCTTGCATTGGATAATCCTCGAAATTGCTCCCTGCATACCGCCACAAACGAGCCATGGCTTGCTGTGACAAAATTCCAAAGGCAATGTTTTGGCCATCACCTGACATCTCAATGGTTGTGCTTTGAACACTGACTTGAGGCTCTTCACCCAGAATGTCGGCACCTACAGGAATCCATAGGCTTTCAGTTTCAGATAAGGTATACACTCTTGCCATTTGATATGAATCCCATCCAGTGATGGCAACAACAGACCCATAATTTGAAATTGCAACGTCATGTGCGCAACTGCCACCAAGGTTACACTCTAGATCTTGTCCGAGCTTGTTCCAGTTGCCTCCTTGGAATCGGAAGATTCTTGCGTACGCTGGTAAGCCTCCTGGATCACCCACAACCAAAATAGAGCCATCCTGCGAGAGAGCCAACGAGTCTCCAAATTGATCCTCTCGGGTCTTCGAGTCCGATACAAGCGTGCTTCCAAACCGTTCCCAAGTCGCGGTTTCGTCCTTGTATTTCCAGACGTTGACAAGACCCAATTTACCTGCACGGAGGGATCCCAAAGCCAACGTTGATCCATCACCAGAGAAAGCAAAACCCGATGGGACCCATGTAGTTTCTAGCTCCATATCGTTTCCGATCTGTACCCAATCACCGAGGTTCTCATGCACACTATTGAATTGATAAACTTTAACGTAAGGCTTTGATGCACCATAGTGCCCCAAAGCGAGAACGGCAACATGTTTTCCGTCTTGTGACATTGAGACTTTATGAGCAAAGTCGTCGCCCTTCGACTTCCCAGTAATGCTGTGCCCAACAGGATTCCATTCCTTGGATACAGGGTCGGATTGCCACATCTGCAAAGATCCAAAATCATACGTTTTCCCATCTTCGTTCGCTTGGGCCCAGTTAGTACTACCGACTGCTATAACCTGGCCATTTTCAGATAAAGAAGCTGACGTTGCTCTGGTCTTTGTCAACCTATCGGCCAAGTCGAATGCCTTTGCATCCATATTTGCAGGGACCATGCCGCCGCGAGGATACCACAGGCTCTTCAGGTTATCGTACTCCATGACAAGCACCGACTCCTTTCCAATCATAGACATAGTGGAGGCGTCACCGGATAAAGAGATAAAGTTCTGTGTATCTGGATAGGGCCCCAAAGTGGCCTCGCCAGCCTGCACCCAGCCAAGGTCGGTTTTTGCTTGGGACGTTGGATCCGCCGATGATGCATTATGATCTGCGGAGCCTCTCGTAACAATGACAGATATGTCAATCACTGCAACTCCGACAATTACAGCAGCGATTGCACCAGCAAGGTAGAGACTGGGTCGCTTAGGGATAAACTGAGCATTACGACGTCTACGAGACGCCGTTTCGGAATCCTTTGCTTGGGGCATCCTGGCATCAGGCATCATAGAAAGCACAATCGACAAGTTAAACCAGCTGATAATGCCAAGTATCATGACAAGACCACCAACTCCAAGAGTACAAGTTCCATTGGCACAGGCTTCCGATCCAAGTACAATAAAAGATAGGCCGAAGAGCAGAGGAATAATCAAGGACATGTAGGCGAGTCTCTCAAACAGCGCAGCGCTGTAGGTGATGCAGGATTGCGTGCACAAGAAGCCAACCATGATCAGACCCAGGCATGTGGCTGTCAAGGTAATGAGACGTCCGGACTGCCAAAGCTCATCGTAAATCAAATCTGCCGTATCGTGGTTTTCAAACCAATAGGTACACTCATGAGTAATAGTCTCAAACTGTGCGAGGCCTACCTCTCGGGTTGGCATGTCCCAAAACGCCTGCAAGTGTGCGTTTTCCACATGGACAAAGTCACAGCGATCCATGGCGCTTCCTGTCAAGACAAAAGCAACCAACGACAGCATGATGGCTGTGACTTCCAGCTTGGCCCTCGAGTTGGAACACATTCGAAGAAAAGACAAACAGAAGCTTGCTGGTTTGTCATCGTCGGCGTCTGCACCGTTTCCTATAGCAGCCCCCCCTTCCAAAATACTGTTGGTGTCATCCATATCTTGTCCTTCTTGTGAGCTTTGTTGGTATAGTACTAGTGCTCGACATTCCGTAGTATTTTCTACTATACTAGGAGGAGGGAGGCAGAAGAATTCCGTGCGCTCCTTACTACGCTCCTCACGACGACGAAAAGCCGCCTGTCGGGCGGATTCAACTCCTACGGATGAAATGGCCGTAAATTGATCGTCTTGGTTGGAGGATTCACTTGAACTGGCGGTTTTGTTGATAAACCCAATGGGTGGTTTCGGTTCATATGGATCGGTTTTGTCATCGTCTTCATCGCTTGCACTGCCTGTGCTGTGCTGTTCGGGATGATCAACCGTGTTTGAGGGATCTTCTAGCATTGGCTCTTGTGCCTGCTTCTCTTGACCTTCCTTGGAGACGAAGATATCTTCACTAATCGAAACTGGCATTGTCACTTCTTCTTTTTGCTTCGACTCTTGTACCTGATCAAGTTGTTCCTTGGAGATAATGATATCTTCGTTAATCGAGACGGGCATTGCGACTTCTTGATCAACCGTGTTTGCGGGCTCTTCTGGCTTTGGCTTTTGTTCCAGATGACCTTGACCTTCCTTGGAGACGAAAATCTCTTCGCTAATTGAAACTGGCATTGTCACTTCTTCTTCGTCTTCTTCTTCGGTCACCTTTTCTTCTTCGATCGAAACTGTCTCTGACACTTCTTCTTCAACAATCGAAACAGGCATTTCTACTTCTGCAACATTTGCATCCTTTGTAGTATCAGCAGCGGGCTTTTCTTCCTCCTTGTCTGTAGCGGTAGTATCAGCAGCGGGCTTTTCTTCCTCCTTGTCTGTACCGGTAGTATCAGCAGCCGGCTTTTCTTCTTCCTCCTCCTCATCTGTCACAACTGTTTCTTCCAAAGTACAAGTCTCGTCCATGTATGCACTATTATCGACATCTTGAGCAGGTGGATCTACTTGTGACATTACTTCATCATCTTGTTGTGTTGGGGATTCCTCCTCTTGAATTTCTGCTGCGTCGGCGGCAAGTTCCACATCTACCATATACTTGTCTCCGTCAGGGACAATGCTGGTCTCCACAGAACTGCTGCTAAAGGAAGTGCATGTGTGTACCGGCTCTGGTTCGATGGGGTCGTTGTTGTTGGTGTTGTCTTTTTCTTCCGTCATGGTGGAAGGTATCTCTCAGCTATTGCTACTGCACTGCACTGCACTGCACTATACTACACTGCTGTTGTTAGCTATTTCGATCTGCAATAAACAGAAATCTATGGCGGCTTGATGAAGAATCAAATGAACGTTGCCAATCCTTTTTTCGTCGAGTCACTGGTGACATGAAAATAATAATATTGTGCTTCCAACGATCCTGGATGCTCACAAATTTCTTTTCGAAGCGCGTTGGATAAATGAACAACTTTCTTTCTTGTGCTCGCCGCGCGTGTGGGCGGGCCTGTGTCATCCAATCACGGATGTTGGACAGACGGGAAAATGCATCTCTCATTTTTTGACATGATGAAAATCTTTTCAATGGAATTCCAGGATCAAGTCCTCACTCACCGGCACGAATGTATGATCAATCAATCAATCAATCAAACAGTCCCTGCCCCCATCACTGTCTTGTCACGTTGTCGGGCCTACAATCCAACTGCTAAGAGTAGATTCACTGCCAAAAGCTACAAATTGCCACTAATACAAAAAGAGCAGTATTAAAAAAGAAAGCAACAACCACCAAAAATGGAAGGATTTCGACCCGTCATCTTTGGTCTGGCGACCACTCCAAAGCTTTGGCCCCTCATCCATCCACCCTTGCTCCTGGGATGGGGGCCTCTTTTATTGGCTCCTCGTTGGAAGCATACCAAGACGTTGACACTGGCCATGCCTTTGTTTCATGGTGTCATTTATGCGTCCATCTTTTTGCCGCTCATGCTCACGAGCTCGGATGACCCACCGGATTTAAACAATATGGAAAGCTTATTTCGTCTCTTTGGAGATCCGGACATTTTCTTTTGTGGATGGGTTCATTATCTCGCGTTTGATTTGTTGGTAGCACGCGGTCTGGCGACGGACGCTCTGGAAGTATGCAAAGTATCCAATTGGCAGTATTATGTCATGGTGGCTCCATGCTTGTTTGGATGCTTTTATTGTGGACCAGTGGGCTATGTTGTGTATATGGCCCTTCGCCACTTTGTATTGAAACCCTCCGAAAATCCAAAAAAAGATTAAATAAACATATGATACATCTTTTTAAGAAGTGGAAGCAATGCTGTCATCTCATCGTATCGATGTTTGAGTTTTTAAAAAAGAATGCATTTTCGGAATGCCCAACTTTCGTTTCATTTCTCACCATGAGACAAGCAATTCAAAAAACGGCCCTATGTTTCGATCGACTCGAAACTGCTATAACAGATCTTGGCAACGAAGTAGAGGAGTGGAGGAATATATAATGATGGTCTAGTGTTCGCACATGCGAGATTAATTCTTGTCATGGTAGCAGGGTCGAACTCCCATGTATCGAAGACGGCCGGGCCCGTTACTACGGCAGGGGGGCAGCGCCTCGGCGTGAAACTTAAAATAGCACTCGTATTTAGCCTTCCATGCGCTGCTCGAGAGTTGCCTTTTCCTGGTCGTCAATCCAACGTTTGGACAGAGTGGACGTCGCAGGCCATGGACGCCCACCAACCTCGGCGACAGGGACCCCATTTTCACGAGCAATTATGGCTCTAACTCGAGCTTCGCAACCGTAATTTTCAGGATCGCCCTGGCAGTGGCCCATACCAGCTCTTGTTCGCTTTCGAATACCTTGCGACGAATCAATAGGCAGGCTACGCCTCATGGCACGAACAACCTCCAGTTCTGTTACTTTTTCACACCTGCAATAATAACGTCACATGGTCAAAGATTAGAATACCAGTACGAGGTGTGTAGAAAGACAGCCATATGGGCTTCCATCAGCACCAAGTACGGCTCAACTACAAACCACTACTTACTTGCAGATGACATTTGCTGCCATCGCCTTTTCTCGCGCACTCTCAGTCATGCCTTGAACCGATTCGTTCTTCCCAATGGGTCCCATCTTTAATCCACGCATACCGCTCTTGGGTGTGATAATGGGAGCCCTATCAGGCTTAAAGCTCTTATTCTTGGGCAAATCTTTCAAACCTGCCTCTTCCTTGAGCAATCTAACAACTTCCAAGGCAATAGCCGGCTGTCGTTCAAAAAGTCATTTCAACAAAAAGTAAACATTAGCGAAATTGCACGGTAAATAACAATCTCCCAAGTGCTGCCCAAGTTTCCAACAACGTACCGATCCAGCCAATCCGGGTGAGTCAATGCTGGCAACGTGAACCATTTGAGGGCAGGTCTTGCAAACTTCAATGATCCAGTCACCCTTGTCGCTCTTCGCTCGAGCACCTGCAAAGGCGTGAAAGGTTTCTTTGGCATCAAACGATGGCACGAGCCGCTTGCATTTGGACAAAATGTATTCTTGGATACTGGCCGGTGACATGTCGCGTGCTTCGGCCATGTACATATCCCTGGCGGTGGGCCCCAAAATGAGATTGCCCCACAGCGTGGTTTGGACCAAAACACCCTTTCCCAGAACGGGGTCGGGGCACGGAAAGAGGGTGTGGGAGGCAAGATAGCCCTGATTTCGATTCAGGAGCAGATAATCTCCCAATCGCGGTTTGATTTTAAAGGAGGTATCCCCCACCATGGCGGCAATTTGATCACTGGCACCACCGGCACAGTTGATGACATGACGTGCCGTGACGATTTCTGTCGCCACAGTGATACCCTGCACATTGTCCGGACTTCCACTTCCGCCCACCAACATATCATTGACGTCCACGGCTTTGCCAGCACCTGTACCACCCTTGATATCTTGCAAGACCGAATTGGCATTGCCCACCATGTCATCGGAGGGTGGTTTCCTGTCGAAATGAGGGGACAACCAAATGACAATCGGCAAAACGACGCCCAGAAGTATCAATTGCATCGTTTTCTGGGGTGTCCACAACATGTAAGGGTCATCAATCAGCCCATTGCTAAAAAAGGGGTGCGTGGACATGAGTTTGGCCGCCATGGCAAAAAAGACTCCCATCAACAGTAATTGTACCGAGCTGGATCCCGAATTTTGCTGTGTGGCTTCCAGATAGGATCGAGGCTCCCAGTAATTAAGAGTGAGTTTGAGTTTTTTGTCGTCCGTCTTTTCGATGTGAGTCACTTGGCGACGAATGCGCAATTCCACTCCATTATCTACAGCGTTTTCGGCTAGGGCAATGGTGTATTCCTACAGATACAGATCAGGATCGGTCCATTTAGTTGTCGTAGTAGGAAAAAGCAAAGATCCCAGGGAAAGAAATTTAAAAAATAAAGAAGGTTAGAATTGCAGTGTTTACATTCTCCAACAATCTTGAACATCTACTGCCGTATCTTCACAATGACAGCAGTCAATACAATTCAATACTTACATATGGAATGACATTGCCAGCATCCGGAGAATACAAAGCCCCAATGGCGTCGGGATGGACATAGGGTTCCTTGGCTTGCAATTCTTTTTGATCAATAATTTCCAAACGCTGCACACCATTGATTTCCCCACGTTTCTTCAATTCGTGCAATTCCTTCATATCTGCCTCGTTATAAGCCAACACCAAACTACCATTGAGTTGATACCCAAATCGTAATTCTTTATCGAGTTGAGGAAACATTTGATTGCCCTTCCAACAGTACTTGGCACGATTGGTGTTGGGGGTATCATCGTATCCCGCATGAACAATTCCAGAATTGCCCTTGGTGGCGCCTTGACTGACATCGTCGGCGGCTTCGACCCACAAAATTTTGAGGGCATACTTGGAAAGTTCGCGGGCAATGGCCGCACCAATGCACCCAGCACCGACAATGACAATGTCGTAGCTGTCTCTTATACACATCTGACGCTGCCGACGAATAGAGAGGTGTAGATCTCGGTGGTCGCCGTATCAT
>ENA-ORBV01016180-ORBV01016180.1-microbial-mat-metagenome-genome-assembly--contig:-NODE-16180-length-10861-cov-5.584941_pt1 | contig 10861 bp, 6 predicted proteins | sample MGYA00237777_ERZ505514 | MGnify/ENA primary metagenome ERZ505514 (study PRJEB26160, sample SAMN06269048) | microbial mat metagenome | isolation source: Oligotrophic lake microbial mat | place...
TCATGTAGTAGCAGAACCCAATAGCAGTTAGAAAAAATTGCTTCAAATGAAATTAAATGCCTCTGTGACAAATGATTTTATGTTGCAAAAGAACCATTGACAAATTAATCCCATGTGGTCACCTACAAGCCAGGCATGTTGTCTTGTATTTATTGCTTTCAAATGATAGTAAGTTGTCTTGTGATGGTTGTCATACAGAATAGCTGGTCGACGAAGTAGTAAAGTGCCATCACCAGAATCTGATTGAATTGCATATAGCTAATAGATTTTGTAGAGACTTTGTATCATAATCTGATTTAAAATCATTGATTCATCATGCCGCCGCACGGAAGCGCTTTGCCTCGACCGTCTACACCACCGGGAGTACCGCCACCAGAAATGTTTCGCCACAAATCCAAGCTCAGTTTTGGGTAAGTGAGATTTCATAATTTTGATGGATTGGTTGATTGATTTCATTTAATGTAGAAGCAATGTTGTCCATGCTTCACTGTAACTAGTGGTTGGATTTATTTGTTTACTCATCTCAAATTTCGACCTGATGTTGTATCCATACTGGATGCATATCCTTTCATTCAATCATGCAGAGTCGTATGTTCATCGAACATTAACAGATCCATGGAAGCACATTTGGTTCTAGGAAATGCTGGTACGTACAAAAAATTGATTCAGGGAATGCGCGAAATAAGAATTTGTTTTGTGCTGGTGTTGTGTTGTTAGATCCGATCCTACCAGTACTGAATTTTTTTTTCGTTTCTTCTTTGGCCACCAAGGACTACGTGTGGAAAGCTATGGCACAGGATCGCAAGTTCGGTAGGTGACACACTACTACACAAAATTCTTGCTAGTCTGGCGTGGCAGCCAATTTTTGAAAGAATTAAAACTCAACTTTTTGGGTTGCTCATTTTCTTGCTCTCAGATTGCCTGGAAGAAGTGCCATGGAACCTCGCATTTTCAAATTTGGAACTCCCTACGCTGAAATGTACAACAGTATGTCGGTAACTCCCGAAGATACTGGTAAGTCAGACCAAAGTTATATTTCTTTTCGACGATGCAGTATTGAAAGACAAGATGGAGAAGCATCGTAAATAATGTCAAAAAGACTAACACCAATATATCTTCTGCTTTGTCTAAACTGCACTACAGCATTTTTCAATCGCAACGGCGTTTTGAATCTCTGTCGACGCGGTGCCGCCGTCAAGCGCAATCCACAACGATGGCAAGATGAGACATCCGAAGCCATAGCCAAACACGATGTGGCAATTTGCTTTGAGGAACGTATCTTTGATGCCGTTGTAGAAGATTTACAAATGAGAGAGCCAACCTCAGATTTTGAACCAATTCATGTCATTTGTTTGGATACCAAGGATAATCCAACCGAGGCACAAAAACAAGGACAAGTAGCATTGGATTTGTGTTGGTTATTGGAAGAAGCAGCCGACGATTTGACGTATAGAGCAGCAGAGATTGTGGAACAATTCCAGGAGGATCGGATGCAGCATACACCCATTCGCATTCTGTATCAGCTGTGCTATCTATAATAATAGCTACATTCATGCAATAATTCGCGAAACCAAAACACCGCTTTTAGCTATACACTATTTGAAAATGTGGCTATGAGGTCCCAAGGAAAAGCCAAAACTTTCCGTGACAACTGGCACTTCTTCTGGGTGGATGAAGAAGGTGTTTGTCATCTCTGCAACCAACACTTCTAAACAAGTGCATCAATTCAATCAGCAACAAAAGGGTCATCTTCTGGTAGCTAATTACTTAATAAATTCTATAAATGGCATGAATGAAAAACATTCTGAACAGTTTGGATTTTTGTGTTATCTACTCTACTAGTACAATTCCTTTTGCCCAATAATCCCTTGAGGGCATGGCAACTGAGAATGAAAAGTTATTGTACAAAGAATCAATGGATGTGCTGTTGGAGGAAATGTGCACCCCAAATAGCGTTGCGCAAAAATGACGACAATCACCACTAAAGCCCGCGAAACCTCCGGCCGCAAGAAAGTTGAGATCAAACATTGCAACCGGCCATCACGCATTCATCGTCGCTCATCCATCCGGTCCCTACTACTAGCTAGCTAGCTATGTAGTAGCTAATAGCTAGTTAAAAGCGCATATACTTTTCCATCGAAATCTAAGTAGGAGCTACTGTAACCAATCAACTGAATTATATAGCACGCCGTATCTTAGCCTAAGCTTGGCCCAACAAAACACGTTTGCAACTCGGCTGCACACGTATTGAGAGCTTATTAGCTACTAATAGTTCATCTTGGGCGGCGCATTGCACACACAATACAGTCAGTGTGTTTCGTTGCTTATTATTTTTGGCCATTGACAATCTTTTTTCATCGCGGCCATTAATATAGTAGCTTGAGGCGATCGAATGCATTCCTTCGAAATGCCCATTGTCGATCCAGAACAACCACAACCACAAAAAGAAGAAGAAGAAGAAGTAAGGATGGAACCAGAAGGAACCCACCTTGGCGTCGCCTCCAACCTGAACGAAGAAGGAGAAGAAATGGTACTCCAAGAAAGTGATTTGCAAGATCGTTCCATATTGCAGGATGCTCCTACGGGTGCTATTAGCAATAATGAGACTGTACCGCGGGATGCTGCTGTGGTCACCCCCACATCGGAACAACGGGAAGAACAACAGGCCTCTGCCATGGAACTGGCACTCCAACAAAAAGAAAAAGGCAATTTGGATTTTCAAAAACAGGAATACTTGTCCGCGGCCGTTGCCTACCGGAGAGGTCTCAAAACCATGCAAGACGCTTTCTCTACTACTAGTAGTACTACTAGTAGCGACACAACTCCTCCTACGAAAATGACCAAAGAATGCAACGCCCTGTTGCTCTCGTTGCACGCCAATTCGGCACAAGCCTTTCTCAAATTGGACCAGCCTCTCAATGCTCTGCAGCACTGTACTGCGGCCATTGAAGGCATTGATCCAACGGCTCCCAAAGTCTGGTATCGACGTGCCATGGCCAGAGACATGTTGGCGCAATTCATTCTGGAAGAGCGGCCGCCCAAAAATTACGACACGACAGCGGAAGACCCCAAGGACATTTGGATTTCGGCCTTGAACGATTTGTCGGAGTGTCAACGACTCGGTGCCGCGAACGGTCAAACACCAGATCCAGCAGCCTTGAAAGCCGCCCGAAAAATTCAACAAAAATTACAAGACCTGGCCGCGATGGAAGTACAACCAGAACTTTCGGGGGGGAGTCCGGAACGCTCTACGAGTAGTCTTCGTCCAACGAGTAATGGCGCTTCCCCCGCGGCCGCGATGAACGGCCACCATCCTTCTCAAAATGGTGGCAGTAGCACTGGCAGTCAAATATTACTATTGCAAGATCCCATTCAGCGCCGACCGGATCCTGCTCAACAACGAAAAGATGTCATGAAGTTATTGATGAACCGATCGGATTCCTTATTGCGAAAAAACGACAAACCGTATCCATCCGAAGTGGGAGAAGCTCTCTTTTTGATGGATTGGGCATGGTGGTGTCAGTGGTGTCGGCATGTTGATTTTTTTCGATTACAGGATCAAGACGCACAAGCACAACCGCAGCAGCAGCAACAACAATCGCCAACACCACAGCAAGTCCAAGCTTCCAAGCGCATGCGAGAATCCATCCTAGAACTGCTGCCTCCTGGCGCCACGCTGCCGCCGATCAAAAAGCCGAAAACGAATCATCCTACGGACAACGATGACAGCAGTACGGACAGCGAAGATGATTACGCCGACGTCCCGCCTTTGCCCGTGGATAACACTGCCTTGTTTTTGTTGCCACCCAAACAGCGTCTTACAAATGGCATGGTGGCTACGGCTAAGACTGTGTCCACGACACAACCCAAATTTTATCAACAGTGGTATCGCCATCTATGGGCTTCCTCACCGGACGATACCGTCAACATGAGCACAATCACCAACAACGCGAACGATCCTCGACTGGCCTGCTTAAAGCCTAACTTGGTCCGGGGATTTCATTATGAAATTTTGCCAAGAGAAGTATACTACGCTCTCTGCACGTGGTATGGGGAAGTGACGCCGAGAATTTGTCGTCGAACCAGTCTGGTTCCTCCAATGAATGGCGCGCAGCATCGCCCGATTGTAGCGATTGACTTGTATCCATTATCAACCACATCACCATCCTCCAAAGGGGCTGCTGCTAGTAGCACCTCCAAACAACCACAACAATGTTCCGCGTGTCGAGCTCGTCACGCCACACGACAATGTACGCGATGCAAGGCGGCTTCGTACTGTGGCCGATCGTGTCAAGAATCCCACTGGACCTATCATAAAAGTATCTGCAGCAAGATTGCTGCCAAACTCGCCAATGGCAACGGAGCTAGTAAGGCGGAAATTGACTTGGCCGTTTTGAACACCGATGGTCGTGTCGGTCTTAACAACGTGGGCAACACCTGGTACGTCAAGTCAGTTCATCAATCAATGAATCGGTTCATTTGGCGAAAGGTGGCGAATCCTATGGTTTGATGTTTTGTTACAGTGTGCGCTTCGACTGACGAATTATCTTTTTTAAATGTCAAAACTCATCTTATGGCGTTTCCTTAACTTGTAGCTTTATGAATTCTGCCCTTCAGTGTTTGTCACATGCGACACCATTGACACGGCATTTTCTGTCCAATCTATATAAAGTTGATCTGAATCCATCCAATCCTTTGGGGACGGGAGGAAAATTAGCCGATGCCTTTGATGTTGTTCTGAAAGAACTGTGGTTGAAACCTAACATTCGCAACACCAGTCCTACCGCGCTCAAACGAGCCATTGCTCAATTCGCTCCACGCTTTGCGGGTTGCTTACAACATGATAGCCAAGAATTCTTAGCCTATCTCTTAGATGGACTGCACGAAGATCTGAATCGAATTCGCAAGGCGCCATATGTGGAAATGCCCGATGCTGACGAACATGGTGATACGGCAGTTGCTGCAGCGGAAGCATGGGAGTGTCATTTGCGACGAAACGACTCGCTCGTGATGGACACGTTTTATGGACAATTCAAGAGTACATGCGTTTGTCCCAACCCACAATGTGGCCGGGTGTCTGTTTCATTTGATGCTTACAATCATGTCAGTTTGGAGATCCCGCAGGTACAACGAACGACGACGTGGATGACAGTCTATTTCTTAGCGGAGCCCCGCAAAAATAGCTCTGCGCGAACTCTTCGATATGCCTTTTGTCTTCCCCGTGGAGGTTTGATTGCCGACTTGAGGAATATGCTGTCCCAAGCGACAGGAATTCCAATCACCCTACTCATGTTGTGCGAAATCAGCGACTTCCAGATTGCTAGTATTCTTGACGATCGAAAACCGTTAGGGAATATGCGCTCTGATGAATACATTTTTGCCTATCAGACGGCCCCTCACACGCCTTCACAGGTAGTCATTGTTGCGAATCACTCTCACGCGGATCCGCGGGCAGCGCAGGAAGGTGTCGACGAAGAAGAAAAGGAAAGTCCCGTCAACTCGACCTCTTTTGGAATTCCTTTTGTGACTGCTTGCGACGCGAGTTTTACCTGCCGCCAACTTTGGGACCACATGTGGAAACGGGTTCGTCGCAATGTTCTACCCCTAACTGAGAGTGGGGAGGAAGAAGATGTTGAGGCTGACATGGAGGAGGTCTACCAGACACTGGTGAGATTCCGCGTGTTTGATAGAGAGGGGCAGCCCAGACGAATCTTTCCAGCTAAAGTTAAGAAAACGGCCGAACAGGAAGAGGAGGGTGGGGAAGTGGCTGCCCAAGTGCAATTGTCGTCTTATATCCCTCGAGATTTAGACGAAGCAATCTTTCGATTTCTCGGGGAGGACTGCACTAATGAGTACCTCTTCATTACTATGGAATGGCTGGAGTCGGTGGATGTCCCGCCTGAAATTGTAAAGAATGCTGCGTCGGGGAACGCTTCTGCTGGTAGTACAAACAACAAGAAAAAAAAGAAAACCAAAAAAGCAAACAAAGCGAAAACAATTCCCACTTCCGTTGGAATCCATCTGCCACGGTTCGTTGACGTCATTGACGACCCAAGCATCGCCGAGATGCAGAAGCAGCAAGACGAAAGTGGGAATCGTGGCGTCTCTCTTGACCAGTGCTTCCAGACTTTCACTAAGCCAGAACGATTGGACGAGCAAAACGCATGGTACTGCTCCAATTGCAAGCAACATGTCCGGGCGTTGAAAACAATGGAACTATGGAGGCTCCCAAATGTGCTAATCGTGCATTTGAAACGGTTTGCTTTTCGTCATGCTTATCGGCGAGAGAAGTTAGCAACCCACGTAGAGTTCCCTCTCGAGGGCTTGGACATGAGCAAGTACTGCGCCATGGCGAAGGCTGAGGCTGCCATTCAGAATGGAGCTGGACCCGAACAGCTACGCATCAACGATAACATCCCAGCCGAATACGATCTTTTCGGAGTGGTGAACCACTATGGTCGAATGGGGTTCGGTCACTACACAGCCTACGCAAGGAAATGGGATGAAGCCGAGTTATCGAACGAATGGGAACTTTTCGATGATTCGAACGTGGCACGTGTAGCAGACAGCAGAGAAATTGTCTCCAGCGCTGCCTATGTTCTTTTTTACCGTCGCAGAAACTTTTCCTAACGATTACACATGACGAACCCACCCGCAGTTTTTATAGCTATTCTAAACCGTAGTCACATGCTCTTCTCTTATTATTTTAAGATAAATTGGACAGTACTTAACTCAGGAAACACATTGAATACTAATCGTTATCGCCAAGGTAGTCGAAAGCCACGGCTATCTCTGAACCTTTATCTAGAGACTCATATGCTTCCTGTGCGTTTCGGAGCGTAGTCCGCATCGTCAACAGCCGAGACGGTCTAATTTGCCTTACAAGTTCCCATGTAAGACCGAAACGCCGATCTTTTGTCCACAGCCCGGATAGCTCAGCTTTGATTTCGCTTACTTGCGATGTAATCAAGGTTTTATGACTCCGATGAAAGTCTATACCAAGCTTCAAGGCAACATCCGCATTGCCGTACCAGGAACCAATGACAAGGCGTCCATGGTTGCTCGTATTATCAATCGCAGATTGCAAAGCACGTGCGTTGCCGCTTACTTCAATAGCCACATCAAACGGGCCACTGGACGGAACTTCCGAAGGCAGAAGCGCCTGCGAGCTTCCCATACTCGCCGAGGCAGCTAGTCGCGCTGGAATCGCATCAATAGTCGTTACAGTGCCCATTTTCATTCCCAAGGAGCCGTAACAGGGGGCTCGCAATTCCATATTTTGCAGCATACTGCAGCAAAGGATTGCAGTAATGAGCAACCCAATTAATCCCTGGCCGAAAACTGCCACTCGCTCCCCAACTCGTACATGGGCATCATGAACTATCGAGAGTGCCGTTTCCACGGAGGGCATGAATATGGCATCTCGAGCCTCAATACCATCAGGAACAAGATGAATGCAATCTCTATCAGTCACGACGTGAGAGGCATGGGCAGCGAATGCAAATGCGAGCCGACCAAGTAACTTGTCAGCATCGGCAACAGCCGACCCGCACTGTACCACTCTCCCCACGAGGCTGTAGCCGTATGCCAGCGGATAAGCCATGCGTTCCTCGTCCATGCCCTTAATGTTGACATCAAGAGCTGCCTCGTCGAACATTCCCTTGAATATTTTCAATTCTGTCCCCGAGCTGATAAGCGAACATTCAGATTTAACTTCGGTTGAAACAATAGGAAAATGTGATTACAATGGCTGTTGCCATTCAAAGGAGTTCGACTGACAACAAGAAAAATCGAAAAGGGTAACTTACTCTGCACTTGGTTTGGGCCAAGCTTGAACCCGCGTTTCCTCACGGTCGACACCTCATAGGGAGCAGTGAATTGTATTTCTTCGATTCCGACTTCATTATCTTCCAAGGCCTTCTCGATTTCCTTTTCTTTTGAGTCCACGTCAGATATTTTACCACAACCAAGGCGAGGCATGCGAAACAACAAATCAACGTTCGAAACCAAAATACTAGGTCTGTGCTTGATGATATGACTCGCCTTGTGTTTTTTATTCTTACTGCCCGCAATAGCCTGGCTGTTAACGCCCAACCGCCCCCGCGCTCGACGTAGCCATCCTTTGGCATCCCATCCGTTCTTCAAAAGCTCTGGCACCGCCACGCGTTCAAAGAAGTAGAGCATGGTTTCCCAAAGATACGGATGTTGCTTGGCACTAATGTCCCAGTCTGCCTGCCCGGAAGCTATCTCCGTGGCGCCATATGCCTTCATGGCCTGGGCCAAAAGTTGGGGGTTCAGGTTGTGCCCGTGCAGTTTTTCCAACGCTCTTGAATAAAGAGCAAAGGCTACTGTATCCGATGGAATGCTCTTGGTTTCTTGAATCTCAAATGGACGAGGGGGGATAAACTGTGTCACTCCTTGAAACGTAATCGGAAAATAGCACAAACAATCTTGTCGTACTTGTTTTCGTCCAACGGCCTCCGCCGATGATAGAGGCTTCGACAAGAATCGATGAAGCAACGACGGAACCAATTGATACGGATCCATGAGATCCGCAAAACAGCATCCAACAATCAAATGCGGATTGGGATCGGAGGGTAATTCTATATCTTCGTTGTAGTCAAATAATCGTAGATGGACGGCAACTTTGCGCCCTCTCGTAGAGGAAACGAAAATGTACTCGTCGTCATTACTGTCACCTTTGTTGTCCTTGTTACTGACATCATATTGTTGGGTAAATCCCATGTCTTGTAAGATTTGAATGCACTGAGACTGCAATTCGCGATTGGGCTCATAGGCATAATACTTGATTCGTTTAAAGAGCGCTTTGTCGTCAACGCTGTCTTCCAGAAGAAGACTCGCCAAGGATGGTATCAAACGTTCTTCATTTCCCTCCAAGATGAGCTTGAGCATGGACAAGAGACCTGCGCCGACATCCACGATTTGAAGTTCCTTTTCTGCGTGCAATCTCAATAGCTTTCGTAGATGAGTCGCCAGTGTGTTCCATGTTGGTTGATGAATGGCGGTTGCATCGACGACATTTTTGGCTTTCAAGTACTTGACTTGAGAAAACTGATACGGACTGTTGTTGTCGTCGTCACCAGTGTAGGTCGTTTCGTCCTCAGACAGAGGCAACGCTACCATCCCCATTGCTTGCAATATCGCCGTGACGATGGGATTGTCCTTGGTGACACGGATTCCCGTCATGAGTTGTTGTGGCAGAATACCAATGTTGGACTTCGAGTCGTCTAGTAATACCACATTGGAATGTGACGACATGGCGTTATCATTTCGATGGAGTATATCTTGATAAAATATCGAGGGGGAATGCTTGGTAGGGTACAAACGATAGTTGTGGTTGTCTTTGTTGCTACGAGATCGTTTGTGATTGCTGGTGGTAATGCTGCCACGAGACTCATCTGGGGTGACCACTCCACTCCAAGGAACGTTTAATAGTCCCAAAGCTTGTACCACTTTACGAACATGCCAACTAGGAGAATTGGATGCCAAATACAAAGGACAATCCATATGCTCTAATAACTCTCGTAATTGTGCCATATCCTGACTAGCTTGTTGAGGTGAATATCCCGTGTTCAAATGCGAGGCTCCCGATGTGGATGGCTGGTACAATCGCAAAAGCCCCGAGTAATCCAATTTGTCGTAAATGGTTTCATAGCAATGTTTCATTTTGTCTTCCACTTTTTTATTGCCAAATTGACTCCAACTGGTTCGGCGTAGGCCTTCTATGGTAGTTCCATACTCGTAGTGCAATTGATCCGCTTCTCCCTTGTCCATTTGTGCGTGCTCTTGACAGTACTTGTGGATGTTTTGGACAATCTGCTCTTCCATGCCGAGGACTTGTAGTTGGTTGGAAGTACCCGTCTTAGTGGTACAGCTTCGAACATCCTGTTCATTGTAAAGCGTGTTATCCACATCCAACACTAACACGGTTTCTCGCAAATCATCGTGCCCATTATGGTGGTGGCTTCCCGGTTTACTGTGCATTGTTCTTGGTATAGGTACCCCTGCAAAGGAAAGAAGGAAGATTTCGTCTGGTGGCTGTGGCGCCTATTCGTTTTGTTCTCAATGAGCTACCTATAGTTTTTGTCCTTTCTCGAGGAGATCCTCACTTTTCGCACGTACGGTCTCCGGGTTGCTCTACCCTCTAATAGTAGCTAGCTAGTCTAGTAGCGAGATAATAAAAGTAAAGGCCGTCGTTGGTTCAACCAACAACAAGCCACTCACTAACTTGACTGATTTGTTTTGTTTGGCATCACAAAGATTGTGAGCCGAACGTTGAAACGCACCGCCATCCAACATTTCTGGATCTTTCAGACAAGCTACTAGCTAGCTAGCTAGCTAGCTAGCTAGCTAGCAGCTAGCTAGCTAGCTCTAGCTAATGGGGTGCCCGCTATAAGTTGAAGATCAAACGTCTTAACTAAAAAAAAACATCACTATCGAAATTCAGCACAACATAAAAAGGAATTGGAACCATGGTGCACCTATTAGTTAAAGGAAAAATCTATTTAATAGAAACACTCGAGGACACGGCTTGAAACATTTCGATATGTTAGTGCATGGTTCGAAACCCATTATCTAGTTAGACATTTGTAACAAGCGTTAACAGGTTGTTAACGCGTGCAGCTTGCCACTGAGTCCCGCGAAATCGCCAATTTCAACTTGTAGCGGGCACCCCATAGCAGAGTCGGTACGACGCACGACGTAGTGAGCGCACATGGAGTAAAAAGATTAGAGTTAGGGTTTTCCAGTGGCAACTAGTCATGAAAATTGCCCCCAACTAGTCAAGTGGGGTCTATCCAAATTTTATTGACAAAAGGGACTCCAAAAGTGATTCAAAAAG
>ENA-ORBV01016183-ORBV01016183.1-microbial-mat-metagenome-genome-assembly--contig:-NODE-16183-length-10860-cov-5.416211_pt1 | contig 10860 bp, 7 predicted proteins | sample MGYA00237777_ERZ505514 | MGnify/ENA primary metagenome ERZ505514 (study PRJEB26160, sample SAMN06269048) | microbial mat metagenome | isolation source: Oligotrophic lake microbial mat | place...
GGGCACGGCCTACTTGGTGGGCGTGATGTTGGCCGTCGCCGCACAGACCAGTGCGCCGACGGCCAACATCACGCCCACCAAGTAGGCCGTGCCCAGGTTGATCCGTCCCGATGGCAGGGGACGACGCGGATGCAGTACACGGTCACGACCGACATCGGCCAAGTCGTTCCACAACATCCCAGCCATGTAGAGCAGACAACTGGCACTCACCATCCAGAGGATGTGGGCGATGCCCTCCTGACGCAGCCGATCGAACAACCACTTCGGATTCAGCCCCTCGTTGGCGTAAATCGCCATCACCACCGCGGCGGTGATGTTGGTGAGAATGGTGACCAGCCCGGTCGCGCGCACCAACTTCAGCCAATCGAGGAGCATGGGGCTGCTATGTACGGGACAATCGGGGGTCCGGAAGTCCGGAAGTCCGGACCTCCGAAGCGTGGCAATCCAATGTCAGTCGTCTTCGACCACCACCGGCTCCTCGCCTGGGGCGAGCACCGGAGGTTTTCGCAGGCGCAGGCAGATAGTGTCGCCCAGCACCAACGGGCGGTCTTCGTGGTGCCAGTGACGGGCGTCGTTCATCATTTCGACGCCGACTCCGGCGGCCACGCCGATGCCACCGCCAACGGTCTGGCTGCCGATGTAGAGTTCCAAACGATCGTAAAGCCCAGCACGCAGGTAGGCGCCGTGGATCTGTGCGCCACCCTCCACCAGCACCTCGTTCAGGCCGTAACGACCGAGGGCCGCGGCGACCTCCGCCGGATCGTGTGGATTGGCCACCTCCCACAGGTCGATGCCATGGCTGCCGAGGGCTGAGCGATTGCCTGCCGGCGCCTGCGGGCCATGGATCATCAACACCGCCGCCTTCGCCCGGGTTGCCACCAGCATGGAGTTCTCACGCAGCTCGGCGTTGGCGCTGACCACGATGCGTACCGGGGTCCGTTCGCCGACCATCGATGACAACAAACTGGGATCGTCGTGATAGGCAGTGCCGGATCCGACCATGATCGCATCGAACACCCGACGGCGACGGCGGCTGAATGTGAGTGCGGCCGTGCTGGATATCCAGGTGCTGTCGCCGGTGTGGGTGGCGATGCTGCCATCGAGCGTCATCGCCCACTTGCCGGTTAGGCGTGGACGCCCCAGGCCGACGCGGCTGAGAAAACCCCCATGCACCTGCGCCGCCGCCAGTGCAAGACAGCCTTCGTCATAGCGGATGCCGGCTTCGGCCAACGGAATTGCGGGATCGTCTTGGTTGGGATCACCGACCGCTGCCACCACCCGGGCGATACCGGCGGCAATCAACGCGTTGGTGCAGGGCGGTTGTTTGCCATGCCGGGTACACGGCGCGAGCGTGACATAGGCCGTAGCGCCAGCCGGATCGTTGCCGAGCGCGCGGCATTGGCTGAGCGCATTGACTTCGGCATGCGCCTGACCGAACACCGCGTGGCGTCCCTCGCCAAGCAGACATCCATCACGGACGATAACACAACCAACGCCGGGATTGGGCCAGGTGCGGCCAAGGCTGAGCGTCGCCAAGCGCAAGGCGCGACGCATCCAGCGGATGTCCTGCGAGGGATCAGTCATCGATTTGGTCCGATGTCCGATGTCCGATGTCTGATGTCTGATGTCTGTTGCAGGCGCCCGGCGATGTCCCTGCGATAACCATCGTTCACGCGGGACATCAGACATCGGACATCGGACATCGGACCAACCTCAGTCTTTTTTCGCCGGACTCCGCACATCGCCGGCCCGATGTTCCCGCGCGATCTTGTCGAGCACGGCATTGACCAGCTTCGGCGTCTTGGCTTCGCTGCCGTAGCGTTTTGACAGTTCAATGTACTCGTTGATCGCCACCTTGGCTGGCGTGTCAGCGCAGTACAGGATCTCAAAGGTACCCAGCCGCAGGATCGCCCGGTCAGCCACTGCCAAGCGGTGGATGGTCCAGTTTTCCAGGCGTTTATCGATCGCCGCATCGATCGCCAGACGTTCCTTGGCGAATCCGGCCTGGAGCGCACGGGCGAACTCGATGCTCTCCGGTTCCATGTCGTCGGTCGTATCCGCGGGGACCAGCATGCCGTCGTCGATGAATTTGTTTTGCTCGAAGCTGTAGAGCAGTTGCAGCGCCAGTTCGCGTCCGCGGCTGCGGGCCGCGTTGCGCTTGGCCTGGGACTTGCCGCCGTCCTTGGCAGCGCCGGGCTTCGCTGATACAGATTGCTCAGACACGACTTTTTCGGAAACCGTTTTCTCCGACATCAGAGCCGTCCCAGCAGATCGACCATCTCGATCGCCGAGAGCGCTGCATCGACGCCCTTGTTGCCAGCCTTGAGTCCCGCACGCGCTTGCGCCTGCTCAGTCGTGTCGGTGGTCAACACGCCGAACGACACCGGCACACCGCTGGACGCCTGCGCTGCGGCCAAGCCCTTGGCGCATTCTCCGGCCACAAAATCGAAGTGCGGAGTTTCACCACGAATGACGCAACCGAGGGCGATGATGGCATCCGGTTTTTTCTTGCCGCTGTCGATCACCTGACGCACGACCAGCGGGAGTTCCCACGCGCCTGGGCAGCGCACGATGACAATGTCCTGGTCGCGCACGCCACTACGGATCAGCGCGTCGACCGCACCAGCGATGAGGTTCTCGACGATCGCGCCGTTGAAGCGCGCGGCGACGATGGCGAACTTCTTGCCGGTGCCGGTGAGATGACCATCGATAGAGGTAGGCATTGGTTGTTCCGCAAACGGTGGGAGGCGCAGCCTATGGCGGATTCTGGCGGGGCCAGGGGCGAGGGGGCGACAGGTCCGAGTGGTACGAAAAGTCCGACGGGTACGATTGGCCCAGGTTTTCGGACCTTCGTACCCGTCGGACCTTCCGGACCTTCGGACTGCGCCGTCAGGCCGTCGCCGTCCGATAATCCAAGCGTCCCATCTGAAACGCCACCCGATTCACGGCGTCCAAGTACGCCAAGGCGCTGGCGTGGACGATGTCGGTCGACAGCCCTTTGCCGCCAACCACGGTGCCTTCGCCGCTGTCATCGCCGACGGCCTTCAGGCGAACGCGGATGGAAACCTCACCTTGAGCGTCGCCGCCCTTGGTGACCGCGCGCAGGCGGTAGTCCTCGACTATCCCGGTGTAGCCGCAGATGCGGTTGACCGCCTGGACCACCGCATCGACCGGACCATCGCCGGTGGCGGCGTCGGTGACCAAGCGATCGCCCTTACGGATACGCACGGTCGCGGTCGCCATCGCGCCGCTGCCGGCACCGTCGCCGGAGGCCGACGCGGTGTGCAGGTAGTCCAAGGTCCACGCATCGACCACGCGACCACGGACGACCTCTTCGACCAGCGCGATCAGGTCGCCGTCGTAGATTTCTTTTTTCTTGTCGGCCAGGGTTTTGAAGGCGTCGAACAGTTTGCCCATGTCGGCGTCGGTGACCGCCAAGCCCAAACCTTCTAGACGCTTCGACAAGGCCGCGCGGCCCGAGTGTTTGCCCAGCACCAGGTTGGTGGTCGGCACGCCGACAGAAGTCGGCGTCATGATCTCGTAGCACTCGGGATTCTTCAGCATGCCGTGTTGATGAATGCCACTTTCGTGGGCGAAGGCGTTGTCGCCCACGACCGCTTTGTTGCGCTGCACCATCAAGCCGGTGATCGATTGGACCAAGCGGCTGGCGCCGTACAAATGTGACGACTCGATGCCGGTGACGATGTTCTTGAACATGTCCCTTCGCACGCGCATGGCCATGACCACCTCTTCCAACGAGCAATTGCCGGCGCGTTCGCCGATGCCGTTGATGGTGCATTCCACCTGACGCGCGCCAGCGCGCACGGCAGCCAGCGAGTTGGCCACCGCCAAGCCCAGGTCGTTGTGACAGTGTACGCTGATGACCGCCTGATCGATGTTCTTCACGTTCGCGCGCAGGTAGGTGATCAGATCGGCGTAATCATTCGGATAGGCATAGCCGACGGTGTCGGGAATGTTCACGGTGCGCGCGCCGGCTTCGATGACGGCTTGCACGACTTCAGCCAAGAACTCTGGCTCAGTGCGCGACGCGTCTTCGGGGCTGAACTCGATGTCGTCGATCAGGGTCTTGGCGTAGGCCACCGCTTCACGCGCCTGTTTGAGGATTTCCTCCTTCACCTTGTTCAGCTTGAACTGCCGGTGGATGGCACTGGTGGCCAGGAAGATATGCACGCGTGCACGACTGCCGGCGGGTTTCACCGCTTCGGCGGCGCGGTCGATGTCGCCTTTGAGCGCCCGGGCCAGGCCACAGATGCGTGCGCGCGTCGATTGTTCAGCGACGGCCTTCACCGCCGCGAAGTCGTCGGGCGAGGCGATGGGAAAACCGGCTTCGATGATGTCGACGCCCAACGCTTCCAGCGTGCGCGCAACTTCCAGCTTCTCGGCCAGGTTCATCGATGCGCCAGGCGATTGCTCGCCGTCACGGAGCGTGGTGTCGAAGATCAGCACCCGTTCGGTGCCTGCGGGAGTGGACGTCTGGGAAGCGTAGCCGGCACGAGGTTCGGCAACGCGAGTAGTATCTGAAGGAGTCATTGGTTAGGTCCTGCCACGGCCATCGGCCATGTGCTTGCTGAATGGTTTGATTGAGAGGGCATCTGGTGGGGCGGGCAACAAGCCCATTTCCCCACTGTAATGCTCCAAAAAAGTGCTGCACAAAAGTGCTGCACAAAAGTGGAGCGGGGGGTTCGACTCGCCAAGGTCATTAAGACCGGGCGAGGAACCCCGGCGTAAGTCGCGCAACAAGCAGCAGGATGTTCTGCGGACGACACATGATGTGCGGGACTATGGTGGCAAGCCACCAAGGTCAATCGTTTGGACCAGTGCTGTTCGGCAGGTCATGAAGACCTCGACAGGGGATTGGACATGGAGAACCGGAGAAACGGAGCAATGCGATCCTGAACTTTCCTCTCCGGTCCTCCGGTCCTCCATGTCCGATCCGGCTGCCCTGCTTTCCTCAGCGGAAACCTGGGACCACTAACAGCCCCCTCCTTGCCCCGCACCCGCAAAGCGGTTACACGCCAGGGATGGAACTCGTCCAACTCAGTGCCGGCACCGTTGAAGGCGTCGATGGCTATCTCGTCCAGGTCGAGGTCAGCCGCAGCGAACCCAGCACCGGCACCGGCCGCACGACGGTCGTGGGGCTGCCGGACGCGGCGGTACGCGAATCGATCGATCGGGTGACGCCGGCATTGTTTTCCAGCGGACTGCGCCATCGGCCGGCCGATCACCTGGTGATCAACCTCGCGCCCGCCGACCGGCGCAAAGAAGGTCCGGCCTTCGACCTCGCCATCGCCATCGGCTTGGCCAGCACCATGCCCGAGAACAAACTGCCGCCACCGCCAGTCGATACGGTGTTCCTCGCCGAGTTGGCGCTCGACGGGACGCTGCGCCCCTGTCGTGGCGTGTTGGCCTGCGCTATCGCAGCACGCGATGCCGGCCTCAAACGCATGGTGGTGGCAGCCGGCAATGCCGGTGAAGCTTCCGTCGTCGCCGGACTCACCGTCTACGCGCCCACCACGTTGACGGATCTGGTGGGGTGGTTGCGCAACGGACTCGCCAGCGCACCGATCGCTGTGCCGGAAACGGTGATGCACGTCGCGCCGGAGATCCCAGATCTGGCCGATGTGCGCGGACAGGAATTCGCCAAACGCGCGCTGCTCATTTCCGCGAGTGGTGGTCATAATCTGTTGATGATCGGGCCACCAGGTTCGGGCAAGACCATGCTCGCGCGCCGACTTCCTGGACTATTGCCGGAACTGACCCTCGACGAAGCGCTTGATGTCACGCGCGTCCATTCGGTATCTGGACTGTTGCCCGCAGGCATCGGCCTGCTGCGCACGCGACCGTTTCGCAGTCCGCATCATAATGTCTCCAGCGTCGGACTGATCGGTGGCGGTTCGGTTCCGCGTCCGGGTGAGGTGTCATTGGCTCATCATGGAATTTTATTTTTGGATGAGTTGCCGGAGTTCAACCGCGCCACCTTGGAAACCCTGCGCCAACCACTGGAAGACGGCCACCTGACCATCAGCCGTGGCGGCGGACGCCTGAAATTCCCTAGCCGTTGCATGCTGGTCGCAGCGATGAATCCGTGCCCCTGCGGGTACCTGGGCCATCCGACGCGCCGCTGCACCGACAACGCTGATGCCATCCATCGCTATCGCGGACGAATCAGCGGGCCGCTTTTGGATCGCATCGATCTGCACGTCGAAGTCCCAGCACAGAAACCAGAACTGTTGAGCAAAGGTCCCGATGGCGAGTCCACCGCTCAGGCGCGCCCGCGGGTGGTCGCCGCGCGCGAACGCATGCTCGCCCGCCAGGGCCGCGCCAACGCCGCACTCGATCCACGTGGCCTGCGCAAACACCTGCATGCCGCAGCGGATGCGATCGTCCTGCTTGATCAGGCGGTGAACGATCTCGGTTTCAGTGCCCGGGCCTACGACCGCATCCTGAAGGTCGCGCGCACCATCGCCGATCTGGATGCACGCGATGACGTGACGCTCGATGATGTCAGTGAAGCGATCGGTTACCGCGTGCTGGATCGACCGGTGGGATAGCTGCGAGCTGCGAGCTGCGAGCTGCGAGCTGCGAGCTGCGAGCTACGAGTTAGGAGTTACGAGTTACGAGTTTCGAAACTCGCAGCTCGTAACTCGCAGCTCGTAACTCGCAGTTCCTAACTCTCAGCTCGCAGCTACTGCGCAACAGTAACCACCGGCGCCCCACCCTGCGGCGTTCCATCTTCCCGACCGATACGCGCCAGACCCTGACGGGCTACTGTGACGAAGCCGCTGCCTTCGACCAACAACATCCGGTAGATCTCCGCGGCGTCGTCGATGTTGCCGCGGGTCTCGGCGATCCAGCCGGAAATCGCGGTCAGCGGCAGGGCTTCGATGCCTTCCTGGACCTTGCTCAGGCCGTCGACCATGAGGTCCCACGGGAGGTAACCGAGACCGTAACAGCCCATGCGTGCGGCGTAGAGCATGACCAGCGACGTGCGTTCGATCTCCACCAAGTCCGTCAGGCGGAAACACCATTCGAGGTCCTGCTTCGACAGCTCCGGCTGGTTGTTGCGGCTCCACAACCCTGCACGCAGCAAGCGTTCGATCGGCGTGACATCCTCACCATTGAGCGCCGCCAGCAGCTGTTCCTCGCAGCCGAGCGACAGCAGCACAAAGAAATCGCGCACGTAGTCGTAGAGCAAGAACGGATCGTCGTCTGCGCGCCCGATATAGAGCACGGTCTCCGACGGATCGTTGACCGACATCAGGTGGCGCGCGAGCGCGAGGTCGTCGGCCTGCGTGCGGGGATCACGCAGGTTGAGCTTGAAGCCGAGCGCACGGCAACGCTGCACCGCCGCGCGGAATGCCGCGATGTGGGCGTTGTCGTTGTGGTCGTAAAGATGGCTCAGGTACATGCACAGACGCAGTGAGATAGTCTGGGCGTACGATCCCAGGATCACCTGTTCGTCCGGCGAACCACGGATGAGTTGCTTGATCAGTTCGAGCGCACGTTCGAGGTTGGGCGACAGGCCGTCATACCGCGCCGCGTCTTCGAGCTGCGGCAACAACCACAGGCAGAAGCGGCTGCGTACGTAGTCGCCGGACTCCTGGTACGACAGGATCTCGCGCACCGCGCGTTCCAGACCGTCGGGGCCGGACAATGCACGCAGTCGTGCCAACTCGAAGATCGCATCCTGCGCCAGCGGATGATCCAGATGGTGCGACAGGAACTGACGCATCTCGGCTTCGGCAGCGCTGGTGAGCCCCGCGCGCTGGTAGGCGAGGCACAGCATAAAGTGCGCTTCGGCCGCTTCGACCGCATCGGCGTGTTCGGTCATGAACCGCCGGTAGGCATCGATCGCCAGCGTGTGCATGCCCTGGCGCAGCAGTTCGTTGGCCACCGCGTGGCTGGGGATCATCAGCGGCGAACGTCGACGTTCGATCGAGAGTTTGCGCACCACCAGTTGGGTCTTCCAGGTGGCCAAGGCGATCTGCGACGACGCGCTGCCCGAGGGCACCAGCACGTCCTGGAACACCAGCGGTTCCTCGTTGCCGATGGTCAGCGCCAGACGTGAACCGATGACCTCGACGGTGATGTCGCGCACGCGTTCGTTGACGATCTCGCGCGAGGTCGTGCCGCTGACGCGCATCGGCCGCATGGTCAGCCATTCCGGCCACAGCACTTCGCCATCGTTGCCCTGACCACGAGCGATGGCCATCCATTTGCCGTCGTAGGACCCGATGCGGAACTGATAAGCCTGCCCAGGCGGCAGACCACGGACGAAGATCCAGAACTCGGTGCCACGCACCACTTCGACCGAGAACCGGACGCGCAGATCCTCGGCCAACGGTGCGTTGAAGGGATAGATCTGCAGACCGTTGCCACCCACCAGCAGGCCACCCAACTCTGGATGCATGACCTGGCCGACCACATCGCCCAGGATGGCGAACGACGGCAGGGCAAACGGACCGAGGTCCGGCGTCGCAGCGAAATCCCAACTGCCCGCCGGCAACCAGGCGCCTTCGCGCTCCTTGGCCAGACGCTGACGTTCGATTTCACTGAACGAGGCCGAGAGCTGCGACAACAACGTGCGCAGTTCGCCAGCAAAGACTTCGCAATCGGGATAACGGTCCTGCGGATCAAGGGCCAGGGCCCATTCGCTGATGACGTGCACTGCCTGCGGGGCATCGGGCCAGTAATCGCCAAGTTTGCTGCGTTCGCCCAGCTGCACCCGTTTGATGAACTGCAGGACGTTATCCGTCGTGCCCATCTCGCAGGGCGTGTGCAGGGTCAGCAGTTCAAAGAGAATGACGCCGAGCGAATAAATGTCGGTGCGCTTGTCCGCCGCGCCGGCGTTGCCGCGGGCCTGTTCGGGCGACATGTAGGCCGGCGAGCCAAGCACCTGACCGAACTGGGTGCTGCGCACCAGGCGCTGGCTGCTGGACGACTTGTTGGCCAGCGGCTGGTAGGTTTCGCTGGTCTTGCGCTGGGCGGCGCGGATGCGCGAGGAATCATCGCGACGGTCCTGATCACGGCGTTCCTGCTCCCGACGCTGGACGATGGTGGTGGAGATCCCCTTGGGCTCGTTTTTAGTCGGGGGATCCTGCCCCGGAATCCCCGCCGCGGTACCCATGATGACGGTAGCGGCCTCCGGACGATGGGTTTCGTCGAAGATCTCGTCGTAGGTGCGCTCCATCTCGACTGGCATTGGTGTCGAAGGCTGATCTTCGCGCAGACTCCGGGCCAGGCCCCAGTCGAGCACCCACACCTCACCGTAGCTACCGAGCATGATGTTGGCGGGCTTGAGGTCGCGGTGAACGATGTCCTGACTGTGCGCGTAGGAGATGACTTCGAGCAGCTTGAGGAACAACGTCAGGCGTTCGATCAACGCGAAGTGCCGCCAGTGATCGGGCGAGCTCTTAAGCTTGTCGATATGCGCTTCGAGGCTCGTACCACGGGCCAAGCTCATGAAGTAGCAGCTGGCGCCATCGGGCATGCGCCCGGCTTCGAACATCGCGACGATGCCAGGGTGGTTCAGTCGGGCGGTGAAGCGGATCTCTTGCTTGAAACGCGTGGCGATCTCCTGGTCATCGGCCAGGCTCTGATCCAGGATCTTGACCGCCACTTCGCGTTCGAGCGCATGGTCCCAGGCGGCGAACACCCGGCCCGTGGAGCCCCGCCCGATCTCACGCAACAAGGCGTACCGGCCGTTGATCAACTTTGAGTCAGAATCTGCGGACATCAGGAATGTGAACGTACTTCGGGGCAGCCTCGGTAGCAACCGCGGCAACTGCCCCAAGTGGCCCAGCGGCTGAGGGTTGCTGCCACACTGGTGTGCCAGGGCGGAGACATGGGGACGACCACGGTCCGATGTCCGATGTCCGATGTCCGATGCCCGATGTCCGGGGTGTGGTGCCTGACATCGCTGATGAATTCGTTCAGCCGATACGACTCGACTGAAGTCTCACATGAAGCAAAGCACCGTTAACGTGAAGGAAACGACTCCGGACATCGGACATCGGACATCGGACATCGGACCGCGACCTTCCCCTTCCCCGCCTTGCGAGTCTGCGGTGAAGGCGAAGCTGCCCCCATGATCGACGCCGCCCGTTTCAGCCTTGTCACCAGCCAGCCAGTGCCCGCTCTGGGTGTTACGCTTGAAACGTGGCGCCATCCCTGTGGTGCCGTCCATCACCACTTGGCTTGTGACGACGACCACCGCGCGTTCGTGGTCGGGTTCCGTACGGTGCCGGAGGATTCGACCGGACTGCCGCACATCCTGGAGCACACCACGCTGTGCGGCTCCAAGCGTTTCCCGGTGCGCGATCCGTTCTTTCAAATGCTGCGGCGCTCGCTGCAGACCTTCATGAACGCCATGACCTTCCCGGACATGACGGCCTACCCCTTCGCCAGCCAAGTGGCCAAGGACTACGACAACCTCACCGGCGTGTACCTCGACGCGGTCTTCGCCCCCCTGCTCAACCCCCTCGACTTTGCGCAGGAGGGCCACCGCCTCGAACTGAGCGGTACGAGCGGCGAACGCAAAGGTGTGGTCTTCAATGAAATGAAAGGCGCAATGGACGGCACCGGCGAACAGGTGTCGATGGCCACCGCCCGCGCCCTGCTACCCGCGACCTGCTACCGGCACAATTACGGCGGCGACCCGAGCGACATCCCGGCCCTGACGCATCAGGATCTGCTCGACTTCCACCGCCGCTGCTACCGACCGGCCAACGCCTGCTTCATCACCTATGGCAACCAGCCGGCCAGCGACCTGCCTGTCTCTTATACACATCTCCGAGCCCACGAGACTAAGGCGAATCTCGTATGCCGTCTTCTGCTTGA
>ENA-ORBV01016184-ORBV01016184.1-microbial-mat-metagenome-genome-assembly--contig:-NODE-16184-length-10860-cov-4.393397_pt1 | contig 10860 bp, 4 predicted proteins | sample MGYA00237777_ERZ505514 | MGnify/ENA primary metagenome ERZ505514 (study PRJEB26160, sample SAMN06269048) | microbial mat metagenome | isolation source: Oligotrophic lake microbial mat | place...
CCTCTCTATTCGTCGGCAGCGTCAGATGTGTATAAGAGACAGCCTCTCCGCGCGCCGCGCGCACGCCGACTTTACGGGCCGCACCCGCGCCACGATTCTGCGGGCAGCGAATTACCCGTACCGGGCATTGCCAACAATCAGCGGCGAAGCGCTCGGCCAACTCCGCGGTCCGGTCCGTCGACGCGTCATCGACGACAAGAATCTCGTACCGCGATTCCAAGCCGTCGAGTGCGCGAACCACTTCTTCCAGGACCGATTCGATGGCCAACTCTTCGTTGTACGCCGGCAGCAGCACCGTCAGCGCGAGCTGCTGGTCGATGGCGGCCGCTTGATGCGGCGCGGCCAGCAACTGGGTATGCCAACCATCCATGGTCGGTCGCTCCAGAATGAAAAACGGCGCAGGCGTACGCCATCATGGCGGCCTGCGCTCGGCAAGTTATAACCCCAGCCGAGAGCTGCGACCAAGAGCGAACCGGAAGTCGGTCACGCGTCCTTGCCCAGCTTATCAACTCGCCGCTTCGGCCACCGGTCGTTCCACGTGGCCGGGACGCCGCCATTCGACGGTGAGCCGGGTAGCGAACGCTTCCTCGAACAGGTCCGCCCGGCGTTGCGCGCCCCAGAGGTCGGCGTCCGGCAGTGGATCGGCGACGACCGTCATCGAGGTTTCGCCGTCCGCAGTGCGGACTTCCACCTCCTGGACTTGCTGGCTGTGGCTGCGGTCGAGCCCGCCGGCGATGCGGAGGATCGCCGCCAGGCGACAGACGCGCTCCTGATCGGTCGCGCTGAGTTGGCGGAAGTTCTTGTGCTTTTTCTTCGGCGTCGACCCGCGGTGATACCGGGCGATGTTGGCCACGAGTTGCAACTCGTGCGGCTGGAAGCCGGCCAGGCGACTATTGAGAATCAGGTGATAGCTGTGCTTGTGATGCTGATCGTAGTTGATGAGATAGCCCGCGTCCTGCAACCGCGCCGCGGCCTCCAGAAACGGCCGGTCCTCCGGGTCCAACGCAAACGGCTCACAGAGTTGCGAGAATATCTTTCCGGAGAGCCGCGCCACCTGTTTGCCATGTTCCAAGTCGGTGCCGCAGACCGTCGCAAAGCGCTCGATCGCCGCTTCGCGATCATGCGGGTTTACCTCGGGCTTCCCCACGGCAGCGTCCAGCATGCTCAAGAGCAGCCCGTCGCGCACGCCCCGGTCATGAACCTGCAGTCGGTTGACTTTGAAATGACGCATCAACCGGTCGATCACGGCCAACCCTGAGACGATGATATCCACGCGATCGGCGCTCAGTCCCGGCACGGTGCGCCGGTTCTTGAGCGGCATTTTGCGGAGGCGCTCCACGAGGTGCGTGATTTCAGCGCGATTGATTTCGTAGCCGCGGATCGGCAGGCCCACCTTTTTCTTTTGGGCCATGATCATTTCGGCAAGCGTCGTAAACGTGCCGCCGGAGCCGATCAGCAAATGCGGTTGAAACACCGGCTTTTCGGTGTGCTGCTTGAGCAGCTTGTCGATGCCGCGCACGAGCTTGTCGTAGTTGTCTCCCCACGTGCCACCGGGATTGCCGTATAGCTCGGTCAGGCGCACCGCGCCCAGGGGCGTGGTGTAAATCGCTTCAATCAGCCCGCCGGAAGCCAAGACAATTTCCGTGCTGCCGCCGCCGATGTCGGCCACGGCGACTTCTTTGCCTTTGAGGTCGAACGCCCGGGCGACGCTCGCGAAGGCCAGGTGGGCCTCCTTTTGAGCGCTGATACACTCCACCTTGAGGCCGACCTCGCGTTTCACCTGGCGGCGGAACGCGGCGCCGTCGGTAGCTTCGCGCACGGCGCAGGTGGCGATCACCCGGGTTTCGCGGACCTGGTAGCCCTCGGCGATTTGCTTCATCCGCCGGAGGGCGCCGATCGAGTGCTTCACGGCCTCGGGATCGAGCTTGCCGGTGGAGCTGAGATGAGCACCGAGCCGGGTCGACTCCTTCTCTTCGTCGAGGATCCGGTAGTTCCCGTCGCGCAGGGCCTCGGCAATGATCAGCCGCATGCTGTTGGTGCCGATATCAATCGCGGCGAGCCGATGCGAGAGTTCCGGCGACAGCAGATTCTGATGCAGTTCCATAACTCTTGATGCACGCTCCCCGGGGCCGTCGACGCCGTAGTTTACCACAAATCCGGGCAGCCCATTTCGGGGAACCGCGGAGGCGCGGTGACGCAGCGGGGGGAGAAGTGGTTAGAGTGCGAAGCCTTTGAAGAATGCGGTCCGGTTATATGGAAAATCCCGAAAATCCACCTCTTCTCCGCGCCTCTGCGCCTCGGCGGTTCAATCGAAACAATCGCCCGCGTTTCCCCGCGCCCCTGCCACTTTTTTTATCTGGCTGGTAATCTAGAAGTACCGCATTTTTGAGCACGCGATTGACCGGAGAGGCTGGCGTATGGCTGGGCATTCCCATTGGGCCGGGATCAAGCACAAGAAGGCCCTGATCGACAACAAGCGCGGCAAGCTATGGAGCAAGCTGGCCAAGGCGATCATGGTGGCGGCGCGGATGGGCGGACCCGACCCCGACGCGAATATCCGTCTGCGTTTCGCCATCGATTCGGCCAAGGCGGTGAGCCTGCCGAAGGAAAACATCCAGCGCGCGATCAAGGCCGGTTCCGGTGATTCCAAGGCGGACAACCTCGAAGAGACGATCTACGAAGGTTACGGCGCCGCGGGCGTGGCCGTGATGTGCGAGATCGTCACCGACAATCGCAACCGCACCGCCGGCGAGATTCGCAAAATCTTCGAATTAGGCGACGGCAATCTCGGCTCCACCGGCTGCGTGGCCTGGATGTTCGAGCGAAAAGGCTTGATCCTCGTCGCCGCAAATAAGTGCGACGAAGATCAATTGATGGAGGTAGCACTCGAACACGGTGCCGACGACGTCCAACGCACCGGGGACAACTTCGAGATCACCTGCGATCCGAGCAACTTCCAGCAACTCGCCATCGCCATCGAAGCGGCCGGCATCACGCCCGACGCCAAGGAAATCAGTCGCATTCCGACCAACACCGTTGATCTCGACGCGGAAACCGCCCGCAAGGTGCTGAAGATGATGGAGGCACTCGACGACCACGAGGACGTCCAGAGCGTGGCGGCGAACTTCAATATCCCGGACGAAGTGATGGCCGGGATGGACGCGGGCTAACGCGGTCCGCTTTGTGGTCGTCCCACGACGCCACACCGCCATTGTCGCCTTTCGGCTCCGCGAAAGGTCCGGAGCCTTTCGCGGAGCGAAAGGAGACTGTCTCACGACTCTGCGGCGAGCATGCCCTCCACGAACGGCGACGTGACCGCGACCTCCCACATCGGGTTTGCGCGAACGCCTCCGCCCCGGCGATTACGGCGCGCAAAATGACTTCCCAGGGGTCCTCAGCTTCCGTCCGCGCCGATTGCTGCGCCGCGGCACCGGCCGAAGCCGACGGAGGCAGATTCTTGTGCGGCCCGTGCCGCGGTCGATTGTCTTTGGCAGTACTGTCAAGTTTTTGTTAGAATGGGAGGGTTCCGCGGAACGGAAAGTGGCGTCTCCGATCACGTCGACATCGGGGAAGGGGGGGGTACCGTCATTTGACGGTCTCATTAAATCATACTCGGGGTGTGACTATGCGCGGAAAGTCCGGCCAGCCGGGGTTGGTGCGTCAACTTTGTTACGCGTTCGAGTCACGGCGATCCCCGCGGACGCATCGACTGGGAGTGGTCGAGCCGCTCGAAGACCGTCGTCTCCTCGCCGACAACGGGCTGGTCATTACGGAGTTTCTCGCCAGCAATTCGGCTGGGCTAACGGACGAAGACGGCGAGCTCTCCGACTGGATCGAAGTGCAGAACACCGACTTCAGTCCCTTGTCGCTGGCTGGCTTCGCATTGACGGATAGTCGTAGCGAGCCGACCCAATGGCGCTTTCCGGAAGTCACGCTCGGCGCCGGCGAATACCTGGTGGTCTTCGCTTCCGGTAAGGATCGCAACGATGACGTGGGGCCCCTGCATACGAATTTCCGACTGAGCGACGAGGGCGAATATCTCGGGCTCGTCGCGCCGGACGGCACGACTGTTCTGCAACAATTCAATCCGGCCTTTCCGCGACAACGCGCCGGCGTGTCCTACGGCGTGCCGCAGTCCGCCACGACTGAAGTCTTAGCGTCGAGCGACGCTCCCGCGACCTTGCTCGTCCCGACCAACGGCGCCCTTGGCGATCGTTGGACAAGCATCAGCTTCGACGACACGTCCTGGCAAGACGCGGTCGCGGCAGTGGGTTACGACCAGGCGGCGAACTACGACGCCCTCATCGGCAGCGATTTGGAAGGCGCGCTGTTCGATCGCCAATCGAGCGCGTATCTGCGCGTGCCGTTCCACGGGGACGGCGTCGACGCCATCGACTTCTTGCACCTGGACATGAAATACGACGATGGCTTCGTGGCGTATCTGAACGGCGTCGAGGTCGCAAGGAGGAACGCGCCTGAGGATACGGCCTGGAATTCGGCCGCCTCGGCCGATCACAGCGGCGTGTTGGAAACTTTGGCGTATCCGACGTTCACGGGAAACGGATTGGCGCTATTGGGTTCGACGCAAATCGCCAACGGCCGGCTGCGCCTCACTTCCGGCGGAACGGAACAGCGCGGCACAGCTTGGACCGTCGCGCCGGCGCAATTCAGCTCGAGCTATTCCTTCAGCACGGAGTTCGCCTTCGAAATCAGCGCGCCGGGCGGTCCCACCGACAATCAGGACGGGCCGGGCGGAGAAGGGCTCACCTTCACGATCCAAAGTACCGGCGCGAACGTTCTCGGCACAAACTCTACGGCGTTTGGCCTCACCGGAGGCGTCAACACCGTACAGAAGTTCGTGTCCGTGGAGTTCGACACGCGTCCCGGCGGCATCTGGGACTCGACACGCTCGTCGGGGAGCCATCTGGGAGTGAATCATCATGCGTCGGTGGCCAGCATCAACCAGTCGTCCCGCTTGCCTCGCTTCAACGACGGCGGACGACACTACGCGTGGATCGACTACGACGGCCTCTCCAAGCAGATGAAAGTGTACTTCTCCACGACGAACGAGAAACCCACGACGCCGACCTCTCAAGTGCTCGTCGACATGAACGCCCTGTTCAGCGGCGAACGCGAGCTCACGCTCGGTTTCTCGGCCTCGAGCAGCAACGCCACGAACGTCCATGAAATCATTGAATGGAACTTCGCCAGCGGCGACGGCGAGCTCGGCCTTTCGACGGAGTCGATCAATCTGACGCCCTACCTGCATCTGCTCCTTGAAGGCGAGAACGTCCTGGCAATCCAAGGATTGAACGTCGCCGCAGACGATCGCGACTTTTTCCTTTCGCCGACTTTGACCGCCACGAACCTGGATGCGCCGCTCGGCGTTTACCAGTATTTCAGTTCGCCGACGCCCGGAAAGAGCAATGGCGACGGCCTCGCGGGCCTCGCGAACGAGCCGGTGTTTTCTCAGCCGTCCGGCGTCTATCGAGATTCCGTTTCCGTGGCGCTCGCCTCCAGCACGCCGGGCGCCTCGATCTTCTATACGCTCGACAATACCGCGCCGACGATTGCGTCGACGCTCTATACCGGCCCGATCACAACGGATGTTTCGACGATCATCCGCGCGATCGCCGTGCGCGACGATTACCTGGCCAGCGAAGTCACCGTCGGCCGCTACACGGTGCTGGCTGCAAACGTGCAGGAGGTCAGCTCGAATCTTCCGCTGATCGTGCTTGATACGTATGGACGATTCCCGAATGAAAACACGTTAACGGAAGTCGGCGCCACGATCATCGACGTCGATCAATCCGGTCGCGCGACGTTGAGCGGCGACGCCGACTACTCCGGCCGCGGCGCGTTCAAAACTCGCGGCTCCAGTTCGACGATGTTCCCCAAACAGCAATACGCCTTCGAAGTCTGGGACGAGGCGGGCGCCGACAAGTCCGAGTCGTTGTTGGGTATGCCCGAGGAAAGCGACTGGATCATCTACGCGCCGTATTCGGAAAAGTCGCTGATGCAGAACGCGCTGGCATACGATTGGGCGCGACGCATGGGCCAATACGCGCCGCGCGTTCGGTTCGTCGAGCTCTACGTCAACTCGACGGGCAGCGTCGACGCGGCGGATTATCGTGGCGTGTACATTTTGATGGAAAAAATCAAACGCGACGCGGCGCGCGTCGATATCACCGAGTTGGGTCCGAACGACAACGCCGAGCCAGAGGTGACCGGCGGCTACATTCTCAAGAAGGACCGTCTCGATCCCGGCGACACCGGCTTCTCGACGAGCCGCGGGCAGGTGCTCGGCTTCGTCGAACCCAAGGAAGACGAGATCACGCCGTCGCAGCGCGCTTATATCACTGGCTACATGAACCAGTTCGAGAACGCCCTCTACGGCCCAGGCTTCGCCGATCCGATCAACGGATATGCAAAATACATCGACGTCGATTCGTTCATCGACAGTCACATCATGGTCGAAATGACCAAGAATATCGACGGCTACCGCCTCAGTACCTTTATGTATAAGGACCGAGACGGCAAGCTCGTGATGGGCCCGATCTGGGATTACAACCTCTCCATGGGAAACGCCAACTATCTGCAAGGCGAGATTGCCGCCGGCTGGTACTATCCGCAACTCGGCGGCAACGACTACCCATGGTACGGGCGATTATTCCAGGATCCGGAGTTCCAGCAACGCTACATCGATCGTTGGACCGAACTGCGTAAAGACGCGTTTTCGACTGAACGTTTGATGGCGGACGTCGACGCCTATGCGACCTTGTTGGACGAGGCGCAAGTTCGCAACTTCCAACGCTGGCCGATTCTCGGCGTCTACGTGTGGCCCAATCCCAACGGTTACAACGAGCGGAACACGTATCAGAAGGAAGTGGATTTCCTCAAAAATTTCCTGCGCAACCGCCTGTCGTGGATCGATTCCAACTGGCCCTATGCGCCGGGCTTCAGCCACCCCGGCGGTCAGGTGCCCGAAGGATTCCAACTCGATCTCACCTCCGCGGGGCAACCGATTTACTACACCACCGACGGCAGCGATCCACGCCTGCCGGGCGGCGCAATCAACCCCACTGCGATTCGCGTCGAGCCGGGCGTGGGCGAAGTCGTGTTGCCGCTCGGTTCGCCGGCAAAATACTTCGTGCCCAAGGACAGTTCGCTCGGCACGCTGTGGCGCGAGCCGGCGTTTAACGACAGCGACTGGAAGATCGGCGCGACCGGGCTCGGATTCGATGCGGACAACTCTTTGGCCGCTCACTTCAACACGGATGTTTCCGCCGACATGCTCGGCGTCAACCCGTCGGTTTACGTCCGACTGCTGCTCGAAACCTCGGATCCCCAGGCGTATCAATCGCTGCGATTGCGGCTCAAGTATGACGACGGCGTCATCGCTTTTCTTAACGGTCAGGAGATCTTCGCCCGCAATGTTACGCCACGCGGGCGAAGCTGGAACGGCGCGGCCTCGGCCGATCGGACCGATGCGCAAGCGACGACGTTCGAGGACATTGACCTGACGCCCTACCTCGACCTGCTGAAACCGGGCGTCAACGTCTTCGCATTTCAAGTGTTGAACCAAAGCTCAACGAACAGCGATTTTCTGTTCGCGCCGGAAATCGTCGATATCATCGGCACTGCGGCGACGCTCGAACTCTCGGACGACCTCATGATTCGCGCCCGAGCCTATAACGGGGGCGCTTGGAGCGGGCCGAGTGAAGCGGCGTTCGTGGTCGGCGACGGGATGCCGCTGCGCGTGACGGAGCTGATGTATCATCCCGCGCCGGCCGTCGGCGGTCCATTTGTTGACGGCGATTTCGAATACATCGAACTGCAGAATATCGGCGCTCGCGATCTCAGCCTCGCTGGCACGGAGTTCGTCCTCGGCGTGGAAATGGAACTACCGGACGTCACGCTGGCGCCGGGAGCACGCGCCGTGGTGGTGGCGAATCGGGCGGCCTTCGAGAGCCGCTATGGCCTGGGCCTGCCAATTCTGGGCGAATTCACCGGCCGGTTAAGCAACGGCGGCGAGCCGATCATTCTCGAAGGCAAATTTGGCGAAAAGATCCTGGAATTCTCGTTCGACGAACGCTGGTATCCGCAAACCAACGGGCAAGGCCATTCGCTCGTGATCGTCAACGCCCTCGGCGCGAAGGAATCTTGGAACGAAAAATCAGCCTGGCGTGCCAGCTTCAAGCCCGGCGGCAGCCCCGGCGGCGACGACAAGCTGCCCGGCGACGCCAACCAGGACGGCAAGGTCGACATCGAAGACTTGAACGTCGTTCGCAGCAATTACGGACTATCGGGCGAGGGAGATCTCAACGGCGACGGCGTCGTCAACATCCAGGACTTGAACGAAGTCCGCAATGCACAAGCTTCTTTGCCGCCCGCGCCCGTTGCCGCGCCGTCGCGCCGCAGCAACTCCCCGCGCCAATCCCTCGCGGCAACGGACCTGCTGCTCAACTCCGGAACCATCGCCAAACGCCGCAGCGTCACCGCTTCGCTCTGGGATGATGCGTTGTTGGATCTGATTGGAAGGCCGAATTAGACATCTATCGCGAATCGCGAAAGACGGTCTATCGCCAACCGTACCACCGGTCGCGCACGTCACATTGCGCGCCAAAGGCGAGCTGATGAAGTTCGTCGACATGATCATTGAGCTCACTGATCCAACGAAACTTAATGCAATGGCCGTACGGCAACTGTTTCCATGACTTGGCCTGCCAGGCGCCGATCGAGCGTTTGCGAATCGATTGGGAGTCAATCTCGTAGCTCAGCATGCCCAAGTATCGTACGTATTGTTCAACGCGCCACTCTGTCATACCAGTGACGACACAGGTTGGTTCATCGTTGTCAAACTCTTCTGCAATCAATCGATCCCATTGCGGTTGAGCAAATTGCTCCCAAACGCGCCCGCCATGAGGCGTCACGCAAAAGTCGGTGCAGTCAGGATTGCTGCGAGGATTCTCTTCGTCCAGAGCCTGCTCAATTTGCGCTCTTGAAAGGTGCGTTCGAGCGCCATCGCGTTCCGCGACGATCAAGCCATCATGGAACATCTCATCGAGCGTAGAAACCAGCTCGTGATAACTTTGGCCATGATCCGCTTTATTAAACATGACCTCCATGCTCGAATGGACCTTGTAATATCGTGGATTGAGAAAACACAGCGGGATCCGCGCGTCAACGTCGACGGCGGTTTCCAGTAGCCAGTACTCGGCGCGCGTCAGTCGAATGGACATTTGGCAATACGAGCGTTCGTCATTTTAATTGTGCACCGCCTCACCCGGGCTCGTAGCCCAGGTTTGGAGAGAGCCAGCGCTCCACCTCTTTGAGCGGCATTCGCTTGCGTTCCGCGTATGAAGTGACCTGATCGCGCGTGATGCGATCCACCGTGAAATAGCGGGCCTCGGGATGGCCGAAGTACAGCCCGCTGACGCTTGCCGCGGGGTGCATGGCGAAGCTTTCGGTGAGCTCAATGCCGGTCGCGCGGGTAGCGTCGAGCAGCGCGAAGATCGCGCGCTTTTCCGTGTGATCCGGACAGGCCGGATAGCCCGGCGCGGGGCGGATGCCGCGATACTTTTCTTCGATCAAGTCGTCGTTCGAGAGTCCCTCGTGGCGGCCATATCCCCAGGCGATTCGCGCTTCGCGATGCAGGTACTCAGCGAAAGCCTCGGCGAATCGATCGGCGAGGGCCTTCACGAGAATCGCATTGTAGTCGTCGTGATCCCGTTCGAACTCCTTGACGAGCGGATCGACTCCTTCCCCCGCGGCCACCGCGAACGCGCCGACGTAGTCGATCCGGCCTGAATCAAGCGGCGCGACATAGTCGGCCAGCGAGCGGAAGTCGTTCTGGCCTTTGCGCTCCCACTGTTGGCGAAGAAAGTGCAACCGCGCGAGTTCGCGCTTGGGGTCGGCCTCGGCATACAGAATCACATCGTCGCCCACGGCGTTCGCCGGCCAGAAACCGTACACGCCATGCGCATGAATGAGCTTGCCGGTGACGATGCGATCGAGCAGTCCTTGCGCATCGTCGAAGAGTTTGCGCGCGATCTCGCCCTGCGCGGGGTCATCAAAGATCTTCGGATATTTCCCCTTCAACTCCCAGGTCTGGAAGAACGGGGACCAATCGATATACGGAACCAGTTTTTCCAAGGGCATTTCGCGAACTTGGCGAACGCCGGTGAATTCCGGTGCGTCGATCTTTGTCTGGGACCAATCGGTTTGAAATCGCTTCGCACAGGCGTCGGCGTAGGAGATCAAGTTCCGGGATTGGCGCTGCTCGTAGGATTCGACGAGTTGCTTTTGCTCGGCGCGATTGCGCTGATCGAAGTCTGGCTTGGTGCGATCGTTCAGCAGTTGGTCCACGACGCCGACCGAACGGGACGCGTCGAGCACATGCACGACCTGGTTCCTGTAGGCCGGCGCGATCTTCACCGCCGTATGCCGGGCGCTGGTCGTCGCGCCGCCGATCAACAGCGGAGTCTTGAAGCCGAGTCGCTGCATCTCCCGCGCGACATGCACCATCTCGTCCAGGCTCGGCGTGATCAATCCGCTCAGGCCGATGATCGAAACGCTTTCCTTGACGGCCGTTTCCAGAATCCGCTCGCAGGGGACCATTACGCCGAGATCGATGATTTCGTAGTTATTGCAACCAAGCACGACGCCCACGATGTTCTTGCCGATGTCGTGGACGTCTCCCTTCACGGTCGCCAGCAACAGTTTGCCGCGCGGTTGATGGACCTCGCCGCTCTTGAGCTTTTCCTCCTCCATGAAGGGCAGCAAATAAGCGACCGCCTTCTTCATCACGCGCGCGCTCTTGACGACCTGCGGGAGGAACATTTTTCCTTCGCCGAACAA
>ENA-ORBV01016186-ORBV01016186.1-microbial-mat-metagenome-genome-assembly--contig:-NODE-16186-length-10858-cov-11.728968_pt1 | contig 10858 bp, 7 predicted proteins | sample MGYA00237777_ERZ505514 | MGnify/ENA primary metagenome ERZ505514 (study PRJEB26160, sample SAMN06269048) | microbial mat metagenome | isolation source: Oligotrophic lake microbial mat | place...
AGCCTGATATCATAATAAGAAGATGAGCACCCAGAGCCATGATCATCAAATTTCAACTACGCTAGAGACATCCCCGTTCGCAACCTGTCGATCGTTGTTTGACGACCGCCTTCTTCTACAAGCAGCAATTTTTCAAGGCGCTCTATCTGACTGCGTGAAGGTAGACTGGAAAGTACTTTCCAGAGCCTATTAGTGGCTCTGTCGCGAACGCTTGCAACAAGCCTTGCCAGCGTTGTCACACCAGGAAGAAGAATCTTGTTATCGACCAATCTAGCTGTGGCTAAGTCGAACAAAACGGATGGTCGCTCTGCGGTCAGCCAAGCACGTTCATAGAGCCATCGAAGCAAGCGCCACTGTTCTGGCTGTGTATCAAAATCCTTATACCCTAACCAGTCCTTAATCTCAAGAGCGTGATCCATCCTCGTTTCTCGGCGGTCCAGATAGCTGGGCAAGCATTCTCGCTCAACTTCGATCTGACCGCTAACATAAGCGATGGCGCCTTCCGGCACAGCGGTCGGGTCTGTCAAGAATGTTCCAAGAAAACGAACTGTACAAAGTTGCAAGGCATAGCCAAGTTTATTGTGATCACCACGTCGTTGTGCGATCAAGTATTTATCGCCATCGTCCAGATAAAAGTATCGTGTAAGTTGGGCTGCTGAAGGTTCCTCGCCATAGCGGCCATAGGATTGTTCTTGTGATTCGGTAAGGAAATCTACTGGCATCAGTATTTTATGAGATTGACAGCACGGTGCTTATCAGCCGGGTCAACCGCCAGGTATTCCTGTAATTTACCAAGACTGGTATGTCCTGAGATTTCTTGAATAGTTCGGAGAGGCACTCCCGCACGGCTCATGTTGGTCAAAAACGTGCGCCGCATTGAGTGAGTCGATGCGCCATCAAGGCGAAGAGTGTCAAATGCATCTCGAAGAATGTAGTGAGCGCGAACACGCTCCAGGTGTCCAGTTGACGAGTTGTCAGACGGAAATATCCACTGTTGTTTGCCGAGAGTTTTGTGATACTCTTGCAACCGGTCTCGTAATTTTGGATGGACTGGAATCGCGCTATAGACAGTATTCTTCTTCTTTAGCCGCACCACCTTAAGAATATTTCTTGCGCCACCACTTGCGGTGAATAGTTGGTCATAGCTGAGTGTAATAATCTCTCCGATCCTCAAGCCAGTGTATATTCCAAGCGCGAAGAGGCATTGATCTCTTTTGTTCTCCAGAACTCTGAAGATGTTTGAGATCTCTTTTTCGGTCAGAATTTTAGCTTGGCCTGGCATATGAACAAAAACTCTCCATATAGTCCTTTTCGTTCAGTCTAGTGACTATAAAGTCACTTTGAAAGTTGAAAACGCTCATATAAGTACCTTCTTACTGTGAACAAAAAGACCTGTTTGTTCACCCAGTAGCTAATAGAAAACAGATGTCAAATGCCTTAGCGCCACTTTTCGTTCCGTTGCAACTCAGACCCCCTTATCAGGATTTGCGGCAGCATATCTACGCGTTGCTTCTCGGAATTTTTCGGGATTGGCGATTTGGTACTTGCGCATTGTTTCGCGGTTTTTTTCGCGGTTTTTTTCCATCCATTCGTGTCTTTTTTCTGGATCTCTAGCCAACCTTATCTCCCCCTGCAAAGGTTTGTGCGTTCAATATTTGTGTTTTAAGGGTCCTGTTGTCCCAGAAACCATTTTTTAAAAACAGCCCAACGGTTGGTTTTATGCTGGCTGTCAGTCAACAATTTGATGTCTTTTTCACGCTCTTGCAATTGAGACTCTAACCATCCAACACGATAGGTGGCAGCTTCCAGTTTCCTAGCCATGTCGTCAAAAGCTTGACTCAGAATGTTCATTTCAGGCGACGATGAGGGATTTTGAATTGCCTCGCGCTGCGTCGCGTTTGCTAATTCCGCCGCCTCGCAAGGTAAAATATCAGCTGCAACCGCCTCGCACTGCGTCGCAGTTATCAAATTTTCCGCGTCGCGCATTTTAACAACGCGAGGCAACAAGACTTTCACAGTGCCATCCATCAGGCTCTTAGTTTGATATTTACCGGCTTTAATCCGCCTATAAATTGTACTTGGAGCTACCCCCAAGCGCTGGCTAGCTTCGACGATAGTACAATCTTCGAGAATTGTTTGTTTTAGGTCGACTGCCTCGCATTGCGTTGCAGATGTTATGTCGCCTGTCTCGCACTGCATCGCAACCGCGTCGCACTCAAAAAGATCATCCATACCGTTGGTATCGGCAGTGGTGAGTGTCTTGTAATCGCGGGCGGTATCAGTCATGAGAAAGAGTATAAGTCGAGATATAAAGCCTGTCCACTTTTCAGCCCTTCCTGACATGCATCCAGTCTATATAGCCTCAATGCGTCTGATAAGGTCCATTATGATCCATTATTTTTGGGCATACCAGCAAACGGTCACAGGGCTTAGCTTTCGAACTTTGATTTATTTTGCATCTTCTCTTGAAAAGCCTCAAATCTCTCCACCGTCCGATATTTCCCAGGTTCAAAACCCTTTTGGGGTACCTTCGGGTAAATTCTGAAATAGCGCTAGCACTGAAAAAAAAGCTGGCTACCACAGATGGTGGCAATTACTCAGAAAATCAATATTGTTGTTATGCAATTTCTTCACGCCATACCTCTCGCAAGCTAGTGCTCATGCCGATTGGTAAATAACGCCGCGTTTACAATCCAAGTATTAAGCACTCTTTGCTCCACTGACAGAAAGCCCGCAAAGCCTTACTGAGCATGGTCTGTGGCAAGCAGCCAGAAAGAATTGACAACTTATCCGAGCGTTCGATTGTTAAGAGCCCCACAGGGCCTTTATTTTCGGCATTTAATGTTGATGCATTGAAGTCACCAGGCCGGACCCACTAGTAAGAATGCATTCCCATTTCAAATCAATTTCCCGAGACCACACCCACCTTTCCTGACTATTTCAATCATCCAATTTCGCCGAGCAATTCCCACAAGGAATTACACAAGCACAACATTGATTATTGACTTGAGTCAGTACAGGACCACCGTGACGGAATTGAAAGAAGTGCGAATTATATCGAGTCTTGTTTCATTCAAAGGCAACCAGCAATCAGCCTGAGTGCATAACTAATCGCATTTAAGCATCACAACTTGAACCAGAAGAAGCCGCCTTACTTCGTCTGGTTCAGATTCTCAGCGATCACAACATCAAGTGTGATCAAACAAAAACACTCGAAACAAGGATAAACACTATGCCCGCAGACACTGCAACATGCACATATGACAACCTCGGACGGCTCAAGACCGTTACCTACACCAATGGAACAGTTGTTACTTACAACTATGACGCCGTGGGAAATCGAACGTCGACTGTCTCTACAGGCTCTTAACGACCTGTCTGAAAAATCCACATGGCAACGTACTTTAGCAAACAAACTCTCTGTTTGTCTAGCTTTGGTAACACTGCCTTCGAACAAACAGAATTAGGAAAAATACAAAATGACAAATAAACCAAATGATCAAGCCAGCCCAGACGCTGATTTGACAGAACAGCCTCTTCAATCTTCTGCTTTGCAGATTGTTGCGGCTAAATTCCCCGGCACTACTTCCGCTGCCGTCGAAAAGACAATTCTCGACAATCCGGCTACGCAGAAAGGTCTCGGTTTTGACCTCGATGGCGCAAAGCCAGTCACTGACCCGCGTATGCGGCCGATGCCTACTTCCGTTGCTTCGGCAGCGCAAAGTCCGCTATCGGTACAGAGCTTTGCAAGCAACACTGTTCAAGGTCCTGTCTCAATCGTGGAGCTTTCGCGAGCCCTGAACGTCGACGGAAACGGACCACAGCTCATGTATGAGTGGGTGGCCAATAACGTAGACTGGGAGCCGGGTTGGGGCGTTCAGAAGGGAATGGTTGCCACCATATCTGATGGCTGTGCAAACCAATTTGACCAGAGCTTGCTCTTGGCCAATCTCTTGCGCCAGGCTGGCTTCGTGGCTAATATTGTCATGGGCACCATTAGGCTTACAGAAGCACAGTATCAAGCATGGTGGGGCGTTAATGACATCTTCGGAGCCCAGTCCTACTGCGGTAATCTATTCATCCCCATCGTGACTCCTCCGACCTGGACCGGCACGAACTGGTACATGGATATCCGCCACGTCTGGGTAACTTGGGTGTCGGGTGGAAATACCTATCACTTTGACCCCAGCCTGAAAACCTACACGCGGACTGCCGGGCGTACCGACATAGCCACAATTTTGGGCTATACCCCCGCGACTTTCATGACGAACGCCCAGTCTGGCGCCACAATCGACGCCGGTGGCGATTATGTTCAGAACATGAACAGAACCAACATCAGCAACGACCTTAAAACCTTTAGCGGCAATCTGGCCACGTGGCTGAAAAATAACAAGCCTGACGGTCAAATCGAGGACCTTTTGGGCGGTCAATCTATTGTTCCTGTGACGATTCCGCTGCTTCAGACGACCCTGCCATATGAGCAGCCTGGCGATGTGCCTACCGTTTGGACGGGCGACGTGCCAGCGAGCTTCAAGCCCACTCTCCAGATTCAATTTCCAAACTGGACTACTCCTGGAGTTTGGGACTTCACTTATGTCACCACTTCAGATTTGCTGGCAGCAAAACGCCTGACGTTGTTTTTCGACGCTTCGCGTGTGCCTAAGCTGTATTTGGATGGCACGCTCGTTGCTACGGGATTGGCGCAGCCGCTCGGAACTTATACTTCCATCTACATTACGGTTACTCACCCTGCTTATGCGGCAGCGAATTATCCACAGACTTCACAGCAGTGGTACCAGACCAACTTCCAGTGGTGGCAAGGCAACATCAATGCCAATACAGGCTACCTGATTGGTAACTCTTGGGGCAACCTTGGCCGCGGCCAGATGGATTTGCATGCCGATAAACTGGCTGCCAATATTGCAGCTGGTGGTGCCGCTACGTCTGAACCTGTCTTGGGTGAAAAACTGGCGGTTACTTGGTCTCGGTGGGCTGGCCAAAACTCACGCGTTACTGATCTCGTCAATCGGATCAAGAAATGTAAAACAGTTTTGAGCCATCAGGTCGGCGTTGTTTATTTCAACCCGAACGCCACTCCTATTTATTGCGGAACTGACATTGGCGGCGTTTCTGGTTCTAGCTCAAACCTGAATAATGACGTTACTCAGACTCCAATCAACGACACTGTGGTGGCAATGCATGGCGTTGCGCTGGAGGCAGCCACTCTTGCTCAGATGACTGGTACTGGTCCTGGTGTCTCGACCACGACTGTTATTGACAGAGCCAACACCGCTGGTCACCGTATTTACAAGGGTAAAAGTTCCAACTGGAACACTGGCACAAACGTCCAGGCTACTCTTGTCGCCAATGGCTACAACGCCACCGACATGACCAACATCTACAACTCCTATATTCAATGGGGCTACGATGTGTTAATCGGCGCACAGCCGACAGAAACTATCGGCAGTTGGACTGGCTGGGGTTATTGGGCTTTCCCAAGCTCCGGAGCATTTGGTCTCATCAATGGCGCGGTTAAGGGTGGCACAAATACTGGCAGTCCTGACAATAAAGATACCGATGACAACAGAGACGGTAAAGGTATCGATGACCCGATCGGCATTTTTACAGGCAATTTTACTTCAGACACTTCAGACCTGAACGTCGGTAGCCAGCCCTATCCTTACAGCTTGTCTTTTGGGCGTATGTACAATTCCAACTTGCAGTATTCATCCGGAATATTGGGACGAGGCTGGAAGCACAGTCATCAAGTCAAGGCCACTCTGTCAAGCAATGGCTTTTTTGCTATGGGTGAGCAGTATGCTCTGCCTGCTTCGGCAACAATTGCCCAGCTTTTCGTAAATGCAGATATCGTGAGTGATACCACTCGCCCAGTCGCCAAAATCACGGCAATGACTTTGGCGGACGCTTGGTGGGTCGACCAAATGTACAACAACTCTGTGGTTGTTTCATACCCCAACGTCAATCAAATTTTCGTAAAGCAGCCAGACAGCACTTTTACACCTCCGGTCAACTTCCCGAATTCGTTAACTCTGGTAGGTGGTCTCTACCAGCTGAAAACGGCCCAAGGAATTCAGACAAACTTTAACCTGGATGGTCAGATTGGTGCTGTTATTTTCCCGAACGGAGTAACCATCTCCTATACCTATACTTCGGGAAATTTGACAAGCATCTCAAATGGCATGGGACGCACGCTGACGCTGAACTACACGTCCGGTAAGCTTACAAGTGTGACTGACGGGACGGGACGTTCTGTGAGCTATTTGCAAGATGCCAACTTGAATCTCACACAGTTTACTGATGCAAACTCGAAGCTCTCGACCTATCAGTATGATCAGCCTGGTCGGATGACGGCTTATTTCAAGCCAGCTTTCCCCGCAACTGCCTTCGCCACGAATGTTTATGACTCTTTGAGCCGAGTCAAGACACAGGCAAATGCAAGAAATCAGGTAACCACCTATTTCTTTGCGGGATCGCGAGCATTTGCAACTGACCCAGTGGGCAACAAACGCACTTGGTACCTGAATCGTTTTGGATCCACCATTAAGGCAATTGATGGCCTCGGAAACACGGTTGTTACTGTGTACGATGGTTTGAACCGACCTACCCAAATTATTCAGCCAGAAGGAAATAGCTATGTCACGACTTTCGATAAGAATGACAACCCGCTTACTATTACCTATCTTTCCAAGAGCGGTTCTGGCTTAAGCAACATTGTCCGCAGCTTTACTTATCATGCGACTTGGGCAAAGCCTCTAACGGAGGTTGATGGGCGCAGTAAAACTACGAATTTCACTTATGATGCTGCCACAGGAAATCTTTTAACGATTCAAAGGCCAATCGTCGGAGGGGTGACTCCAACTGTGGGCATGACTTGGAACAGCCGTGGCCAGATGTTGACCAGAACAGATGAAACGGGCATAGTCCTTAAAAGGGCTTTTGATACAAGCACTGAGAAACTCTTGACGGAAGTTCAAGACTTTGGCACTGGAAGGCTCAATCTCACACGATCCTTTGGTTATGACTCAGTCGGTAATTGGACTAGCAATACTGATCCGCGAAGTAAAATAACTACCTTCGTTTTTGATCCACTGAGACGCTTGATTCAGCAAACAGACCCGTCGCCATTTAGTTTCCTAACAAAGTGGACTTATGACGACAATGGCAACTTGACCAAGAAAGAGCGTCAAACTGGGACTATTCCAGCATGGCAAACTCTAACGTGGACTTATTCTGCCACTAATGCGCGGCTTACCGTGGTAGATCCAGCATTTAATACCACGACATGGGCATATGACGGCAAAGATCGGCTCCAGTCCATCACGGATGCGCAATCGCGAGTTTGGCAGTATACATATGACGCAAACGATAGGGTAAGCACACTCACAGACCCTACCAGCATTGTCACCGAGACTAAAACCTACACGGCCAACAGCCGCATTGCATCTGTAAAAGACGCTAAAAGCAATACTACACAGTACACCTGGGATGGATTTGACAGACCTAACAAAACCATTTTTGCTGATACCACTTTTGAGCAAAATAGTTTGTACGATGCAAACGGCAACGTTCTCACTTATCTGACTCGCTCCGGAAGTAGCATCGTTAACACCTTTGACGCCTTGAATAGGCTTGCCACCAAAGCACCCTCTGGTCAGCCAACTGTCACAAACACTTATGATTTGGCGGGGCGGCTTACTCAAACGAGTAAACCCGTTGTTGCTGGAGACCCATCTTCTGGTGCCTTGCAGTTCTTCTTTGATACCGCCGGTAGAGCTTTTAAGGAACAGTACCCTGACGGAAAAACTGTTGTGCATGTTCTCGACGCCAACAATAACCGCACCAAGACAACCTGGCCGGATGCCTACTTTGTCGACCGGGTCTTTGACGAACTCAATCGCCTGAGCAATATTAAGCTCAACGGAAGTGGAACTAACGCAGTTGTCTTTAGCTACAATCAGCTCTCACAGCGAACTCAGTTGACTTATAGCAACGGTGCCACCGTTGTTTATACGCCACAACTCAATGAAGATGTGACTGGTATTACTCACAATTTTGTTGGCTCAAACGTAGCTTTCACCTATGGCTTCAATTTGGTGCATGAGCCACTGACGCAAAACGTGAGTGATAGTACTTATATGTGGCATCCAGCCGGTGCTGCTACCATAACCTACGCCACCGCAGATAGTGCAAACAATTATCCGACCGTAGGAGGGACGAGCTACAGCTACAACGGCAATAAGTGCCTGATTGGGGATGGAGTCTGGACTTATGGCTTCGATACTGAAAACCATTTGCTCACCGCGAGCAAAACTGGAACCAGTGCGAGTTTTGTTTATGATCCGACGCATCGGCAAATTCAAAAGACTGTGGGCTCAGTAAAGAGCCGTTACATCTATTCTGGTTGGCAGCGTATTGCTGATTATGATGGTGTTGCTGGCACTTTGCAGAATCGCTACATTTACGGCACTAGCTTGGATGAGCCTTTGATCCAGGTGACAAGCGCAGGTGTCTTGACTTTCTTGCATGCGGACAAGATGGGTTCGATTGTTGCCACCAGTAGCAATACCGGTGCTGTGACAAACAAGAACAAGTTTAGCCCGTTTGGTGAAATCACCACGTTGGCGGGCACGACCTTTGGATTCACAGGTCAGCGTTATGATTCGGAGCTTGGACTCTCTTATTTCAAGCATCGGTACTATTCGCAAAAATTAGGCCGGTTCTTACAACCGGATCCTGCTGGTTACAGAGGTAAGGATTACAACTTGCTAACTTATGCCTTCAGTAGCCCTCTTTCTCATGTTGACCCAATGGGCCTTGATGTTTGGATTGAAGGCCCGTCTGGAAATGACCCACCAACTCACGAAAGTATCAACATTGGAAACCCAAATGGGAGCTATGTTTCACTGTCCTACGGAAACATTATTCCAGGATCGCCGATAGGCTTGGGATATCTCGGCCCTGATAGAAATGTTGGAGGTCCAATAGAAAAATACAAAAAGACAACAAAGGAAGTTGATGAGCAGCTAATCAAAAAATACAATAATCTGCCAGCGTCTCAACTTGGTTTCTATTTTCTTTGCGGAACTAACTGCCGCACAATTGCAGAGCAGATTTTCGATGAAGCTCCTGGAACGGAAATGCGTCCACCAGTTACGCCGTGGCATCCTTGGTTGTGGAATCCTTTCGACTGGCTTTTCTTGCCAGCCGGAGGACAGACGTCCGACCCTGGTGGTGATCCACCCGGCGACTCTGGACCTAATTGGACTCCAAGCGATTTGTCCCCTCCAGGTGAGCCCGCTCAGATACGAAACTACGACTGGGGCTCAGGCTGCCGCCTCGCTTAGCAACATTGTGGATTAGTCTCAAGTAGAAGAATTGGAGGGATCATCGGGGTTAAATCCGATGATCCCTTTTTTCTAAATTCTCTAACCACAGCGTGACTAAGATTTCCCAACAATGTCACAGAGTGTTACAGCAGTCGGGACCATGGCTATTACAGCCCAGCAGAAAACTACTTTGGGGATTACCATGTTTCCGTCTCGTTGTTTTGCCAAGACGCAGGACCAAATCAATAATGCCAAACCCACAATTAACGAGATGACCTGCACATTCTGTGTTGCGTAGGTATTCAGCAAGGCGACCGTCGCAATTGAATTAAGCAATATCCGTAATCGTAAGCTATCCATAAAAAACCTGAAATTGGACTCTACAAATACTCTATGCCACGAAAGGCTAGCTAGTATCGATTAGCCATCAAGGTTTGATACGGTGGATTGGAAAAGTGTTTTAGCAAAACAAGTTTGCTCTTCAACGCGTATCAGATCAATCAAAAGTTCTTCGATCTCTGTAATTCAGGATTTAATTTTGGCAAGGGGACTAGCTATCTCCTTGCTTTTTTCTTTTTAACTTACTAGCAGACTGGTCTACTAATTTACCTTTTCCGCGCAGAGTACTCGATAGAAAGAAGCAAGAGAGCAAGCATAGTGAAAGTACATCACTGCACTTGTTCTCACCAGGCCTGGCTCTCTTGCTTCAACTTCATTCACTTGGGCATGTCGTGTTCGGATTGACGCGAGCTGTTGATTGCTTGCTCCGACCTTTGACATGATACTACATTTTTTTTGCACCACTCGTGGTGTTCCTGGCAAGCTGAATGCATCAATGGCGACAAAAGCTAGACCGATAAATTTATTTCCCGCACTTCTTTGCTTTTGCAATTTTTTATTACTTCTTCTGCTGATTTGATGTGGTCCATTTAGCAAGCATTTGCTCATATTGATTTTGCAACGTTTCAGTTTTCCCTTTCAGTTCTGCTGCATCTTTAATGTAAACGCACCAGAATGACCATCTTCACGACAGTCGCAATCTGTAGTTAGATTGTCTGGCGGTGAAATGGAGGATAAGTGGTGGCAAATACAGTGGGCTTGAGGGATAAGAACCCAAGGGAATTCTGGACGGAAAAAGTAAGACAGTGGCAGAGGAGCGGCAAAGCGCAATCAGTATTTTGTAGAGAAGAAGGATTGAATCTAAATTCGTTCAACGGCTGGAAGCAGTCGCTACTGGCCGGCAAATCGACGAAGAGTGGAGTGAAGCAGGGGGCTGCCGCGATGGCCACAAAAAGTACCCCTGCTGATTCAAAGCCTTTTTTCCTTCGATTTCCAATCTTAGATTCGGCCGCCGATAAAACGTCGTCGGAAAAACCTGGGCTTGCACAATCGAAGCAAGCTGAATTAACTCCAAGCCTTGCGGCTGAACTAATTGACGCTGGCAGCGGTCGCCGAGTGCGTATCTTTAACGGCGCAGATCAATCAACTGTTGCTGCATTGCTCTCAGTCTT
>ENA-ORBV01016187-ORBV01016187.1-microbial-mat-metagenome-genome-assembly--contig:-NODE-16187-length-10858-cov-5.248678_pt1 | contig 10858 bp, 6 predicted proteins | sample MGYA00237777_ERZ505514 | MGnify/ENA primary metagenome ERZ505514 (study PRJEB26160, sample SAMN06269048) | microbial mat metagenome | isolation source: Oligotrophic lake microbial mat | place...
TCAAGCAGAAGACGGCATACGAGATTCGCCTTAGTCTCGTGGGCTCGGAGATGTGTATAAGAGACAGTATTTATTCTGTAATATAATCCAAGCTCGGGAACTGTATTTATTTTCCTGAATAAAAGCCACCATGCTTCGCACCACTCTACAACAATCCACTTCGAGGATGGCAAATCGTCTGCTGCAACAACGATGTTTGTCTTCGGCTCTACCAGAAGTGACGAAAACGTCGCCACGATTGGAAGCCTTGCGAAATCAATTGGCACACGACGATGGAACACTGGACGATTTTGCTAATGCAGCTGCCGTAACGACTGTGCGTCCTAAAAATAAAAAGGCGCCTCCTCGTTCTTCGAAAATATTGCGCAAACCCTCTTGGCTCAAAGCCTTGCCGGCGGATTCGGACAATTATCAAAAATTGCGATCGACCGTCCGCGAGTTGGGATTGGCGACCGTCTGTGAAGAAGCCCGTTGTCCCAATATAGGAGAATGTTGGGGCGGTGGCGAAGATGGCAGTGCTACTGCGACCATTATGATCATGGGGGATACCTGTACACGTGGATGTCGATTTTGTTCCGTCAAGACTTCGAGAGCACCACCACCGTTGGATCCCGAAGAACCCCACAAAGTGTCGACCGCCATTGCCAAGTGGGGTTTGGATTATGTGGTCCTCACCAGTGTCGATCGTGACGATTTGGAGGATCAAGGATCGAACCATTTTGCACAAGTCATTCAACAATTGAAGCTAAAATCACCCAATTTGCTTGTCGAGGCGTTGTGTCCTGATTTTCAAGGCCAGGAAGACTTGATTGAAAGGGTGGCCACGTCGGGTTTGGATGTCTTTGCCCACAATATGGAAACGGTCGAACGATTGACGCCCAAAGTACGAGATCGCCGTGCGGGATATCAACAATCTCTCCACGTCTTGGATTTTGTCAAATCATTGCCATCCACCGCGTGTTTGACCAAAACCAGTTTGATGTTGGGATTGGGAGAAACCGCCGAGGATATCCGTACGACCTTGCGCGATTTGAGGCGCGTCGATTGTGATGTGGTGACCTTTGGACAATATTTACAACCTACCAAACGACACTTGCCCGTACAAGAATATATTGCCCCCGAAGCCTTTGAGGCGTGGCAAAAAGAAGCCGAAGACATGGGATTCAAATATGTAGCCTCGGGTCCTTTGGTACGTTCCTCCTATAAAGCAGGAGAATTCTTTTTGAAAAATTATATTCAAAACAAAAAAGCAGCGTAAAGAATGTAGAGGAGAGCAGTGTCCAGTTCCGTTCGAATAGCATATTTTTTGCAGTATATAAATTACAGGTAAAGAAAAGAATATAAAGGACACCAAAACGTACAAATAACATATTTTAGAGAAGAAGAGCATGCCCAGACAGCATGCATTACATAGTGACAAATGTTGTGATGTTTTTGTATTTCCGTGTGAGCTTGCCCGGGAAATCTCAGAAGCATCCGTGCTGTTGGGCATACTGTAGAGGTTGATGAGAGAAAGCAACTGTCTTACAACTCAACTACTGTGTCCTTCTCACATAGCGATTTATTCCATAGTGAGGTCACCACAGCTCTGTTTGTGCGGGGCCAATGACAGACAAAAGTCATACAGCATACTTACAAGATAGAGCGAACCAGCTATCACTTCACCTTTTTGACAGAGAGGAACAATCCACGCCCCTAAGAAAAATAGCTAAAAAAATCCAAAACCTAGACGCTCCGCTGAGAAGCTGTGCGTTCAAACTAATATATTTGTCTCACACTCACTCCATCACAATAATAATGACGGTAATGACCACAATTTCAACAATAATAATTAAAATACCGACCATGGCCCATGCAAAGCCGTCGGTGATTTGTTGTTTGTTGCTAGCTGATGTATGATCCACAGACCTGTACTATCACCTGTTTCTTAGAAACAGATACCAACAATCCATCAATTGACGTAGTTCTGATCAGTTATAGACAAAAAAGGATGGTAAAAAGATGGTTCAAGTTTCATCCAAAAACAAAAAAACCGACAGGACATCACCAACAAGTCTGTTTCGTCCTGCACGAGTTATAGCACTAGTCGTGGTGGCCGTGTTTCTTTACCCTTTATTCATTTCTATTCTGAATTCTTCATCATCGTCGTCATCCTCTACAGCTGGTACAATAGAGTGGCGTCACGCAAGGGACCAGGAAGATGGAGAAGAAGGACTGCTGGAAGAGGAAGAGAAAGCGCAATTACAATTACAACCCGCATCGAACAATCGGCAGAATACAGCAACGAGTCAATATTATGACGATTCCAAAATAGTGCCACTAGCTCCAACTCTTGACACGGCTCCACAAACGATTGTCACAGCGTATTTTGCCGTCAAATCGAAGTATCCGGCGGAAAATTACATGAAATGGATGAAAAACATTTTGAGTGTTCAAGATCCCATGGTCATTTTTCTGTCGCCCTCCTTAATTCCGGATATACAAGCATTGCGACAGCACGCTCTGAACCGAACGGTCATTATTCCAATGGAAGTAGAGGATGTCCCTCTCTCCAAAGACACTCACATTTACAATACCTCGTTTTGGCAACATCAATTGGATATTGACCCTGAAGCCAAGCGACATCGATCATATCATGTCTTTTGGATTTGGCTCAGCAAATCGTGGTGGGTCACAGAAGCCATTCGACACAACTTTTTTCAATCTGAAGTCTTTTTGTGGAGTGACATGGGATGTTTTCGGAATGAAAAATACAATGGTTTGACTGTGGTTCAACATCCGGACCAAGTCCCGCGGCATTCCATGCTGTTTTTGGCACATCATCCCTTTAATCCACCACCGCAACGGATTTGGAACAACAAGTATACAAGGGATGGCAAACCTCATTTTTATCATAGTGGAAGTATGATGGCAGGATATTATGATGTCTGGCCCGAATATCACGCCCACTTTTTACAAATGATCCGCGAATTTATCCAACGCGACATGTTTATTGGAGAAGATCAAACCGTGGCACAAAGTACCTGTTTCACACATCCCAATCTATGTGCTTATATTAACATGGAACAATTGCATCGAAAAGACAATCATTATTTTGGATTGCGATATATTTTACATCACGGAGGACAGTACGATCTTTGGTACCATCCTCCGTTGGATGCTACATAACGATCACACATCATGGAATGAATGAGTGAATGAATGGGATACGGCAACAGTCGTTGTGTTCCTGGATGCTTGGTGAGTAAATGCCTAGGGCACGGTTTAGCTAGCCTACAGATGTGTGCAGTTGCCAGTACGACCAGTAAACAGCCATGCCAAAAAAAGCGGGGGAGAAAACAAACAAGATCACACACCACAGACGGTGTATTGAGAGCACCTAATGCACGCGATGGATAATATGCAAGCATATGGCGAATCAAGAAAATTCATGCAGTCCCAACCTTTCCCTGCTTTGCCGAAGCTATTGAACACCCATAACAACTAGATAGCTATTCCTGTTAGGGCCGAAAGAAGGCGCTAGCCTGCAGCATCATTAAAGTACGATTTGGTTTCTGAAAAGATAAATACTGTTATTAGCAGAGGTTACTTTTAAAAACGGCGCATCCCTTGATTCAATTTACAATTGTAATGTTGATTCAGTTGCTGCCTGCTTTTCTCGTTGTTAGAAATCCAAAGAAGAAGTATCTTCGCACTTTAGGAGGACCACCGGGTCTCGTCGAGAGACAGTAGGTCTAGCCACCGGGTCATTGTCAGTCAGAGATGGCCCACAGCACACTTCTCCCTCAATGGCCACAGGTTCTCCCTCGGCAGGCACAATGTTTGCTACAGGAGGTGCCCCATTGCTTTCACAGCGATAATTTTCCTGGTAAATGGCCCCGTCACCAATGTCACCCACAACACTGCCGCCTTGGTCAACACACTCTTGGCGTGTAAAGCTCTCCTTTGCATCTGGAACATCGTCGTCTGTCGTGTCCGTGTCAGTCAAATCTGTCGTGTCCGTGTCAATCAAGGCTGGTCCGCAGCACACTTCGCCCTCCATTGGCGCAGGTCCTCCTTCGTCGTCTTGCACAAGCATTGCTACAAAAGGTAACCCATTGCTTTCACAGATATAGTCCGCGACAGTGCCACCTTGGTCAAAGCATTCTTGACGCGTCACTCCATCTGTATCTGGAGTAGTGAAATCTTTTGCATTGGATGTCGTGTTGGCTGACGACAAATCTCCCTCCACTGCAACTGTAGCAGAAGCATTTGTCGCGTTGGATGTTGTGTTGGATGGCAACAAATCTCCCTCCCCAGAACTGCTGCTGATGTTCAACAGAGCATCCGTCGTGTTGGGCGACGACATGTTCCATTCCCCAGAGCTACTGTTGTCATCAAACACCATATCTTCTTCCTTGCAAACTTTAACAGAACATGCTTCTTGTTGGCTCAGATCCATGGGTAGCCCCGGATTGGCAATAGCAATAGAGCACCAAAGAGCGTCGCCAGTAGCATCCTCCATGTCCGCCGTGAAATCAAAGATAAATTGACCATTTTGATCGGTCTGACCACCTCCTTCATAAGTATTCCCATCAGCGCCAACGAGAAGAAAGCCAATATTTGTCCCATTGACTGGATTTCCTTGGTAATCTTTCACCTGTGCAAATAGAGCGCCATTCGGACATGCATCGCGTGCCTGCCATGTTACTCTGTACCATGGGTCGGGGGTTTGCCCTGGCGTTCCTTCGGAAGTTCCTGCAACCGTCCCTTCGGAAGTTCCTTCAGGAGTTGGGGCTTCCGTACTCGTACCCTGTCTTGAAACTGGAATGTCAGATGGAACAGACGACACGCAGAATTGTTGGCTGTCTCGGGAAGAAAGACTATCGCCATCGGAAACCCAATTTTGCTGGGCATTGTTTTTGTCGCAAACCAATACCTTGAGATTCTTCATTTCCTCGACATTGCCACGAATTGCGAGACAACCTCCCGCCTTGTTGTACACCAACCCATCATACAAAAAACCACCGCCGGTGCTATTGTTACTGGTAGACCTGAGAGTCTCAATGATGCTGAGTTTTTCATCTCCATTTTCATTCTCGAACTTCCACAATTGAGCACGATTGCCTTCTTCGCAAAGGGCGAATTTCACCTTGTCACTAGTTTCGTCGGTTGGGTCGTTAACCTTTTCGAGGCAAGAACCATCTTGCGAGAACTGGCCCCAATACCCAAAATCAAAACCAGCTTGTTCTTCTTGTTCGTCGCCATCGTCAAAAATGAGGCCCCGACGAAGGAATGTTTGTGGTTGCTGTTGTTGGCGTGCTGGATGAGTTGGTTTAAAACTCAACTTGGCGGCGGCTGTTAAAGAGACGCACGACAGTGCCACAGTAATCGAATAAATTCTCATGATTTCAGTCTGGGTGCTATTGGCATACAGGTTGATTTTTGCATTTACGAGTGCTCAGAGCGACTTTTATGATAACTATGAAGCCAGTTGATTAAACTACACTCCAACAGCAAATTGTTTTTTGCGTAAGTAACATGTGAGACGTTTATTTTATTGTTTCCATTTTGGGCGGAGCAAACTAATCAGTGTACTGTTTATGCAGCGTTACGTGTACCAGTCAATGCCGCGACTAACATGTCGTTCTCTAATTAGTGAGTCCTGAACAAACTGAAATTAACGAAATGTATGTGCATGCCGCGCCTCTTCTCGATCGGAGTACGATCTATGTCCGTGACTGATTCATTTATAGTACCGGGTGGTTTGATGAGAGCATCGTACAGACGACTACCCAACGCACATCTCTCCGAAAAACCTCTCACTCAACCATCCATCTCAAAACTAAGAAACACAACGCGAAGAAAAAAGCTGTCCCATGCCATTGAAAGATCTCGTGGCCGTCGTGGTTGATATCAACATCTCTGAATTTAGTCTGTTCTTTTTCACGTCAAGACTAACTACTTTACAGGTTTACAGGAACCCAAGTCGAGTCTCACATCACAGCCGCTGCCACTGCCTGCAGCCCGAAATCCATCAATAAAGTCTCTTTCCCAGCAAGCCAGAAACGATGGCGTCCAAAAAGAAGAAGCAATCTGCAAAGTTGAAAGACACTAATACTAACACTGGTACGGGGCCAAAGAAGAATGGCGGCCACCAAAAAGCTACGAACGTCAAAGCGGCGGTCAAAAGAAACGGCGACAACAACAAAAACAAGACTGACACAACCACAACAGTTGTCAAAGTCAAAAAGCACCGATTGACGAGGGAAGAAACATGCGATTTGATTGCGGAATTGAGTGAATCCATCTTGGAAGATCCTACCAAGGCCTTTTCGGCACCTGATGCGTCCAAGGATACGACTACTGCCACTGCGAACAACAATCAAGATGATGCGGAACCGAACCAGCGAACGGCTGCTGCTCCCAGTATGATGCGACAATTGTTGACCATTGCCAGTCATCCCAGTGATGAATATACCTCGCAATTGGCCATTTTGTCTCTTCTCGCGATTTATCGTGATATTCTTCCAAGTTATCGCATCCGTTTGCCTACCGAGTCGGAAATGTCCGTCAAAGTCAGCCTCGAAACGAAGCGTCTTTGGGATTATGAACGCGCTCTCCTCACCAACTATCAAAACTTTTTGAAACTCTTGGAAACCATTTGGAACAAGGGAAAAAAATCGTCTCAAAAACGACCATCACAAACAACAAGTAGTGCAGGAGTGTCCAGATTGATGGTCACCTCCATGCTTTGTGTGTGCGAACTATTGAAGGTTGCCTTTCACTTCAATTTTCGGTCCAATCTACTGACCATGGTCATTCGACAAATCAATAATGGAGAATGTGAGGAAGTATCGAATGCCTGTTGTGCCGCGGTCGAACATGTCTTTGCACAGGACGTTCAAGGCGAAGTGGCCTTGGAAGCGACGCGATTGTTGGCCAAACTGATCAAGGATCGAAACTTTAAAGTTAGGGCGAACGTCTTGCGTACTTTTTTGGCCTTGCCCTTGCGGGTCCACATTGACGAGGCAGAGGCGGCCAAGATTGCCACTACGGCCAAGAAACGAAAGCGGGATAAAGATCTTCGAGAAATCGACAAGGAACTTCAAGAGGGATCGGCGACGGTCGATAAGATTGTGCTGGCGCGATGTCAATCCGACGCCTTGCAAGCCGTGACGGTCACGTACTTTCGAATTCTCAAGTGCGACAATTTGAATACGTCGACGCACATGAGAGAACTGTTACCGGCATGTTTGGAAGGTCTGGCCAAGGTTGCCCATTTGATCAACATCGATACCGTCATGGATTTATTGGCCGTTCTGAAAGACTTACTCAAAGACATTGATGCGTTGCCGCTGGATGCGGCTCTCAATTGTGTCCTGACGGCCTTTCAAACTCTGTCAGGTCCAGGAAGGGAAATGCAGATTGATCAAAAAGAATACATATCACCACTATATACACAGCTCCCTCGGCTCATTACCGAATCCAATCAAGAAACGGGGACCAACAGCACTGAAACAATGCTCAAATGCTTGGAAGCTGCATTTATCAAGCGCCGTGAATATTCCACCACACGTGTGGCAGCCTTTCTCAAGCAAATATTGACAGTCGCCATGTTGACACCTCCTTCGACGGCGATTCCACTCATGGCATTTGGGAGGCAACTGCTTCAACGATACTCCTCCGCTCAACAACTCTTGGAAAACGAGGAGGATGCCATTACCTCGGGACAGTACTGTCCCGATGTGGAAGAACCAGAACTTGCCAATCCTTTTTCGACCAGTGCATGGGAGTTGGCCACCTTAAAGTTTCACTGCCATCCTGGCGTGGCACAACAAGCCAAACATGCTGCATCGAACACAATGCTGCAAATGCCGACCGAAGACCCCGACCGACTGATGGAGGCGACCCTTCGTGATGAAAAGGAGGTCTTTATTAAATGTCCGATGTCGAAAAAGCGGCACCCATTAGAGTCACGGGGGCAAGGCGACGGAAAGAAACGCCAGCGCCTACGATTCCTTCAGGCAGCCAACAACACGGACACTAACAAACTGGATCGTCTTTCCCGCGTTTCCGTTTTCCTCTAATTACAATACTAGCTATAATTTTCACAGGTTTATTGTGGTCTGACTTTGGGGCTTTGCGTTGCATTTTCGTTAGGGGCAAGGTAGCGCATTTTCAAAAAAACTTTACAACCTGCAAGTTTTCAAAAACTTTACATATGTAAACTTTACAACCTGCAAGTTTTCAAAACTTTACATATGTAAACTTTAAAACCTACAAGTTTTCAAAACTTTAAAACCTGCAAGTTTTCAAAACTTTACATATGTAAACTTTACAACCTGCATGTTTTCAAAACTTTACAACCTGCAAGTTTTCAAAACTTTACATATGTAAACTTTACAACCTGCATGTTTTCAAAACTTCACATATGTAAACTTTACAACCTGCAAGTTTTCAAAACTTTACAGGACCTGCACGTTTCAAAACTTTACCACCGGCAAGTTTTTCTCAGACACCACTCGCGCAAGCTGACCTTTCTCACGTTGCCGCTCCACTGACCAGGCACTGCACCTCGCGGTAAAAATAGATGGTACTCTTTAAAATTAATAGCTAAATTCTTATTTTACCCTGAGGTGTACTGCCAAGAGCTCAGTTAAAAATTTTAAAATGTGTTTGAATTCTGAGACGGCTCGAGAATTCGCAGCAACGCGCTAATAACGCGCGACCATGAACCAAGCAGAGACATCCAGGCAAGCCGAGCAACAAGTCACGTATTCATTTAATTGTCATTGTTTTCCTTTTCTAAAGACTCTTCACCATGTCAGGGACTAACGAAACAAAGACCGACGCTGCGTCTATTGGTTCCAACTCGAAAACTGCCGATGGCTCGGAGAAAGATGGTGCGAAGGCTCCGACGGAGACGCCCCGTCTCTTTCTCGATCTCCTTCAATCGGCTGACGGAAGCCGGCCGTTGAAGGACGATCCCGAGTTCCTTAAGCTGTCTTTTCCAGGTAAGTTTGTCATATCCATAGTTCATTCATGTTACCGTAATGACGCAAGAACTCACGCGGGCCGCTTCCGCTTACCTCAGAACAACTCGAAGTGGTGCTAGAATTGTGCTCGGAGAAAGGAATTAACGTCCCGAGTCCCGAAGACAACCGTGACGACAACTCAACCGAATTTTTAGGACACCAGAACAAAACGGAGGAGGAACCCGAAGTTCTTGACACCATCTTTTCCCGACAGCTCTTTTCCGAGGTAGAAAGAGAAAAAATTGACAACGCTGTGGAAGACAAGCTCATGCAAGACCATTCAGTTGAAATCCACTATCTCATCAAGGAAAGTGCGAACCGCCCTATGCAATCTTACTTGGCGACTGTAAATGGTTCGAAGATTGGAGTTGGCATTGTGAGCCTAGCTTTCACCAAGGAAGAAATTGCTAATAAGCTTGTCCATCACAAACAGATCCTTGGCGATCGTATCACTCAGGTTCGCAATCTCGAAGTGCTCGTGCCTGAACAGGAAACAAAACTTGCACAGGCCAAAGCTAGGTTAGAACTAGAATCATGGAAGCTTGCGACCTTCAAAACAGATTTGCAGACACACCGCGCTGAGATTGCCCGCCAAAACAAACAGGCTACGAAGTGCGAGCGAGATATCAAAGTTGTGGACAAAATGGGCAGCGCTCTCGTCTTCATTCGCGATGCTGAAAAATCAACATTGCCTTATGCCAACGTGAACTCTCGTAGCATGGTTCAAGGCCTAGCTGCGACCTTCGGGGTTACAGACCGCGAGTCCGTATTGGCTCTTTCCGTCGGAGATCACTGCAAGATTGCAAACGCTACTCATCTGTATGGATATCGTTTCAGCGAGATGTTTGCTAGTACAGGGCTTCAGTTTATTTGGGCGGGAAAACGCGCTCTACCTGTGATGCAGGAGCAGACGTGTCGCCTCTTCCTGCTCCATGCTGAGCGAACAAGCGGAAAACGCCGCGCACGCGATGTTTGCTCCTCCCCCGAACCTTCTCGCAAGAGGGCCAAGACTGTTATGTCTCCAGGAGTTCAGGCGTATTTGAACAAGCGCACGCCCTCCAAGAGCGACAACGAAATCGCAAGGGAGTAATTTGTTTTGTACGTGCATCCAGCTCGATTCGATTTGATTCGATTAAACCTGAAAATAATTTATTTTGAATGACGTCGCGAGATCAATGAAAGAATTGGTCACCCACGTCCACCACATGACAGTGGCTGGCGTCGTATTACTTGAAATTGAAACTAAAATGAGAGAGTCAGTGAATATCAACATGTACCATTTTCATCAAACATAGTCGTTAGTAACTAGATCGCCATTGTGATATAACTTTTCCCCGCAAGGTTTATGTGTATCTGCCACAAACCACAGTCGCATAATATCAGCGGCAGCAAAAGGCAACTCAAAATATTTCTTTCATCAAGAAAGAGGGCGAGAAGCAGTATTGGAGTAACACCCCGAACCCCGTGGGCGACCCCCTAAGAAATATGTTCTCATGGCGTGCCCGTCCGTACTTCGAAGTTGGCTCTCTACAATCGTGCAGTCAAATGTGTATACATCTCTCGACGTATTCTTCGACACTTCCATCGCCACCCATGGACGGAATCGCTGCCTTTGCGTCAGTGCATGATGATGTAGATCGAGATTTATTCCGGCGCTTCTTGCGTCCGAAAGAGCTGAACGATCTGATCGATTTCACCTACGTGAAACACTGTTGAATGATGCTGAGATCACTGTCACTTACGTCTTCCCGAAAGTCCATATTTACAAGTTGAGTCCCGGAACAGATGTAATAGAGGAGTGCACCAAAACACCATTTGTAGCCGTTACTGGTGTAGGAGAT
>ENA-ORBV01016188-ORBV01016188.1-microbial-mat-metagenome-genome-assembly--contig:-NODE-16188-length-10857-cov-5.608998_pt1 | contig 10857 bp, 12 predicted proteins | sample MGYA00237777_ERZ505514 | MGnify/ENA primary metagenome ERZ505514 (study PRJEB26160, sample SAMN06269048) | microbial mat metagenome | isolation source: Oligotrophic lake microbial mat | place...
AGTTGGTAATGCTGCAAGCATCACTTGGCATTAGTTGGTAATGCATTAGCGGGACATTAGCGGTACCAAACACTAGCGCTAACTTCTACAGTAGTAGTAGAGCTGTGAAAGTATCTTGATAGCCAGAGGGAGGCCTAATAGGCTAGAGTGGTAACTAACGGGGAAGGAACATGTCTTCCCCAACCATTTAAAAAGAACCAGTCGTGAACTTCAATCATTTTTGGTTGCCACCTACTTGTACTTCCTTGAAGCCTGAATTATCATTGATGCTGCGCTGGGCAATACTGGTAGGTTCATTGGGGGAATTGAAGGGTTCATGGTTGCTTTGTCGTGGAAGGGGTGCCTGACCCGAACCCCACTTTGGGGGTTAGCTGTATCAGCTTTTGCCTTTGTTGCCACGATAAATTAGTACGGAACAGTTGGGCAATACCAAAACGTACTACTAGTTATATGTGTCAGTCTTTTACAAACCGTGGCGCTAGAGATTTCATTTGGCCTCATGCGTAAGAGAACTGCCACCAGTAATGCCTGGATTGCTTATGGCGACCCAGCCAACTTACGCTACAACTACTGCCTAGTGGCCCTTAAGTTTCACACAGTCATGACCATACCGCCATCCGATTAATCACAGAACAAAAGTGCCGGAACCAGATCAAAAGCAGAACTCAGTATCATTTTTGGTAATCAAAAACCGAACCATGAATACCTTTCGGTGGGTGCGACCAAGCTCGGACATGCAATGCAAGAGTAATTAAAAAGGGACAATTTTCCCTTTTAAAAAATGCCTTAAACAGGGGATCCCGAAGGTCGTGTTGAAGGCACCATGACTGAAGAAAAGAAGCGATGACCTGCCGTATTCCAACAAGCAATAATTAATCTGTCCCCTAGCTGGCTCGCTTTGTCCGATGCGTTGGTTCGTCAGGAACCCACGGCCTAATTCATTCAACTCGCCCTTAAAAGTGCCTTCATCTCAACTTTACAGGCATGACATCCCAACAAACCCCCGATTTGGCCTACCGATTTCACCGATGACGAAATCATCTCGCCAGTCAAATGCGAATGTCTGAATTCAGCTGAGGAGAACTTCAATTGTGAATTCTTGCTGGTCGCTCCTTTCGGCTCTTGTACTAGTAGCAACAGACGGATATTACCAAACTGGACGCCATTGGCGAACCGGTTGTGTACCGTATAAAAATACTCCTTTACTACTAGATAGCTAGTAGCAGCCATACGAGTCTGTACGTGGGTCGCCATTAAAAAAAAAGAGCAGAAGTTTCTTCAGCGCGATAATATTGAAACTTGTACTACCGTCACAAAAACAACTGACTATTCATAAGACCGACCAAAGGAAACCATAACAATAGCAAACCATCTGGTTCCTTCTTTCTTCTTGAGTACTCTACTAGCTAGACTAGTATACCTCTTACAACTGAATGAAGATGAGCATCGCCTCATCAGATCCGCAAGAGGAGGACGAGAGAGAGCCCTTGTCTCGCCCAGTGAATGCAGTAGTAGGCGGCGGTGGCACGGAGTTGATTGGCATCGTCCATCCTGGTCAAAATGGTGCGTGACTTTCTCGTTCTCTCTTTTTGTCGTACTTTGCTTTCGAGTCGTCTCTAACCTAGCCTGATATCTCTTTGTTCCTCTCTTCCTGGTCTCTCCGTGGCTTTGTCCCCTTGGAAACAGACGTCAAGTTTGGACGGGGAGGCGACACAAACTATCACCTTGGAAACGCTCGCTTTCGCCATCTCGCAGCCAAATACAGGTAAGTCTTCTTGACTGAACAAGACGTTGAAGGAACTGTTGTCTGTAACGTACTGCAGGAGCTATAAACTAACAAGCTCTCCTGTACTTGCCTGTGTGTCTCTGTCAAACAGGGATCGGTATTTGGCCGCATCTGCCAAAGAACAACGGCAAGAGATTGTGTACGAGATCATTCAAAAATGGAGGAGTCAAGACCCACCTGGTCGTTTTGTTACCCGTGATGACCCTTCCGATCGAAAGACGAGCAAATGGCATGATGTGGGGGACAAGGTCAGTTCCTGTTTTGCTTTTTGTCTTGTCTTGCCTTGTCTTGTCTTGCCAGATATTGAGAAGTGTTGTAGCGTTTGCTCCCAACACTCACCCACCCTTTCTCAAACATATCAAACTCATGATATTGTAGGTGGCAGCTCGAAAGACAGTTAAAGTACTGGGAGAGGGCCTCGGAGAGAAACGAAAGCGGCAATCCAGTGATACACTTTGCAGCGGGGATTCATCGACATCCGAGTCAAACTCCAAGCAGAGGAGAAGTAGCTTTGGGAGTCAAAGTCATCGTCGTGAAAGTGTTGGGTCAGCTGTCGAAGCCTGTGAAGTGGCAGCGGTATCTGAATTGTCCCGCTTTGGCAGCTTTAATCAAATCATGCGAAGCGGGCACCACACGTCCGTTGCACGGGCCAACCCCCAGCCTTCGGTTGCCTCTTCGTCTGCAGGGCACAATGCCTGGACTGCTGCTGCTCCTACCGGCGGGCCAGAAACAGGGCTGCTACGAATGCAAGCTCAGCAACAACTTCTACCACAGCCAACGCAACAGCAACTGTTGCAGTTTAATATCATGTGTGATGGTGGAAGTAGAAAGATCTCATCCGAGTCCAATTCTGCTTCTTCCTTGGCTACAGCAAGTACCATGAACAACCCCACCTCCAATATCAACACCCACCTGTTTCCGCAGCAGCAGTTTCCAGGAAATCGTGGTCCGTCGTCTACCCCCCAAGACAATAGTACCATGATGGGCTTTGCTACTGCGGCGGCTGCTGCTTCGGCACAGAATAATAATACTTTCGAAGCAGCCAGTGATTTCAGTAGTGGCAACAACGAAGGTTTTGGTGCGTGCTTTCTCATGGAACACAACCAGAACCGCCAAGCAGCAGGCCAACAAGGAATGGAGCACCAGCTTCCTGTTGCCGCTGTTCTGACACATGTGTTTGACAGCAGTCCCGATGAAGATTTCGGTGGTGCCGATAGTGATCTGGACGACTTGGCATGGCCATATTTTGTAAAAAGGTAACACTTACTCACCACGTGGGCGGAGGGCGGAAGCCAACATATTATCTTCTTGCCCATTTGGTTAAAGGCAGCTCCAGCAAAAACATGCAAGCAACGCCGGCAAGGCTGGATCACAGCAACTTTTGTACATACTCATGCTGCTATCGATAGGATCAATCGTGTGATTGACGGATGCCTTGCAGTGGATGCAGCGGTTTTGGTGCGCGTGCTCCACAAATTGTATTTTTAAAAACATACTTTTAACTTACTACTGTAATAAAATCTGTACGAAATGATTCAAGAGGCTGAGCCGAGTAGCTTAGACGTGTGGGCTACGACAGCTTGTTGAGCCACTCCGGACCTCACCAACGAAGGGAACCTTGGCTATGTTTTATTTTTCATGGTTTCTGTATTCTACTAGCTAGCTAGTAGCAGAGTATCCAGACTCCAGTTGAGCCTAGGTTGTGTTTCTTCTGTGTGAGACCGCAATTTGTCACTTTCACAGTGCCCCGCGTCTTGCTTCTCGTCTCCTCCGCACGGACCGCACCCGCAGGAGTGGCAGGACAGGTCAGCGTTCTACAGTGAAAAAGGGGAGACAGAGAATTGGGAAGGAGGGAACGGCACTTTTAAGTGCGGGCGAGTCAGCCAGTACAACAATAATGAGTTAGCAAGACTACTGGTACTAGTACAATAGCACAATTGCTCTCACTCTTTTCGACTTCGAGCTACTGTACCTCCTTGTCTTGAGGTTGCTGCTACTATGTACATGGTAGATACCAGAATTAGATTAGTCTACTAGTTGGAATAATAACATTCAGCAACTAGTTGTTTTAGTACTGTGGTGGCTATGAACTAGCTACCTTTGCTATCTTACTTGCAACTAGGTCTTTGCTTGCTCCGCAGTGATTTTTTAGCTGTATCCCTATCACCTTCCGCTGCTGTTTTGGAATTGTATGGAGTAGCTGGCTACCATTATTCTCGTGTGGAGACTCTTAGATAGTTACATCCGCGTCATTTAGTTTTGGCACTTGTTATTAGACTGTCACACGGCACACGGCACACCATGTCCGTGTTTGTGCTGTTGCTAGTCATTATCTACGAGTATTGGAACACCTCGGTGATTCGCCGTCTGTTGGTGACTGACGCAGTGATGATAGGGTTGCTTTCTTCAAAAGAGTGCGGAGATCTCTGTTCCGTCTATGATTCCACGAACCGAAACAAAAACTTGAGAGAACCAGTCGGCCTATCAAGCCATATTCTGTTTTTGCGTACACTCTGTAGGTTCCAAGTAAATACAGATTCATTCTGACATGCTGTTGACAACACAGTGGATAATACAGGTAGTTAAGCACGTTGCCTTCATACACTGCATTCACCATTTTGTAAGAACTGGCTTTGATTTGTTCCTGCTCGTCAGGTCTGTGGTCGTTGTTGTTGCTTTGGCCGAGGAAAAGGATCATCGAATGACCAATCGACAATGGAAGTTGTCACAGGTGGTGCGCCATCCTGAGAGGAAAACAAGACCGATGGTGCTGAAGTGGTAGTGGTTTCTGGTACTTGTATGGGAGTGATACTTTCTGTAGGTGCCTCGGTCAATGATTGTAGTGTATCAATGGTAGAGCTTTCGGTATCCTCTTCTTCCTCTGCTACTTGTATGGGAGTGATACTTTCTGTAGGTGCCTCGGTCAATGTTTGTAGTGTATCGATGGTAGAACTTTCGGTATTCTCTTCTTCCTCCTCCTCACTGGACGCTTCTGAGTTGACAGTCGTAGTTGTTTCTGTGGGAGACTCTGTTGCGACAGGCCCAGCATCCTCTTCCACAAACATGCCTCTTCGACTGGGAGGAGCTGATGGCGGTGGTTCCATGGTGACTTGCGTTCCAAATTCATACAAAATGGTGGGACTATTGGAATCATCTGCTTCGGCGTCCGTGCCAGGTTCTGGTCGACTGTAATAGGTCGTCGGGGTATCGGCAAAGGGGTCCTCCAAAGTGGACAATATACTGGGAATATTATCACTACCGGCTGCCGAAGATGGAGGCTTGGTGAGAGTCGGTTCTGGATTATACAATGGAGTAAAGGTAGGTGCATCGGTCTGCAGGGAAGGAGGTATGTACAGTGTGGGTCGGTAGGTTGGTACAGGCCGAGGAACAAATGGGGCCGTCTCAAAAAAGTTAGGAGGAGTCGATATTGTAGAGTTATTGATACTGTTTTCGGTTCGTGATATGGGCGGGTTATTGTTGTTGTTGTATCCTGCGCTGGTAGGTGGCGCTCGTGGAGGTCGATGGAACATCGGTAGGAATGGCTGCCTTGTGGGAAATGGAGACGGCGTTTCTTCGTCTGGTTGGGCGTCCAGTTGGCAGGGAAAGGTTTGAAGGATCCACCACCCAATAAAACCGACGTGGGATACCCTAGTGAATTTCATAGTCCCAAAACTAAACACCTTTTTCTCTTTTTTTGTCCTAGAGTCTTCTGTCCTTGCGAATCTCTAGCTATCGGTTGTGTGCGCTATTGTAGCTACCTACTCCTAGCACCTAGCTAGATGGCTTGCAGCTTGTTGTTGTTGGTTGATTGTTTCATCATCTGTTTGATTCATGTTAGTACTGTACTTTTGTACGTACTGCAGTTCGTACGTACTGCGTGTATTCTGTTTTGGGGTACGCGCACCTTTTGGAAGAGGGTGTTTCCTGTCGCTCACATGCTCTTGTCGATTCTGATGTGATCCATCGCACACACATGCTAAATTTTTGTTAGCTTAACTCTTTTCCACTTATTCACTTTCGATGACCCGGGTACTGTTTTACACCTACTACTCGGAGTAGTCAGAGTAGCACCTTTTGGTAATTAATAGGCTAAGTCTCCTTACTTTAATTAATCAAGAAGCTCTGCAGGTTCTTTTGACAGGGCATCACCGGTCACAAGACTGCTCCATCTATCAACAGTGGGTGGTAGTGACGGTACTTTCTGTCTACAGCGGGGTCATAGCCGGCAATGGCATCTGTTCTCATTAAGTACACTTCGCACAAAATAGAGTACAAGAGGATATAGGGAATGTACCTACCAATTAGTACAACTCGGATACAATTGTTATCAAAAAAACTTCACAGAAACCATAGACCGGGAATAAAATGAATTCTTCCGTGTTCAGGAGCTTGGCCGACTTAAGTGAAACTCCCCAACTGTTTTCATGTTTAGGGTGATTTTCACGTTTAAGGGGAAATTCACCTATTGTTTTCACGTTTTTCAGTGAAATTCACTTGTTAAGTGAAATTCACCTATTAAGGTGAAAACATTAACCGTGAAAAGTGAAAACAACAACTGTGATAAATGAAAACCAAAAACATGAAACATGAAAACTAAAGACTGCTTGTCACTATGCAAAACATGAAAACAATAACCGTGAAACGTGAAAACAATAACCGTGAAAAATGAAAACAATAACCGTGAAACGTGAAATCCCCTTAAGTGTGAAAACATTCACAATTGTGAAAAACAATTGCCTAAGTGTAAAAACGCTCATAAGTGTGAAACATTTGGCGAGAACATGAAAACTGGGGTTTTCGGCGAGGTCGTCCACGCTCCAGCTGCAGCTGCATGATAGGAGATGTGTGCGCCCAGATCCCATCTTGAGCAATGGATGAACCAGAGACAGGGTTTAGAATGATCCAAAATGGAGACCAGTGCAAGCACTAGCAGCAGCAAGTGGCAACAACAAAGCAAACAACTTTTTTTGATTGCTTTGGCAGTCCGTTGATCTGGAAACAACAAGCAGAAAAGCAAAGATGATGTCAAAGGGCAACAAAGAAGAAGTCGCAGACAAAGGAGAAGAACAAAAAAGATTGAAACATTTTCTTTCATTCTCATTAGCCTCAAAGAACAGCGAATTATGTGTCAAGAACAAAATGAGGAAAGAAGAAACAACAAGCAATTTTGGTCACATTAAGAAAGCCATTGGTAAACCTTTGGCTAAAAAAAGAAACAATAGAAAAAGGGATGGAAATGAGAAGAGTGTCATTCTCCGCCTGTTGGAACACAACATTTGCATTTCGTTTTTGTGAGCACTGCAAGACAAGAAATTCAAAAGAGTCATTTTTGCATTTGCATTAAAAACAACAGTCTTAGAAAAATCCAAAGACTTTTCAAAATAAGTCGTCGTTCTTTGTTGTCTTGTGTGACTCAAATGCTCTGAAAACTCATGTCGATGTGTGTGAATCACCATTCAACCCGCAAGACATGCATGCATCAAACCAAAAGCTGCACAGCTTTTGAACAGTGAAAAACAATTTTTGTTAGCTTTTGATCAAAGGAAAAGTGAAAGCAACTTCGAGAAAGATCCATCCAAAATCTCTTGGATTGCTCCTTTTGAGCACCAAGCTCCTCGCTGTTTTCTGTGCCGCATAAAAAGCATTGTCTCTGATTGATTGGTTTGACAACATGGAAAGAGAACAATGTGCACACAATGTGACTTATTGCACCATTGATGACATTGCTAATGACTTCAGAATGACTCAGCACATTTGAGTTGCATCTTGGAAGAGCATGCTGAAGAGCACAATGAGATCTTCCCAATCCGTCCATTGCAAGTGCTTGGACTGACCATGACTGAATCAAGGTGCATGCACACAATTTTGCTTTCCTAGATTGAATCCAAAATGTTGCAGCTCGTGTGCAGCAAAACACTTTGCAGCACATGCAGCAGATCAATGTGATGCATCCTTTTTGAGTCTAAAAAGTTAATCCCTGGGAGTTTCTGTCACCACTTTCTGAGAAATGAAACTCAAATCCACGCTTCCTGCTTCCAACAATGTCAAAACCCCAAGTTTCTAATCAAGAGTTTGAAACAAAATTTGAACCCTTCACTGAAACAGTGATGCCACCAATTCAAATCAATCACAAATCACCTCTAATGACAACAGATCAGAATTCTCTGCAATTTTTCAACAATTCAACCAGGGAACAACCATCAACAACAAATGTGCCCATCTGATCTCCAACAGAAAAAGTGGATGCATGTCACCTCCATCACAAACCTCATAACTGTGACTCAACAACCTTGCTAGCAACCCCTGCCGTTGCAAACTGTCAGTGCCTTGCAATGACAGACTCAGTGTGTGGGTCATCCTCTGTTAGCTGCAACAATGTCTCCAGAAACTCAATTGCAACAACATGAAAATTGCGCATTGGAAAACCCCAACAACACTCCAAACTCAGAAAATGCAAAATCATTTACTAGTGGCCAATGTCAAAAAACTTGCCAATGCCACTAGTAGCAAGGCATGTGACTTGCATGCCAAACATCTTACAACATGATTCCCTCCAAACTTAAATCCCAGTTTAACAGCACAATGCAACTTTCTCATTCTCTGACCTTAGGAACAAGTCATGTGTTTTTATCGTGGATTGAATCACAAATGGTTTGCAATCAAATTTTCAAATGCATGTTGCTGCACTGCATTGCTCTGATGTAATGCATGTTGTCCCCACATGTCTCAGCTGATTCAAAAATGTTGAGGATGTCTTCCATTGCACAATTCCACATTGGCAGATACAAAATGAAGAGGCACCAGGGTGAGATGATGGGTGGGATGCCAAGTGATATGTTCTGATTAGGACTGTTGCAAAGGCTCAATGACTAGGTGCCACACAGGTGACTAAGAACGTAGTTGATGGGGTTATGTTAGCTACAACAAAAGAAACAATTTTATGACACAACTGCTGCAAATGAAATCCACCTTAGCAGCCCAAAAGGAAAGGAAACAAGGAAGCAAGTCAACCAATGGAATTGTTCTCCTTGGGAGGTCCCAAAAAAAAAAGGGAAAAGGAACAGCAAAAGAACACCTAGGTTTCTGGATGAGTTCAAAGTGATGGTTAATTGTGTGTGTTTTTTTAAGTCATGTGTTGAATGTTCCTTTTGCTCTAAAAGAAAAATCTAACTGTGCAGGGCCTTAAAAATAAATCAAGGAACACATGAAAGTGCAACATGCACATGAGTCAACAAGAGATGTGAAAGAAGTCACAATCATTGGAAACCTACTAGCATGACCTCCGCTACAAACAGGATAACAAAGGACAAGGACCGCTCTGAAGGGTGTAGAGAATTGACTGGGTGACAATGAGATGACATGAGTGGTGAAGGGAAAGACATGAAACTTGGGGGTGATGACAAACAGCCACAACTGGATGTGAATCAGCAGATCTGGCAGGAGCCTACATCCTAGAGAACACCAAATCACACTTTAGGCAAACCAAAGGTTACGGTCTGTGCAGAGATGATGGCATGGCAGGGATCAACAACAACCGAAACTTTCATGCAATAACATGCTCAAGTGGAGAACCAAGGTCCAGAACTCAGTGAACAGACCAACATGATGCAACTGCTTACAATTCACCTGCAGCATGTGGCCAGACAAGTCAAAAAGAGAAACACCAAAAGCACAGAACAAGTCAAAGATGTTGATTGAAACAGAGAACTTCTTTCCTTGTCTACATGCAGAACCAATCTGGTCAATTGATGAAACCTACAATTCCAAGCACATCGCAAGCCAAACCAACAACTGAAGCATTTAAACATGGACACAATTGACACCAAAGCTTTTGCTTCAAAGCCATGTCATGGCTTAAAGCATTTCCAATAGAATGTCCAAACTGACAACAATCGCTCAAACAAACTGACAACAATCACTCAAACAAACAAGGACCTACTGTGTCAACAGACAAAATCTGTGCACAACACTTCCACGCGTTACAGCATGTCAGTCTCATCACCAAAAAGACACCACAACTGACTTAACAACTGCAAGCAACAAAAAAGAAGCCAAAGTGCTCAAACAAGCTAAGAATGACCCCAACAACCAATGAAACAGATGCAGAACCATCTGACTATGTGTTGGATGTTCCAATCTTTGGTCAAAAACTGTAAACTGCAGGCACCATTCTAACTAACATAATCAATGTCAAGGTCAAAACTAACAACTCATCCTTAGTTGACAAGCTTTTTGTTGTGCAACACAGTGCATTCTGAATTCACATCACCTTCGGTAAGTCTTAACCAATGAGGCTCCGGGTTTGAGTCCTGGACACACATGAAACGACTGCGACTGTAGAACAGACACAAAGTGACTGGACCCATGCTGCACACATGGAAACAAATGTGACTGAGCTGACAAGAACTGGCTAAACCAGTTCTGTTCAATTGAAATGGTTTGGTTTGGTTTGGTTTGGTAAATCTCCTACCGGTGCATAGCAGAGGGCTGTGGTTGGCACTATCACATTGCCCTCCACCCTCTACAAATGGACATCCATTGGATGTCAGAGCCTGACAACTGTTCAGTTAAGAGACAGTTGGGGTCAACCAGCAGCAAGGGTTTGCCTGTGCTGCTTCAAAGGCTCTCACCAAGGAACGCTACTGCTGATAACTGTTGCATCTGTGCTAAGGGCCTCCGACTGGCATCACATGAACCTCACGAACCGACTAAAGACTGCACCAAGAGAGAAGCAGCTACCTTCTCTGTGTCTCCCCTTCAATGTGTTGTGGGATGTGTCATCGATTGTGTTGTAGGAAGGATGAGAACATCCAGTCCAGGCCCTCCCTTGACGCCACCAAGATGCCTCACAACAGACGCTTTGTCGTGTCGACAATCCTCCAGCTCCCGCCTCCTCTGTCGTGCCTGAATCGTGGTGGAGAAGGTTCCACAGCAGCATTGTGATCCAACAAACTCACTCGTCAGTGAGTGCCTTGGCCACCACAAATGGGGGGGGGAGCCCTTGAGTCAATTCCACACCAAGACAAAAACACAATCAATGGCACAACTCAAGAGCTCCAAGGGGAAGGAGA
>ENA-ORBV01016190-ORBV01016190.1-microbial-mat-metagenome-genome-assembly--contig:-NODE-16190-length-10857-cov-3.914286_pt1 | contig 10857 bp, 9 predicted proteins | sample MGYA00237777_ERZ505514 | MGnify/ENA primary metagenome ERZ505514 (study PRJEB26160, sample SAMN06269048) | microbial mat metagenome | isolation source: Oligotrophic lake microbial mat | place...
ACGGGTTGGAGACGTGCGAAGACGGAAACCTCACCAGTGGCGACGGATGCAGCAGCGCCTGCCTTTCCGAAGGCCCGGCGACGCTGACCGAAGTTGAGCCGAACAACACATCCGGTCAAGCGGATCAGCGCGTGCTGCTGCAGCCTACGATGCGGTTGACAACGGACACGGTGATCTCCGGAGCCATAAGCCCAGTCGGCGACAAAGACTACTTCAGGCTCGATCTCGGCGCGCCGAGCACCCTGCGTCTGGAGACCTTCGACAGCTCAGGAAACGACTGCCCCACGGCCAATTTCGCGACGACCCTGCGCGTCTTCGCGCGGCCTGGAACGCTCGAGCTCTACGCCGACAACATCAGCGGCATCCAGAGCTGCTCCGCGCTCGTCGTCCACTTGCCTCCTGGCATCTACTACGCGGAGGTCGAAGAGGCCGGCAACGACGCGACGATCGCCGCGTACAAGTTAGAGCTCGCGATGCAGCTCGACGGCGGCCCCGAAATCGAGCCGAACGAGACCGTAGGCACGGCCTCGCAACACACGGGCAGCGACACGTTCGTCCGACCGAGTATGGGATCGTGGGTTACTTACGGGTTGGGCAGCGAGAACTCGAATATGCCGGGTTTCATTACGATTTGCCCAACGCAGAGTCATGGCGGAGCGAATAATTTCGGTTCCGCGTTTTTGCCGGCGCCGTATGCCGGGACTTCTATTGGATCGGTGGGCATTGCGGCGCGCGATGCGAAGATTCCGTTCATAACGAACACGGAGACGCCGCGGCCGATTCAGCGGATGGAGATCGACTATAGCCAGGAATTGAACCGGAAACAGTTGGAGTTAACGGGGCCGGACCGGGCGCTGGAAGGGCGGATTGAGTCGTTTGAGTTAGCGTTCCGGATGCAGGCGGAAGCGCCGGAGCTACAGGATTTGAGCGGGGAATCGGAAGCGACGAAGAAATTGTACGGATTGGATAGCCCGATCACCGAGGACTTTGGCCGGCAGTGCTTGATGGCGCGGCGGTTTTCAGAAAAGGGCGTGCGGTTCGTCCAAGTGAGCCATACGTATAAATGGGATCAGCATGAGCGGTTGAAGCGGGACCATGAGCAGAATGCGCGGGAGGTGGATAGGCCGATCGCCGGGCTGTTACGGGATTTGAAGTCGCGGGGATTGTTGGAGGACACCCTGGTTTTGTGGGGCGGGGAATTTGGGCGGACGCCGACGGCTCAGGGATCGGATGGGCGGGATCATAATCCCGAGGCGTTCACGATGTGGATGGCTGGCGGCGGCGTGAAGCCGGGCCTATCCTATGGCGCGACGGATGATTATGGGTATTACTCAATGGTTGATAAAGTGCATTTCCACGATCTGCATGCGACGATGCTACACCTGATGGGCATGGATCATTTGAAGTTGACATTTAAGCATGCCGGGCGGAATTTCCGGTTGACGGATGTGCATGGGGAAGTGGTGAAGGGAATTTTGGCGTAGGGGGGCGACTTTGGAGGCGCAGGCACGAGCGGGGGTGCCGGCGGGCGTCCCGGTTTTCCTACGCGCAAATAGGGATGCGTTGCGAGAGCCTCGGGATGATCGTGGATGGCTCTGCAATGGAAGTTAAAAACCTCGAGGTTTTGAGAGGCTTATTGGAGTTGGGTTTCGAGAGCCACGCACGGGTGCGAGTGGAGGAAGATGGCGAGGTGTACACCTGGGGCATGCCCCTGTATGCTTGCGTCCGAGCGGGCAAATACGAAATGGCGGAAATCTTGTTGGAACGTGGGGCCGACCCAAACGGGAAAGTATACGCCCGCGGAACTCCGCTGTCAGAGGCTTACGGTCAGCGCGATGATGTGATGATCGGGTTGTTGGTGCGCCACGGCGGAAGACCGAACGCATCTATGGCGGGTTTGTACCGGCGAATGGACTTGTGGCTTCGCAACTGCTGGCAGAGCATAGCGACACGCCGTTGCCCGATGACGGGTCCAGTTCGGGCCGGTCGCTGAGCAATTGTATTTCGCCCGGCCGGTAAGCCGGTCTGCCGAGCCGAATCAGGCCTTCGAATTGCTTGATTCGAGCCTATTGTTCGGCCGCGATTCTCTGCGGATCGATTGGAAGACTCATAAACACGCTCCTATGTCCGATCTCTGCGAAAATCTTCAGAACGGGGTGAACCCAGGTTTACTTCGCGGGAATCCCCGAAATCCTCAAATTCCGAAAACTTCCCGTCTCGTTGAACGAACCCAGACCCACTCGCCCATGCTTCAGCGAGAAATCCGCCGCCCGCAATGCCCCGCTCGTCTTTCCGTTCGCATAACAGACTACTTCGCCCGTCTTCCCGCTCCAAACCAATTTCACCCGCGTCCAATCGGAAGCCGGCAATAATCCCGGACCGCCCTCCAGGGGGGAAATGCGTACCCGGTCGCCGCCAAACACATGGAAAACTCCGTTATGAACATTCTGTTTCGCGGGATCGTCCACCGAAATATGGGCGTAGTTGAAGTGGTCATCGTCCTGATGCGCGAACACCAGGATCAGCGACTTCCCGTTCCGCTTCACTTCCACTTCCAGCGTGAAAGACGAAAACGGCCCTTCTTCCAACAACGCAAACTGCTTCGGCCTGCGCGGCTTTCCGGGTTCGTGCTTCACCACTAACTCGAGCAACTCCTCCGAGGCTTTCCAATCTCCCGCCGCCATCACCGAAAACTTCTTGCCCAAAGCACTGATGGACTCATCCGCCCAAACCGATCCGGCGACTAGCAACAAAATCCCAAGTGTTCGCATAAAGTAACTACAGACCTATCACACTCCGCCGCACAGCGCTACATTATGAGGGTGGATTCCCTATTTGCAACCGATTTTCAAACCGCTCGCAACCCCAATCCCCTTTTTTGTCACCCTGACTTCTTAGAGCGCCTCGAATCCTACCGTACCCAGCCGATTGGCAAACGTGCCGCGCTCCTCCTCCAACGCCTCCTTATCGACCCCGAACGGCTTCATTACAAGGGAACTCAAGGCGATAATAAAGGCTGGCGGCGCTCCCGCCTCGGCGGCTCCTCGGGTTCCCACTTCTACGCCTGGTGGGCTCCGCAAGGCGCCCTGCCAGTCAAAGGCTTTGACAATGTTCCCGCGGGCGCCCTTTTCCTCCGTGACATTCGCCACCACGACGACCACACGCCCCTCAACGCCCAAAGGTTTCCCGACGACTATCTCCCCATTACCGTCCCGGAGGTCCGTCGTGAAGAGTACGGTCCGGCTCCCTGGACCCCTCAGCAGGCCAAATTCGCCGGCGCCCGCGATACTGTTCGTATCCTGAAAGGCCATCCCGGTTCCGGGAAAACAACGGCCCTGCTTCATGCCGCCGATCAATCGAACGCTGGCAATATCCTCTATCTCACCTACTCATCCGATCTCGCCGCGCTTGCCCGTTCCTACTTCGATCGCTATTGCGCCAGCTCACGCCAGTATCACGTATCGACCTTTCCCCAATTTGTACGGGGTCTCCTGAAGGTCAATACGCCGCCCGTTCCGCTGTTCGAACAGCGTAGCCGCTTCCGTGTGGAGGTCGCGTCGTTGTCGCGCAACCTCGGCCCCTGGGCGCAGAACATCCCGGCTCTATTTGATGAGTTCCACGCCCACATCATCGGCGGGGCTCTTCCCGCTCAGGTCGGGCGCTTCACCGCGTCCCGCGTTCAGCGCCGCAACGACGCGGAATACATCGCCAGCCGCACTCGCTTTACCGGGTCATCCGCGGCGGAACTTGCCAACGCCGCCGCCACACGCCTAGAAAAGTCCGGCGGCCCCATCGCTCTCCGCCTCTTCCCGGACCTGCATTTGGCTTGGTTGGCTGTCCAGCAACTTCCCAACCTTCCCGCCGAAGAGCTCCCCTGGGACTGCATCGCCATTGACGAATGTCAGGACCTCACGCCCATCGAGACCTTTTTTATCGCCCGTCTCGCAAAACGGCTCCAGGAACTTCGCGGCCGGCCGATTCCGGTCCTCATCGCCGGCGACGAAGCGCAGACCGTCCGCCCAACCGATTTCGAGTGGGGTTGGCTGAACGATATCTTTCACACCGAAATCGCCACTCCCAGCGTTCACAAGCTTTCCGCAAATCTCCGCAGCCCCCGCCAGATTGCCGAGCTCATCAACAAAGTCTGGGACCTCTACGCTCATCTGGAAAAGCGCGATCGGCCTTCCGGCCAGGGATGGGCGTCCATTGAGGATGACGCCACCGATCAGATTCTCTATTGCGCCGCCGCGCCCGGTGAGGATCTCACCACGTTGCTGGCGGACCTTCAATCGCGCGAAGGACTTGCCATCGTCTCCTTTGCGGACTCTCAGCCCAACATTCCCGGCGCGCTCACCCCGTCTGAAATTAAAGGCCTCGACTTCCACTCCGTCTGTGTCATCGACCCCGGCGCACAACTCGAAAAAGTCAAAACCACCCGTTTCAACCACGCCGATATCGAAAGCCTTACTCGCCGCCTTGCTATCGACCAACTCCGTGTCGCCGTTAGCCGCCCCACTGAACGTCTCATCTGGCTCGACATCAGTCCCAATCCGGCGCGCCTCGGAGCCAGCCTTCTCTTCTTAAACGGCCCCGTCCCCAATCACTCTGCCCTCACAGCCGCCGCCCTGCTCAAGTCCCTTCAGGAAGAGAACCTCGACCTTGAAGAGCGCGTTCAACGGTGCCAGGAAGACGCGCGGCAGTATCTCGCCATCCGCCCCGACCTCGCCTGGTCTCGTGCGCACCAAGCCGTCACGCTGCTTGGTCACCACGCCGAAATCAACGCCATCCAGGACCCTCTCACCCGAAAAACGGCCTACCAGACCCTTGCCGAAGTCTGCTTCAGCCTTGGGATGCGCAAGGCTAAGCTCTCGTCCGAACTCGGCAACCCGAATCTAGTTAGAGAAGCCGCCCAAGCGGCCCGCCTGATCCCGAACGAGGACCTCGCTTCACTCCTCTTCGACATTGCCGAGTTGTCCCAGTTATCGAACGCCGAGGAATTGAACGCCGGCGTCGATCTGATGCGCCGCATCCCAGGCAAACTAGAGAAACTGCCCTCCTGGTTCCTGGGCGAACTTGCCGGGGAGCCGGCTCGGTGGATCGCGATGCTCGAACGGGTCCAACATGTCGGCGCCAACGCCGCCATTTGCGTTCGTGTCCTCCCGCCTTTCTACAAAGCGATCGGCCTGCCGGACGCCGACGACCGTTCCGCCAAGCTCCGCGCCCGCGCCGTGAACGATCTCATTAAGGCTAAACACTTTAAGGATGCCCTTGCGGTCCTGGCCGAACTCCCGGAGCGCAACTTCAAACTGGAGGCCCAGTGCCAGGAGGGCGTGGGCGATCTCGCCGCTGCCGCGACCGCTCACCGCGCCGACGGAAATTTGGAATCCGCAATCGATTGCTACCGCCGTGTCCCCGACATTCAGCAAACGCTCGCAGCCATGAAGGAGCTGAAGAAACCGCATACTGCCGGCCCAGCCCTAGAGTGGGTCGCCGCGATGCAGGCTCTAGCCGCGAAGCGCCCCGATAACTTCAACCGCGTTGTAAAGGCGGAGGAAAAGAAGCTCCTTGAGTCGGTCCTGGAATCGGCCCTTGGCGTCCAGCGGAAGCGACCCGCCGCGAAGAAAGCGACGGCCAAGAAGGTGGCGGTGAAGAAGCCGGCGGCCAAGAAGTCCTCTATCAAGCCCGTCAAGGTTCCCCGGAGCTTTACACCCCGCAATCCGTACTTCTGATACCAGTGCCTGCCAAACGCCGCCGGGATAAACCACCAGGCGTTTCACATCGAACGCATCTATCCGGGTTTGACACCGCCATAAAACGAAATCGCCGCGTCATAACCCGCTTCGTTTGCCGACTCTTTGATTCGCCCGGCTGACGCTCGCCGACGGGGATGGCTTCTACCCATGACGCCCTTTCCAAATTGTGAAATAATCCCCGTCATGAACCGTCGCGATTTCGCCAAAGCAGCCATAGCCGCTATTCCCGCCTCCGCTCTTTTCGCGAAGCCAAACTCCAAATTCGGCGGCGTGCAAATAGGCGCGATCACCTATTGCTTCCGCTCCCTTCCCAGCTCGGCGCCCGAGCTTCTGAAGTACTGCACTGAACTCGGCATCAGCTCGGTCGAACTCATGGGCGACGCCGCGGAGTCATTCGCCGGTGCACCGGCCACGCGCGGCCCGGCGTTTGGCGGCGGTGGACGCCGTCAAATGACTCCCGAGCAGCAGGAAGCCCTGAAAAAACTCGCCGATGACCGCAAGAAATGGCGATTGTCCGTTTCCATGGACAAATACAAGGAACTCCGCAAAGTCTATAACGCCGCCGGTGTGACTATTGAGATCGTCAAACTCGGCCTTACTCCCGTAATGTCGGATGAGGAATACGAATACATCTTTAGCGTCGCCCAGGCGCTCGGTTCCCATTCCGTTACCATGGAACTCCCGACCGACGCAAAACTTACGCAGCGAATTGGCGATTTCGCCGCCAAGAACAAGGTCTACGCCGGATATCACAACCATACTCAGGTCAATGAAAAAAGCTGGGATAGCGCCCTAGCGCAGTCCAAGTACAACAGCATTAACCTCGACATTGGCCATTTCACTACCGCTATCAACGGCTCGCCCATCCCCTTTATAAAAGCGAATGCGGCTCGCATCAGCAGTTTCCATCTGAAGGATCGGAAATTCCAGACAGAAGGTGGCGACAATCTTCCATGGGGCAAGGGCAGCACACCCATCAAGGAGGTCCTCCAGCTCATGAAGAAAGAAAAGTATAAGTGGCCAGCCAACATTGAGCTCGAATACGCAATCGGAGAAGGCACCACGGTGATGGCGGAAATGCAGAAATGCCTCGACTTCTGTAAGCAGTCTCTGGCGTGACCCGGCTGTTACCGAAATGCCCGCGATACTTCCGAAAGTCTTTACCGCAAGTCCTGCCAAGGTGGCCATGACTGCTACCGTCTCGGCCACTTTGAGTCCGTCAGGAAGCGAAGAATGGCCTTCGCGCCGCCATCCGGGGTCAGGTCGATTACGCCGTAACGCCAGAGGGAGCGGAAGGGCGGCTCGATGGCGATTGTCCGATGGACGGGGAAGGAGACTTCTGCAAACACTCCGTCGCCGCCGGGCTCCCGTGGCTTCACCGCGCAGCCGAGGCAAATGACTAAGCGTTTGGCCGCGGAACTACAGGCGGCGCTTGCCATCGGCTGGGTCCGCCAGGTCATCGGCGCCGCCAAAGGGAGAGTCGGATCACTCCTTGCTCGTCGAGCTTTTTCTGAATGCCGCCTGCGGCTAACCCTCGCTCAAGCCCAGGAGAAAGACCATCCGTGGAACGCCGTAAACCGGCGGGGCCGCACATGACAAACGCCGACCGGCACGATACCAATCAGCCCAGCGACGCCTTTCCGGATTCAGGCCGCCAGTCCGACGATATTCCGCAACGGCCATCTCCGCCCGCAGGACCGGCGGGCAACTGCTTGCGTCGCCTCACCCGTTGCTGTGTGGCAGGAACGGCACGATTGGACCAGCCGCCCGAGGGCGAGTGCATTCTTACCCTCGAATTGGACCGCCAGACGTTTGGCGCCGACGCCCCTTTCACTTTTGAATAATTCCCCTTTGCCGCTGATGAATCCGGTAAGCGAATCCGTCCGGAAATCGTTGCAACTTCCACCGTCGTGGCCGCGAAGACTCGTGATTCGGCCGACAAGAAAGCACCCTTCAACGCTCACACGTTCGGAGCCATCTGTGCTTACGACGGCTGGCGCGCCGGCCCGAACGGCGTTGGCCGCGTCGTCACGGATGCCACTTGGCGCCACTTCATCAACCTGAACCTCGTGGGCGGCCCCCCTTCAGGAGGCGGCGGGTTCCCTGTTTCGCCCGAGGGACGAGACTTCCCGTTCGTCCGCCCAACAATTAGCAACTCCGCCCCGGGCTAAATCGCCGACGCCCGAATCAACTCTGCCTGTCCCTTCAACTGCCCGCCATCGGCAACATTGCCAATAACCGGACCACGTTTTTCCACACTCACAAATTCCGGCAGAATCACCCCGTTGTAAATCATCGCCAATCGCTCCGCCGGAATCCCCTCCCTCATCGTTCGGCACGTCGTCCCCACCACATCCGTATCGGCGCTCCGTACACTTTCCTCCAACTGCAAATCGCCCTCCCTTCGCGGCGAGTTCCGTAGCGTGATACAGAGTGGAATACCAGCCGTTCTGGCGAGTACCATATCCATCCAAAACTCCGGCACAAATGAAAAGTACAGCGTCACGTTGAGGCCGCGCAGCCACTAAATCGTATCGTCCCAGGCCCAACGGTCGTTCGATGACGTTGACGCCCCGCTCCCGCATCGCATCTCCGGTGAATTCCCGATCCCCGGCCTTTCACTTCGAGGCCATCGAACCAGGCGAATATCGCCTGTCGGCGAGCCGCCCCGGTTGTGTCAACAAGGAATATGGCTCGAGGACGAGACAGGGCTTCGGCTCGGGCGCCACGTTGAAGCTCGAGAAGGCCCAGAAACTCCCCCAACTCGATATCAAGCTGATACCGCACGCCGTCATTACTGGACGAATTGTCGACGAGGACGGCGATCCGGTTCCCTACGCCGATGTACAACTTCTGCGTTTCCTCTATAGCCAGGGAAGTCGCCAGTTGACGCCATTCGCCGGCGCCTCTACCGACGACCTCGGCGAGTACCGAATGGTCGGTGTCGCGCCCGGAAAGTATTATCTCAGCTTCATGAACCGTAACAACGGCGGGTATGGCGCAAACGTCCGCACTGATCCTGCGGGCGGCGAAGACACCTATTCTGCCACCTATTTCCCAATCGTCAGCGACCCCGCCTCCGCCGTCCAATTTGAGGTGGCCCAAGGCGCTCGCGTGCAAGGCATGGATGTGAAGCTCCTCCGTGCCCGGACATACCGTGTAAGCGGCCAGTTGGTTGTTCCCGGTGGCGGTCCAAGGCCGCCTGTGACAGTAGTTCTCTCCAAGCGCAATCCCTCGGATTTCATAGATCGCGGCTTAAATACGGTACGCAGCCCCGATGGGAAGTTCGTAATTCGCGGTGTGCAGCCTGGAGCGTATGCAGTGGTGGCGATGTACTACACCCCGGACGCGCGGCTAACGGCGCGGGCCGTGGTTGACGTGACCAACGCCAACGTCGATGTTGGAACCATGACGGTGGCCCCGGGGCCCGAGATCACAGGGACTATCCGCGGCGAAAGTGAGACTCCGCCGCCGGTCGAAGGGATGATGGTCTATTTGCGCACAGACACCGGGCAGATGGTGTTCGGCCAATCAACCGCCACGGTGAAATCCGATGGTTCCTTCTCGATAAAGAACGGGCCGAGGACAAAGGTCTCCGTCTCGGCAATGCGACTTCCCGACGGATATTACCTGAAGACGGCTCGATTCGGAGACATCGACGCGCTCGTCGATGGAGTAGACCTCGGAGGCCTCGACAGCACGGCCCTCGACCTCGTACTCAGCCACAAAGCGGCGCAGGTTCAAGGCCATGTCATCGACGCTAAAGGCAATCCCGCGAAGGCGGCAACGGTTGTCCTTATTCCCGCGGCCGAAGACAAGCGGAAGCGGCAGGAGCTATGGGCCCGCGTGCAGACCGATCAGACCGGCGGCTATTCACTCAAGAACCGGCCGCCCGGAGAGTACTACCTGCTCGCCTCCATGGATCTCGAGCCCGGCGAAGAAACGGATCCCGAGTTCCTCAAGAAATTCGACGCCAAGGTGGAAAAGTTCGAGCTGAAGGAATCCGCGATAGAGACCAAACAGCTAAAGCTGCCCGAGCCTCGTTGAATCGATTCTCACCGCACTTCTCCGTACAACGCAATCGTCTCCCGGATCAACTTCTCCGCCGCGCCCTCGCCGTACGGAGTACGCTGCACCTCATATCCGCCCTGAACAAACTCCGGGGCCGTCGGCATGTAATCGCCGCCCTCACCGCTCGAATAGCCGCAAAACATCGTGATCGCAAACGGCGAAGCCTTTTTAACCGCCACCCCGATCTCCGCAAACGGCTCACCCGGCATGGAAACAATTGCCATATCTCCCAACCGCATCACTTGAACCCGCACCTTTACCGGCGTCGGGTCATGCGGCTTCCGCCACTGTTTCAGCAAATCGGAAAACCGCCGCAGCCGCGCTTCGGCCTGATGTATCTCCCACGGGTCGCCGCCCGCCTTCGCGGCCTCCGCCTTCGTCTTCGCACCCCCCACCGCCGTCGCCATCTCATCGATCTCTTTTGCGGAATACTGTCGCGGCGGCATATCCAGCACCTTCGTCGTAAACTTCATCGTCGCGTCCCGCGGCCCCGAAACCCGCCAATGCTGCTTTGCCTGAAACGCCGTCGACTCCACAAATCCTTCAAACTTCGGTTCCCGTTTCACCGTCTCCACCCCCAACGCCAGCGCCGCCGCCTGGTACCCCAAAATAGAACCCAATCGCCGAGGTACATCCAAATCGCCCGTAAACCCCTCGATCGGTCCCTGGTTCCCTGCGGCCCCCTGGAAGAATAAACAAGTTACCCCCGGCATCGCCGTCTCTACGGCCTTCCGCATCGGTCCAATCCAATCCGGCGAAAAGAACTTGTTCTCATAGGCCAGTACCGTTCCGTGGCACTGAAAGTTGACCAGCACAGCCATCGGCTTCCCGTCCGCCCCGTCGATCCGAATCACTACCAGTTCCCGGTCTACAAACCCATCCGGATTCCGCCCCACCGCGGCCGGCCTCCCAGCTTCTGCCCGAACTCGCCGGTTAATGTTAATCGTTCCCGTTCCCCGCGCGCCAAATGCATGCGCCGGACGCAGCTTCGAATGTGCCTCCACGATGGCCCCCACAACTTTGTCCGCCACCA
>ENA-ORBV01016193-ORBV01016193.1-microbial-mat-metagenome-genome-assembly--contig:-NODE-16193-length-10855-cov-11.556040_pt1 | contig 10855 bp, 8 predicted proteins | sample MGYA00237777_ERZ505514 | MGnify/ENA primary metagenome ERZ505514 (study PRJEB26160, sample SAMN06269048) | microbial mat metagenome | isolation source: Oligotrophic lake microbial mat | place...
GCGGTGAGACGAGCGTACCCGCAGACAAGAGAGACTTCCAGCTCTCAAAAGCAGCGTCTTGGGAGGCGGTGTTCGAGTCCCGCTCCGCCTTCAAGCTCGTCGGTGGGTTGGGCATGCTGCTGATACGCTGGTAAGCATCGCACCCTGACCGGCTCGCGAAATTCCCTGTGCGATTTCGCGAGCGGCGGCTACTATTAGGCAACCGCCATGATCGAAACTGCTGAACTGCTCCGACGCTATGCCGAGGAAGAATCCCAGCCGGCGTTTGCCGAGTTGGTGAATCGTCACATCGATTTCGTCCACGCCTGCGCCTTGCGCCGCGTCGGAGGAAATGTCCATGCTGCGGAATGAAAATCAGCGGCTGGCGGCCCGCGCGGCAGAGGTCGACTTGCTTGCGTTCCCGGGTCACAAGGGATTGCTTGGCCCGACGGGGACGGGCGCGCTGTACATCCGCCCGGGGATCGAGACTCGGCTCGCGACGTTTCGGGAGGGCGGCACGGGGAATGTGTCGGAGCTGGAGACGCATCCGACAATGATGCCGGAGAAGTACGAGGCGGGCTCGCACAACACGGTGGGGATTGCGGGACTGTCGGAAGGGGTGGCATGGCTGCTGGAGCGGGGTGTGGCGGAAGTTCGGCGGCACGAGCAGGAACTGCTGGGGATGTTGCTTGGCGCGATCGATGAGTTGAGCGAGGATGGCGTGCGAGCGCTGGGGGAAGCGCCGATTGCGCAGCGCGTGGGCGTTGTGAGTTTCACGCACACGTCATACTCACCCGCGGAGGTCGCGACGGTGCTGGAGGCGGAGTTCGGGATTTTGTGCCGCGCAGGGCTGCATTGTGCGCCGCTGGTGCATCAGATGCTGGGGACGGCGCCGCCCGGGGGCGAGGGAGCGGTTCGGCTGAGCATCGGGCCGTATTTGCAGCGCGAGGACATTGAAGCGGCGGCGCAAGCGATCACGAGGACGATTGGAGCGGCGGAACGACCGGCACGGGTTTGAGGATCGGGAGGGCTGGCGGGGGAGATCAGGACTGGGGGACTTCTTCCCAGTGGCCGCCCATGTGGCGAACGATCTTACCTGTGGCCAGGTACAGCGCCTGCTCGGCAATGTTGGTGCAGTGTTCGGCCATGGCCTCGCAGAGCGAGGTGAGCTCCTGCAGGCGGAAGGCGAGTTCGACGGTCATGGTGCGGTTGGCCACCTGAGAGGTGAGGTCACGCAGGATGGCCTTCTTGAACTCTTCGACAGCGTCCTCGGAGGCGAGGACGATCTTGGCGAGGCGGGGATCGTTGCGCTCGAGGGAGTTGGTCGCGTCCCGGAGAATGCCAACGACGGAGTTGGTGATGACGCGGAGCGCATCGGGGAGCGGGGTGTTCTGCGCGACGAGTGCGGGGACATTCTCGGCGACGGCGACCCCGGCATCGGCGATGCGTTCGAGCTCGTTGTTGACCTTCACGATGGTGAGGACGAGTCGGAGGTGCTCGGGGGCGAGCTGGGCACCCTCGCGGGTCGCATCAATGAGGAGCTGCACGGCGGCCTTCTCGAGATCGACATCGACGCGGTCGATGACTTCGTCCATTGCAACAGCCTGAAGGGCGGCGGCGGGGTCGCGGGAAAACGCGGCATCGAAGGCGGTTTCGAGGAGGCCCTGCACACGGCGCGACTGCTCGCCCAGGTCGGCCTTCATGCGTGCTGCGCGGGTGGTGAATGTTTCGGGGGTCAGGGGCATTGGTGAAACCTGAACGAACGATACCACGTCGGATGCGGGCTGGAGAGAGTTTCGGCGGAAAATCGGTGGGGCATGACTATTCCCTGAGGCGTAAGGCGTGAACTACCATCGGGCCCGGCTTTGAGAGCCCGGCGCGTTCGTTTTATCGTGACTCGTGAACTGTGCACTACACGGAGCCCCCGGCATGTTCGACATTCAGGTCGTCCACGCACGTCAGATCCTCGATTCCCGCGGCAACCCGACGGTGGAGGTCGAGGTCGGCCTTTCGAGCGGTGTGATCGGCCGCGCGGCGGTGCCGAGCGGCGCGAGCACGGGCGAGCATGAGGCTGTGGAGCTTCGTGACGGCGAGAAGAAGGTGTATCTCGGCAAGGGTGTGCTGAAGGCGGTTGACAACGCGCTTGACCGGATCGGTCCGGCGATCGAGGGGATGGACTGCCGCGAGCAGGAAGAGATCGATCGGGCGATGATCGAGATGGACGGGACGAACAACAAGGGCGCGCTCGGGGCGAACGCGATCCTGGGCGTGTCGATGGCGTGCGCGAAGGCCGCGGCGCAGGCGTGTGAGCTTCCGCTGTATCGGTACCTGGGCGGGACGAGCGCGCGGGTGCTGCCGGTGCCGATGTTCAACGTGCTCAATGGCGGCAAGCACGCCGACAACAACATCGACTTCCAGGAGTTCATGGTGCAGCCGTGGGGGTTTGACAACTTCGACGATGCGCTGCGGTGCGGTGTGGAGATCTATCACTCGCTGAAGAAGGTGCTGCACGAGCGGCACCTGTCGACGGCGGTGGGCGATGAGGGCGGGTTTGCGCCCGACCTGAAGACCCCGGAGGATGCGCTGCGGCTGCTTGAGGAGGCGACGAAGAAGGCGGGGTATGACTGGGGGCGCGAGGTGTTTGTCGCGCTCGATCCGGCGACGAGCGAGCTTTGGAACGAGGCCGCGGCGAAAAAGAAGAAGGGCTACTGCTTCTTCAAGAGTGACCCCAAGAAGGTGGTGTCGTCTGATGACATGATCGAGCTGTGGAGCGGGTGGTGCAAGAAGTATCCGGTGCGGTCGCTTGAAGATGGGCTGGCGGAGGGCGACTGGAAGGGGTGGAAGGACCTCACGACGGCGCTGGGCGAGAAGGTGCAGCTGGTCGGGGATGACCTGTTTGTCACCAATCCGAAGTTCCTGCAGAAGGGGATCGATGAGGGTTGCGCGAACTCGATCCTGGTGAAGGTGAACCAGATCGGCACGCTGACTGAGACGTTTGACGCGGTGAACCTCGCACATCGGAGCGGGTACACGGCGGTAATGAGCCACCGGTCGGGCGAGACGGAAGATTCGACCATCGCGGACCTGGCGGTGGCGACGAACTGCGGGCAGATCAAGACGGGCGCGCCGTGCCGGTCGGATCGCAACGCCAAGTACAACCAGCTGATCCGGATCGCGGAAGATCTTGGTCCGGCCGCGGTGTATGGCGGGAGCCTGTGGAAGAAGGGCTGAGCGGGGAAGTCAGGAGCTGAGGGGCGGCGTTCGCGCGGTGTGCGGCGATGCTGTACCATGCGCCCATGCTAAAGCGGATGTGCGCCCTCATGGGGCTGGTGCTGATGGGATTATTCTGGGTCGAGGTCCCGCGCGCCATGGCGCAGGATGAAGATCCGCGGCTTGATGCGGAGACCGGACAGGACAGGCGGGTCTGGCCGCCGGATGTGCTGGTTGACTACACGCGGATGCGGCTGACGCTTGAAATCCCGGACATGGGCAAGCCGCGGTTTACGGGTGTTCAAGAGCTGTGGTTCACGGGTGTGGGCAGAGCGAGGGACGGGCTGACGCTTGATTGCGGACCGGGGCTGACGGTGAAGAGCGTCGAGAGCTTTGCGGGCGAGACCGGGAGCGGGACCGCGGGGGGGGCAGCGTGTGAGTTTGATCGGCCCGCGCGCAACAAGCTTGCGGTGAAGTTTGCGTCTCCATTGGCGGTGGGCGCAACGATGCGCTTACGTATCGCGTATGACGCTGACCGGCCGGGCGGACAGGGCGAGGGGTTGACGTTCTCAACGGATGACCGCCGCACGCCGGAAGAGGACTTCATGTGTCATGCCCAGGGGCAGCCGCAGAGCAACCACCTGTGGTTTCCGTGTCATGACTTCCCGAACGATCGACTGGCGACTGAACTCGTGGTGACGGTGCCGTTTCCGTATGAGGCGGTGTCGAACGGGAGGCTGGAAGCCATCACATGGCACCCCGCCGTGGATGGGGGAGCGCGGCGGCGGACGTATCACTGGGTGCAGGATGCGGAGCATCCGTTCTATCTGGTGACGATGGTGGTGTCGCGGTTTGATGTCGCGAACCTTGGGGGACCGGGGTCGGCGAGGCCGGGGATGTGGATGCCGGTTTATGGCGCGCTGGGGAGCGAGGAGGCGATTCGCAGGAACTTCGCGAACACGCCAGCGATGATCACGCACTTTGAGGAACTTTTCGGGATGGCGTTCCCGTGGGACAAGTATGCCCAGATTTTGTGCCGCGACTTTGCGGCGGGGGCTATGGAGAACACGTCGGCATCAACCTTTGCGACAATGTTCGGGCGAGCGGGAGCGGGCGGCATGGCCGATGGGATCATTGCTCATGAACTGGTGCATCAGTGGTTTGGCGACCTGGTGACGTGCCGGTCGTGGGAGCACCTGTGGCTGAACGAAGGATGGGCGACGTTTGGCGAGGCGCTATGGGCGGAGAAGCACCGGGGGCGCGCGAGGTATGAAGGCGTGATCTTTGAGAAGATGTCGGCGGTGCTGGCGCGGACGAGCGGCCGGACCGCGCCGCGAGCCACGGCACTGGTCACGAACCTGTACCGCAATCCGGATCAGCGGTTCTATGCGGCGGAGAACCCGTATGACCGGGGCGGCGTGGTGCTGCACATGCTCCGGAAACGGCTTGGGGAAGACCTGTTCTGGAAAGGCGTGCGGGAGTATCTGAAGCAGCATCAGTTCAACGAGGTGGAGACGGATGACTTTCGGTTTGCGCTGGAAGAGGCGAGCGGAGAGTCGCTGGAGCGGTTCTTTGACCAGTGGGTGATGAGGCCGGGGCACCCGAAGCTTGCGATTGATCTGGCGTGGGATGAAGCTGAGTCGCGGGCAGATGAGGCGGGCTCGGGGCGATTGCGCGTGCGGGTCGAGCAGTTGCAGACGATTGATGGATACAACCCGGCGTACGCGTTCGTGCTGCCACTGTGGCTGGAGCTACCGGAGGGAGACCGAAAGGGCCGCACGGTGTTTGTGATGTGCGATTCGCGGCAGACTGACATGGTGTTCGAGCTGCCCGGCAGGCCGGCGAGCGTGAGCATCGATCCGGGCATGACGGTCCTGTGTGATGCGGACATCCGGCAAGACCTTGTGGCATGGATGCGGCAGCTTGAGCATGGACCAAGTGTTGCGGCGCGGGCGCGGGCGGCGGCGGTGCTGGCGGTGAGCGATGATCCGCACGCGAGAGCGGCGCTGGCGGCGGTGCTCGATGCGATTGGCGCTGAGAGCGATGAGTTGCCCGTGGCGATCGCGGCGGAGAACGCGCGGATGGATGCCGCGGGGGCGATGGCGGGGATGTGCCCATGAACACCTGGATGCCGGGTTGCGGAGCGGTTGGGAATGACGGGGCGGGATTGAGACCGAGAGTGAGTCACATGGTTGTTGCAACAGTGGCGGCGATTTCGATGCTGACAGTTGGGGCGTGGGCACAGCCGGAAGCGGAAGCAGAGGAGGTCTCGGCTCCCAATGAGAGCGCGGTGGTCGCGCCAGAGTGGGTAGACCTGGAAACTGGCCGGAGCCTCTTGAACTATCCACCGCACCGGCTGGCGGATATCAGGCACATCCGGCTTGATCTGACGATCGCGGATATGAACGTGGCGCGGCTGGATGGTGTGGCGACGATTACGTTCTCGCCGCGGGGGAGAGCGGTATCAATACTGGTGCTGAACGCGGCGGAGATGCAGGTGGCGGAGGTGTCGTGTGCGGGGTATGCAACGCGGTTTGAACATGCGGCGGAGGCGGAGGAACTGTCGGTGCACTTTGACCCTCCGGTCGCGGTTGGGGTGAGTGTTGATCTGATGATCCGGTACCGCGTGACTGAGCCGACGGAGGGGGTCGTTTGGAGTGTGGAATCGGAGGCGCATCCCGGGCGGGCCGCGCAGGTCCATACGCAGGGAGAGGCGGAGTCGGCGCGATACTGGTTCCCGTGTGCCGATTTTCCGAATGAGCGGCACACGAGTGAGGTGGTGGTGACAGTGCCTTTGGGGTTCACGGCGGTCTCCAACGGGCGGCTGCTGTCGCGCGATGGCGATGGCGGATCGGAGCGGTTTCACTGGAGGCAGGAACGCGAGCACGTCAGCTATCTGATGACGCTGGTCGTGGGGAAGTTTGACGTGGTGGATGTTGCGCCGGCAGGGTCGAGGGTGCCGATGCCGGTTTATGCACCCCCGGGGACGGGCGAGCTTGTGCAGGGAACATTCGGGCGAACGGCGGCGATGACGTCGCTGTTTGAGCGGCTGTTTGATGAGCCGTTTCCGTGGGAAAAGTATGCGCAGGTGCTGGTGTGGAACTTTGCGTGGGGCGGCATGGAGAACACCAGCGCCACCACGCTGATCGACACGACGCTGCTGGACCGAAGCGCCCTGCTCGATGGCGATGAAGACGGGTTGATCGCCCACGAGCTGGCGCACCAATGGTTTGGCGATCTGATCACGTGCCGGTCGTGGGAGCACATCTGGCTGAACGAGGGCTTTGCGACGTACTGCGAGAAGCTGTGGGAGCAGTATCGGGGCTCCAGCGGGGAAGCGCTGGTTGCTGACGACGATGCGTACCTGTGGGGGATCCTGCAAGATATGCGGGACATCTCGGAGAACGATCGTGGTGACGACACGTTCCAGCCGTCGATGCAGTGCAAATGCTACTCGCACCCGATGGAACCGTTCACGAAGGAATCGAATCCGTACTCGAAGGGTTCGGCAATACTGCACATGCTGCGCGAGCGGCTGGGGGATGAGGCGTTCTTTGGTGCGATAGCGGTGTATCTTGACCGACACGCGGGACGGAGTGTTGAGACGTATGAACTGCGCCGAGTGTTCGAGGAGATCGGGGGGGTGAGCCTCCAACGCTTCTTTGCACAGTGGTGCACGCGGCCGGGTGTGCCTCGACTGACCATCTCGAATGAATGGAAGGGCGAGGGGAAGAAGCTGGCGATCCGTATCGAGCAGACGCAGCGCATCGATGGGGATTCGCCCGCGTATGCGTTCACGCTTCCGGTGTGGGTGCGGACCGCGGGGGGAGAACGGTGGGTGGAGGTTCGGGTTGATTCGCGCTTGACAGACTACGAGATTGAACTCGACAGCGAGCCGCAGGCGGTGGTGTTTGATCCGCGGCTGACGGTGCTCGCGGAGAAGCGTGTGATGCGTCCGGAGGGTCAGGAAGCGGTGCTGTGGCTGACGCAGCTTCGCGACGGACCGACACTGGCCGCCAGAGTGGAAGCGACTCGGGAGCTGGGGCTTGCGGTCGCGCCCCGCCGCGTTGATGCGCCGCCGCATGCGCTGATCGTCGATGCCCTTGATGCGCTGGTGAGCGTGGTGGAGAACTCGTCACTGCACTATGGGCTGCGGCTGAGCGCGGCGGAGACGCTGGGCTTCATGGCCAACCCTGGGGCCGCGATGGAGCAGGGCGAGAGCGAGGCCGTGGTTAGGCCGATGACTTTCCCGGATCGCAACGCGGGGGCCGCGCTGGGGGTGCTGGCGCAGGGGACGATCGAGGATGCGCGGGTTCGGCAGGCGGTGATCGAGCAGCTTGCGCGGGCGGCCTCGCCGGGTGGAACCACGGACGACACGACACGCTCGCGGGTGCTCGCCATTCTGTCGGAGCGGTTCCATCGCGATCCGTCGTATGGCGTGCGTTCCGCGGCGGTGCGGGGGGTGGGAACGATGCGGGCGCGGGATGGGATGGAGCTTGTGCTGAAGGGGCTTCAGACCGAGTCGTTTGGGGATGGCATCCGGCGGAATGCGCTGCGCGCGTTCGCGGAGTTTGATACTGCGGAAGCGCTGGGCGAAGCGATTCGCCGGAGTGTGCCGGGGAATCAGCAGTTCACGCGCGAGGCCGCGGCGGAAGTGATCGGCAAGCTGTCGCGCCACGATGAGGCGAGCGCGGTGGCGGCGCTGCGGGAGATGCTGTCAGAGAATGCGCCGAGGGCAAGGTCCGCCGCGGCGGCTGCACTGGGCAGTATCGGCACGGCTGGGGCGCGGAGTGTGCTGGAGGACCGGCTTCGGGAATGCACGAGCCGGGAGTTCCGGCACCAGTTGCAGCAGTCGCTTGCGGAAGCGGAGTAGTGTTTGGGTACAAATGTTGGACTGCCGAATGCACCGGACCCGGCACGGAGTGATGGGCCACGAGGACCCGGGTAAGACAGGTCACACCCGACCGAAACGCTTGTCGAGTTCGTTGATCGAAACGCGGATCGAGGTCGGGCGGCCGTGCGGGCAGTTGCTGGAGCGGCCGACAGCGTCGCGCAGGCGGATGAGCTCGAGCAGTTCGGGTTGGCTCATGCGGTCGCCGGCCTTGATGGCGGCCTTGCAGGCCATCATGTCGAGGATCTCGTGGAGGGTTTCCTCGTTACCGGGGACGAAGCCCTCGGCCTCAGCACGCTCGAGCATCTCGCGGAGGAACTCGCCGGGCTCCACGCCTTTGTCGAAGAGGAACGTGGGGAACGAGTGCACCCCGAGGCTGGTGGGCCCGATGCCCTCAACGGTCATGCCAATGCGCTCCAGCAGCGGCCGGAGCTCATCTGCACGGGCCATCTGCGCGGGTGAGGCTTCGACGACGGCGGGGACCAGCATGCGCTGGCTCTCGAGCGTACCGCCCTCGCCCGAGCCGACGCGGGCGAGCAGGTACTCAAACATCACGCGTTCGTGCAGGGCGTGCTGATCAACGATTACGATGCCCTGCTCATCCTCGGTGACAACATACTGGTTGTGAACCTGGAGCACACGCTCCGCGGGGCGAGGGGCAGTGAGAGTGACGGAGTCCGTGGAAGGCACGAGCGCGGTGGGATCTGAAGGAGCCGACTCGCCGGCGGCGGGCGCATCGGAGATCAATGGGGCATCGGAAGCGGACATCGCCTCGCGGAGTGCGCCGAAGCTGATGCGTTCCTGGGGCGGAGTTCCGCCCGCCGATGGCCGCGTGAAGTACTCGACGAAACGGCTGATGCGTGCGGGCTCATCGCCCGCAAGCGGCTGGTGCGCTGCGCCGGGAATGTTGCCGGGGCCGGCGGAAAGCAGGCCGTCGCCGCCGCCCCCTCCCAATCCCCAGCCGCGGCCTGCTGCTCCGAAGCCGGTGCGGCCGATCTGCGGGGTGAGATCAGCACGCTGGAGCGTTTCGCGCATGGCGCGGAGCACAGCGGAGTGGACAAGGGACTGATCGCGGAAGCGGACCTCGGTCTTCTGCGGGTGGACGTTGACATCGACCGCGCCCGGGTCCATCTCGATCATCACGACGGCGGTGGGGTAGCGGCCGGGCTCGATCAGGCCACGATACGCTTCGCGGATGGCGTGCTGGAGCGTGCGGTCGCGCACGGGGCGGCCGTTGACAAAGAGTTTCATCGCCTTGGCGGCTGCGCGGGCGATCGAGGGGCGGCCGATGAGCGCCCAGAGCGCGATGCCGCGGGCATCATCGAACTCGTCGAGGTTGGCTTCAAGAAGTTCGGGCGCGAGTTCCTTTCCGAGGATGGCCAGGACGCGCTCTCGCGGAGTCTGATTCGGCGGAACATCAAGCACACGCTTGTCGCTGGCGATGATCGTGAAGCCGACGCCGGGGTGGCTGATGGCCAGGTCGCCGGCGATCTCGATGCAGTGGCCCTGCTCGGTGGGCGGTGTACGGAGAAACTTGCGCCGGGCGGGCGTGTTGAAGAAGAGGTTGCGGACAGTGACGCAAGTTCCAACCGCGCCCGAGGCAGGCTGAACAGGGTCGGTGCGGTCACCCTCAGCGCGGATCTCGCTCGCGCTGGCGTCGGCGGCGGTGCGCGAGCGGATACTGACGCGAGAGACAGAGGTGATGGAGGCCAATGCCTCGCCGCGGAAGCCGTAGGTGGCGATGCGGTCGAGGTCATCGACGGTGGAAACTTTGCTTGTGGCGTGCGGGGCGAGGGAGAGCGGGAGCTGGCCGGCGGGGATGCCGGAGCCGTCATCGGTGATGCGGATGAGCTCGATACCGCCCTGCTGAAGCTCGATGGTGATGCGGGTTGCGCCGGCATCGAGTGCGTTATCGACGAGTTCTTTGACGACGGAGGCCGGGCGCTCGACTACCTCGCCCGCGGCGATCTGGTTGACCAGCAGCGGCGGGAGCCTGCGGATCTGGCGGGTCGGGTTTTGGGCCGTCGCGGACATTGGCGGGATGGTACGGGTCAGGTACCGGGCGAGGGATTGGCGGCGAGATTTGCAGAGATGCGGGCGGCGAGGTCTTTGCCCGCTGCGGGTTCGAGCTTGCCTGCGCTCCAGCCGATTCCGAGGCCGCGGCCATCGTCGAACTTCGGGATGATGTGGAAGTGGACGTGGAAGACGGCCTGGTGGGCGGCCGCGCCGTTGTTCTGGAGGATGTTGTAGGCGGTGGCGCCAGTCGCCTTGAGCACGGCGCGACAGATGCGTGGAAGGGCTCGGCCGATCGCCGCGGCGGACTCATCGCTGAGCTGGTCGAGCGTGGCTTTCTCTTCCTTGGGGATGACGAGTGTGTGGCCAGGGCTGAGCGGGGAGATATCGAGGAAAGCGAAGACGTGGGGGTCTTCGTAGACCTTGTGGCTGGGAATCTCGCCGCGGATGATTCGAGAGAAGACGCTCATGTCAGGTGACCTTCAGATCGGCAGGGTGGCGGGATGGTAATGCAGGCGGGGGGGCCGCGAGGGATGGTGACCCACATCATTCTGCGCGGATCGCACCTGTTCGAGAAAGCGACACCGGCGAGCGTTTCGACATCCAGGAGAACGGCTACTTCTACCTGCCGGGCCGAATCGTTCACGAGGCGTGGGTTCCGGCCGGTTCGCCGGCCATCATGGTCCTCGAAGACGGCTGGAAGGTGAACTGGCTCGACGGCCCTAGGGCCGTCGAGCCAGTTCACCTTCCAGCCGTCTTCGA
>ENA-ORBV01016195-ORBV01016195.1-microbial-mat-metagenome-genome-assembly--contig:-NODE-16195-length-10854-cov-6.983112_pt1 | contig 10854 bp, 7 predicted proteins | sample MGYA00237777_ERZ505514 | MGnify/ENA primary metagenome ERZ505514 (study PRJEB26160, sample SAMN06269048) | microbial mat metagenome | isolation source: Oligotrophic lake microbial mat | place...
GGCGGGGGCTCGAGGATCGTGATGAGGGGGCCGCGGCCGATCTCGCGGGGGGTGAAGCGGGCCACGGTTTTGCCGGACTTCAGCAGCGTCTCGTAGAAGGCGACTTCCTTTGCGTAGCGCTGCGGCTCGCGCTGGTAGCGGGCGTAGATCGCGTCGCTGACCATCAGGTAGCGATACCCGGCTTTGCGGTACTCGGCGAGCGTCCCGTTTGCCGCCAGCGAGAAGTGGTAGTCGGCGCGGAGCTCGCTGCCGTGCAGCGGGGCGGTGTAGAAGTCGGCGGCGATCGTGCTCCCGGGCGCGAGGTTGGCGATCATCCACTCGCGCGCCGCGACGCGCGTGCTCGGCTTTCCCTGTGCGAGCGCGAACCGGAAGTAGCCCAGCGCCGGGCCGGCCGAGAGCAGTGCGGTCGCCGCGACCACCAGCGCGATCTCGACGCCGCGCCGTGTGCTCACGCGCTGCGCCAGCGCGCGTGCGATCGCCACCAGCGCGCCGGCGGCGAGGAGGGCGACCAGCGGCAGCACCTGGATCAGCCAGCGCTGCCAGTGCAGGCTCGCGGTGCTGATGGCGAGCAGGAACGTGATGATCGACGCCGCGGCGAGCAGAGCCTGGACGTTGCGCCGCCAGGCCACGTGCACGAGCCCGAGCGCCGCGAGCGCGAGTGCTGCGTCCGGCAGGGCCGCGGGCAGGGCTTCGGTCAAGTACCAGTACAGATTGCCGGCGAAGCCCAGGCCGTCCGCGCCGATGTGCTCGCTGCGCGTCTCGTGGACGAGGTTCTGCCAGACGGTCGGCAGGTCGAGCAGGAAGTACGGCGTGCTGAGAACGAAGCCGAGCGCGACGCAGCCGAGACCGAGGATGCTTGCCCGGATGAGCCGCTGGCGCGCGCCGGCGTCGCCGGCGCAGCGTCGCCAGAGCAGCGCGTCGGCCAGCACCAGGATCGGCACCAGCGTCACCAGGAAGTAGCGTGTGCCGATCGCCGCGCCGAGTGCGAGGCCGGCGACCACGTGCGCCTTGCGGCCCGGATGGTCCAGCACGCGCAGCGAGAGCCAGAGCGCGAGCAGGCCGAAGAACAGCCCGGCGGAGTCGGTGCGCAGCATCTGGGCGTGCTCGAGCGCGAGCGGCGAGAGCGACGCCAGCCAGGTCGCGACCAGCGCTGTCGTGGTGTCGTAGGCGCGGCGTGCGATCAGGTAGAGCAGCGGCAGCGACGCGACGGCGAAGAACACCGCGATCAGCCGGCCGAGCAGGAAGTACCTGCCCGGGTCGCCGCCGACGCGCGCCGCGAGCCCGGGATCGTGGCGCAGCGGCGACTGTCCGGCCTCGACCGCGTTGGCGATGCGGAACAGCGCCGCCAGCGGGTAGAAGAAGGTCGAGCCCGGGTGGCCGAACCAGCGCGGGTTGGGATCGCCCTCGGCCGCCATGCGGATCGCCAGCACCGCGGACTGTCCCTCGTCGCTGGCGAAGGCCCAGGGGAGATCGCCGCGCACGCCCCAGATGTGTGCCCAGAGCGACAGCGCGACGATCGCGGCCAGCACCAGCCGCGGCAGGATCCGGCTAGCGGCTGGTGCGCCCAATCGAGACGATCTTGGCGGTGTGGGCGCGCGGCGCTTCGCTGCCGTCGGCCGCAGCGGTGTCGTTCACCTCGGGCGCGGGCGGCGGCGCCTGGCCTCGCTTCACCGTCCGGCGGCGCGTCGCAAGCGCGCGCTTGGCATCGCGATAGCCGGCATCCATCAGGTTGCGGCTCTTGCGTGGGTAGGCCTGGAAGACGGCGAGCGGGCCGAAGCCGCTCCACTCCTCGCCGGGCTCGATGACGGTGATCGGGATGCCGTTCACGGTGCCGTCGACGATCGGCGCGTAGATGTAGCCCATGTTGCCGATCGTACGCCACATCACGTCCGCGACGCGCGAGGTGAAGTCGAAGAACGAGCTGAACTTCGCCTTGTAAGGCAGGCCGCTGGCGATCGGCGCGAGCACGTAGATCTCGGTCGGCTCGAGCGATAGCGCGTGGTCGAGCGGCACGTTCCAGGCGAAGCCGCCGTCGGCGTACCACTCGCCGCGATAGCGCACCGGCGGGAACAGGAACGGGATCGCGTAGCCGGCCCGCATGATCGTGCGCAGCTCGCGCCAGTCGGCGCAGTCGCGCTTGCCGTGCATCTCGCCGAGGCCGCGCGACAGGTTGAGCAGGATGAACTCGAGCTCGAGGTTCGAGTCGTGGATCTTCGGGAAGTCGACGAACTCCTCGAGCGCTCGCTGCAGGCGATCGGCCGAGAACAGCGAGGTGCCGAAGATCGGGTTGTCGCGCAGGCTCGGCGAGCAGATCAGCGGCAGCGAGCGGAACTGGTTCCAGGCCTCCTCGAGCGCGGGGATGCCGCCGCTCGCGTAGGCGCACGCGTTGATGACGCCGATCGAGCTGGCGACGATCACGTCGGGCTTGATGCCCTGCTCCTCGAGGTACTTGAGCGCACCGACGTGGTGCGCGCCGAGTGCCGCGCCGCCGCCGAGGATGAAGACCCGCTTGCTGCGCCGTGCCATCAGAAGAACACGCTCTTGCGCTGGCGGAGCCCGGTCTCGCACATCGAGCGGATGCGCGCCTTCACCTGCTCGACCTTGGCCTCGATGACCTGGTCCTCGTCGTTCGGGTTGCCGCGGAACTCCATCGGCTCGCCGAAGTAGATGTGGTAGCGGACCGGGAAGGGAACCGGCGTGATGACCAGCGGGAACGCCGGCATCCCGAGCAGTCGCGCGAGCGGTTTGAAGTTGCCGAACGACGGCGCCTGCTCCTCGGATCCGATCACCGCGACCGGCAGGATCGGCGTGCTGGTCTGCAGCGCGAGCCGCATGAAGCCGAGCCCGAACTCCTTCAGCTTGTAGCGCTCGCTGAAGCTCTTGTTCATGCCGCGCACGCCTTCGGGGAACGCGATCACGGCCTCGCCGTGGTTGAGCAGGTCGACGGCGTTCTTCGGGGTCCCGACGACGCTGCCGACGCGCACCATGAGCACGTTGAGCAGCGGCAGGGTCGGCAGCCAGTACTCGCCCATGCCGCGCACGATGCGCGGCGGATTCCCTTCGAGGACGGTCGCGGTGCCGATCATCGCCGCGTCGATCGCGATCTGCCCGGCGTGGTTCGCGATCACCAGCACCCGGCCCTCGGGCATGTTCTCGATGCCGTAGGTGCGGGCGCGGAAGTAGTAGCGGTACATGAGCGCCATCACGACCAGCGTGCGCCGGGCGACGTCGGTGTTGAAGCCCCACGGGTCGTAGCCGAAGGAGTTGAGCTCCATGGGCGCCTGCGCGACCTTCTGGCGCACCTCCTCCTCGAGCTCGCGCAGCGTGCGCGGCGCCACGCCGTCGAACGTTCCGGCAGCGAGCCCGGCGAGCGTGTCCATCGTCCAGTTGACGAGGTTCGGCACCTCGGGCTCGTGCGGCTCCGCGAGCGAGCCCTCGCGCGCCGCCCGTTCGCTCGCGGCGAGACGCTCGCTGCGCGCCACGCCCGCGGTGGTGCGCCGCCGGCGCGGGACCGCGGGTCCGCCGTTGCGCGGGGTCTTCTTCGAGTCGCTGCCGGACTTGGCCACGGGGCTCCGTTCGTGCTGCTTCAGCGACGCACGCTGCGCAGCGTCTCCTCGAGGGTGAAGAGCGGCTTGAAGCCGGTTGCTTCGTGGAAGCGTCGGCCGTCGATCGTGCACGGGTACTTGGCGAAGTCGATCGCGTCGGCCGGGAAGGGGTAGAGCCCGTAGCGGAACAGGCGCGACACCACGTCGCGCGCCACGCCCTCGAGCAGCGGCACCGCGGTGCCGCCGGTCTCGCGGATCGCCACCTTGAGCGGCACCGCACCCGGCCCCACCAGGTTGAAGACGCCACGCGCGTTGGTCTCGAGCGCGAGCGCGATCGCTTCGGCGACGTCCTCCTCGTGGATGAACTGCATCATCGGGTTGAAGCCGAACACGGTCGGCACGTAGCGCAGCTTGAGGTACGCGCCGATCGAGCTGTGCACGTAGTAGCCGAGCGTGCTGACCGGGCGCAGAATGGCGGTCGCAATCGCCGGGTAGCGCCACAGGAACGTCGTCGCAAGCGTGTCGACCTCGCCGAGATCGCGGATCTCGGGGTAGTGGCGGCTGACGTTCAGCGCGGTGTCCTCGTCCATGTAGTACGGGCTCTCGGCGAGCGCCCCGTAGACGTAGCTGCTCGACAGGATCACCAGCTTCGACACCCCGTACGCGGCGCAGTACTCGAGCAGGCGCTTGGTGCCGACGACGTTCACGTCGTGGCGCAGCTCGGGGTCGAAGTTGTGGCGCAGGAGGCCCAGGTGGACGACCGCGGTCGGACGCTCGCGGCGGAAGATGTCCTCGACCTTCTTGCTGCGCAGATCCGCCTGGTGGAAGGTGACGTCGCGCGCGTGGCCTTCCCAGCGCGTGCTGTCGACCCCGCTGATCGTGTACTCGCGCGCGACGCGCTTGGCGACCAGACGTCCCTGGCCGCCCGAGATCCCCGTGATGAGAAGGCGTTCCATGGATCGTCCAGGCGGGGTACTGGACGCCTTCTCGGGGTTCAACCCGCCGTTGCCCGGCGGCGCGTCGCGGTCGCTCACGATTCACCCGCCGGCGACGTCCGGAGGCATGGTCCAGTGCGGCTCGGTCATCGCCCCTGTTCTAGCACCCCGGGCCGTCCTGGAAACGCGCACCGGTGGGCCGGCATCGGAACGGTGGCCCCGGAGGCGCTTCTTTACGAGCACGGGCCCCGGCATGATGCCCCGAGGTGACGCGATGACGATGGTCCAGCGATGACGACAGAACCAGCCGCAGCAGCATCCTCGGCCGCGAAGAAGTCCCTGCGTGGCCCGATTCTCGCGGCCATCGCGGTGATCGCGGTCCTGGCGATCGTGTTCACGCTCCTGCCTGTCGGGCAGTGGCTCACCCAGTTCCAGAACTGGGTGCACGACCTCGGGCCCACTGGCTACCTGATCTACGCCCTGGTGTACGCCGCTTGCGTGGTTCTGTTCGTGCCGGCGTCGATCCTCACCCTGGGCGCGGGGGCGATCTACGGCGTCGGCATCGGCGTCGCGGTGGTCCTGGTCGGGGCGACGCTCGGCGCGGCGCTCGCCTTCCTCCTCGCGCGCACGCTGCTGCGCGAGCGCGTCGAGCACATGACCCGGAACAACGCCCGCTTCCGGGCGCTGGACCGCGCGATCGCAAAGGAGGGCGCGAAGATCGTCTTCCTGGTCCGCCTCGCGCCGGTCTTCCCGTTCACCTACATCAACTACGCGTTTGGCTTGACGGGGGTCGCGACCGTGCCCTACGTGCTGGCGTCGCTGGTCGGCATGACGCCGGCGACGTTCGCTTACGTCTATCTCGGCTCGGCAGCAGCGCACGCCGCGACCGGCGCGCACGACACCACCCGCACGGTGATCCAGGTGCTCGGCGCCGTGGCCGCGATCGTGGTGACGATCTTCGTCGCCCGCCTCGCGACGCGCGCGATCCGCGACGCCGGGGTCGACGACGCCGACGCGAAGGTGTGAGGCGGAGCGCCGTCCGCTGCGCGCAGTGAGCGTCGAGTAGAGCCCGATCAGCTCGAGCTCGGGATGCGCGGTCGCGGCCAACGGTGGATGAGCGTCGGGCGCATGGCACCGGCTGTCGTCCCCGCCATGGCGGCACGGAGCCCGCGTCCATCGCATGTCTGCGCGGCTCTCAGCATCTCGTGCGGAAAGGCCGAAGGAGGGGCATGGCCCCCGGTACGCCCTGCGTCCGCGCGCCGGCAGACTCGCCCGCCGCCGCACCGGCCACGGGCGCGTCCTGCTTGCACGACGCGTTGCGTGTCGCGCAGCAGGGCGTCTTGATCTACCGGCTGCGCCTCGTGCTGTGGCTCGGGATCGCCGCCACGGCGTTGAGCCTGATCGGCGACATCGACGTCGGCCGGGCCGATCTCGGGCAACGCCTCACGGGCAAGGCGATCATCGAGCTCGGGTACGTCCTCGGCCTGATCGGCCTGCATCGGCTGCGCTCGGTTCCCGCAGCGCGGGCGGAGCTGCTCGCCGCCCCGATCGCGGGCCTGCTCTGCATCGGGGCGACCATCGCCGGGGTCACGGCCGACGACGTCCTGATGACCGCGTACACGCTCACGGTCATCACGATCGGCGTGGCGATGGTTCTGCCCTGGACCGCCCGGTCGCAGACCGTGGTGGTGGGTATCGCTGCGGCATGCTTCGCCGGAGCAGTCCTCCTGGCCGACGGCGCGGTAGCGCTCTCGCCCAATCTGCAGGTCGCCGTGCTGTCGTCTTTCCTGTCGTCGATCTTCGTTGCACACGTGCTCGAGCGGCACCGACTCGAGAGCACGCGGGTCGAGTTCCTCCAGGCCGATCAAGCGGCGATCCTGCGACGCGTGTCGGCGGACGCCGACCTGGCCGAGGTGCTGGAGGCCGTCGTCGGCCTGTGCGAGAGGCAGTTCCCGGGGATGATCTCCTCGATCCTGCTGCTCGACGAGGCCGGTCGCCACCTCCACCATGGTGCGGGGCGGCATCTGGCGCCAGCCTGGGTGACGGCGATCGACGGCATCGCGATCGGTCCCGACGTCGACTCGTGCGGTTCGGCGGCAGCGCTCGGCGAGCGTGTGATCGTGACCGATGTCCTCGTCGATCCTCGCTGGGCTGAGTTTCGCGGCCTGGCCAGCACACATGGACTGCGCGCCTGCTGGTCGGAGCCCCTCCGGGCCGCGAGTGGCGAGGTGCTGGGGACGTTTGCCAACTACTATTCCGAGCCGCGGCCACCGACGCGTGCCGAGATCGCGCTGGTCGAGGTCGCGGCCGACCTCGCGGGAATCGCGATCGAGCGGCAACGCGGACGCCGCGAGCTGATGCGCTACGTGGCCGCGCTCGACGCGGCCCGGCGAGATGCCGAGCGACAGGCAGGCGAGCTCGCGATCGCGCGCGATCACGCGCTCGCATCGACGCGCGCGAAGTCGGAGTTCCTCGCCAACATGAGCCACGAGATCCGGACGCCGATGAACGCCGTGATCGGCATGACGACTCTGCTGCTCGGGACGCCGATGACGGAAGAGCAGCGCGACTTCGCCGAGACCATCCGCCTGAGCGGCGATGCGCTGCTGACGATCATCAATGACATCCTCGACCTTTCCAAGATCGAGGCCGGCCAGCTCGAGCTGGAACGCCAGCCGTTCGAGCTCCGGCAATGCCTGGAAGACAGTGTCGATCTGGTCGCGCAGGGCGCCGCCGAGAAGGGCGTCGAGATGGTGATCCTGCTGGCGCCCGAGGTTCCGCGGCGCGTCCTCGGCGACCTCAGTCGCTTGCGGCAGATCCTGGTCAACCTGCTGAACAATGCCGTCAAGTTCACCGACGTGGGCGAGGTCGTGGTCGCCGCCTGGGCGACGCGCGCGAGCGATGCGGGGCGCCAGCAGATCCACTTCAGCGTGCACGACACCGGCATCGGCATCCCGCTCGACCGGATGGACCGCCTGTTCCGGCCGTTCAGCCAGGTGGACGCCTCGGTGACGCGGCGCTACGGCGGAACGGGTCTCGGACTGACGATCTCGAAGCGCTTCGTCGAGATGATGGGTGGCGAGATCTGGGTCGACAGTGAAGTCGGCCGTGGCTCGATCTTCCACTTCACGATCTCCGTCGCGGCCGACGACGGCGCGCCGCATCGAGCCGACGAGCACCACCTTGCGCTCGTCGGGCGGCGGCTCCTGGTGGTCGATCCGCATCCGGTACGCCGGTTCGGCCTTGCCTTCCAGCTGGGGGCACTGGGTGTCGAGCCGACCACGGAGGACAGCGCGCGAGCTGCCGTGCAACGCGTGCACGACCAGGAGCGCTTCGACTGCATCCTCGCGAGTGCGGAGCGGAGCCCTGGCGATTCGGCGGACGCGCTGGCGGATCTGCTGCGCATCGCCGGCGAGGCGTCCTTGCCGATGATCTGGATGGCGCCGACGACGGCCCGGGAAGGGACCGACCCGCGTGCAGGGCATCGGCGGGTCGAGACCATCGGCAGTCCGGTCCGCCACGGCCACCTCGCAACGGCTCTGCTGCGCGCTCTCGGAGGCGCACGGCGCTCGCACGTGACGCGTACCGAGCTGCACGGACTGGACGCGGATCTCGGCCGGCGGCTTCCTCTGCGGATCCTCCTCGCGGAGGACAATCGCATCAATCAGAAGGTAGCGCTCAAGCTGCTCGAGCGCATGGGGTACCGGGCGGACGTCGCGGCAGACGGCTTCGAGGTGCTCGCAGCACTCGAGCGCCAGCGCTACGACGTGGTGCTGATGGACATCCAGATGCCCGGCATGGACGGCATCGAGGCGTCGCGCCGCATTCACGAAAGCTGGTCGCAGAACCAGCAGCCGCAGATCATCGCCCTGACGGCGAACGCTTCGCCCGAGGACCACGCGCAGTGCCTCGCCGTCGGCATGGACGGGTTTCTCAGCAAGCCGGTCGCGCCCCAGGCGCTGGCGCACGCGCTCGAGCGCTGTGCGCGCGAGCGCGCTGCCGTTGCAGCGATCGAGGGCGAGTCCGCGCCGGCGCGGTCTTCGAGCGTGCCGCCGGTGGCAGCGCTTGCCGGCTCCCGATCGTAGCGGACGGCCCCCTGGTCAGCGGTTGTGACAGTAGGCGCAGTTGCCGGCGCCGCCGAGATCGGTGAACGGGGGATCGTTCGACGGATCGTCGTCGCCGTAGAGCGCGGCCCGTGCCCCTGCGTTCGCCGCGAGCTCGAGCGCATGCGCGATGAACTCCGGCCGCCAGCCCTGGTTCATGCCGGTGCTGGCGGCTCCCTCGTAGTAGCCGACGGCATCCTCGACCCGGCCCGCCTTGGCGTAGAGGTCGCCGAACAGCAGGAAGGTGCCCTCGAGGTTGTGCGGTGCGAGACCGGCGTTGAAGCAGATCTCGTCCTGGCCACCGCACTCGGGGAACAGCGTCGGGAAGACGTCGTCGAGCAGGTGCAGGATCAGCGCGTACTCTTCGCTGTCCGGTGCCGCGATCGGACCTGCGCCGAAGGGGATGAAGCCGTTGAACAACGGGTTGATGTTCGCGGCGGCACTCATCTCGGCGAAGCCCCGCGCGATCACGGCGGGCTCGCGGAACGCGACGCCCTTCTTGTAGGTGGCGGCCGAGGCGAAGCCTGGTACCCGGCTGTCGCCGCGCACGCCGTCCCAGAGCAGCGGTACGGCGTCGTCGAAGGCCTGCTTGGCGGCCAAGAGCTCGAGCCTGCCCGCGGCGCTCGCGTCGCGTGGGTCGGCGTCGATACGCTCGAAGCGCTGCAGGTGCATCATGCCGAGTAGAAAGTGTGAGCGTCCGTCGCGCGGATCCTGCCGCACGGCACGGCCGAGCAGCTCGAGCGCATCACCGTCGCGCTGCGCGGTGTCGGTCAGCGTGTCCCAGAACGCGGCTTCACCGTCCGCCGCCGCTCGCGACGGCCGTCGCGCCACGATCGTGCGCTCGTCGTTCTGCGCGAACGAATGGAAGCGCGCGATCAAGCGCTGCGAGCCCACGTTCAGATTGAGCTGGGCGAAGCCCAGCGGCCCGAACACCGGCGTGTGGCCGGGCGACGACGCGTGGACGTCGAGCCCGTGCGTCGAGTAGCGGACCGAGCGCACGCCTGCGGCGCTGCCGCTCGGGTCGCGGTAGAGGTACCCACCCGGCACCTTGCGCCACAGCGCGCACGACAGCTCGACCGGCGCGTCGCCCTGCATCCGGTTGGCGCGATACGCGCTGATGCGGATCGTCGTGACGGCCGGGCAGCGCGGGTCTGCGAGCTCCTGCAGGGCCCGGTCGGCGCCGACGCGGATGCGCGCCCAGCCTTCACCGGTGCGGACGTCGTGCGCGAAGCGGGCTTCCTTGTCGCGCGTCAGGATCTCGAACGCCGACGCCGTCGCCGGGAAGGTCGCGACGACGACCGCCAGGGCGAGCAAGGCCAGGGCTCCGGCGCGGCAATGTTGCTGCATGCTCATGTGCTGCGTCACGCTGCTCATCAGACGCGCTCGACGATCGTCGTGATGCCCATGCCGCCGCCGATGCAGAGCGTGATCACGCCGGTCGTCTTGTCCTGCCGCTCGAGCTCGTCGAGGAGGGTGCCGATCAGCATGCCGCCGGTCGCGCCGAGCGGATGGCCGAGCGCGATCGCGCCGCCGTTCACGTTGACCTTGTCGCGCGGGATGCCGAGGTCGCGCATGGTCTTCAGCGGCACGACGGCGAACGCCTCGTTGATCTCGAACAGGTCGATGTCGCCGACCGCCATGCCGGCCTTCTCGAGCGCGCGCTGGGTCGCGGGGCCAGGGGCGGTGAGCATGATGACCGGCTCCGCGCCGCAGGTCGCGCTGGTGACGATCCTGGCGCGCGGCTCGAGCCCGTGCGCTTTCACGTAGCGCTCGGAGGCGAGCAGCACCGCGGAGGCACCGTCGACGATGCCGGACGAGTTGCCGCCGGTGTGCACGTGGTTCAAGGGCTTGGCGTCCGGGTAGCGCTTGTAGGCGCGCTCGCCGAGCGTCAAGCCGTCACCGACCTCGGGACGGAAGTCCATTGCCGCGGCGAATGACGTCTTGAGCTGGCCGAGGCCTTCCATCGTCGACTCGGGGCGGGGGAACTCGTCGCGCTCGAGCAGCACGTTGCCCTCGAGGTCCTTGACCGGAACGAGGCTCTTCTTGAAGCGTCCTTCGGCGACCGCACGCTGGCAGTTCTGCTGGCTCTCCCAGGCGAAGCGGTCGACGTCCTCGCGCGAGAAGCCCTCGACGGTCGCGATCAGATCGGCGGAGATGCCCTGCGGGACGATCGGGTGCAGCTCGATCAGGTGCGGGTTCAGACCTGTCTCTTATACACATCTCCGAGCCCACGAGACTAAGGCGAATCTCGTATGCCGTCTTCTGCTTGAA
>ENA-ORBV01016196-ORBV01016196.1-microbial-mat-metagenome-genome-assembly--contig:-NODE-16196-length-10854-cov-5.344437_pt1 | contig 10854 bp, 14 predicted proteins | sample MGYA00237777_ERZ505514 | MGnify/ENA primary metagenome ERZ505514 (study PRJEB26160, sample SAMN06269048) | microbial mat metagenome | isolation source: Oligotrophic lake microbial mat | place...
CATTTAAGCGAGCAGCCCGGAAGTCACATTGGATTATCAGAAAGCTAATACCGTAGATGGGATGGGAAGTGACAACCTTTTCTCTGCGCGCATGGATATCACTCCTTTTCTTTAAAACCACGGGCATACTGCTGTATTAACTACAATGTAAAGTAGATCGAACAAGTCAGCAATTGCAATTATTGATAACCACCATGATAATGTCGTCGTCCAGCAGAGTCGTGATCCATGCTTTCGTATCATCATGGATGACATTGCTGGTGGGGTTGCTTGCATTCCGTGCCAACGGCGTCGCGGCTCTTACTCTGGACGCCACCGAACTTCCCCAAAGTGCTGTTTCGTCGGCCACTGCCTACTATGTTGGCCAACTCTTGGAGACAGGCGGTGCCAGCATTCTCAAATACGACTTGGACGGAAATCTAGACCCGAAATTTGTGGCTCCCTCGTACAATAACGTGAGAGGACTCGCCATCAACCAAGACAATACGCAGCTATGGGTCGCTCATGATGGCGGTGTGGCCGAACTCGTCTTTGAAATGGACGACAACAACGAAACGTTGGGGCTGGTCGAACAGCGACTTTACAATTTGATCGCCATTGGTGGTATGTATGCGAGTTTGCCCACCCCGCATGGATTGTGTCTCTCGCCCGATGAAGCTAGCCTCTATGTTACAGATCCCAGTACGCATGCTTTGCTCCAAATTGATTTGGCGTCGCAATCCAAAACCGTGACCTTTTTATTTTACAACAATACTGCATTGGAACCCATGGGATGTGTGGTGTCGGACGATAATGATGTGGTTTGGGTCATTCACCGTAATGAAGCCGGGTTGACAAGGGTTCAAAAGTCGACGGGGGCGGTTGGAAGAGAGACGGAACCTTGGGCTCAAATTATTGCGGAACAAACTTCCCAAGCAGACATGGCGGGACATGGCATTGTACTTTGGAACGACAACGCTGTATTACTCTGGAATGGTAATAATGACAATATGGATGCCAACACTACCAACAGCAGCAGCAGCAGCGGTAGTAGCAGCTTGTTTGTTTCCATTTATATGACCAGTGAAACTCCACCCTTTTTGGGGATTCTCTATCGGTGTGATATCATGCTGAATATCTTGACCGGTTGTGTCGAATTCGCCCGAGGGGAACAAGTTGTGGCGGCCGATTTGCAACTCGACACCAAAACACCGAATCAACCTCAATTGATTTTCCCCAATTTCATGGATCACAATGTCAGCATCTTGCCGATTCGTATGGAAGGCGACATCATTGTTCTGGAAGGGCTCGTGGATGAAGAGGACGAAACTATGGCGGAAAATGCAACAGCAAGCGACAAGGAGTCTTCATCGCATGATACTTCAAGTGCCAATATGCAGCCGCTTTGGAGAATATGGCAAGTAGGCAGCTCTATGGTGGTAGTTGGGGTCCTCGTGACTGCGTTATAGTCGTGTTGTACTTGTTGGGGCAAGATTCCAAAATCTAAGGCACAATTTGGTTTACAGCGTAATGCGTTTTTAATGACTGGGATGTAATGTAAACTGAAACAGAAGACTTGTTCCTACAATAGATATGGTTTGATTTAGACCCATGCAGCGGTGAAAGGCAGCGACAGTAAGAATATCTGTTCGAAGCGGGTTGGTAGTTGTGGAGACCGGTTTCCTGATGATAGTCCTTACGCAGGTACGAGCGAGTAAATCAGCGAGAAAGCTAACAGCATAGTACATCCGATTTTATAGCTGAAAGAAACGATTATAACACGCACACATAGTATGCTTTTATTTATATAGGCGCCAGGTCGATACTGGCGTGCTATTCTTTCGGGGTTGCTTTGAATAAAACATCTGAGAGCTCTTCAGTATATGATTAGAATACTGTATATACTAATATTGGAAATAGAGCTTTCTATTTACAGCCATTCAAATTGTTTTAGGGCCATCTCTTAAAATATATATTCCATTTTCTGATCAGAATCATCACGCAGCCGTCAAGAACCCATTCATGGTGGTGCATTTTTTACTGTTCCTTTATTGATTCATTTCCATATAACGTTCGTAACATCCCGGTTGCAATCCCCTGAACACTACTTCTATTACTACGAGACAGTCGATACTGCCAGACCTTCAAGCTTCTCCTTTTGGGATGTCTTGCGCATGCGCATAATCTTTTGGAAAAACTCGTCGAAGTCTTCATCCTCATCTTGGTACTTCAACATGGCCATTTTTTCCTTCTCTTTTTTGAGTTTGGAGGCTTTGACCATAGCTTCTTCCAGGTTTGAGATCTCACTTGCTGCTTTGAACTTGGCATTGTCTCGTGCTGCCCGTATCTTGGCTCGTTTCCTGAGTTCTTTTTCGACTGCCTTACTGGATTTTAACGAGAATGCCTCGGACCTTTCTGTTTTTATGGATTTGTCATCCCGGTCATCCGCCACGTTTCTATCACTAGCAGGTCTGACTGCTCTGTCTGTTCGGACGGTTTCACTACTCCGCTCGACCAATTTTCGGTATCTTTCTTCTCTCCGCGCCTTTTCGGCTTTTTCTTCCTCCACCTTGGACACCAAAGACTTCACCGTCTCCACCACCGAGTCCACGGTCTCCACACTGGGAGGTTCGATCCCCTTTACGGGTTTCGCTACGGATTTCGTCACGGACATATCCTCATCATCCAGGTCCATTAACGACGTCGCTTGGATGTTCATTGCCAATTCTTGCTCATTGTCCGTCATGCCTTCTTGTTCATCCTCCATATCAAAATATCCATCCAAGGGATAAAATTTCCATTCCTTTTCTTTGCGGACGGCAATCTTGCGTTCTCCCATGATTCCATTGGCTTTTTTCCAAACCGACACACAACAATGCCGGTAATGCGGAAGAAGCAATTTGCCAAAGAGTTCAATATGAGACTTTTGTTCAGGCCCATCCTTATTTGCCAAGATGATTTCCGTTGCTCTCGACAAATCGTGCATGCTCAACTTGTCACCATCCAAGACCGTCTCGACAAACTTGGCTTCTTCGGGTGTCAATTTGCACAGAACATTCTTGATAAAATCACGATCCAAGCGTTGTAACTCCTTGGGTGGAATCATTGTGGGTGTCACACTACTTTTGCTCGAGTTGGTTGTCTTTTCCCGCAACACAATATTGATAATGCTGTCATCCACCAAATATTCCAAGACTGTGTGTCGTCTGCCTAAACCACGAGAGGAGGTTACGGCCGAAGTATCTTTCCAATAGGATATTTTTCCATCCAATAAAAACAAACTGGCAAACAACTCGAGGAGAGCAGGATATCCCGGCAATACTCTCAAGACGGTCACCAAATCGGATTGAGCAAAGCACGATGGTGCGGTGCTGCTTTTTGGATTGAGGTTCAGCAGAATGGCATGAATGTGCTGATAAGCTTCATTGCCAGCAATCGTTCGAACGTCTTCTAGGAATTGAAGAACGTCTTGAAAGTGGGGAGTGGCGACCTTGGCCATGATGATTGTAGTAGGGGAAGGTATTAGTTGGAAGTGTCAAGTAGGAGGTTGGTTATGAACAGTTCAGAGCAAGCGACTTTGACGCAGCCAGTCGTTAATCTCTATTGATTGATTCCAGTGTGTCCCTGGAAGATGGAGGAGACAAGGATGGTTCTTTTCGTTAGTCGTGGTCTTCTTGATGGTGGTTGCTTTGTTGTAATGCTATATTTTTGCTGCTGTAGGGAGAGAGGTGTTCAAAGTCTGTACTAGTGCTGTAGAATAGTATAAAGCTCTTCTTACTGGAGTGGGCGAGGAGGAATAGACTTTAGCAGTTTAGCTACCGCATAAAGCCGTTAATATAAGCCAATTGTTTAGCTATCTATTACTCTATGTAAGGTGCGCGATCTGTGCTATTGGTCAATATGGATTGTTTGGTTGGTTGGTTGTGATCACTGGCTTCAATGTGCAACAAGGTAGTACTAGCTAGCTAGGCGATCGGCTCCAAATAAAATTAGGATCAACTCGATGGTGGTGATCTTTCTCTTGAGGACTTGAGCAGATTATTCTTATCCGTTGCTTTAAATTAGCTACCAGCTTGAATAGCTAGCTACTCATTGGTTAGTAGTTCCAAATCGGTAGCCATCCCATCTGTTGTTGCCTAATAATAGCTAGCTATATCTTTAAATAATTCTCAGTGTAGGCGCACGCGATCTGGAACACAACGGACGGAACGATCAAGTATCATACTTGTTCTTTAGAGCCCATGTGCGTAAAGAGTGGGTAAAATTCCGGTAAGAAATAATGTGTGCGTCTAAATGTGCGTCGCAATTTTGGGTTCGCCCGGAATTTCGGGCAGAAACCAAAAATACGCAGCACATTTAGACGCACACAACTCGCACAACTCGCGTGTTAAGTCTTTCTTCATGATGACCACTTGCCCGCACACGATATCCGTCTGTTTCATGAAACATTTTTAGTTTTTACGATTGGAAGACAAACCACGCAACCTGCACAACTACATCAGCTATTAGCTTCTATGTAGCTAGATGGTAGATGGTAGCTCGCTATCGTTGGTGTTGCGTTTTCGCAATGGATTGTGTGACAATAATATATACAATCGTTCCCACTTCTTCCACCAACGCATCATTGATGACGGTGTTGGCTCTCGCTCCTCCATCTGTTCAGACCACATGCCCTACTTGCTCTTGTATCTACATTCTCTGAGTGCGGGTCGAGCCATCGCCGCTCGGCTTCTTGTGCGCATTGTTGACTGCCTTTATGAATTTTCGCAGCAGCATTTTGCAGATCGACCTTTGAATGTTGACCCATGTGCTGTGGCCGATGTGTAGTGGAGATCATCGATTTCTTTTCGGGCATTCTTTTCGGGCATTCGGCTTTTGTAGTTGTGCACAGTAGACATTCTGTAGCTGTTTCACTCAATGAAGCTGCCATTCAATGTTTACAGCATTTTTCTTCTGATCCATGTGAACAACAATGTTTTCTTCACTTCAAATCGATTAGCACGATGGGACGTTGCTGGCCTCGATTCGACCCATCGCTGCTTTGCTTCATCTTACCTTACGAAAGATCTTGGTCGACGCCATGCCCTTGCCGTCCTTGATGTTTACAATAATTCTTCGATTTCGGATCTTTCTAAAGAAAACTACCTGCAGCCGATCCGACATGACGCCATGGGATCTAAAGGACTTCGTCTTGGAAGCTTGACATCCCATGTGCTACTCCTCCAACTCTAGCTCGTTACACTAGCGACTATCACGCGGCGGATATGGCGGTACTTGAAATTTGTATCACAAAGGATGCATAATCCATGATAAGGTTGGGTGCATCCCAAACGAACCACTTGAGAAAGGGATTGCATGTTCGTGTATTTTGATCCATGGCCATCGACGTATCCCCTCCATCCCGCCGAGAAGGATATTGGCTGCTATTGAGAGTTGGTGATACGACAGCAGCTGCAGATGTTGCGGCAGTTGTTCCTCCACGATGCTCAAAGACAAAGACCACAGGAATACAATCGCTCATGAGGACATCCAAGAACCGTGATTAAGTTGACTCGTCTCTGGCAACAGTAGACAATCTCCAAGGTCAATTCTTCCTTGGTACTGTTGCGCTCTCCGTCCAGGGCACCCATTTGAATGGGTAATCCGCCAATAGTTTCGTCCGAGTTGTGTTGTTGGACCACTTCTTGGAAATGATCCCATACAAAATAGCCAAATCAGCCGAAAAAAGGACCATGCATGGCAGCTACTACGTATTTCCAATGTCGGATGGATGGTCCAGCATTCGTGGGGCCACGGTTATAGGGCAGCAGGTTGATAGGCTGAATGGTATTCAAATACGGAATGAGCACCTCGGAACACCGAAATGGGCTGCCCAGGAGGTCGACGTCGGAAGAGAAAATTGCAAACCTTCGTTGCATCGTGTGTTTCCAAAGCAAGATCGCCTATGCTGATGCATAATTTGAGCATGAGCAAAGGGATAATAGTTGGATTCCAAACAAAAAAAAAATAGTAGTTTTTTCTTGCCTCGGTATCAAAACATCGGAGAGACGCCAACGCATTGAAAATTGTCTCTCCCGTGACTTCCGCTCGTGGACAAATTGTAAGCGGCATGGGGAACCACAAAAATGTCCGCCTGCTTTGGGTCCAAAGTGCGAACGGCAACGGGTGCCAAGCCACTTGCCTCGTTGCCCGAAACATTTCTTGCGGAACAACCGTCGTCAGATGTGCCGTGTATCACGGATGCCATCATCTCTATATACACACACAGTCCATCCGTAATCAAAATTGTCGGCTCGAGTTTGGCCGCGTAGAATACTGTACAATCCCACAAAAGAGAACGGGGCTGGAGCCAAGTCCATCGGTGAAGTGCCTTGATCGGAAGTGTGCATGTCTAGTGCTGCAGCTGCTTCTGATGTCGTTGACAGAAGAGGGACAGCTCGTACTCGTAGTCTTGGGATTGGTAGGCATTCGTCTGCCATTCTTCCCGAATATCCCCTGCAACATTACATTAACTGGAAGAATTGTTGACAAGCGACGCCATTCAAAATGAAAAGACCGATTACAACACAATTTCTCTCCAAACAGTGAGGCCGAAACAAGCAGTTTCCACTGTCATTATGTGTATTGTCGTGTGCTGTGGACTGGAGTGGCGGTGATATAGGCTCCTACTACGAAGCGTCATGACGGTGGCGACGACTCGTCAATTTCTCTTCCTTTTTTCGTTTCGTGAACCACCCCATCGTGTCGCATAACTTAGCCAGCAAGCTACAGCACGCATCCAAACCTTTCAAGATGCAACGGGAGGTGGCTGTGGATCATATTAACTTCATTGTCAGGTCCAGATAGCTGTCGGCGGGCCCAAATGCTTAATGTTGTTTCCATTAGCTCCCTGGTACAAACCATGACGTAGAATTCCCGTAGTTCTCCCAATTATTTGAATGGTACATTTCTGACGTAGAAAACTGTCGTAGTTCTCCCAAAAATATCTCCGGTACATATTTTTACGCAAAAACTGTCGTATTTCTCCCAAAAATTTCTTCAGTACAAAATTGAACGCTTAAACTGTCGTAGTTCTCCCAAAAATTTCTCCGTTTGTTAATCCCAAAGATTGCCAACACTGCCCGACATAAATAAACGGGTGCCGTATATTTTAAGACTTTGTGAACTTTTCATTCGACACCTCCAACAAGGTTTTCGATGGCGCTTGACGACGCTAATGAGTCCAATAGAGCATCGCTTTCCTTTTGCAAATAGCTTCTTGTACTCTCCGAGTCGCCAGCTAATGCTAGACAAGCTAGCTAGTGTAGTAATAGCTACATTTGTTCCACACGGGATGTGATACGACCCCCAATCGAACGAAAACGGGAGAGTACCTCGAATCGACCAAGGACGGATCATTGTCGCATTCTGCCCATGCCGACCAGGCAAAGGAGATGTGCTGGTGGCCCGGCCCAGTAAGCCGAAAAGTATCCTCGCGGCTCGAAACAAAGATTCACCCAAGGGCGAATGCAATACTCCACAGAGGATGGTGTACGCACACAGAAAAAATACAGTTCGCGACGTCTTGAGGGGTATTTCTCTTGTCAGTAGTCTCGATCGAATCCATTCGGTAGTCGACCCCATGATACGTTAAGTGGGTACACCTTATTCGTCATGCCCACACGCCGAATGTAAGTCCATGTGTCACAACAACCACGAGCATTCAAGGGGAAGTCCGGTTTGCCGCAACCGAACTGGTAAAGGAGATGCCGGTGGCGAAGGCAGCGAAACCACTATCCAAGCTGTCCCCGAACATCACGGCTCGAAAAAACGATCACCAAACAAAATTCCAAAAGGCATGTATCCGGAAAAGGATGGGGAAAGCACATACAAGCAACAATCGGAGGCTGTGGTGATGCTTATTTATATTTAATGAATACAATCAATCAAAAGCCAGAGAGATTTGAGAAGGCTCATTTGCGTTGCATACCATACGGACAACTTTCACCAGCACCGCTGCTCTCAACAGTCAGAATCTGTGTCAAGTGCATCTTCTTCGGAACTAGATTCACTAGTAGACACGCTACCAGGTGCCTCGTCACTTGCATATTCTTGTTCTACAGTTGAACAGCTATCACCTTCGACCACACATTGTTTGCCAACGCGAGAAATAAATTTGCAGTGCACAGCAACGTAGAAAGTGTATTGTGAACCTGATAGCGACACTTCGCCTTCGCCTGAAACTTGAACACCGGCAATCTCGTTTAGCGCCTTGTGCATTTTCGCTACCGCTTCCTGTTGTTTAGCAGTATTTGGCTCGTGTATGAATCTTGGCTGGTCTAAGCTGCGCGCATAGCAGGCGCGTAGTATGAGTGAGTGACTGTTGTCTACCACCCAAACATCTGCCGCTCTCTTCATCTTTATTGAACGTATTAAGTAGTTGCCGATGTCAAGGCTGGTGAGTAGGTCAACTCGATAGAAAACGTCAGTGAAGCGATCAAATTCCAAGGCATCGTGTTCAACTTTGAAGTAGCCCTTGTCTGCGAAGTCTTCACCCCAAGAGTTCTTCAACCTAAGAACCACCTTTCCATTTTTTGCGTTTTCGCCAAATCCGGTAATCACAAGTGTATGGCCTTCGACATCACGTAATTCAGGGGGAAAATCCCTTTCTCGTCTAGTGTCAAGTTGAAAGTGATATCGAGTGAGAATGGCTGATGGATTCTCCCGAAAAAATGCGGAGAAGAGATGCCACTTATAACAGGGGAGGAAAAAGGAAGCTACAATTACCCTGCCATCTTTCAATGCTGCACAGATGTTACTGATTCCACTGATTTGTTCGCAACCGAGATGTTTTTCTGGCACAGAAAGTTTTCAGAACTTCTGCTTCATCGGCCCCATTGTCGCCGTACCTCGCAACAATTTCTTCGACCAATTCTTTGTGAGATTGGACTTCTCGTCCCACAATTCGTCCTTGAACAGCGCTAATTGCTGTTGCACAAGCGTGGGCATAGCATGTGCCATTTTTCTGATTGTGCATCATTTCAGAGACTGGCGCCGAATGAATGCTAATCGAGTCCTGCTCAGTGGCCATGGGCTGCTTAATTAATTGCGTGGTATATTCAGCATTGACAACTTCCATAAGATCAGATATCAATGAGCTATTTTTTTCGATCTCTAAGGGGACTATCTGGCCGTGCCGGAGTAAGAAATCGAGTTGTTCGTTGTTGCAGGGAATAAAATTATCATTTATCACCACTCTGACAAGATGTCTTTCTTCTTTCTTTCTGCCCAAATACTGGAGGCGAAAAGTCACGCATGCAACTTTTAGCTCCAAAAAATCACCGATTGAAATGGCCTTGGTTGCAGTGGTCTTATTTGCTTGGGCGGTTGGACTCTTGCCGATAGAAATTAGGGCGCTAGAATCCTTCATTATCGGCGATTTATTTCGTTTCTTGAATGAGAGTGAATGATCAAGAAGGCAAGCCTCCTCACCTTGTTGCCGATAAATTAATATGACTATCATCACGTTGGTCGCGGTGACCGTGTGTCAAATAGAGCTTTCCACGCTGAAAAAACTGTCCTGAGCCCCCCTCTGCTCGCGCGCGAGCCTGGGAAGACTACACTGAACCGCAACGCACGAAAAAACCTTTTCGTCTTTTTCCTTGTACATACAGTATTTTTACTTTGCTTCCATTGTTTTGGCAACCAACTGGATGAATATTCTACCGTGGCGCAGAGTAGTCAGCCATTGATCATCTCGGGGCCATTGTCACATATGAAGTTGTCTGGTACCGAGACCAACTGAGCGTAAACCTGTCTCTGAGGGAAGTGAACGAGTTTCTTCACTCTGACAAAGAACCCTTCTTACTGATAACTTTGAAAATTGCCACAGATGAGCTGCTGTGACTCCCTCAATGATACGTTCAAAAATGTGCGAAAGGACAAGAAGCAGGTAATTTGTTTCTGGACCATGAAAAAGATACCATGCTGCCTTATAATATAAGCCTCCGTACTATTTTGGTAAATAACTTCTAGCCACCTGGCCATGGTCAAAACACCAAAAGCGTCTGCGTCAGCTTCCATCTTCCAAAAGACAGCTATTTTACGCAGAAACCAGGTTCGAGCTTTCACCAAGGATGGGTCCGTCCAAAACGAAAAAAGAAATCTCAAGGGAAATAGTAGCACCACCATAGACATCACTACGAGAAAGCCAGTGGCGCCGTTGATTGAATGTTTGTTTTTTCTTTCTATTTTAAATATATACATATGTTTTAGAAAATACACCTGTTTCTCTTTTCGTTCGCTACTCTCGCTTGGAAGCAAGCAAGCAAGCCACGTAGATTGGATTTTTGGGTCGTTTCTCTCCTCGATCCCTTGAAAACAAGGAAACAGCAGAACCAACCCCAGCCACGAACCGCTCACACCGGAACCAATCTTCATTCTGCCATTCCCAATCACAATATAGGCTGTGTTCTTCCTCCGCAACTTTCCTCAATTTTTGGTAGTCAAGACACGGCCCAGACATGGATTTTTCATTAAGACACGACGGAGAGTTCCATTCCCACAACGCCCCCTTGGTCCAGAGTTGGTTCATAACCAAAGGAATCATCCTCTAACAAGGTTTGCCGTTCTTCCCGCGGTGACGCGTTGTTACGTTTACGAACACCGGCCAATGTATGGGAGACTTTTTGGACGACCCCCGACCAGGAAAATTGGCTCTTGCCACTGCCTTGTGAGGACAGGGACTGGTCATCGGCACCGGCACCTCCAGTGTTGTGACGGGTGTGTCGTCGCCGTTGGTGGATAATGCCGCCATTCGTGTGAATGCGTAATTGTTGTTGAATCCAGCGATGAAATTCCCTGTCCGTGGGCAATGGCTCCTTGGGATCCAACCAT
>ENA-ORBV01016197-ORBV01016197.1-microbial-mat-metagenome-genome-assembly--contig:-NODE-16197-length-10854-cov-5.046117_pt1 | contig 10854 bp, 14 predicted proteins | sample MGYA00237777_ERZ505514 | MGnify/ENA primary metagenome ERZ505514 (study PRJEB26160, sample SAMN06269048) | microbial mat metagenome | isolation source: Oligotrophic lake microbial mat | place...
GTCATGGATCCGACGTTCCATATGACTATATCTCACACCCCCTCTTGTCTCTGATCCAATTCGAGTTCAAAAGAGGTCATCTTTTGGTTTGTTTATCTTTTTGTATCCACATCTCTCAAAAAAAATTCGAAGGAGTTCCATGATGTGTTTTGTTCTCTCTTTCGTTCTGTTCATTTGGTTCCAATCTTGTTTGCAACAACATGCCTAACCTTGCCATGCGGGCAATGAGGGGTGGCTGTTCCATATCGAGTTTCTTCAAAGTTTCTTTCAAGACAGTGTGAGGTTACCACTGGCTTTGGTTTGCCCTGATGATGCTAATCTTTGAGTTGATAATAACATTTGCCCACCCTGCTTCGCCATGGCATCAGTGTGTGCTGCCCAGGATGAGGGCATGCTCTCCATTGAGTGTGCAAGTTGCGGATTGAAGCTATGACCTCTCTTAGAAACTTTCCACATGAGCAGCATCACTGAGGTGTACCATTGCAATGCACTGTGCCAAAGCACCATCCAGTAATTTGAACAAAAGGATGTTTTGTCCAAGCCAATTTAGCACAAGGCTGTGCACTGCATCATCAGATTCATCATGTCTTTGGCGTGACTGATTGTGAGAAATCCAATCTTGACAGGACTGTTGGGTCCCACGGTTTTGAATTCGTGAACGGGCTATCGGCAACGGCAACGGCAACGGATAACGGTCATAATTCGAATTTAAGCGGGACGATGATGCCAACGGCAGGAAAAACAATACAATTATCGCTCGGGGCTAACCAAATCGCCAAATGAACCAACAGGCATATACGGTAATACTGTATCGTACTTTTTATGGCTCGACCTTCTCTATTATTACCTGTGCTACTACAGTTAGTACTCTAGAGCTAGCTCAGTAGGACTACCGGTAGCTGTTACCAGAGGACAAGAAAGTACAACATAGGGCTACTTTACCACTTATTATTACTAGAGGGGTAATAGTACTGGTACGACGTACAAAGTCTTGGGAGTCGAGTCGAATTACCGCTGAGTTTTCGGGTCGGAGTAAAGCTCAGTTTTTCACGGACCGGTACAATTGTATAGCTTTCGACGGCACGGCACGGCAACAACAGAACGAATAACCATCGACTCTTTTTTTTCTATCGTATCCAGGCAAAGAAGATGGCACGAATAGACACGCGCATTTCGACCCGGTTTGAGCAAGAGTCTGACACATCTAACACCAAATTTGTGCTGGCGACGTTGCCGTTGGCTGCTGTGATTGTATGGTTCCTTATCGAAGCATATCAACGACCATTTAAACCATTTTACAATCTACCGTCCTACATTACGGATGATCGCATCATTCAATCCGCTGCCGACGACAGTGGTTCGTTTGTCCCCTTGATGGACATGTGCTACGTTGTGCTGTCCTTTTGTGTACTCTGGGCTTGTTTGACGGGTTACTTCTTGGGCTTCCTACGAGCGCGACATGCCATGATTGAACGGTATCTGCAGGAGGGGACGTCTGTTTTGGGTAATGTCGTTTACGAAGGCCGATGCTGGGCCTTTGAGTTTAGATATTACGGGTATTGCAGTTACACCCATCCTTCTGCCAGGCATGCGGCGGGACAAACCAACAATGACGGACACATCAGAAAAGGTCTTCCAATCATTCGCAAAAAGACGCGGATCTTTGAACCCTATACCAGAGAACTTGTGCCGATTTTGTGTCTGCCAGGATATCCAAAATCTGGGCAAGGCAAAGATGATTTGGAGTATGCTAGTCTGATTGCCTCAAAGAATCGTTCACGAGAAGTCTTTCTGGGTCGATTCTGTCTGCTTTGGGCAATCATTTGCGCACTAGTTCCTGTTTATATTTTGTGTCAAATGAGAATTATTGATGAAGCCGAGTACTACGCTGGAATTAAAGATGATTATGAAAACGCGGATAAAGGGTGGATTATATATTGCGTTTTAATGGGAGTGGGTGTGCTGGGTGTAGCAATGGGGGGAAATGCCTTGGTATGGCTCTACCGACGATGGTGGCTCCTTCATCAAGGACATTTCGCAGAAGACGACCTTTCAACCCATGGTGATGATTATAATGCTGTTGGAGCAGCGAGCAGCGACAGCCAATACTGTGAAAATTACCAACGGATGTGACACGGCAATTGCACTCCCTAATGAGCTTGCTTTTTTCTCTCATTGTCACCTGTAAGAAGGCTGGGGTGATCTACTGAGGATTGGGGTTCCTGAACTATCATGGAGCCTTGCTTCCACCTGTTCGTTTGGTGTTGAGATTGCATTTTTCGTGGGAAGCTGATGGCCAGCTGTTGTGTGGCAGCTACTAGACCACTTTATGTAATGCAATAAAAGTAAATTTTGGCACTGGCTTTGAAGAAACAGTGATACAGGGATTACGAGCTTTGCAAATTTTGTAGGTTAGATTATCTATGGTTTACCCTACACCCAAATGGTACTATATACACCAACAAGCAATATGAAGAGTTTGTGATAATCAACTTTACGGAAGGTTCCAAGGAATGGAATCGCTCAGCACTTGACTGCAAGAAGGATGGTGCAATCTTGTCAAGGATGAATCTGACAAAGTCTAACTGCACTTACCCTTTAGGACTCGCACAGTGACTCACTCCCATGGAGCCATGCAAAGTCATTGCATTACGCCGCAATGAGGAAAGAGCCTTTGTTGGAGTCAACAGTGCCTTAGGCACTTTGCAGCACCAGATGATGCAACAGTTCTGCCGTGGAATGACACTTAGTGCCTACAATGCTGCGGGGACCAGCTTGTGTGAAATCAACAAAGAAAGGGACATTGCCATCGCTCAATGCGCCATTGCAGCTGACCCAGGTGGCAACCCAGCACAGCACGTCTTGCCGGACGGATTACAAGCCAACCTTGTGTTAGCAGCACTAGCACTACACTGCTTACACATCACAATGCACCATAGGCTAGCAAGGCAGACTGATAAAGGTACGATTCATCCGTGATTCAGTCCACGAATCAGAGTCGTGTCCCGAGTTCTAGACCAGGAACTACTGTGCATCCCAAAGGAAAAGACACAAGATTGGATCCGGAACATAAGATGGGAACGAAGTGATGTTTCCCACGCCGTGTTCTATCATGACAGTGTGCATTCCTATGGGCTTGTGGTAACAAGTGTGCATCATCATGACAAAACATGCGCACCGCGTGATGAATCTTGCCAATGAAGATGTCAATCTCGTTGGAATGTTCGACAACATGTGCAGTATTTCTATGGAAGCTTCAGTTAACACTCATAACTTTCGAATTTGCAGGTAAAAGCATCTATTCTTTTGGTGAAACATTAGAGTAGGAAAGTTTTCTTTTTGAGGTGTTGTTTGCTGCATTTCGTCCCTTGTTTGTGGTCAAATTTCCGGTGGATAATTATCGTTTATCAAGACAATGGGCATTGCGGGCAACAGGGCCAGTAGCTACTTGTCCCATTTTTGCCACATGCTCCACACTCTTTTTCTTCCTTCCAACACTTTGAAATTGTCCAAAGACAGGGCCCAATCACATAGCCTAGTGACAAACAATGTTGGCACGCTTGTCATGACCGGTGATCTCAACCAGACAGTTGATGGTTTGTTGCTTAATAAAATCTTACAGTGTGTCAACATTGTTGAGAAACGAAGCAAAAAAGCCCCTGGACACAAACACAAAGATGTGTCTCATGCGCATCCTGTGTGTCCATGTGGAAGAGGTTCCCAGATCCCCAATTTAAATGACACCCAAGCATTGGGACAGTGAGGATGAAATTGTTGACATTCTTCTCTTTGTAACCACAAAGAGCTCGCAGAGGGACATGGATCATCAAGGATTTGATGATTTGAGCAAGACTCCACAAGAGGTGGTGCTAGCCTTCATGAAACACATCAAAATATTGGAAAATTTCCATGGTGACAAGAAAGCTGCCAAAGCTAACAACAGCTAGAGCAACAACAAAAGGAAAACCAACAATGATAACAACATTTCGGAATCAAAACATTGTGTGTTCCATGGACATGGCAACGATAATGCAGAAGAGTGCAACACACTCAAAGCCAAAGCTAAGTGTCTCAAAGGCAATGGTGGTTCTAACAAAATTGGAAAGTGCAAGAACAAGACTTGGAGTAAAAAGTCTAAGGTCGCAACCAACAAGCCAAGTCCAAGGAAGTGTGTGTAGCACTTGTTAAGAAATCAGTGAACAAGGGAGTCTGTCAGGAACTCAAGTCTGTCAAGAAGAAACGCAAAATGGCAAGAGCAACAGGTTCACTGACAAAGGTCAGCCACTCAGAGTGGGCACCACCAACCTCCATCATTCCCAAGAAAGACAGATTGGTGCAATTCACATCAGATTTTGAGAACTCAACAAAAAGATGCTGCAGAAGCCGCACCCTGTTCATGATTTCCAAGACATGCTGCTGAATCTGGAAGGATTTCAGCAGGCAACCAGGCTGAACTTAAACATGGGATGCTGTCTCATTTGCTTGGATTCAAGTTCAAAGCAGCTTTGCGCTGTTGTGCTCCCTTTGGCAAGCATGAGTGCCTAGTGATCCCGATGGGATTGTGCAATAGCCCAGACATCTTCCAAGAGAAGATGAGCAAACTGATGGACAGATTGGAATTTGTTCTCACCTACATTGATGACCTGATGTGCTTTGTCAAAGGTTCTTTCAGTGACAATGTCAAAAGTTAGAACTCGTCTTATGCAACAAGCCATGCTCAAGTGAACATTAAGAAATTGTTCTTCGCCCGTTCTGAATTAGAATGCTTAGGCCACTGCATGGTCTAACATGGCATTGAGCATGCATGCAACAATGTAAAAGCAATGAAAAACAGCACTGAGCCTGAGGCCCAAAAGGAACTTTAGTCTTTCATTTGTGTGGTAAATTACTGCCGTGGCATGAGGATCACATGCTCACATGCACTGGCACCTCTCACCGATGCATCCCTCGGTCTAGCTAACTAAGCACGGTGGATGATGCACCACAGCTACAGTTCTTGTCGACTGTCATTGTGGCTACAACCCACATGGTTTAGGGGCAATGCAGAGCCGCTGCCAGCGGAGGTAGATGGAGGATCGAAGCGGTAGAGCTGGTGATGGTGTCATTGGTGTTGATGGTGGTGGAACATGGTTCGCATTCTGTGTTGCTTCGTGGAACTCCTGCTGAAACGGTCTGTCCAACCACCCATTTTGGGGCACTCCACCTCTAATTTCAATTCTTATTTCTTTTTTTTCACCATGGACATCCATTGCAGCCAAGCACCTTCTCGTAGGCTTGTTGGGCAGCAGACCTCATGCACGGGAATGTGGGCCCCTGTTGCATGAGAGGTTGCAGTGCGTGGCTGGTGGAGGACGCTCCACAGTCATGCCAAAAGCGACACCAGTGACTGAAGGGTTTGGATGAGGATTGCATTGACAAGATGGCTGTCACCATGGGTGTTCAGGCCTTCCTAATGGGCCATGGGACACGTTGGATTGACCTCCCCAGGCAGATGACACGGGCTCAGCATGCGGCGGGATGGCTGCTGGTTTTGGTTGGTTGGTTTTGGCTTTGGGTTTGGTTTGGATCCAGCCCACGTTGGATGATGGAGGACACGACAATCATGCTGCCTTGACTGTGGATGGAGGTTGGATGGCTCTGAGCCCTGGATGACGCAGTGAGTAGAGCAATGGTTATTTACTAGTAGGAACAAACCCTGGTGAGTGGGAGCCCTTGGAACAACACAGGCAAACCCTTGCTGTTGGTTGACCCCAATTGAATCTTAATTGACCAATTGCCAGGAGCCACACATCATCCTTTGGGATGCTGTGTCTCTCCCGTGGATGTGCTCTCAGTAGAGCAAGAGTGCTGATTGCGCGTGCCATTGGGAGAGCACTGGAGGGCAGGTCATTAACTAAGTTTGTACTTACACCTCTCACTGAACCAACATCTGAGACAATGAAGTTCAAGTGGGAAGCTAATCAAAGGAACTGAAAGCTTTTGCAATGGTCAAGAAGGTCATTGCTAAGGAAACATTGTTAGTCAATCCAGACTTCAACGAACCCTTCCAAATCCACATGGATGACAGTCACTACCAAACTGACTCACATCAAGGGGCAAACAACATCGCCCCTGATGCTCTCAGCATGCTCAATGTCTCAGAAGAAGAATTTCTTCTGAATCCAAGCACATGTCCAAGTGGTTGGAATTTGGCAATTAGTTGACAGAATGATCTTAAATTCACTAGTTGCTCCTTTTTTGGATGAAGCCTGCACCTTTGACGGCCTTCATGTGAACCCCGCGGCACCTCTGTGTGCTGGATGCTATTCCCAAATTCTGAACAGGGCCTCAGCGCTTGCAATCGCAACGAGTTTTAACCGCATTATGACTTCATTTGCAAGACCAATTTTGGCTTTCACTGTGAGTGCCTTCAATTTGGCTCACAATGTTTTGAGGCTTCCCACAGCGATGCATTGACCATTGCCTTCCATTTTGCACTTGTGGCTGCAGCCCATGTCCATGCGGCGGATTTGACGTTGGAACCGTTCCTTAGTCTCCATTGGCTAGCAGCGTTCTAGCCCACTTTGTTGGGCACATTGATGCATCTTCATTGTCACTGTAAGTGAACAGGATTTGGTTGCCCATGTTTTGGATCTTCCATCCGTTTTGTAACCCGCATGTGTATGTTGGAACATGGGCCCTCTGTGTTGGGATCTGTGGTTGGAATCACTCCTGGGCCTCAGGTTGCTGGCAACTTCCCCCCTCCACATGACCCATTTTGGAAAGCACTGCAAGAACTCTAGTTTTGGATCCCAGTGGTTTTGTTTTTCCTGCTGCCGCACATGGAGTTGTGAACTCCAAATTTGCTCCAAATGTTGAGACACTCACTTTGGTTGAGGATTCTGGTGCAGAATTTGATCCCTAGAATCCGCTTGTAATTGTCTTGGTCCCACCGGCCAGCCTTAATTTGGAACCTAAAAGCCAAATTGATGGTATGCTTTCTTCTACAGCCCTGGAAGGCTCTGAGACCCCCATCTGTGATCATTGATCTGCAGTGCTTGCTTCAACTGGCACGCTGATTCTTCACGCAGAAGCATCGTTCATCTCAGCAGAGAAAGAACTTTGTCAAGAGGTCTTAAGCCGAACCTCTCTCAAACATTTCATTTAAATTTAGTTCATTCTAAGCTTATAATTTTCATTTACAAACAACTCAAAAAGCCTGTAGCTTTTAGTATGGTGCATGTGTCAGGATGTTGGGTTGGATTGTTTCCATGGATACTGGTTGCCAGATGATTTGGCCCCATTTGCTGAGACCTCTAGTTTGGTCTCCAATGGTTTTGTTTTGTCTGCCACCATGAAGGGTGTTGTGAACTCAATTCATGGTTTGGTCTCCAATGGTTTTGTTTTGTCTGCCACCATGAAGGGTGTTGTGAACTCAATTCATGCTCTACCCACTGAGACATTCACTTTGGCTGTTGATCCTGGTGTGGAAATCGACCCCCAGAACCTGTGCAATGGCAACCTGGGCCTGTTTGCGGTGCTCATTTTAGAACACGCCACGAAAGTCAAGATTTGGCATCCAGTGGCATGATTCTTCATGTAGCTCTGGAAGGCTCTGGGACGCCCATCTTTGATCATCACGCTGCAACACTGGCTTCTGTGTTGGGACCTGGGACCTGGGTCCTGGGGTCAGACTAGCTGTTGGGATGCGGGTTGCCAATGATTTGGCTCTGTTTGCGACTGATTCTGGAAAGCACTGTGAGACCTCTAGTTTTGGCCTCAAGTGGCTTTCTTCTTTCTGCAGCCATGGAGGGCGGTGTGAATGTCATTCCTGCTCCAGCCTTTGGGGAACTCACTTTGGTTGTGGATTCTTGTGCCAACACTTCTCCCCAGAAATGGCTGGTTAGCGACTTGGCCCCGTTGGCTGGGCTCATTTTGGAACATGCTGGGAAAACCCAAGAATTTGCATGCAGCGGCGCGATCCCTCCTGCGGCTCTGGAAGGCTCTGGGACCCCGTCTTTGATCATCATGCTTCCATGTTGGGACCTGGGGTTTGACTAGAGGAAACCGGTGATGGTTGGAAGTGTGAGGACGTGACGATTGAATATGCCTCTCTCCACGATTAAAGGTGTTGGGTTTGAGTCCCGCGTTGCAGCAGCATTGTTTTGGAAAATTTCTATCTGAGTATTAAGTTTGCTCTACCTGTATAAATCCTTTAGTTACTGGGCAACAATAGGTTTTTGGTACTAATTCTACCCAGCTTCTACATACCTCCATTTCTATGCTAGCACCAAAGGGGTGCAGATAGCCACAGTTGTAGTAATATTTATTCGAAAAATAAATCAACCTTTAAAAAGCTTCGTCATGCCCAAAGTTCCTGAACATACCGGCCTTCATGACTTACTGTTGCCAAATAGTCCTTTGCCTTCTCGAGGGACATGTTCCCCCTTTCACTGACAATCCTTTTCAATGTTTCCATGACATCGTTTCCCATCTTCACGCCACCGCAAACATAGATGTGACCACCTTGGTCATTGATGAGTTTCCAGGTTTCGCCAGCATTTTTTGCAAGAAGATTTTGAACGTAGACTTTTTCGCTCTGCTCGCGACTAAAAGCCAAATACAGATGATTGAGAATGCCGCCTTTCTGAAACGCATCGAGTTCGTCCTTATACAAAAAGTCAAGTCCTCGCCTCTTGCACCCGAAATAAAGAATATTAGTGCCCACAGACTTGTTTTTCTTTGTTTTCTGGTATAATCTTTCCTGCAGCAAGCCTCTAAACGGTGCGATACCGGTTCCAGGTCCAACCATCAGGATCGGTTTGGAGTCGTCAGTTGGCAGGCGGAAAGTAGAGCTGCGACTGAAGATTCGAACGAGGTCGCCTGGTTTGCGACTTGCAAGGTAGTCGGAACAGACGCCTTTGAATACTGTACCGTCCTTGCGTTTTGCCTCGGTCACAGCAACGGTTAGATGTATCGAGTCAGGGTGTACTGAGGAGGATGAACTGATTGTGTAGAACCTCGATTGCAGCAGCGGGCAAAAGCTCAAGAAATGTTCCAGGGATGCTTCGACGGATGGGCACATTTTGAGCACGTCCACGAGACCAAAATGCTGGTCTAAGATTTTTTCACGATACTCAGCTTTTCCTTCCTTCGACGACATCCGCATCAAGGCCTTTTTGTCAGTTGGATCTTTCGCGTAGGCAGCAAGAAGTTTCAAGTCAGACCGCCGTGGGGCCATGGTCAAATCACAGTACCTAGTAAGGCAATCGCGTACGGAGATGGGCATAGGGAAGGGTGCGCCGTGCCATTCGTGGCCGTCGGAAGGTTTAACGGAGAATACCAAATCTAAGTCAAACTTCAAAGACTGCGCCACAGATTCGACCACAGTGGACTGGTTACAAGGCAAAACGCCAAGATTGTCGGCAGTCACGTACTGAAAGTCTGCCGCCTTGGATATATCAATTTCAATGTGAACGGTCGACCCTGGATCCTCTTTTGAGCGAAGCTGTCGCATCGATTGGACTGGGCAGTCCACCGCTGTAAAATAATGACGACTCTGTCCGTGCACTTTTTCCAACTGGATATGCGTTGGTTTCTCAGACTGGTTGTGGTATTCTACAGCGTAGCAACATGACGGTAGTTCTTCCTTGTGCGGTGCATGCTTTAAGCGGTCCAAGGCGGTCGTGTCAAGGATATATCGCTTTTTCAGTGTTGGCCAAAATTTTGTATCTTTCCATGTCTCGAAATCGCCTTCCAAATCTTGGCAATCATCACCTAACCCAAGCTCCACAACGCGAATTGCTCCAACCCGCTCTAGTGCGCAATCGAAAAGTTTTCCAATCGCATTGAAATGCTCATACTCCCGATTTCCTAAACCAAATACTCCATATTCCAGTTCAGCCAAGTCTAACTTAGAGACATTTTCTATTTCCTCCTTTTCCTCGTCAGCTTTAGAAATTTGTTTCAATTGCGCGACGAAATCCACTGTGTTATCCGTCGGTTCTCCTTCTCCATAAGTTGATGTCAGGAAGAAAGCCCTTGCGATTCCGGTGTCAGAGTCTTTTCGGGGGTCTTCCAACAGCTGTTCTACTTTAATATCCTCAAGATCAATCACGTGAACCAAGAACCCGTGTTCCTCGCCCTCCCTTTCGATCTGTCGAGCAAAGGATTCGGCAGTACCTGTCTGGGTTCCGTAGTAGATTGATATTTGTCCACCAGGAAAATTCTGTTGCGAATACGTGAAGCGAAGACAAAGAAGGGATGGGCTGTTTCAGATGGGCAGAGGAAAAGCAACATATCCCCCAAGCCGCCATGATTGACAAAGCTTACATTTTTGTCGACCACACCTGTTGGCGCTTCTTCTTCAGCTTCCACATTGCCGCCACTTTGATGATAATGCCAAGGACAAAAATCAGGTTGGCAATATGAGAAAAAGAGAAAGTGCCTGGGTAGGTCAACTTCATAAAAGAATTTCCTTACCTGGACTTGGTCTTTAGCATGACAAAGGCAAGTGCCGTCGCAAGAATAGCCGTCAAACATCCGGTCGCGACAACCGCCGAGAAGGGCACATCCAATCCCGAAATAATACTAGACATCGTTGAATTAAACTGATAACTTGCTCCTTGGCATAGAAGCAGTGGCTGTATCCACCAGTGCTGCCTTGTAGGATGTACTTGTAGTGTTGGGAAAAGTAAAAATAATATGACTCTACAACGAGTTATCTACTAGCTAGCTAGCTAGCTATCTACCTATCTATCTACTAGCTAGCTAGATAGTATCTATTACCAGATAACTACAGAACTTGCAGTTCTACTCTGGTACGTAGCTAGCTAGCTACCAGGTACTGTAGTAGAGTCTACTATGGTACTGGTA
>ENA-ORBV01016199-ORBV01016199.1-microbial-mat-metagenome-genome-assembly--contig:-NODE-16199-length-10853-cov-3.335375_pt1 | contig 10853 bp, 14 predicted proteins | sample MGYA00237777_ERZ505514 | MGnify/ENA primary metagenome ERZ505514 (study PRJEB26160, sample SAMN06269048) | microbial mat metagenome | isolation source: Oligotrophic lake microbial mat | place...
AATGATACGGCGACCACCGAGATCTACACCTCTCTATTCGTCGGCAGCGTCAGATGTGTATAAGAGACAGGATCCAACTCCAAGCTGCGCGCGATCGATGCCTATGACGTGATGATGCACGCTAGTGACGCGGTGCTCGCCGGCGGCGTGCGGCGATCGGCGACGATCTGCGTGTTCAGCCCGACGGACACCGAGATGGCGACGGCCAAGACCGGCAACTGGTTCGTGGAGAACCCCCAGCGCGGTCGCTCCAACAACTCGGCCATGCTTATCCGCGACCAGACGTCCTTTGCCGATTTCCAGAAGCTCATGGGTCATGTGAAGGACTGTGGTGAACCGGGATTCGTCTGGGCCGACTCCACGGAGGTGCTCTATAACCCGTGCGTCGAGATCTCAATGTACCCGGTGGACGTGAAGACCGGCAAGTCGGGCTGGCAGTTCTGTAACCTGTGCGAAATCAACGCGAAGGCCTGCCCGGACGAGAAGACCTTCCAGGCGGCCTGTCGTGCGGGGGCCATCCTGGGAACCTTGCAGGCCGGCTACACCAAGTTCCCCTACCTCGGGGAAATCACCGAGGCGATCACCGAGCGTGAAGCCTTGCTGGGCGTATCGATGACGGGCATGGCCGACAATCCGGCGATCGCCATGAATCCGGAGATCCAGCGGCGTGGGGCGCAGACGGTGCTTGAGGTGAACGCGGAGATGGCGGCTCTCATCGGTATCAATCCAGCGGCACGAGCGACCTGCGTGAAACCGGCGGGGTCGACGTCGTGCCTGCTGGGATCGGCGTCGGGGATCCACCCGCACCACGCCCAGCGGTACTTCCGCCGTGTCCAGGCGAACAAGAACGAGCTGCCCTTCCAATACTTCCGCGAGCACAACCCGCGGGCGGTGGAAGACAGCGTCTGGAATCCCAACGGTACCGACCAGGTCATCACCTTCCTGATGGAGAGCCCGGAAGGAGGAACCGTGAAGGATGATCTCAGCGCGCTCGATCTGCTTGGCCGCGTCCGGTCGACGCAGAACAATTGGGTGGATGCCGGCAAGCGTCCCGAGCTCTGCACCTTGGCGAGCCTGCGCCACAACGTGAGCAACACGATCGAGGTGCGACCGAACGAGTGGGAGGACATCACCTCGTACATCTACAAGAATCGCCAGGATTTCGCGGGGATCTCTCTGCTGCCGCGCGGTGGCGATCTCGATTACCCGCAGGCACCGTTCTGTGCCGTGCCGACGGCCGACCAGGTCGTCAAAGAGTACGGTGTGGGCGCGATCATGGCGTCCGGCTTGATCGTCGACGGCATGCACGCCTTCGATCACAACCTGTGGGAGGCCTGCGAGCAGGCGCGTGGCCGCGGTCGTCCGCTGCCGGTGCCGACCATGCCGGCGAGTGGTGACTTCGCCCTTTATCGCCAGCAGGTCGAGAAGGTGGTGTCGCAGAAGGACTGGGTGCGTCGGGCGCACAAGTTCGCGCGCAACTACTTCCACGGTGATGTCCGCGCCATGACCTACTGCTTGAAGCAGGTCCATAACTGCAAGCAGTGGGAAGATCTGGCCCGTGAGTACGTGCCGGTCGATTACCGACTGCTCAATGAGCAGGAGGACAACACGGTGCTGCGGGAGACGATCGCTTGTGCCGGTGGGAAGTGCGATCTGGTATGAGGTGGACAGCACCGGCAGCAGCAGCAACCCTCAATCAGCCCATGTGATCGTGTAAGCAGCTCTCCGCCCGTCCCTTGCCCTATCGTGCACCATTTCCTTTAGATGCCGCACTATCGGGATATTCTGTGATCATGACCTCCTCCCGCCCCACCAAGCCGATCATCCCGAAGAAGCGCTCGGGTCAGCCAGCCTTTGTCGTCCCCCGCACGGAGGCGGAGCGTCATGCCTTGAAGCGCGCGGCCAGTGCCGGGGAGTGCGAGCGTGCCGACCGCGGTCTTTACCTGGTCAACTCCACGACATTTTCGGCCTTCCACGAGTTCGCTGCGATCGCAGTCCGCAAACCGAATGCGATCATCTGCCTGGAGTCGGCCGCCGTCTTTCACGGACTGACATCAACACCACCGCTGAAAAACCAATTCGGGATTTCGCGCAGCTCGCACGCGCCGCGATGGAGCTGGCCAGCCTATGAAGCGATCACGCTCGACCTCAATCCAAAGATCGGCGGGATCGATGAGCACGTCATTGAGGGGATCCCAGTCAAGATCACGAACCCCGCGCGCACCGTAGCTGAATGCCTGAAGCACCACCGCATCGTCGCGTCCAACGGCTTCCAGGAGATCCTCTGGTCGGCTTGGCGCCGGAAGAAGGCCTCCGTCCAAGACTTGCTTACCTTCGCTCGCCATTTCGGCGTCGAGCGGGATCTGTCCCTGATGCTCACGACGGTCATGGGCCCATGACCGTGCATCTCCGATACGTCGTGCACGTGACTGCGGCGAAATGCAGATCGGTGAGGCGCACGTGCGCCATCACCACCACCAGGGTGAGGATGACGAACATCATCGGATCATCGGTACGATTCCAGGATCTCCCATGAGTACGCATACCTCAGTGGTCACTCCCGTCGCGTCGATGCGGTTCTCGTCGCGCCGCCAGGACGGCGATGGATCAACCATGCGGGCATTCCCGGGCCTCACGGTCCAGCATCTCATTCGTTTGGAGGGGGATTCCTGGACCACGGTGCTGCGCAAGCGACTCACGATGCTGACCTCGCATGCCAAGGTCCTGCGCCAGGAGGTGGACGCGTACTTGGAGCCGGTGTTCGCGCGCTTCACCTTCTCGGCGAGTCTGGAGTGCTCTCGCGCGGGATCTCCCGGAGGTCAGCGCATCGAGCACGAGCGCCACCTTTACCTGACCAATCTCGCCTCGCCGGAGGTGGCGGCGTACTATGACGCCTGCGACCAGGCGCACCGAGCGCACGGCTACCATTTGAAGCCAGGCCAATGTCCGGCCCTCATGGCGGAGGGGGCGATGATCCGTGCGGAGGACGACCTCCTGGAACACGGTGAGCGTTACCTGGGGATTCCGTTTCGTGAGGCTCGGTCGGACCTCCGGGACTAGGCGCTGGCCATCCTCCTGCGCCCCTTCGACCCCGCCCGATGACTGCTTGCCAAGATTGCGCACAAATGGTCACGGCGCGCATTTTCGGGTCACGGAGCGGCTGGTGGCTGGAATCGTTCAGTCTTAAAGATCTGTATTACAACCTATTGCCCAATAATGCGCGGATCGTTGCAAAACGCGCAGGTACTGTACACTCATGGATATGACCGCTGACTCCCAGCCACTGAAGCCACTCACGTTCAGCCAAAGCACTGCTCCTGCGTTTGCGGTCGCACGCAATGAGGCGGAACGCCAGCGCCTCAAGCGAGCTGCTCAAGCCGGTCTCTGCGAGCGCGCCGATCGCGGGCTCTACCTCATCAATGCTGGCCGGTATTCGGCCTTCCATGAATTTGCTGCCATCGCGGTTCGTCGCCCAGAGACGGTCATCTGTTTGGAGTCAGCGGCAGCGTTCCATGACCTGACCACCGCACCGCCGGTTCCCATCCACATCGGCATCCCACGCCGTGCGCATGCACCACGCTGGAACTGGCCACCAGTCGAAGCCATCACCCTCGATCTGAATCCAGCCATTGGTGGGATCGAGACGCACGAGATCGAAGGGATCCCGGTCAGAATCACCAGCGTTGCCCGCACCATCGCTGAGTGTCTCGCGCACCCAAAGATTGTTACGCCCAATGCGTTTCAGGAAATCCTGTGGACGATGTGGCGAAAGAAGAAGGCGAAAACCGACCAGATTCAGGAATTTTCCAAGCACTTTGGTGTCGACGCCGAGATGAGTCTCTACCTGCGTACCCTTCAGGGTCCCTGATCATGATGAACTCTTCGTCGTCTGATGGCGTTCCACCGGTGATTCCAAGCCGTGAGCAGAAGCGAGAGGTCATTTATCCACGGCCAATCAGCGCTAAATCGGAAATGGAGCGCCTGAGAAATGTGGCACGGCAGGAAGGGAATGTAGCGAACAACTTGCTCAAGCTCTATGGAGCAGAGCGGGCGGTCGCTCGCATCGCGCAATCCACCGTTGCTGAGCGTGCGGTCCTGAAGGGGGGCTACCTCCTGCGTCAGGTCTTACCCTCGGGAATCCGTCGCACGACGCTCGATGCCGATTTCTACATCTGCTCAGGAACCCAGGACGAAGCGATCGCCGATATTTCACGCGCGATCATGCAGCCGCACACCGAAGATCACGTGGTCTTCGATGCGTCCAGCCTGACCGTCGAACCGATGCAAGAAGACAAAGGTATTCGCTTCCAATTCAAAGGCATGCTCGGAGAGAGTCAGATCGATGGGATGCTGGACATCGGCTTCAGCGCGTCCGTCGTCCCAGGACCAGAGGATCGTCTGATCATTCCAATCCTGCGGCACGCCAAGCCATTCGCGGTGAAAGCCTACCCCATCGCGCTCGTCGCCGCGGAGAAGTACGAAACCATCCTCTCTCGCGCAGTCGAAAATACGCGCCTGAAGGATTACTACGATCTCGCAGCCATGGCAGAACACCGCGCCTGCACACCGGGAGACGTGCGCTCAGCCCTGGAGGCAACCTGCGCACACCGCGGCACGCACCTGCTGACCACCAAGCCAGCCGCATTGACCACGAGTTACAGTCGCGACCCCAAGAATATGGCGGCCTGGTCACGGATGACGACCAAGGGACTGGCGATGAAGAATCTGACGCTCGAGCAGGTTTGTGATCGCGTCTGGGAGTTCTTTGAGCCCGTGGTCACCTAGCCCGACCACGCGGACCACGCCTGGGTAAAGGCACCAGGAGGTGCACCCCTGGGAAGCCTCCGCTCACTGTGCGCGGTCGCGTTGCATCACCGATCACGCCGCCTACTCTCCGCGCCTCGCATTCAGGAGAGAATCATCAAGCACCGTATGCTGGAGCCGTACTGGGAAATCAGCGAGAATCAGCAGACATGGACCGTCCTCGAGCGCGTGCCCTGGCTGAAGAGCGGAGTCGATGCCGCGAAGCTCGGCGAACTCGCCGGCAAACTGGGTGAGAAATCTGCCGATCTGCAGCGCAGGGCGGCACCGGTCGTGGCGAACTCACGAAGCGAGCCAGTCCGCTGATCGCTCGCATCAAGGGATCGCCAAAGAGCGCGATCGCCGTGGTGGTGATCGTGGTGCTGCTGTTCCTCCTGTGGCCCAAGTCGAATGGATTCCAAGGTAACTGGGTCGGCACCGCGAAGCTGCCCTTGCTCGGCGGCGAGAGGGTGACGGCGACCATCAGCGGAACCACGTTCAAGATGACGGACTCAACCAAGCAATCGATCATCGGAACGCTGGAGGTCCTCCCCGACGGCGAGGGCCGCTTGACCGGCCTGGTCAAAGAGAGCACCGGTCGTGGCGTCGGAGGCGCAGACCCCGAATCGGGCCACGCCCGCTTGATCGGTTCCGATCGCCTGGAAATCACCTTTCCCAACAGCCTCCTGCAAGTCTCCTTGAACAAAGCCAAGTGAGCGGGCTCAAGGTCCGTCGGTGATTCGTACGGGAGGATCGCATCGTCGCGGAGTGCACTGGTCGGTCACGCGCGGTGCGCAGACCCGTCCCTTAGAGACGCTTCCCGGGTTCCAACAACAACTCCTTCGTGCACGTGTCATAGATCACGGGCCGGACGCCAACGACACCATCGCTGTCGTCGGATGAACCAACGCAGACGAATTGCGTGTGGTCGACGGTCGTGTCGCTGAACTGATGGAAATGGCCGAAGACCCAGTGCGCCGGCTTGCGCGGAAGCTCCCGCCACAAGCGCGTCAGCCCGCCCTCGCCGCAGTCGTGGAATGGACCGGCGTGGAATCCAGCGCGAGTCACAAAGCGATCGACGAGCTCGACGAGGGCCAGGGCACCCGAGATACCAATGCCAATGCTGGCGGGACAGGAATGCGACACGATGAGGTCAGGCGGTTGGGCCACGAACGCTGCCAGCGCCCGCGTCGTATCAGCCCTCGTCACCCAGTTGGCCCAAGCCGGAGCCTCGGGTGGTGTCCGTTTGGCGGGAGTGCCGTCAGCACCTGGTCGCCACTGACCATCCCATTCTTGACGTCGGTCGGCATGTAGAGCGCCGCCCAGAAATCCAATGCTGGCACCATCGAGCGCGGCGATCGAACCACGCTCGTGATAGAAGAGATTCCGCGCAGCCCAGGCAGATTCCTGACCCTGACCGCGGGCACGGTGGATCCACTCGTGATCCTCGTGATTGCCATCAATGACATGGACCGGAACTGGGAATGCGGAAGCGTCGTCTGTGAGAAAGCGATGCATGACTTTGGGGAACAGTCCGAAGTCACCGACCTGAATGGCAGCGTCGATACCGTACGCGAGTTCAGCCGCTTGGCAGGCACCGGCAACCAGATCCAACCGACCGTGACAATCTCCAAGAATGAGGATCTTCATACCGGCTACGATCGCTTCGGTGTCATCTGGGTACGATTCTAGGCCGGTGCCACAGCCCGGTCAATGAAACCAGGTTCTGGCCGAGGGCGAGCCTGACGGAGTAGCAGCGTACCGTTCAGTGAATCCACCGGTCCGCGACTATCGTTTTCTTCATCGCCACGTCCTGCGATCGGCGAGGACACCACGTACGACGCCGGTTACTTAAACTCCTCGGGCTTTTTGGTCCGCTCCACCGGCTTGTTCATGAGCGACGGTGCTGCAGCTGGAGGATTCGTACTGGGACTCGCGCCGGTGGTCGCGCTGACATCGGCAGGCGGTTGGGCCCATCGCACCATCTCGTCGCGAACCGGCAAGTTGGACAGCCCAGGATACGCCGTGGCGATCATCGCCTCCAGATCCAAGGGAACGCTTGCCGCATGGTGGCATTACCTCGTCCATGGCATTGTTGCCGGATCGGCAAAGTTGGCCGCCGGAGTGGCGGTGACCATCGGCGCCCTGATGGCGAAACTGAAAGTGATTCTGATTCCGATGTTGTCGGTCATCATCACGGTGGTCGTGCTCGGAATCGCGGCGATCTACTTCCTCGGCTTACCCCTGATAGCGTCGGGTTGGCTGGCTTTCTCTGAGCAGTGGGCAGTCGCGTTTGGTGCGTGAAGCCGAAGGCCTGCCCGTCTCTAGGAGCCAGGTCCACATGGGTTCGTGGCTCGCATGCGTTTCTTGATGGTCGCATGCGGTTCGTGCGGAGTAGGGGATAAGCAGCCTAGGGCCTAGCGACAACATAACTTAGATGAAACGGGCGCATTTACTTGTATGGGCAACATTGCCTGTCTATGTAATCTTGCATTGATAGGCAAGGTGAGGAGCCTACGATGGGAGCATGCCGCCCAAGACCGATGTCGCCCGACTGGCGATCGTTGAGCATCTCCTGAAGCAGATACTTCCGGTAGCCGTACTCCCGGTCGATGGGGGAGCTGGCGATCTCATCCTGCGGGACGCTCACCAGGAACTCACCATCACGGTGCGAAGCCTGGGAGCCACGTCACGGGTGATGATCGAAAGTGCGATCGTCCATGCGGCCGCCTGGGTGGCGCATGCGCACAACTCCGCCACGGGAGGTCAGCACCGGCAGGGGATCTGCCTGCTCCTCGAGAGAATTTCGGAGACGACTCCCGCCGAGATCTGCGGGTTGCTGGCAGGCGCCAAGCTCCCGCTGATCGACATGATCTTGGTGGCTCGCCACGGCCGTTCCTGGGTACATCTTCCAACGTTCGGCCTCCCAGGACGGTGGATAGACCGACCTGATGACATCGAGCATGACGCGACCCTGGAACCGCTGGTCCGCAATGTGTTCACGCGCGCCAATGTGTGGATCTTCAAAACGATTTTGTATGCCGGCATGAAGAACGGGCAGGCGTGGTCCCATCAGTGGCGTTCAGACGGGTGGAAATCTGCGACCGATCTCGCTAAAGCCGGTTCCCTGAGTGTCCCCACGGTGACGCGGGGACTCCAAAGCATGATGCAGCGCGGGTGGATCGGGTGGAAACGCGGCGACCGGATTCGGTGTCTGCTTCCTGAGATGGCGATGTCCTCGTGGGTAGAGCATGCACGAGTCGTGTCCATGCATCGCGATCGCATCTGCGTCACCCCAGCGTACGATACTCCGACCGGCGCTCGTCAGATGATCGAGTGGCTGGCGGCACGGCGCGGCAGTTCGCCGAGTGGCGATCGCTGGGCGATCACCGGATGGCATGCCGCGGAACACTACGGCATGCGGGTCGTCTCGTCGCTCGACCAGAAACTGGTGACGGTGGTGACCGATGGATCGCTGCGGGAGTATTGCGACCGATGGAAACTCGTGTCGACGCATCCGCGCGACGCGCGCTTCGTCATCGAAAAGGAGAGCGACGTCCATCTGCAGGAATCCGCTGTTGGCGATCGTCGCGAAGACCAGAGCAGTCCCACGTCAGCGGCACAGGGGGTACGCTGGGTTGATCCGCTCCAAAGTGCGATCGATGTTGCCCGGGATCCGCTGCAAGGTCAGGCGCAGGCCGAGGCGATCATCGAAGCATTGAGTCGTGAGTGCGCCCAATGAACGCCAAACTCGCCGGCGATGATGCGAATCAGGCCCTGATCCAGGCCTGGGAAGCATTGGGGTCTTACCGCGACCAGGCGATCCTCGTCGGAGGAATGGCGGTCTTCATCTACCAGATGCACCCTGATTTCAGGGGGATTCGGGGAATAGCCCCACTTCCTACCGTCGACATCGATGTCGCCGTGAGCAATCCACTCCTCGCCGAGCCACAGGGAAACCTCGCCCAGCAATTGGTGGATGCAGGGTTCGTCCGCCGCGAGGTGAGACGCGAGGAGACCTGCTACACGCGTTTCGACCTGCCGGCGGCGATGAACCGCACCGGTGAGATGCTGAATCCCTACATCGAATTCTTGTGTGCGACGGACGAGATCGGAGTGCGGGATGACGAACCGCAGCAGGGCCTCCGCGCGCACCTGTCTCCGTATGCGTGGATGTTGTTCCATGAGCCGTGGTCCATTCATCATCCCTCCGGCATGAGCTACCGCGTCCCGCATCCATTGACCTACTTCGTGCAGAAGCTCCTCATTCGCGGCACCAGGCCGCTGGTGAAACGGACGAAGGATCTGGTGGATGTGCTGTTCGTGATGGGCGGATTCCGCGAACGGCTGCCCGACATCTTCGCTGCGCGTCAAACCATCGCCTTGCATCACGATGATGGCGTCGAGCAGATCGCCAACGCCTGTGGCGAATTCGAGCGGTTATTTACTGGGCACAATCCAACGGGGCCGGTGCAGATTGCGGCTGGGTATTCCGAGAACGTCACCACGCCTGAGATGCAGCAGGTGGCGGCGATCGCCGCGTTGGTCGCCAATGATATCGTTGCGGCCGAAAGACAGAGCAGGTGAATCACTGTTCACCGTCATCTGCGATGGTGCGTTCCACCGCGAGCGCACGGTAAAGGCAGAGTGGCGTAATAGATCGAGCGTTGAATGCATGCAGGCACGCGGCAACCTGTTGCATAGTGTCCACTATGGGATACAATACAACGCACGCGAGCACCACATGAAACTCTCCGACATCGCTGGATCGCTCACCTGCACGCCGACCGAGGGGCGCCACCGCAATGAGTCCTACACCGTTCGCTTGCTAGCGGACCAGTACCTGGCCATGACCGTCGGACACACGTTTGGACACCCCGGGTGGACCTTTGCCCATCGCAATGTGGTTGCGACCCACACGCGCATCATGTCATTCAAACGCTACCTGCCATCGGGAGCCAAGCGCTGGGATGACAAGGCAGGGATTGAGCGGGTCTTGGTGATCCCCCTCGATCGCATCGAGTTGAACCTGCCGACGAGCGGCCTGTCCTATGTCGGTGTCGGCATCAACGGGGTGAAGGTCAAACTCAACGTGAGTGGCGGGACCCTGGGGAATGGCTGGGAAGATGTGGTCACCCAGTCCTGCGCGACCTTGGTCAACTATTCCAAGCGAGTCGTCCGCGCGCTCGCCGACGCTGCGTATTCACCGGATGAATGCCATGCCCGTGGGATCACCGTCGCCGCTGCCAGCGAGAGCGCGCAAACCAAATCGCGCATTGAAGACCTGGTTGCCGTCCGACTCGGAATCAAAGCCCTGCCACCAGGGGCGACGGTGATCTTCGCGCCCGGCCTCACCGCGGGAGGACGCCCCATCGAAACCGGAACGCTGGACGGCAGGGCCTTGGCGAAGACTCGGCGACTCCTGGTTACCGTTGGATCCATTGCCCTGAGCGCGCAATCACGGCACATCGATTGGAAGCGCACCCTGTCAGCAAACGAGGTAATGCCGGCGATACCGCAGGATGTTGCGCTCTGCCCGGCGAACGCACCCATCCTGGCTGCTGCCTAACGGATCGGGTTCGGGCCAGCTGCCGGTCTCAGGTCGCCGATTCTCACGATCGCGATGGACGACCCGGAATTTCCGCATGCCAAGCACGTTCCGGACCCCTGACGATGTCCGCTCGCCTCCCATGGATAAAAAAGGGACGCAATTTGGCCGAGGACATTTCCCCAGGTGGCAGGGGGCGCATTAGAAACGGCGCACCACCACGGAATGCACCATGAGCACCACGACCTCATCCCCATCGCCAACGCCCACCCCCGTCGTCCCGGCTGCCCGCCGTCAGCGGAATACCGTCGGTATTCATCCTCCCCAGGACGACTCGATCCCGCAGCACGAGCAGGAGAAATTGGTCTACCTCGTCAATCAGAGTCCACGCCCGGTCACCATGCGGGAACTACGCCTGGAAGTAGAACAAGGCCGTATCCCGCTGGTCTCGATCGACCGTGCCGAGGCGGGCTTTGCGCTGACGGGGATTCGTGCCGGGAGCGCG
>ENA-ORBV01016200-ORBV01016200.1-microbial-mat-metagenome-genome-assembly--contig:-NODE-16200-length-10853-cov-3.291481_pt1 | contig 10853 bp, 9 predicted proteins | sample MGYA00237777_ERZ505514 | MGnify/ENA primary metagenome ERZ505514 (study PRJEB26160, sample SAMN06269048) | microbial mat metagenome | isolation source: Oligotrophic lake microbial mat | place...
GTTGGAGAAGGACGGCGTGCGCGGCAGCAAGGGAACCAGCGCCTGCGCGGCCTCTGCGCAACCAACGGAATCTCCCGCGGCGTCCAACGAGAGCAACGTGGATTCCACCACGCGTGACCGGGACGGCCAGTCTTTGGGCGCATGGCTCAGGACGGCGCGGTAGAGCGGCGTGGCCTGCGCGGATTTGCCCTCACCATGCAGGCGGTCAGCCTGCGCCAGGGATTCTTCCAGGGGGCTGCTGGCGCCTTTGAACGCACGTTCGGCGTCCGTGAGCATGGCTTCAAGTTGTTCCCGCGTGGCAATCCCGGCCCACCGGAAAACGGGATTCTCTGACGTGGGATCCACCACCAGGAGCGTGGGCCACACAGTGATGGGATGGCGCGCCAGGAACGCTGCGCTCTGCGGTTTCTCCGTGTCCACGCTCAGCCAGACAAACCGTGAAGCCAGCGGCGCCAGCGCAGGATCCTTGAGCACCGTGGCCTTGAAGAAGCGGCAGCTGTGGCACCACGGCGCCCAGGCGTCCACAAAGAGCGGCAGCTTGCGTGCACGCGCCTCAGCCAGCGCGTCCGAATAGCGGTCCTCCATAAACGGCAGCGGTGACAAAGGTGCTTCAGGTGCGCGCTTGCACGCGGCCAACAACAACAACGCGGCGCAGAGGATCCGGGACATGCGCACGGGATAGCACCCTTCAACACCACCCGTGAGCGCTGGCAACGCCGCCAGCATTCGCTGTAAGTGCGGGAACACGGAGGTTGCTGGTGCGGACTGCTCTGGTGGTGACGCTGCTGGGCCTGAGCGGCGCGTCTGTCCTGGCTGATGACGGTGCCGCGGTGGAAGTCCAGCTCCGGGACGGGCTGGCCACGCCCACCCATTTCCACGTCAGCGGCCGGGTGCTCCGTCTGGACCGGCGCGCGCTGGTCCGCGAAAAACTCACCCGGATGCTGGGTCAACCCGGCCGCATGCTGGACGCCATGGACACGGATGACGCGGAAAGCATCCACGTCAGAATTGCCGTGGACGGCACCACGTACAGCGCCACCACGGATGATGACGGTACGTTTGACCTGGATGTGGAGGGGTTGCGCACGGCGTTGCCTGTAGGTGTATTACCCATCAAGGTCACGCTGGCGTCGCCCGGCGTTGTGCTGCAGCGCGGTGGTGAAGGCGTGCTGCACGTCTTTGCGGAACGGGGTGTGCTGGTGGTGAGTGATGTGGATGACACCATTGTGCAGACGTTTGTGACGGAGAAACGGCGCGCTGTGAAGCAGGTGTTGACCAAGGGTGAGGACACTTTGGATGCAGTGCCGGGTGCACCCGCCGCCTACCAGCATGCCCGTGCCGCCGGCGCAGCGGGATTTGTCTACCTCAGCGGCAGTCCGCAGAATCTTTATCCCCGGGTGCACGGGTATCTTGCACACCTGCAGATTCCCGCGGGGCCGCTCCTGCTCAAGAACGTGGGCGGCACCCAGGAGAGCCAGGGCAAAGGCCAGCGCGCGGAGTTCTCTCCGTACGCGGGTTTCAAGCTCGACTCTCCGTTCGCGATCCAGTTCTTCGCTGCCTGGCAGGATCAGAAGGATCTGCCTTATGAGATCAACTCCTGGGCCCGTCAGGTCCTGAGCCGAGATTATGAAGGCGCCGCGCATCTCTGGTCCGTCGTCGAGCCCAAGCTCCCTGAAGGGTTCCGTCAAACCGCCGAGACGGCCTGGGTTTACCTGCTCTGGAAGCTCGCGCTCCCGCAGTCGTTCGTCGACTCCTGGATGACGCTTCTGGCGCAGCCTGAGTACGCGTCTTCGCGCATCTCGCAGGCGCTCATGTACGGCTCGTGGACGTAGTCCGCGTCGGGCATGCCGCATGGCCACATCGTGTGGTTGTCGTTCACGCACGCGTGATTGAGCCCGAGGGTGTGCAGCATCTCGTGAATCGTCGTGAGCTCGCGCCGCAGGCGATCTTTCTTCTTCGTGTTCTCGGAAAGCTCGTCGACGGAGAGCCAGATCTTGGCGTGGGTGGTATGCGAGCCGGAGCGATAGGTGTGCGCCAACCCCCACCAGCCACAAGAGCCGTCGACGCATAGGTTGTTCGTCTCGACGATCTTCACGTCGGGGTTCGAATTCACCGGCTTGATGACGAGCTTGGGCTGAAGCCCGTTATGGGGCTCGTTGAGCTCGTCGACAGCCCAGTTGAAGGCAGCCTTGAAGCGGCTCGTATTCCGGAAGCGGACGCGGGCGAAGCCGTCGTCGTCCTTGGCCCATTTGTAGTCTTTGATGTTGTAGCAGGCGTCGGAGAACTGATTGAGACATGCCGATTGGCAATCGGCGACGGCAGCGCGCGGCAGCTGGATCGAGAACGCAATGGCAGCTACGGCACAGATGAGCTTCGTGGTTTTCATGGTTTGCTCCTTCACTCGGACTCGGGGGTCTCTGCATTGGCGACGGGGTACGAAAGCCCTGCAGGCAGGGCGCGTACGCGCTGCCGGAGCTCTGCGACGACCTCGCCAGCGCGCTTGCCCGCCAGTCGATCGAAGGTCCCCACGCCGGTCGCTGCTATCACGTCATTGCGGATTGCCAGCAAGCCTTGACCACCGCCGGTGACGCTGAACACGCCATCGAAGTCGGTCAGCGTGCTCGGCCGCATCGGCGCAGTGAGGAAGAAGACAGCCTCGTCCCCCTCGGCTGGGATGGGCTGACCTTGGGGGATGACCCACGCTCCGTCCGCGCTCTGGCCGCCGATGAACACGACACGAACGGTGTCATGACCTGCCCTGGGGGCGCCGCTCGCCTCTTGCCTGAGCGTGTCGATGATTTCCACAGTCGCCACGGTGAGCGGAAGATCCGAGTAGTCGTCGCCCGCCTCCGCTGCCGTCAGCGTGCGACCGAGCTCCTCGGAGTACGGGAACGACCGGTGATGGGTCGCTTCGAGTGCGATGACCTTGCCGTGCATGACAACCCGCGAGATGCCGATGACCTGCTCCTCATCGAGCGCGATCCACTCCATGTCGATCTCCTCCAGCGGCGCCGCCAGCGAAGCCGTCGGGTCGATTCCCACGGGTGCGTCGCTTTGCGGCGGCTCTTCGCAGCCGAGCAGCATCAGGCCCGCGAAGAGAAGTGCCGTGAGTCCTACGCGTGACCTCGTCTCGTGATGATTCATGTGTTCGCCCTTTCGCTGCCCGAGACCTTTGCAGCCGGCGTGCCGGCGAACCGCCGGCGTTTTCACGAGAGAACGATGGGTCTGAGGACGAGCACCCTGCGGTGCGCGGCGGCGCACCTGCGTCACGGCGGGCCGCACCCATCGCGCCGCCGTGCTGCGGAACGGGATGAGTCTCGGCCCCCGCAGGCACTGGTCGACCCGCGGCGACCTTGAGAACAGGCAGGACCTCATGATTGAGCGCGTGCCTCGCGCCCCCTCGCTTGTCGCCGAGGAGCACGCGGCTTTCTGAGGTCCACCACCCGGTAGCTTCGCTGGCTCGCCGGTCGCCGCGGCGCGGGCTCTGGGGCGGCGAGTGAGCGGGCGGAGCTTCCGAGCGGGCGCTCGTGCCGGCTCACGCTGCGTCGGACAGCGATCCGCGCAGCCCGCGCACGACGTGAGGCAAGGCTCGTGACGCGACCGCCGGGGGCGGCTCACCGATCTCGAGCGCGAACGAGGTCACCGGAGGGGGCGCGCTCGTCAACCGAGCGAGCGCGTGCAGGCGTGCTTGCTCGATCCGAGCGGCGCCCTGTTGGTCGAGGACGCTCTCCACCCAGGCGCGAACGAGGCCTGGTGGGTCGCGACGACCGCCGCGTACGTCTCGTTCGCACAACCCTCGATCAAGCCGACAACACCGCGATGGTCAAGCTCCAGATTGCGCGAGGCGACCGAGCTATCATGACGAACGCCTGCCATGGCATCTGGGTGATGTAAAGGCCGAGCTTCCCTTCATCGCTGACCAAGACGTTGCTCGCGGCGCGACTCGCCCGCGAGCCTGAACTCGTTCCATGCACCGTCGAAGTTTGAGCGGGGAGGACCTTGCTGCAATGCAATGTTTTGCTCTCGCCGATGAAGGACCAGTTCGAAACGTCCGAGATGATCGACGTGGTCGAGGTGAGCTACCGCGTCGTGCAGGTCCAGCGGCAAAAGTACGTCTGCAAATGCGGCGGCTGTGTCGAAACGGCTCCCGGGCCCGAGCGTGTGACGCCCGGCGCGCGCGACTCGCTCGACTTCGCAATCAAAGTCGCCGTCGACAAATACATCGATCAAATTCCGCTCGCGCGGCAGGAGCGTGTGCTTCGTCGCCACGGTCTGGTGATCACGTCGCAGTCGCTATGGGACCAAGTGAACGCGCTTGGTCGGCGACTCGAGTCGGCGTCGAATGCGCAGCTGGCGAGGGCTCGCGGAGCCTGTCGTCGGGCGCGATCAAATGAGCGGTGGGCACGGCTCGATGGCAAGGAGGCGACTCCCTGGCAGATGTGGTGTGTGACGGGTCCCAATCTCGTCGTGCATCGAATACGCGATGACAAGAGCGCCCACAGTTTTCGGCATTGATGGGCAACTACGAAGGCGTGGTCCTCGATACGATGAAGGGCTGGCTCTGCAATCAGGCGGCGCTCAAGACGCTGTCGATTGGCAAGGCGGCAGCGTATACCATTGCGAATCGGCAACGCCTGACGCGCAAGGCGCCGTAGGGGACTGTCTTGCCCTGAGGCAGAGCTCAGCGGTCTGGATCGAGCCGCTCGAGCTCGACCCACAGCGCGTCGAGATCAATTGCGAGGCCCTCACATCCAGGCACTGGGTCGATGCGGCCACCCGTGGCGCCTACCGCGCGATGATAGCGCCCGGCGTGTAGCTCGAAGATCTCGAACGACCCGAGCGCGGGGTCGACGATCCAATAGCTTGCAACGCCGAACGTTGCGTACTCGCCCATCTTCTCGACGCGGTCTCGGCGCTCGTCGCGCGGTGTCGGCGTGACGATCTCGATTACGATATCGGGCGGCGTCCGGAGCGGCCCGCGCCGCGGCGGTGATGGTCGGCCGGGCAGGTAGACCGATGCGTCCGCTTTGCGACCGCTGTCTGCGCTGACCGCAAGTTTGACGTCCGCATCGAACACGAAGCCGCCACGCCCGCGAAGCCAGTCGCGCAGCAGCGCGATGAGCCATGATGCCGCGAGACCATGCACCGGATCGGTCATCTCTTCCTCAGCGAGTTGGCCACGAACGAGCTCGCCAGCGGTTTCTTCCGGGAGCTCGGCCCATGCTTCGACCGTCAGAAGCTGACTCGAATTTGGCTCCGACTCGCGTGGATAGAGGGCCGGCGACCAGACCTGCATGATCCTGAGGCTAGCCTCGCACCAACGGCCCGGCCAGCGTCGACTCGCGCGCTTGGCTGTTGCACGTTGTTCGGCGGCGGCTTCGAAGCTGTACGCATCGCTGCCTCCCTTCGCCATGTGCGCGGCTTTCCTGCGCTCCGACTACTTCCGGCAGTACATTGCTGCCGTGCCCTATCGACAGAGCCGAGCGGCCGCGCCCAAGCGGCGCGCGCGTAGCGCGCCCGTCCTCGACGAGCTGGTAAAACAATTCTCGGACCGCTACGCGTTCTTGCGCGAGCTGGTGCAGAACGCGATCGATGCGGGCGCAACGCGCGTTCGCGTCGGTGTCACGCGCGAGGCCGACGACCGCACGACCTTCGTCGAGGACGACGGCTCCGGCATGACCCTCGACGTGATCAAGGGTCCCTTCTTGACGAAGTTCTCGTCCAGCAAAGAAGGCGACGCTTCCAAGATCGGCCGCTACGGCGTCGGCTTCCTTTCGGTGTTCGCCCTGGAGCCTCGGCTGGTCGTGGTCGATACAGAGGCAGTCGAAGCGCATTCGATTCGGCTCGAGCCGACGTTCGCGTTCGAAGTCGCGACACTCCCTGCGAGCAAGCGGCAGGGTACTCGCGTCGCAATCATCGAACGAGCCGTGGACGCAAAGAAGAGCGACGCCGAACACCTGGCCGCGATCGAAGCGGCGCTGCTCCGCTGGTGTCGGTATGCGGCCATTCGCATCGAGCTCGACGTCGGTCCCAACCCCAAGCTGCTCAATGTCCCGTTTTCGCTGATCGCGCCGGTCACAGTCGAGCTCGAGTCCGATGGGCTACGCGTGATTGTCGGCCCGGCGGCGGGCACCGCCGTCATGCCAGGCACGGACGTCGCAGAAGGAACCGGCGAATACGCCGGCTTCTACAGCCGCGGCTTGACGTTGGTGGAGGCAACGTCGGGGCCGCACGCGATCGAAGGGCTGCGTTATCGGGTCGAGAGCCCAAAGCTTTCGCACACCATCAGCCGCGATGATGTGGTCCACGACGATGCCTACGCGAGAGCGAAGCAAATCGTCCGTGAGTTGGGCGGCGCAAAGCTCCGCGACCTGCTGGAAGCGCGCTTGTCGGAGAGTGCGTCGCGCTCGGCTCGAGCGGGTATCATCGATGCTGAGTATTCTGCACTGCGCGCGGCCGGTCGCGCGCTGCTCAAGGACAAGCTGATCCCGACCCCGCTGGCTGAGCCCCCCGGCTCCGTGGTCACCGCGGCGACCCCAATTTTCGCGCGCGCCAACGCGTCGAGCCCCTTGACGAAGGAGCTTCACCGACGCGGCAGCGTTACCGCGCTCGACCCGAGCGGCGACGCCTGGTGGCTACCGGCGTCGTGTACTCCGATCGAGCAGCACCTCCGGATGGTGGAGGCAACCATCGCGGACCCCGATGCCCCCTTCGGACGCACCCTGCTCCGCGTGCTCCCGCAGATCGGCATTCGCGTCGAGCTGCTGCTGCTCGCGAGCACGCGCGACACCGACGGTCGCGCAGCGTGCCTTTTGAGCGCGAGCTGTGTTCAACAGCGTGACAGTGGCTCGGCGCGCGTATTTCTTCCGGTGTCTGCGGATGACCGGAGCGAACGCGCGTTGTTGCTGTTCACCGAAGAGCCTTCGCTCCAGGCAGTGCTCAGTCGGCTACCGCCCGAGCGCGCAGCGCTGCTCGCGGCACGGCTCGTCTGGCTGGAAGATCGCGGCGAGCTCCCGCGACGCGTCAACCTGGCGCTCCTGGAAGCGTCGGTCGCTACGTGGGCCGAGTCGTGAGCCACGAGGTGATATTGCGCGGCACGATGGCTGTCGACGCCCGGCGTGCAGCAGCCAAGATCCGCGACCACTTGCTTGCGGACCCCTCCACCTGGTTGTGCGAGCTCGCGCGGGTCGCGGCCGCCTCGGGCGCTTCTGTGCTGGCGGTGGAGCTCAGCGCGACGAGCATCGCGGTCGAGTGGAACGGTCAGCCCATGTCGACCGAGGTGATCGAGTACTTCGGTCGTCATCTGCTGAACGACGAAATCGAGGACGTCTCGCCGAGAGAGCGCGCCCGGGGGCGCGCCAAGAAACGCGATCGCAGAGCGGAGCTATTGACGCTGGCGGCGTTCGGCGCGTTCGGCGACGGGGCCAAGGCAGTAGAGCTCTCGATCGCCTCTACCGATGCTGGTCGGCGAGAGACGAAGACGCGTCGTTTGCTGCGTGAAGAGAGCGAAGGAGTATTCGAACAGAAGAGTGGTTATCCGCTGCAAACACGAGCGACCGCCGAAGTATTCTCGCTCTTGAGCGACGCCAGCGGGCGTGTCGATATCGGCTTGCCACTGGCGTGGTCGGCGGCGCTGCGAGCGCTCGGGCTCGGCAAAGAGCCACGCGCTGTCGATGCGCTGCGACGCCGCATGGGAAGCGGGCTCGCCGTTCGGCTCGACGGGCAGGTGCTGGAGGTGGCGGGCCGCGAAGTTGTCTTGTCGGTGGAGCTACCAGCCCTCGACGGCCTCGCCGTGCGGCTCGATTTGCTGTCGCAATCGTATGTCGAGGCTCGCGTCTCGTACTACGAGCTGGGGTTCGAGATCGCGCGCTCGTCGCTATTCGAGCCCGCTTTCCATGACGCTCCGATACGGGTGGTGGTGAGCGGCGACGAGATCGCCACCAATGCCTCCCGATCCGTCGTCGACGAAGCGCTGACCGGTCGCGTGAAAGAGCTCGTGCTGACTGCGTTACCCAGCCTGTTCGAAAGTCTTCGGAGCGCGATGGTGAAGGCGCTCGAACAGGGGGACACCGCGCTCACCGGCCGCCTCGAAGAAGCGAGCGGTCATCTCGCTGGCACGCTCTTGCGTGGGCGAAAAGAATGCTCGCACCTTCCTTTCTACAAGGCATTTTCGGGCGTGCTCGGCTGGCCCCTGTTGCGAGACGCAGTCGGCCGCCCGCTCGCCGTAGAGGGCGCCATCGAACGCGCGGACGGCGGCCCACTCTATGGCCTCGCAGCAGATCGCCCCTTGGACGCCGAATACGCGACGCTAACGGCGGATGTCGTTTGGCGACGCGGCGTCAGCGCGGAGCTCTCGCTCGACCTGCTCGAGTTCGACCCGATCCGCTCCGACGTAGAAGAGGGCCTCCGCCGCCTGCGGGAGCGTGTGGCGAGCCCGATGGCGTTCGCGCCGCACCCGCGCGAGCAGCACTGGTGGCGGCACGAGGTGGTCGACAAGGATGGATTTCAAGCATCCATCGCGCTCGACATCGACACCAGCGTGCCTTGCGAAGTACGCGCATTCGTCAGTGATCACTGGGTCGAGACGCTCGAGGCGGAGCACGTGTCGCCTCTCTTTCGCTTCGACGCTGCGGTTCGTTGGGGTGGCGTGTTGAAAGCAGAGCGCACCATGCGAGCGATCGCACGAGGGGTCGGCTCGGGACGAATGCTCGCCCGTCTCGGCTCCGCGGTCATCGAGGTGATGCTGGCGCGGCTGCGCCAACCCGACGTCGCGACCCCCGGACGCGCTCGGGATCTGGCGTTGCGAATGCTCGCCGCAAATGTCGAGCCTCGCCTTGCGCTGCGTGAGCTTCGCCTATGGCAGACGGCCGACGGCTGCCTGGCTTCGACGGACCAGGTCCTGCGCTATGTCCAGAACCCCGGGCATCTGTTCGTGCTGGCGCCGTACACTGTGTCCGCGCGCGCGCGCGCACCCAAAGAGGTGGTTGTCGTGGTGGCCGACGCCGAATGGTCGCTGCTTGGCCGTATCGCTCCAGGTGCGGCTCTGATCGATTATCAGCCGTACCTCGACCTGCCCCCGGCGACAGTCGACTCTGTGAAGCGGCACCTCGCTCAATATTGCCAGGATTCTTGTGCCTACGAACATGCGGGGCGTGTGATTGCCGTTGCGCCGGCTTTGACTGGCAGGCACATCGTGCTGCATCGCGGTCGGCACTTGGGCGAGGTCGAGCTCACCGTCGAGCGCGGAATGGTCGTGGTCACGGACGGCGAGTCGATCCTGCGGCGGTCCACTGACGAATGTAAGGAGGTGATGGAAGACGCATGGCAGCGGATGATTCAATGGCTGGCGAGCGACCCCGCGAGGATGTCCGCGGCGGTTGCTTTCAACGGCATTCGGGACGCTCTGGTGGCGAACCTGCTCCATACGCTGCAGGCGGAGCTCCTCAAATCGACGCGCAGCACGCTCTCGCGCTGGCCGGTGTTCATCCTCTCGGACGCAGAGGGCGAGCGCATCGCGAGCGCAGTCGAGCTCGCCGCACATTTCGAGGGTTCGCACACCATTCCGGCCATTCGGCCGGGCCAGCCGCCTCACGCAGGGAGCGTGGTCATTGCAGGCCGAGAAGAGCGCACCGCCATTGGCAAGCTGACCGGCAAGCCATGCAAACAGGCGCGTACGAGTGATGTCGTGGCGCGGGCGGTGACGAGCTTCTCCAGCGTGCCCGAGAGCACCGACTTGTCGGCTGCTGTCCGCGATCTCGTGCCGCTGCCTGCAGCGGCCGCGGCTGTGGCTGTGGCTGTCGAGACCCCCGCTGCGGCGGTGGCGGTGGTGCTGGGGCTGGGGCTGGAGCTGGAGCTGGAGCCCCCACCTCGACGACGTGTCGTAGCTGCTGAGCCCTTGGAGCCCGTTCGAGGCTTCGTGGATGAACCAGCGCAGAAGCACGCGGCCGAGAAAGCAAAAAGAGCAGAAATCGTATTCGAAGCGCCTCCGCCGCCCGTGTGGGGGCATGTCGCCCCGCCAGCGGCGCGGCCTGTGACCCCGCCCGTGCGGCGCGCCGCGACGGCCCCGACTGGCGCCTGGGACAAACTGGTCGGCTTGTTCCAGAAGCCGCTCGAAGATGCGCCCGACGATCATCCGCTGCAGACGCTTACCCGTCGCATCACGCAAAACCTGTACGTCGCCGATCTCGAGCTTCGATTCGCCGCGCAAGACGCCGAGCCAGTGCGCTTCGACGCGAAGACTACGACGCTGGTCCTGAATCCAGAGCACCCCACCGTGCGCACCTTGATCGCGAACGGCGACGTGATTCCGCTGGTCGCGGCTGCGTTCTCGGAGATCAATCGGGAGCTCGCCATCGTCAGCGATTCGGAAGAGCGACATGCGCTTGGGCGGCTCTTGCTCGACCCGCCCGAGAGCAAGTGATGTCTGCTTGCAACTGCTAGCAATGCGCTGCGTCACGTCGGCTCGCCCTGCGCCGCTTCCCCAGCAGGTAGTTCGAGGGTAACCTGCACGCGCTTTTGGAGGGTGTGCCATGACGATCAGCCGATTGATGGGTGCGTTTGCTTCGCTCGTTGTTCTGTCAGCCGTCAGCTGCGAGGGCGAAAGTGAGACCGAGGCCACGGGCGAGGTGACTGCCAGCATCACCGTCGACTTGCCCGAGTTCGCGATCCCAGTCGGAGAGTCGTTTCAGTGTTTCTACTCCGACGTGATCACGGACAAAGAGCTGAGCGTGGTCAACGCTGCCGGCGTGCAGGTCGAAGGCGGCCACCACTTGAGCCTCTACTTCTGTCTCTTATACACATCTGACGCTGCCGACGAATAGAGAGGTGTAGATCTCGGTGGTCGCCGTATCATT